>Ga0136636_10000445_pt1 | contig 20712 bp, 22 predicted proteins | sample AntDrymUQ8522106_2_FD_104653 | JGI IMG/M metagenome (GOLD analysis project Ga0136636, IMG submission 104653) | Polar desert sand microbial communities from Dry Valleys, Antarctica - metaG UQ852 (21.06) | ecosystem: Environmental > Terrestrial > Soil > Desert | place: Antarctica: Dry Valley... | reverse complement strand
GGCTTGGGCGTCAGCATGGCGCGTACCCTGCCGCCCGGCACGGGTGCACCGCCCGGGCTGACACCACTGCCGTCCACGCTGAACCTGTCCGTAAGGTTCTCGTAGACGATCACCGCGCCGCTGATTTCGTCGGCCAACTCGGCACCGCGCAGGCGGCGCAACTGTGCTTTGCCTGAGAATTTGACAATATCGGCGCTGCCGTCGTAGTCGATTCGCTCGCTCTGGACCTCGATGAATTCGTCCACGGCCTCGCGCTTTTGCCTAAAAAACGCCGGCTTGTCGGGTGCACCGGTAATGACAGCCATCTGGTAACCATCGGCACTCTGGCGCACATCAATCTTGGCAGCCCGGACCAGAATGCTGCCCTTGGTCATCACCACATTGCCGTCAAACGCGGTGAGCTGCTTCACATCGTCAACCCGCATCGTGTTGGCTTCGATGTTCATGGGTTTGTTGCGGTCGGCTTTCTCCGCCCAAGCGGGCGCGGAAAACACCGCACAAAGGACCAACGACAACGGGTATAAGAATGGTTTTTTCATAAAGGCACGGAACTTGCTCAGGAGGAGCTTGAACGATTGTACTGAGCATGTTGCTTCAGCGCGGCGTTGTGCTCCAAGCTTTTTAGAGTGCTTTTATTTTGATAGCAAACTACTTATATTTGACGGGGGCTAGTGGCACTTTTAACCACCATCGAGTCGGTTAAATTTCCACCCAAGCTCTCTCAGGCGGTGACGTGCCTGTGGATGCAGTGCAACATTCTAAGACTGGTATCCACCCCTAGAATGGGACCGACGCGCCGCGATATCGGCGGCTGGTCAGGAGCTCACCATGTTTCAATCCGCAGAAATTGGCCACAAGATCGACAAAGCCACCTTCAAGGCCGCCGTGCCCGCGTTGCGGGCAGCGCTGTTAGAAGCCCAGGTAGATCTGGACGAGGCAAAAAAGATACCCGTTGTGGTGCTGATTAGTGGGCAGGATGGTGCCGGCAAAGGCGAGACCATCAATGTGTTGTACGAGTGGATGGACGCGCGTTTTCTATCCACGCTGGCATTCTCCCCGCCCACTGATGAAGAGCGCGAACGCCCACCCATGTGGCGCTACTGGCGCTCGTTGCCGCCCAAGGGGCGTGTCGGCATCTTTGCCGGGTCTTGGTATTCGGAGCCGATCCGCCAGCGCATTGAAGATGAGATTTCCCTCAAGGAGTTGGACGCCCAGGCCGACCAGATCAACCGCTTTGAGGCCATGTTGGTAAGCGAGGGGGCGCTGGTACTCAAGTTCTGGTTCCACTTGACCAGGGACGGCCAGATCGCTCGGCTCAAGGCGCTGGGAAAAGACCCTCGCACTGCGTGGCGCGTCACGCAGTGGAACTGGGACCGGCTCAAAACCCATGACAAGCTGCAGGACGTGGCCGGCCACCTGCTGCGCTTGACCAATACGACTTGGGCCCCGTGGGTGGTGGTGGAAGGCACGGATGACCGCTACCGCTCACTCACGGTGGGTCAGATTCTGTTGCAGGCCATGCAAAAAAAACTGGCTATTACCAACGAACAGGATGCGACGGTCGCGCCCATGGTCCGGATCGATACCGATGGCCGCACGGTTTTATCCACGATGGATCTAAGCCTGAGCCTGCCTGACGGGGCCTACGACGATGCGCTGGCCCACTGGCAGGGCCGCCTGGCGGAGTTGCTGCGCGACCCACGCTTCAAGGGCCGCTCACTCGTGTGCGCGTTCGAGGGAGCCGACGCCGCTGGCAAGGGCGGTGCCATCCGGCGCATCACGGCCGCGCTGGACGCCCGCCAATACCAGGTGGTACCCGTGGCGGCGCCAACCGAAGAGGAGCGAGCCCAACCCTACCTGTGGCGCTTCTGGCGCCATGTGCCGCGCAAAAGCCGGGTGGCGATTTTTGACCGCACCTGGTATGGCCGTGTGCTGGTGGAGCGTGTGGAAGGCTTTTGCAGCGAAACCGACTGGCTGCGCGCCTACACAGAGATCAACGATTTTGAACACGAGCTGGCTGATTCCGGCGCTATGGTGGTCAAGTTCTGGCTGCAGATCAGCCAGCAAGAGCAGCTGACGCGCTTCAAGGCACGGGAACAAGTCGCCTTCAAGCGCTTCAAGATCACCGAAGAAGACTGGCGCAACCGCAAAAAGTGGGATGCCTACCAGCAGGCAGTCTGCGATATGGTGGAGCGCACCAGCACTGGCAACGCACCATGGACGCTGGTTGAAGCGAATGACAAGAACTACGCCCGCATCAAGATTCTGCAAACACTGTGCGAGCGGGTGGAGGCCGAGCTGGACGGGCGCTGCGCGGATGGCTCGCCAGCCCGCCCTGGTAACGCCAAGAAGACCCGGACGGCCAAAAAAAAAGCAAAAACCGCTAAGTAGGCAGACTCACGCTGACCTCCAGCCCCGGCTGTGCGTTGCGCACGCTGAGGCTGCCACCGTGGGCCTGCGCCACCAGCTTGCACAGGTACAAGCCCAGGCCCACGCCACCCGCCGCGCGACCACGTGCCGAATCCGGCCGGTAGAAGGGCTCAGCCAGATGGGGCAAGGCATCTCCATCGACACCAGAGCCAAAGTCGCGCACGGTGATAGTCACGCTTCGGCCATCCGGGCCAGCCACGGCCTGCAAGCGAATCATCGGCGGCTGGGCCGCGTCGGCACTGTGGCGCAACGCGTTGTCCAGCAGGTTGCGCAACAGCAGCCGCATGCGGGTGCGGTCTAGTTGCAGGACGGGCGGCACGGGCGGCCCCAGATCCAGCAGCACCGACCCCGCCTCGGGGGACGCGGCCAGGGCCACCTCTTGCACCAGCTCGACCAGATCCACAGACTCCAGTTGCAAGGCCGCATGGCCTTGGCCCAGGCGCTCGCTCTCCAGTAGGTCGGTGACCAGGTCGCGCATTTCGCCCAAGTCGCGCAGCAGCGCCTCGCGGCGTGGCGCTACATCACCAGTCTCTGGCAAGAGTTCGGTATTCAGGCGCGCCCGGGTCAGGGGGCTGCGCAGCTCGTGGCTGATGGCCAGTAACAGTCCACGCTTGGCCTCCAGCATCTGGTGCAGGCTGCCTGCCATAGTATTCACATCGGCGGCTAGCTGCCCCAGTTCGTCGCGCCGGCGGATCGGAATCGGCTCGGCAAAATCCCCACTGCCAAAACGCTGGGCCCCGACACGTATATCGTCCAGCGGGCGCAACAGGCTGCGTATATAGCCGTAGGCCAGTGCGGTCAGCGCCAAAATGCCGGCCAGCGTGAACCAGCCGACACGGTGAGGCTGGTTCTCCCACGCGGCGACGCTGACGCCCAGGTCTATGCGATGGCCGTCGGCAGTGGCACGCGACAGCAGGCTTGGCGGGCCGTCTTGCCACTCTTCATGTGTCCCACGGTAGCGATGCATGTCGGACTGCGGGCTGCTGCGCCAGTTCACCACCGGGCCAGATATTTGCACGCTGACCGGCAGGCGCTCGGCCAAGGCTTGTGCCCGCGCAATGCTGGGCGGGTTGCCAATGTCGGCCGCCAGACGGTCCACATAGTCGCTCACCAGTGGGCGGGCGGCAACGCGCCAGCCCACGCTCAGCGCCTTTTGCATGCCAAAGACAAAGGTGGCGGCGAGGGCCATAGCCAGCAACAAGAACACAGTCAGCAGGCGCAGGCGCAGCGAATGCCCCAGAGCGTGCCGAGCCCTTTGATGCCAGGAGCGTAGGGGTGTATCAGACATGTGGCGAGCCCGGTTTGAGCGCGCGCAAGGCCAAGGCATAACCCGCGTTGCGCAATGTCTTGATGGCATCCAGCGGCTCCAGCTTTTTGCGCAAACGGCTCACCACAATATCGACGGCGCGGGTGTAAAGCTCGGCATCGTGGCCGCGCAACTGGTTGAGGATGTCGTCGCGGTGAAAGACCTTGCCGGGCGCGCGGGCCAGCAGGTGCAACAAATCAAACTCGGTACTGGTTAACTCAATAGGCTCGCCCATGCAGACCACGCTGCGGGTGGTGGCATCCACCGTGAGCCCCTCAAAGTACAGGCGGCCATCGGCGGCCTGCACAGCCACTGCTCCACCAGCAGCCGGCGCCAGTTGGCCGGGGTGTCGACGGCGCAACACGGTTTGCAGCCGTGCCACCAGCTCACGCGGCTCAAAGGGCTTGGGCAGGTAGTCGTCGGCACCCAGTTCCAGCCCCACCACGCGGTCCATCACATCGCCCCGGGCGGTGAGCATGATGAGGGGTATGTCACTCTCTTTGCGGATGGTGCGGCACAGGGCAAACCCATCCATCTCAGGCAGCATCACGTCCAGAATGGCTGCGTCAAACCCGCCTTGGCGCAACAGGGCCAGCCCAGCGCTGGGGCGCGTGGCGTGGCTGAGCTGGATCTCAAAGCGAGCGAAGTAGGCGGCCAGTGGTTCGCCCAATTGCGCGTCGTCGTCGATCAGCAGAATGCGAATGGTCATGCGCTGATTGTCCCACTGGCGTGCTAGCGCGCTGGCGACAGAGCTGGTGCGCTTAGCCGCGGTGCCACCAGCCGTGGCGACCCTTTTGCATGGCCTCGCGCACCTTGGTCTGCTGTGCGGGCGTCAGGCTGTCGTAGAAATCGGCCATGGCGGCAATCACCTCAGGGCTCTTGCTGGTGACTGCAGTGGTTTTCTCAGTCAACAGATTTTGGGCGCGGCTGCGGTCAAACTTGTCGCCCGCCACCAGAGCCTGCATTTCTGCACGCGGGTCGGTCGTTTTGCCAATCAGGGCCGTGCGCTGATCTTGCAGTTTGTCGGCCAATACGTTCAAGCGTTGCTTTTGCTCGGCATTGAGGTCCAGTTTGCCGGACACCCGCTCAATGATTTTGCCGCGCATCTGGGCTTGGTCTTCGGCGCTCATGCGGCTGCCATACTCGTGGCGTTGGTGGCCGCAGGCGGAAAGACCGCCCACCACAATGCTGACGCCCACCAGGCTGTAGAGGCTGCGTTTGATCCAGTTTTTCATGAAATAGTCCTTTGGAGAAATGGTTTGAACAAGCCTTGATGGTGCCGGGGAAGGACTGCAATGTCCTGTCGCTGGGGTATCGATTTGTTTCAATATTTTTCAGTACTGGGTTTGTTTGGGGCACACTGGTAGCCGAAAGGTTCATGCCATGCAACACCCCCCTGCAACCATCCCCGCCATGCCTTGGTTTGAAGGCTTTGAATCGCAGACTATCTCGGCCAATGGCGTGGATATTTTTTTCCGCTGCGGCGGCAACCGCCAGAAGCCAGCCTTGGTCCTGTTGCATGGTTTTCCGCAGACCCATGTGATGTGGCACCGCGTGGCGCAATTGCTGCGCGAGGACTATTTTTTGGTAGTGCCCGATGTTCGCGGATATGGTGATTCATCCCGCGCACCGGGACTGCCAGACCACAGCAACTACAGCAAACGCGCGATGGCAGCCGATGTGGTGGCCGTTGCCGACGCACTGGCCCTGGACACGTTTTACCTGTGTGGCCACGACCGTGGCGGCCGGGTTGCCCACCGGCTGGCGCTGGACCATGCGGCACGGGTGCGCAAGCTATGCGTCATCGATATTGCACCCACCTTGGACATGTATGCCAGCACCAACATGGAATTCGCCAAGGCCTACTACCATTGGTTTCACCTGATACAGCCCAGTCCCTTGCCTGAGAACATGATTGGCGGCAACGCCCTGGCCTATCTGCACAACAAACTGGGCGGCTGGGGCTCGGGCGGCTTGGCGCACATTGAGCCCCGGGCGCTAGCCGAATACGAACGCTGCTTTTGCAGGCCAGAGGCCATCCACACCGCCTGCGAAGACTACCGCGCCAGTGGCGGCATAGACCTGGAGCACGACCGCGCAAGCCGCGAGCGAGGCGACAAAATCGCCTGCGATACCCTGGTGTTGTGGGGCGAACGCGGCGTGGTGCAACGCTTGTTTAAACCCGTGGACCTGTGGCAAGCACAGTGCAGCGGGACCGTCAGCGGTGCTGCAATGCCTGCGGGACATTTCATACCTGAGGAGCGCCCCGATCTAACTGCAGACGCCTTGCGCAACTTTATGACTTAACTTGCCCCGGTGCCCCGCCGTTACGCGGGTCGCCACCTTCCATGAGGCGCCTTTTAGTTAGCCCTTGGCGCGTACTTCTGCAATCAGCGCTTCGGTGACCTTGAGCGCGCGCTCCATGTTGCCAGCCATCAATCCATCGGTGTAAAAACGACCAGCAATACCCAAGGCGGGTACGCCTTCGACACGGTAGGCGTTTTGTAGCTGGGTGGCGCGCGTGGCCTTGGATTGGATTGAGAAAGAGTTGTACTGTTCCAGGAATTTGGCCTTGTCCACGCCCTGGCGGCTGACCCATTCAGCAATAGCATCTCCGGTTGCCAGATTGACTTTTTCGGCATGGATAGCGGCAAAAACCTTTGCGTGCAATTTTTCAACCAGCCCCATGGCCTCTAGCGTCAAAGCCAGGCGCTGTTGCGGAACAAAGGAGTCCTGGAACGCGACGTGTGAACGGCGGAACGCCACGTCTTTTGGCAGGGTCTTTATCCACTTCTCCAGCGTGGGCTCAAAGGCATTGCAGTGTTGGCAGCTGTACCAAAAAAACTCCACCACTTCGATCTTGCCGGCCGGGGCTTCCACCGGTGCACGGCCGTCCAGGATATGGTATTCCTTACCAGCAGAGAACTTTGTTGCCTGGGCCTGAGCTACAGACGAGAACAAGGTTGACGAAGCCAATGCAGCACCAGCGGCCACTTGGGAAAACTCACGACGTTTAATACTCATGCGAAACCACTCCAAAAATGTGTCATTGTGATTGCCGGGCTGAAGATAAGTTCCCGCCCCATAACCGAGCCGCTTACCGCTGCACCCGCACCAGCGAGGTTTCCAAACCGGCTTTCTCCAGCTTTTCCTTGTTGCGTTCGGCATCTTCCTTGGTGTCAAACGGCCCGGTGCGCACGCGAAATACCACGCGACCTGATTGCTCGCGCTCGGTGATCTTGGTCTCAATGCCGGTCAGCGACAACTTGGCGCGGTGGGCTTCTGCATCTTCCGCAGTGCGGAAGGCTCCCAGTTGCACGAAAAACAAGAAGGGTTCTGCGCCAGACGTACCTCCCGCTTTTGCCTTGGCCAAGTCGCCCAGAGGATCTGCTGACACGGCTGGCTTGATTTCGCCCTTGGCATCGGGCTTGGCCGCTACCTTGGGGTCTGCTTTGGCTTCAACGGGCTTGGATGTGGCAGCCGTCGCAGCGGACGCGGCAGCCGTGGCAGCAGTGGTTTTGGCAGGATTTTTACCATATAGCGGGGTGTTGGGGTCCCAGTCCTTGTTTTTCTTGGCTTCGGCCTCGTCCTGATCGGCCGATCGGCTCTGGCTTTTGTTCATGAACGGCACTGGCACCTTGGTCACGTAGACCGCCACCGCCAGTGCGGCAGCAAGCCCGACCACCACGCCAATAATGAACCCCAAAATTGTCCCGCCACGTTGCTTCATGCACTACCCTCTTAATCAGTTGAGGACAGAGCTAAAGATCTGTCCCGCAAAGCCATTCCATTACATCTTTCGCGGAGCACTAACGCCCAGCACAGCCAAGCCATTGTGCAACACCTGGGCAGTGGCTGCGACCAGGGCCAGGCGCGCCAGTTTGACCGCCTCGTCATCCACCAAAATACGCTCGGCGTCGTAGTAGCTGTGGTAACAAGCGGCCAGTTCGCGCAGATAAAAAGTTACATCGTGCGGCGCTTCATCCACGGCAGCGGCAGTCAACATCTCGGGATACTTGGCCAATAGCAACATCAAGGCCTGGGCTTGCGGGCTTTGCAGGGCAGACAAGTCAACGCTTTGCAGACTGGCCACATCGCCGCCCCAGGCGGCCAGCACCGAGCAGATGCGTGCATGGGCGTACTGCACGTAATACACCGGGTTATCGTTGTTCTTGGCCACGGCCAGATCCACGTCAAAGGTGTACTCAGTGTCGGGTTTGCGGCTCAATAGGAAGAACCGCACGGCGTCTTTGCTGGTCCACTCGATCAAATCGCGCAGCGTGACGTAGCTGCCGGCGCGCTTGCTGATCTTGACCTCTTCACCGCCCTTGACCACGCGCACCATGGTGTGCAGCACATAGTCGGGGTAACCCAAAGGAATGCCCACGTCGGCCGCTTGCAGGCCAGCCCGCACGCGGGCAATGGTGCCATGGTGGTCGGTGCCCTGGATGTTGACCACCTTGGTGAAGCCGCGCTCCCACTTGGCGATGTGGTAGGCCACATCGGGCACAAAGTAGGTGTAGCTGCCGTCTTGCTTGCGCATGACGCGGTCTTTGTCGTCACCGTAATCGGTGCTCTTGAGCCACAGCGCGCCGTCCTTGTCATAGGTCTTGCCGTTGGCAACCAGCCTGCCCACCGTCTGCTCTACACGGCCACTGGTGTACAGGCTGGATTCGAGGTAGTACTCGTCAAACTTTAGGTTGAAGGCCTGCAAATCCTTGTCCTGCTCATGGCGCAAATAGGCCACCGCAAAATTACTAATAGACTGCAAATCGTCCACATCGCCGCTGGCGGTGAAGCTGCGGTCATCGGCCGCGACCGTCTTTTTGGCTAAAAAGTCGTCGGCAATGTCCTGAATGTAGGCGCCGTTGTAGAACGCCTTGCTGGCGGGATTCTCGGGGTCGACAGGCCAGCAGTCGTCACCGGGTTTGAAGCCCTTGGCACGCAGCTGCGTGCTGTTGGCGAGCGTCTGGATCTGCACACCGGCATCGTTGTAATAAAACTCGCGGTGCACGTTCCAGCCCTGGGTTGCAAACAGGTTGCAAATGGCATCGCCCAGCGCCGCTTGGCGGCCATGGCCCACATGTAGCGGACCCGTGGGATTGGCCGACACAAACTCCACCAGCACACGCTGTCCATTGCTGGCCTGGTAGCCAAACTCAGCGCCCTGGGCCAAGACTTCGCGCACCACCTGTTGCTTGCTTTCTGGCTTGAGACGGATATTGATGAAACCTGGGCCAGCAATTTCAATGGCATCGACCCAGCGCTGAAATGCACCTTGGCTCTGCAACTCGGTTTTCAGGTTTTCGGCCAGCTGGCGCGGGTTGAGCTTGAGCGGCTTGGCCAATTGCATGGCCGCCGTGGTGGCCAGATCACCATGGGCGGCCACCTTGGGCGACTCAAACGCCGCCTTGGCACCGCTACCGGGCAAGAGTTTTTCGAGGGAGGCGGCCAGCGCCTCAAGAAGTTCGTTTTTTACAGACAGCATGTCGAGATTTTACGGGGATGGGTCGACACCCCATTTCCTACCAGCTACCGCTGCCGGGCTCTCCCTTAAACGGCCCCGCCAAGTCCGGCGTAATCCAGCCACCATAAAAGCCGCCGGATTGTGGCGACACCGCTGCGCCGTCTACCGTGCAACGCAAGCCTTTGGGATAAAAAGCAACGCACTCCGCCAGCGCCGCAGCGCCTTCCATCGGGCGCGGGTAGCTCCAAGCGATGCCGTTAAGGCGATCCTGGCCATTGACCAGCGACCAATATTGCGCAGGTCCTTTCCACTCGCAAAACGAGCTGCCGGTCTGCTGCTGCAGCAAGTGACTCGCCACATCCGTCCACGGAATATAGAAACTGGGTGGGTGCGATGTTTCCAGCACTTTGATTGCGCGGCACGTGCGGGCGACCTCAAGCTTGCCCCAGTGGATGACGACTTCCCGCATATCGGGTTCGAGCTGCGGTGGACGGGGGAAGTCCCACACCGAGGTTTGGTTGGGTTGCGGCGTCAGCGCAAATGACGGACGATCTTGACCCCGCCATTGCCAATGGTCGCGGGCTGATTGGAGCCAGGCGGGTGTTGGGGTCACGGGGGAGGTAGCAGCCATAAGAAGACACGCCTTCGCTTGACATAGAAAACCATACTACAGCCTCAGCCCGACTCTGTAAACTTCACCAATGGCAAAGCTCCCCCCTGTCAAAACGTGGCCCGCACGGTACAAGGCTGATTACATCGAAATCCACGAGGATGCCAGGCACAACATCTGGGTAGCATCCAAGGAAGTCCGCAAGGTGTTGCCGAACCTTAGAACAGACGCCCAACTGCACAAGATTTACCCCGGCAGATTCAGAAAGCTGGACGATGGACCTCGCATATTCTTCAGCGAAGCGGCACTGGCTGAGGAACTGCAATACAACCGCAGCCAAGACGCGCTCAAGCTGTTGCAAACGTTACAGAAGTCAGCTTTCTACCCTGCGGCACGCAAACGTGGCGATGCCCATGTTTTGGCACCCATGCCAGAAGACAAGCGGTCAGGGTATGAAGACACGAAACCGGGGTCAATCGAAGACCTGCACATCCCGGTCCGTAAGGTGTCTCGACCCGCACAGCCCCAGCTGCTAGCAGCGGTGCCGAAAGTATTACCCCTCACCCGTTCAGAACATTTCGTGCTGGAACCAATCAAGCGCCTCTGGCGCGGAGAAGACGGGCTTGCCCGAACCGTTTTTTATGGCGGGCTGGCGAGCCTTGGTTTTGCGGGGTTGGTGGCAATGGCCATAGGCGCGATTGCCAACCCGAGCCACTACACGGGGTCATACGTCCTTCGGCAGTGGGTAGTGCTGTTCTTGATTGTCGGCTTGATCGCTCCTGTCGTATTCTGGTGTGTCAGTGTTGGTCGCTGCAGCCTGCGCCGTCACAGTGAGGGGCATAGCTTCGTCATTTCTATAGCCGTTTTCGTGTTGGGCTTATCTTTTACGCTGAACCTGATCGCCGGAACCCTGGGTATTGCGCAGGAGTGGGTACAGGGGTGGTGGACGACTGTGGCGGGCAATAACGTGCCCGCCTATGTCACTCACGACCCCATTCTGGGACGTATCGTGGTTACTGGCGAATTCGGCTTCGGTAGCTACAAAATTCTGGCAGCGGCGCTGGAAAAGAAACCCAGGCTGGCGCTGGTTCAGGTAGAGAGTCCCGGTGGATTGGTGGTCGAGGGCATTGCGATGGCGAAGCTCATTGAGAAACACCGGCTCGATACGGTGTCTCTGGAAGACTGCGCCAGCGCGTGTACCTTCTTGCTCGCCGCTGGTCAGGAACGGTACCTCGGTCCAAAGGCACAAGTGGGCTTTCACCGGTCTGGCGCGTTCGGTGCACCGATTAGCGCATCATGGACGCGCACAGACCACGAAATTGCCGACTACTACCGTTCACGGGACACGGCTGAAAGCTTTGTGAAACGTGCATTGGATACGCCGTTCAACAACATTTGGGACCCCAGCCATACGGAGATGTATGCGGCGGGTTTCGCGACGAAGGCATGGAGTGAGCGCAAGGCCGGGTACTGAGCGCGAAATAAAGAGACGCTCGTACGCAACCGAGGAGCTATGGCCCAGCGTAACCCGGGTTCGGCTTTACGCCGATGAGTTTGGGTGCATTGAGCTTGCGCGGCGCAATCTTGCCCCCTTTGGCTTTGAGCCAAGTTTCCACTACATCCCACACCATCGGGTTGCCCTGATTCTTGGCCTCTTCAGCCACAGGTGCCCAACCAGCTACCTTGTACTTCTTGCCAGCCTCAATGGCTTTGCCGTTGATGCGCATGTCGTCTATGCGTTTGCCCATACCCGCCGATGGATTGCAGCTGTACTGCAGCCCCCCCACGCGCACCATGTCGCCGCCCTGTTGGTAGTAGGGATCGGGGTTAAACAGGTTGTCGCACACATCTTCCAGCACGGTCTTGATAGTCTCACCGGTCATCTCAGTGACCGTCGCGTAGGAGTAGGTGGTTGCGGTCATGTCCATCAACCATTCACGCGTGATAGCCTGACCGGGCAGCAACGTGGTTCCCCAACGAAAGCCGGGGGAAAACGCAATCTCGGCACCCTGCACATCCATCAGTGCATCTACCAGCAATTGATCGCCGGTGCCATTGAAGTTGCCACGTCGGTACAACGTACCTTCGGTGTAGGCCAGCTTCTCAGCCAGTTTGCTTTCATACGGCGCACGGATCTTGGTGATCAACGCATCCATTTCATTGTCGGCGGGCAGCATGTTGGCAAACACCGGCAGCAATTTGTATCGAAAGTCGATGACACGTTTTTCGCGCACATCAAAATCCAGCACACCAAGGAACTTGCTGTTGGAGCCCGCGTTGGTAACAATGGTCTTGCCGCCTTTGTTGCTCACGATACTGGCCACCGGCATCCCGTCATGAGTGTGTCCTCCCATGATGGCGTCGATGCCACTGACCCTGCTGGCCATCTTCAGGTCAACGTCCATGCCGTTGTGACTCAGCACCACCACGACTTGTGCGCCCTTGGCGCGGGCCTCGTCCACCATCTTCTGCATGTTCTCGTCCTGGATGCCGAAAGACCAGTCAGCCACCATGTAGCGCGGATTTGCGATGGGGGTATAGGGGAAAGCTTGCCCGATGATGGCGCAGGGCACACCGTTCATTTCGCGGATCACGTACGGCTTGAAGACTGGGTCCCCAAAATCCTGCGTTTTGACGTTTTGGGCCACGAAATCGATCTTGCCCGCAAAATCCTTCTCAATAATTTCCTTGACACGGTCCATCCCCAGTGTGAACTCCCAGTGTCCGGTCATCACATCTACCGTCAGCAACTTGCAGGCATCGACCATGTCCTGACCATTGGTCCAGAGCGACGTACCCGAGCCTTGCCAAGTGTCGCCGCCGTCCAGCAGCAAAGCACCAGGGCGGCTAGCTTTCATGCGCTTGACCAGCGTCGCCAAGTGGGCGAAACCACCTACCTTTCCATATCGTTTGGCAGCCTTTTCATAATCCAGGTAGCTGAGGGCGTAGGCCTCCGCCGAGCCCGGGCGCACATTGGCCACCTTGAGCAGGTGTTCGCCCACCAGATGCGGTAGATTGCCACGCATGGAGCCCAGGCCGATGTTGATACTGGGTTCGCGAAAATAAATGGGTTTGAGTTGCGCATGGCAGTCTGTCATGTGCAAGAGCGACACATTGCCGAACTTGGGAATGTCGTACAGCCCATTTAAAGCTACGCCCGCTTCCGCTTCTGCATAGGTGCCAAGACCCATACCAGCCATAGTGCCCGCGCCCAGCACCTGAAAGAATTCGCGTTTGGTCAAGTTCATATTAGCAACGGCTGAATTAAGGAGATAAAAAAAGCCCGACTCGTAGTCGGGCTTGGTGGACTGTCACTGGTTCACTGGCGATTTCGGATCCAACAACAGAGCCATCACGTCGGCAATCTGTGCCGCGTTCAGAATGCCCATATGGCCTGCGCGCGGCATGTTCGAGCAGGCGTTGTAGGCCTTGGAATTCCAGATCTTTCCCCAGGTGTATTCGACTACAGGTTTTGCCTCAGCACTGCTTGGGTCCGCTACGCCACGCAACTTGCCGTAGTTGTGAAGACTGGGGCCAATCGTGCCAAAAGAAATCTCCTTTTGGTCGATCTTGTGACAGTTGTAACAGTTGCCACCGTTGACCGTCTTAGCACTGTCGGTGTAGGTCAGACCCCTGCCATTTTGGGCAATCTTCTCGCCCTCTTTCCAGTCACCCAGATACTTTCCGTTGGGCGGTGCCTTGACCGTCTTGAGATTGAGTGCTTCGACACGCTTGGCAGTCGCGTCATCGAGCGGCTTGCCCGCCACGTCCGCCTCGCTGCACAGTCGGTTGGTTTCATCCGCATCGAGCACCGACGCCTTGACGATGCCCTCGTCGCGGAACGATGCCTTGACGATGTCGGCCGTAAATTTGTCCAGACTCGCTGAGTCTGGAACGCTGGCACAACCGGCCAGTCCAACCGCCAGTGCTAAAAAAATAACTTTTTGATGATGGATCATGTTGATTCTCCAAGCCTTAGCGTTTGATGGCGGGTGCTACAGAAGCCGAGCCCTGGCTGTTGACACCCAGGTATACGCCCAGTGCAATCGTGGCATCACTGCCAAAACCCGGATAAGGGAATCGCTGCTGGCGATAACAATCATTGAGGCGTTGCTGCATGCCCCACATCTGGCCGTTGGACACGCGGTAGGCAGGCCATGCCGCTACACCCACGCCGTCACCGGGGTTCTTGGTCAGGTTGGGCAGATCCTGCAAACGAATGCGCTTGTCGTCCTCTCCATGGCATGAGGCACAGGAAAAATCGTGCGGTCCGGCGCGTTGAAAGAACAAGCGCTTTCCAACCTCATAGAAGGTCTTTTCCTTGACATGCGCCTGCGGCAATGCGAATTTCATGCCCTTCGACTCTGCAGCGATCCACGTGGCCAACGCGGTCATATTGACCTGCTCGCCCTTGCCGAAAGATGTTTTAGCAATGGCTGCAGCATCCAGACCCTGCAAGGTGTCCATACAAGTCAGCAGACGAGACTCAAGGTCCTGCACGCGCCCGGTGTCGGCAAAAAATCTGGGCAACTCAACAAAAACGCCCTTCACCACTCCCGGCCCCTTACCTAAATCGCATTGTTCAAGTGTCGCGTTTTTGGGTCCCCGCTTCTGTTTCCAAAGGCCCTCGCCTTTGGCTTCGAACAGATCTGCCGGATTTCCATCCTGCAACATGGCGCGGTATTCTTCGATGGCCTGTACAGCGGCGTTCTTTTGCGCCCATACAACCATTCCAGAACTGGCGAGCACAGCAGCTACAACTAGCTTATTTGCAATCCGCATCGTGAACTCCTCATCTTGTTAAATTTCTACCAACGACGAAGGGGAAGCCTAAACTTCCCCAAGATGAAATTCGTTATCCACGCTATCAGGATACGGTCGCCTCGTCGCTACGGGTATCCCCCCGGTTATCTTTCCAATTCACACCAATCTTGTCACCGGCTTTCGCACCCTTGACAACGAACTGGAGAAATGGATTTTTGGATACTGCCGGACCCCATTCAGCGGTCAGAACAGGCTTGCCATTGTGGGTAGCGGTTACCTCCTGGATATACCAGGCGGGGACAATACTGCCGGAGGCGTCTTTGCGTTGACCGCCCTCCATTTCATGGGCCATCAACACGCGAACGGTTGCTTTGTCGCCAGCTGCCTGGGCGCGGATACGCATCGGATCTGCCATTTTGGAACTCCTGAATTTGAATACAAATTAATTGAATAATCGCGGGGGGCTTAGCCGCCGCAGCCGCCAAGAGTCACTTTGACTTCTTTCTTGGCGAATAACACCTTGCCATCGTTCATGATGGCGATGGCATACACATCAGAGGATTGCCCCATCTTCACGCGGGCCTGGAATGCAGGCTCTACGCTTTCCGTCACGTTGAACAAGGCAGTCAGCGTTGCTGGATTTTTTTCCACCATGATCAACAGGGTCTTCACACCCGCCAGTGTGGTGGCAACACCCACTGGCACTACGGAACCGTTCTCAGCGATGTCAGGCGCCGTGACGCTCACGTCTTTGCTCTCGGTCAGTGCGCCAGACGCGCCCAATGCTTTAAGAGCGTCAGCCACGGATTTGGCATCGAAGGCACTTTTATTGAACGCAAAAGCGAACTGGGGAAACAGCCCCGTAGAGGCCAAAAGGCCAGCCACGACTGCGGTGTGTTTGAGTGCATTTCTGCGAGTTTGCATGAAGGGTCTCCTAAAGGGTTGGATGGGTGCTAGAGAAATTGAAAGCAACTGAAATGTGCAAATTTGCTGAGCGCTATTTGCCAGCGCCAGCAGCAATCCAGACGGCAATGGTCTTCGCATCAGCTTCTGACAGTGCCTGCGCCGGCATGGGGATGCCACCCCACACACCAGAGCCGCCTGACTTGATCTTGCCCGCAAGATAATCGACTTTGCCTGCCTGCTTCTTGGCGATGTCGGTAAAGGCAGGTCCGACAATCTTCTTGTCAATGCCGTGGCAGGCAACACAGCTATGTTTGGCCAGCAGCGCCATAACCGCCTTGGTGTCCGCCCCGCCTGGCGCTGCCGTCGCAGCGGGTTTTGCGACCTCCGGAGCCTTGGTAGCCTGGGCCACCATCACGGGCACACCAGCGGCAGCAGCCCCTGCGGCAGGTGCCTTACCCTCAGGCGCTGAAGTGTCCGCCCCGCGCTGCGGACCGACCGTGCGATTTTGGTCCGCTAAATTGCCATGGGCATTCCGCGCAAAGTCAGGCAAGAACGACGCCACCTTCGGCTCGGTTGCACAGTCTTTCATGCACGCCACGTTTTTCGCGTCTGGCACCTTGGTTCCATTGAACTCGTTACCGGGCCACATGGCGTGCTGCGTAGTCATGCCATTGCGGTTGGGCATTCGCGCCTGTACATCAGCCATATTTTTGTCGGACAGCGTATAGTTGTCCGGCACTACATTGCTCAGATTCAACAGGAACGCGGTGACTGCATACACCTCTTCGGTCGTCAACGATTTTGGCTGTGTCCAGGGCATGGCACGGTTAATGTAATCCCACACGGTAGACAAAGAAGCCACCTTCATGAAGGTGGTGCGTCCTACCGTAGAGTCAGTCAACTTGGCAACACGGCCGGTCTTGACATCGTTCGCAGTCGTGCCGCCTACCAGCGGGCTGAAAAATTCTCCAGAATCACCAAACACACCGTGGCAATGGGCACACTTGGCTTCCCAGACATCCTGCCCCTTGGCAACACTACCGGAGCCAGGAGGCAACCCTTTGAAGTCCGGGCGCACATCGATATCCCACGCGGCGACCTCCTTGGAAGTCGCATCACGCCCCACGCCGGTGTATTTGCTGGCAGTCTGCGCCATCGCAATACTGGCAACGGCCACCATGGCTCCAGCGATCACTGCATTACGAAAGCTGGACATTTTTCACCTCACCGTTTTCCTGAACCAGCCATGATTGAATGGCATTGTTGTGATAGATGGAACGCGTGCCACGGACAGCTCGCAACAGCTTGTAAGTGGGTTGGACGTACCCCGTGTCGTCAGTCGCCCGGCTTTGGATAATGGCGGGCTTTCCATCCCACACCCAGTCCAGATTGAAACGCGTCAGCGCTTTGGACAACACAGGGGTTTCCAAACGCGCCTGACGCCAGTTGCGGCCACCGTCAACCGACACATCCACCTTCTTGACCTTGCCACGGCCTGACCAAGCCAGACCGGTGATGTTGTAAAAGCCCTTGTCTAACAGCACTTGGCCGCCGGACGGCGTAGTTACGACGCTTTTGCATTCCTGAATGTTGGTGTACTGGCGCAACATTCCATCGGGCATCATGTCGATGTAATGAATGGCTTCATCCTTGGCCGCATAGGGCTTGTCACCAACTTCCACCCTTCGCAAGTACTTGACCCAACTAACGCCCTGGACGCCTGGCACCACGAGGCGAAGCGGGTAGCCGTTTTCAGGACGCAACATTTCGCCGTTCTGGCCATAGGCCACGATCACTTCGCCTGACGTAATCAGGCTCATGGGAATGGTGCGGGTCATGGACGAGCCTTCGCCGCCCTCGGCCAGCACAAACTTGCCATTTTTGAGATCGGCGCCGGCCATCTCCAATAAAGTGATCAGTGGCACACCCGTGAACTCACTGCACGAAATCATGCCGTGGGTGTACTGCGCTGTGGGTACAGCGACATTGCCCCATTCGGTCGCGGTGTTGGCGCCGCACTCTATAAAGTGAAAGCGCGACACGGAGGGCAATCGCATGATCTCATCCATGGTGAACACCTTGGCGCTCTTGACCATGCCGTTGACCATGAAACGGTGCTTGGAAGGGTCGATATCCCACCAACCCTGGTGGTGACGCTCGAAATGCAAGCCGCTTGGAGTGACGATGCCAAACAACGACTGCAGGGGAGAAAAAGACACTGATGCCTGCGTCGTTTGTGTCAGGCCTGGACTCTGGCGGCGCTGAACGTTGGTTTCAAACTTGGATGGCTTTCCATAGCTCCCCTCGGGGGAGACGCCCTGACCAAGCCCTGTGGCGTGCTCCGGCAAATTTAAAATATTGGGATCGCCACCCTCCTTGGGTACTGGGTTGCTCTGGGCCAGAAGGGTGGGAGCCGCTACACCGGCGGCTGCGGCTGCAAAGGCACTGCGGATAAAGTCGCGGCGGCCATTCTTTCCCTCGGCAAAAACCGTCTTGATGCCCTCCCTACTTAAAAAATTCTCGGGCGCCTTGCGTATGCGCCCAGAGCTCACATCGTTATATTTCACAAACTCTCCTTGGATACTGGTCTTGGATTCGCCGCTCTTTATATCTCCACATGCTGATATGTATATTGATCAACCCGACTGACTACAACATTACGAGAAACAAGCACCTATCACTTGTGCTTGTAGTTGTCCCGATTCAGTACGGCAGCTACCGCAGTTACCTCTTCTGGGAAAAGTCCTAAATTGAGCTCTGTATTGCATTGCTCCACCATGCCGCGCAATAGGCCAGCCGTGTTGATTCTTCCCGCAGGACGGTAAATGGCACTGCCATCACCCCCCACCTTCTTTTGGTGGCATGCGACACATTTGTTTTCGGCAATCAGCTTTTCGCCAAGCTTCAAATCTGCATCTCGAAAAATGCCCGGTGTTTGTGCGAACGCAGCCCCGGCATGCAAAAGCATGAAACAAGTGACAAGGTACAAATAGCGGGCTGTGATTTTCATGGTGAGTCCATCGAAAGGTATGCAAGTCCTACACTTATATGACTTTCTTTAGTCGCAGGGAAGAGAGGATTCACCGTGTCATCTGCAATCGGTTTGACTGCCACGTTGGACCCGGTCTTCAGGATCAAGGCTGCACTTGCTTACCGAGTAACACCCGCGCCTACGCGGCCGCTTTCGCACAGTAATCATCTCAAATGGATACCCCTATGGGAATAGGCAACAACCCTATACCTATCGGGGTAGGGTAAATATTTGATTGCGTTTGCGGTGGGTGATCTGGCACACTTGCGGGTCAGCCTCAACAAACCGCCGTCATGACTAAAAAAGCAATTTCTGCATTGGCCGAAGCCAAGGCTCTAAGCCCCACAGCAGGCTATCGTGGAGAACACGAAAAAGATATGGTGAACCGGCTCCGTCGGATCGAAGGACAGGTACGCGGCTTGGTGGACATGATTCAAAGCGGACGTAGCTGCGAAGATGTCGCAACCCAGATGTCGGCAGCTCGCAAAGCCATGGACAAGGCTTTTTATCGGATGATGACCTGCTCACTCATCGAAGCGGTTCACGAATCAAAGTCAGACGCCGAGGCCATTCAGGAAGTAGAACGCTCCGCACGCCTGCTGGAAAAGTTCGCTTAAGGTCTCAGAATTCGATCGCATCGGCGATCGTTTTGATTCCGGCTTTGGCGCAGGCCTCGTCAGCGTCACCGCCCGGGGCACCCGACACGCCAATTCCCCCAAGGGATGCACCGCTGCCCTCTATGGGCAAGCCGCCTGGTGCAGCCACGAACTTGCTGATTCCGCGCAGCCCGCTCATTGATTTTCCAGCTTGCGTTTCAGCCGCGAGTAATGTGGTGGATGTACGCACACTGGCAGCCGTCCAAGCCTTGTTGGTAGCTGCTTCTACGGTATGTGCTCCAGCAAAACGATCGCGTAACAACACTTGGGTATGTCCGGCACGGTCCACCACCGCCACTGCAACCTGAAACCCATTTTTTCGGCAGGACTCTAAAGCGGCCTTGGCAGCTTGCAGCGCGGTTTCAGGCGTAAGTGATTTGACCGAAAACACTGCCTCTTGCGCATGAACAGCAACGACGCTGACCGCCATAAAAAACAACATCGCCGTTTTCTTGAACATGTTCTTCCTGCTGGGTGTATTGATCCATTTCATTTTGCACCAGCCAAACCCTGGGGGCAAATGATTTTGTATTTGCATCACCCAGCATGGACTGTGTTCGCACCCCCGCACAAGAATTATCTCAACGACGGCGGTATGAACGCTGACCATCCGCGATAGGTAGACCGATCGGAAGCTGGTGGACACCGTTCATTCGAATGAAATGTCGCTATCCAATAGATAGCATATTAGCCAATGAATACGGGGGCTATAGACATTTTTATCAAAATTGATATCTTGTCCAAAAGTCAATCCAGTTGCGCTGCACCGATCGGCGGACGCTGCTACTCCCTTACTATGCGACATCGGCATATCCCTTTTCCTGGAGTTCGATAAGGACACCAGCGCCCGGTCCTGCATGAGCTTGGGTACTAGGCGTCCTGGTAAGCTCCATCCGCCTTGTTGACTTGAAAACCAGTCTTATGCAACGTGCCGCCCAGTGGGTCACTGTTTTTCCTGGACGCCATCACTTGCGGCCCAGTCTGTGCGGGTGCACTGAGCGTCGCAAAGCACGCCATACCTGCCGATAGTTGTCGCCGATTGAGCATATTGCTGTTCTCCATGTTTAAGTTACGGACTTAAGGTCTTCATTGTCGGGGGCAGTCTGCTGCACACGTTTCTCGACGACTGTCGGGTGGCAAGTGGCAGCGGTTCACCTTAAACGGCGACATAGCCAACAGCATCGTCAGAGAGCGGCTGATCCTGGCGAACACCACTGCCTCAAGCACCCCAGCCATCAAAAAGGCCGGCCAGACAATCCACATCAATCTTTGACTCACCGCGGTGGGATCTTTGATCATGGTGAATCCTTAACGGGGGACAATAAAGACGGCCTTCTCGGACACTTTCCCGATAGGACCCTCGGCGGCAATCTCGCAGTGGCTGGTGTGTGAGCCCGGCGCAAGTTCTTCGGCAGGGCCCTGCACCCGCACGGCAACCCATCGGGCTTGCGTGGACTCTATGGCAATGTCGCTCTCGGACACCACACGCAAGCCAGGCATGCCCACCACTGAAATGTGGAACCGCTGTGTCGCCTCTGTGGC
>Ga0136636_10000444_pt1 | contig 20735 bp, 15 predicted proteins | sample AntDrymUQ8522106_2_FD_104653 | JGI IMG/M metagenome (GOLD analysis project Ga0136636, IMG submission 104653) | Polar desert sand microbial communities from Dry Valleys, Antarctica - metaG UQ852 (21.06) | ecosystem: Environmental > Terrestrial > Soil > Desert | place: Antarctica: Dry Valley... | reverse complement strand
CAAGCCGTTGCCTGTAAAAATTTGCATGGCGGGTTGGTTGGTTGTGAGTCGCATGTGAACACGCTGGTCACCAGAAATGAGCTCCGCACCAAACCCACTCGCTTCACATGCTGATGGGTTGAATGACAAGCTGTGGTCTATACCATTGTTTGCCACCAAGTTCGGGTCCTTGGCGATGGCATCACGCAAGCGGGTCAGTGACTTCAAATCCAGCCCGGTGCCGCTCACATCGGACAGCGTGGGCGCTGGCAGTCCGTCTGAGTCCACCGGCATCCAATGGTCGGCGTTGACGCGAATCTGGTGGTCCAGGCACGACGGGGTGGCCCCGCCTTGGTCGCCGTCGAGGTTGAAATAAGCATGGGTGGTCAGGCCGACAGGGCAGGGCGCGCTGACGGTGGCCGACATGGTCAAGTTGACCGATAAATCCTCACCCAGTTGGTAAATCACCTGGGCCTTCAATTCGCCTGGAAAACCTTGGTCACCGTCGGGCGATGTGAGTGTGCACACCAGCGTGCGCGGGCCAGTTTGCTCACATTGCCAGAAGCGCCGGTCGAAGGCATCGGTGCCACCATGGAGCTGATGCACGTCTTGGTTGGCATCCAGCGCGTACGCTTGGCCGTCAACCGTGAATCGGGCGTTGCGAATGCGGTTGGTGAACCGTCCAATCGTGGCGCCGAGGTAATAGGTCTGACGTTCGAACTCAGTCAAATTCTGGCAGGCCAGCACCACTTCCCGCTGTCCACCTTCCGGTAGCGGTAGGGCGCAAGACAACCAGGTTGCGCCTCGGTCCATAACCTGAATGCGCAGTCCGGCCTCATTTGCAAGGTGGAACAGTTGGGCGCCGGTAAAGTGGGGAGTGCTGGTGGTCATGGTGTGTGAAAAATGAAACTTGCAGAGGTTTAACCGTCAAAAAGCTGGGTGCTTGCCTTCGGTGGTGTGATTGTCACAGCGCTTGGCGCGTATTGATGGCAAAACAGGACCCAGATAGATAACGCGCGTTATTCTTGCGCAACCTGTCCAGGCACTCAATTGTGATACTCGACAAGTCGAGTTGCCTTTCGTCACAGGCCAGTGCCAGGGCGTTGCGCTTGGCCACCAGGGCTGGTTGGATAAAAAACCCAACTGAGTTTGTTGCAACTTACAATTGCGGCCCAGGCCAGTCCAGAGACAATTGCCCACTGACATTCCCTGGGGCTCAAACCTTGGCGATGCGGTTTGTTTGTGCCACAGACGGTGCAAATGGGCCATGAGGTCGCTTCGCCAGTTGGCCAAGCGCCAAAATAACAACGAACCAGACCGAGGACTGACTTGAAACTTCCCCTTGTACTTGGCATAGATTCCAGCACGCAAAGCCTGTCTGCGGTGGTCGTCGACCGCGCAAATCCCCTGTCGGTGACGTCGGTTGCCGTGACCTATAAGTCAGACCCGCGTTTGGCGGGCATGGGTTTGGATCCAGATTTGCTCTTGATGCCCCCTCGCAGCCCCGGTGAGGCTGATCAACCGCCTCTTTTGTTTTTGGCATCGCTTGAAGCCTTGTTTGAAGACCTTCACGCCGTGGGCGTGGATTTAAGCCAAATTGGCTTGGTCAATGTGTCTGCCCAGCAGCACGGACAGGTGTATTTGTCCTCAGGTTTTTTGACAGCGTTGGCCGAACTCAAATCAGGCGTTGGCACAGAACGCCCGCTGGCACAGGTGCTGGCCAGCAGCTTCAGCCATGGCCGCGCACCCATCTGGAAAACCTCTGACACGGTTCAAGAAGCTGCCGCTCTGCGTGCGGCCGCTGGCAGTTCAAAAGCGATGATTGCGTTAAGCGGGTCTGACAGCCCGCTGCGTTTTACCGGTGCGGTCGCCCGCAAGGTGTTCACCAAGGAGGCCGGTGTGTGGGACAACACGGTCCGCTTGCACATGCTGAGCAGTTTCATTCCCGCTGTCTTGACGGGCAACCCCGACGTGCCAGCTGATTGGGGCAATGGCAGCGGCACCAGCTTGATGGACTATCAGCAGAAAACGTGGTCTGCGCCATTGCTGCAAGCGGCGGCTCAAGGACTGAAGGGCGGTGCACAGGCTTTGCAGGAGAAGCTGACGCCTGTGGCGCATCCCCTCACCTTGGCAGGCACGATGGCTCCCTGGTTTGTCAAAAAATTCGGCTTCTCTGCAGAAGCACGCGTGTTGATTGGCTCGGGTGACAACCCTCAGACCAAAGTGCTGGTTCAGGACGATTTGTTGAGCTTGGGCACCAGCTTTGTGATGATGGTCGACACCGGCAATGGTCTGGTGGACAGTCGCGGCTGGGGCAATGCCATGTACGACGGCGTGGGTCGCCCCTTCTTGTTTGGTTGCCGCACCAATGGCGCGCTGGTTTGGGATCGGCTTCGTCAAAACGCTGGCCTTGCACCTAAGGATTTTGCAACCAGTGAGGCTGCGTTGGCCGCGCAGGCGCCGGGCACTGTTTTGGCGCTGTGGCAACCGGATGTGGAGAGTTTTCCGCCGTCGCCTGCGGTGGCATTGAAGGTTCAAAGTGGGGGAGATGACTTCTCCAACGCTTTCCCCGCCTGTGTGGACAGCGCATTGGGTTTGTTGTATCTGGGTAGCCGTCCTTGGCTCGCAGGAAAATCGCCACCGTTGGCGGTGACGGGAGGTCCCACGGCCAGTGCAGGTATATTGCGGCGCATCGCTGCGATCTGGAATCGTCCTGTCGTGACCATTGGCACCACGGGTGCCGCACTGGGTGCGGCAGCTGCGGCGTTGGCGTTTGAGGGTGTCAAAACCCCCTTGTTACCACCGTCCGTGGCGGTTCAACCGTTGGCCGCAGATGTGCAAAGAATCCACCAGCCTGGTGGGTATCTGGATCAGCTGCAGGCTTTCGTCTCGCAAGTTTCTGGTCAATGACGCGTTGCCCGATCAGCAATTGAGTTCAGGTGTGATTCTTTTTAACAACGACATTTTTTTCACGAGGTAAACCATGAGTATCGTTCTCGGTAGCAAAGAGTACTTCCCAGGCATTGGGAAGATTGGTTTTGAAGGTCCGGATTCTGACAATCCGCTGGCGTTCAAGTATTACGACGAAAACCGCGTTGTGGCGGGCAAAACCCTGAAGGACCACTTCAAGTTTGCCACCTGCTACTGGCACACGTTCTGCGGCGCGGGCCATGACCCCTTCGGTCCCGGCACCACCGTGTTCCCATGGTCGTCCACGGCCGATGCCGTGAGCCGTGCCAAGGAAAAAATGGACGCCGCTTTTGAGTTCATCACCAAAATTGGCACGCCCTACTATTGCTTCCACGACATCGACCTGATCGACGAAGGCAGCAGCCGCGCTGAGACCACCAAGCGTCTGCAAACCATCACGGAATACGCCAAGGAAAAACAACAAGCTTCTGGCGTGAAACTGCTCTGGGGCACGGCTAACCTGTTCTCCAATCCTCGCTATATGAACGGCGCCTCCACCAGCCCTGATTTCAAGGTGGTGTCCTACGCTGGCGCGCAGCTCAAAGACGCGCTGGACACGACGATCGCCCTCAATGGCGAAAACTACGTGTTCTGGGGCGGCCGTGAAGGCTACATGAGCTTGCTCAATACCGACATGAAGCGTGAACAAGAGCACATGGCCCGCTTCCTGACCATGGCACGTGACTACGCTCGCGGCCAAGGTTTCAAAGGCACGTTCTTCATCGAACCCAAGCCCATGGAGCCTTCCAAGCACCAGTACGACTTTGATGCAGCAACCGTCATCGGCTTTCTCAAAGCCCACGGCCTGGACCAAGACTTCAAACTGAACCTGGAAACCAACCACGCCACCTTGGCTGGCCACACGATGTGCCACGACATGCAAGTGGCAGCGAACGCTGGCATGCTGGGTAGCTTGGACGCCAACCGCGGTGACTACCAAAACGCCTGGGACACCGATCAGTTCCCCTACAACATCAACGAAACCGTTGAAATGATGCTGGTGTTCTTGCGCGCTGGTGGCCTGCAAGGTGGCGGTGTGAACTTTGATGCCAAAGCACGCCGTAACTCGCCTGATTTTGTGGACCGTTTCTACGGTCACATCGGCGGCATGGACACCTTTGCCCGCGCAATGATCATTGCCGACAGCCTGATTCAAAAGTCCCCTCTGGAAAGCATGCGACAGGACCGTTACGCCAGCTTCGATGCGGGCAACGGTGCTTTGTATGAACAAGGTAAGTTGACGCTGCAACAGTTGGCTGAACTCGGCAACGCAGGCGGCGAAGTCGCGCTGCAAAGCGGCCGTCAAGAACTGTTTGAGAACGTCATCAATCGTTTCATCCGTTGATCACCCGCCCCGGTTTCGGGGTGTGATCTGATGCGGTAAAGACAAACAGCCATGCATTGCATGGCTGTTTGTCTTTGTGAAGATGGGGTCAGAGGGGGTGTTGAAGAAGACTCGGTTGTCGTTGGCCCAACGCCCGTCCCCATTCAGAGGTCGCACCTCACCCGCTACGCTCAATAGGTTGCAGATGCAGGGCGTTGTAGTGCGCCCATATCCGCTTCAGTCAGAGGCCGCTTTTGATCCATGTGGTCAACGCGCGAGCTTGGCGGACCCATGGATACGCGCAGAGCTGGCGAGTCGCCTTGGAGTCGGAAATCATTTGTCGTAGGATTCAAAAAGCGTGGATCGGCTTGGATCGCGTGGTCGCCCAAAGCGGAGCTGGGACCATGGACCAAATTGCGTTCAAGCTTCAAATACGGCTGATCTGCCGTGCGAATCTGGTCGCCGTTGCCCGCAACGATGTTGTTGCGCACGTTGAAGTTTCGGTTGAGTGGATTGCGCGCGTTAATCAGCAGTCCCACACCCTCGTGGGTGGGTGCATCTGAACCCATGCCGCAACGGGTAATGGTGTTGTGATAGACGGCAATGTCTTGAACTGGACCGTCACTGAGGTAACCGGCAACCTGAATGCCGACGCGGTTGCAGTCGTAGACGATGTTGTCATGAACGCTAACACCACGCACTGTCGCACCTTGTTCGCTGACGATCACAATGCCTTTTTGGCAACGATAAACCGTGTTAGCGTAAATCTCCACGTTGTTCAAATCTCGCTCATAAGCATCGCAATAGATGCCTAAACGTATGAGATCGTGAACAACGTTGTGATGAATGCTGCCATTGCGACAGGCATTCTTGGCGTCAATGCCTTCGCCACCATTGCTGCTGTCTTCCATTCGATCAGATACTGTGTTGTAGGCAATCTCGAATGTGTCAACTGACGCCACAGTGATGCACTCGTCCGTGCTGCGACGAGGTGAGCGGGGAGCGACGCAGGCTTGCTTAACGGTGTTGTGAAGAATTTTGATGCGACTGCTACGCGCCGAGATGATGCCTGATGCCCACGTGTTCTGCGTGGCGCAATTTTGGACCGTGATGTCAGTGCAGTGGCGAGCTTGTATGCCGGGTCCGAGCGAATTGATGACCCGCAGGCCGTCGATGATGATCCAGCTTTTGCCTTCCAGGTTGATCAAACCAAACGCTACCTTCGCCTTCGTCCTTGGTGACGGTTGTGTCGGCAACTTCAGTTGACCGTCAATCACAACCTCGCCGCCGCCCAGCGCCCGAAACGTGATTGGCGCCTGTTGGGTTCCAGAGTTTGCAGGCGTGATGATGTCTGTGGGTTGGTACACCCCAGGTGCAATCCAAACGGTGTCGCCAGCGCGTGCGACGGTTGCCGCGTGCCCAAGGGTGGCAAAGGGTTTTGTTTGGGTTCCGGGGTTGCTGTCATTGCCATCAGGCGAGACGTACAGGCCGGGTTGTGCGCCTTCGGCGGCATGCAGAGCGGGGGCTACGCTCATCAGCAGTGCGGCTTGGAGAATTTGGCGCCGTCCGGCAAAGTGGATGCTTGTGCTTATATGCAGAGGTTTCATAGAGGTGTCTTCTCTTTGTATATGGTATGTCGTTGATGTCTTGCCTGTGTGTCGTGCCCTGGCCAGACTGACCTGACCTGACCTGGAGTGTAGTGGGGCACAGCCATTGTCGACATCGGCGCAGACGGTTCGGAAAGTCACCTCGCCTTGACTGAAACATCACGCGCACTGGTGTTTTTCGCAATTGCACATTGGGCCTACCACTGGCACCATCGATTGGATATTGCTGGCATAGCGATGGCAAAATAGCACTTCTATAAATTATTAGGCGACATTGCAACTGTGGTGCAGACTCAACCGGATACATCGATGACCTCACAAGAAGAAGCAGTGGATAAGAAGTCAATAGTCCTTTTAGATGATCGTGTTCCCTTGGGAATCAAATCGCTTTACGGCGCCAGCTACATGGTGAATGTCTGGGGCAGTCAGCTTTTAAAGGTCTTGAGCGGCTCCATTTTTGTCGCTGGCATGGGTGTTTCGCCCGCGCATATTGGTTGGATTTTCCTGGTCTTTCGCATGTGGGATGCTTGTCTGGACCCATTCATGGGGTGGATTTCCGACAACACGCGCAGCCGGTGGGGCCGCAGACGGCCTTGGGTGTTGGTTGGGGGGCTTTTGACGGGTGCGACGTTCCCGTTGCTTTGGCTGGCGCAGCCAGAGTGGACCGAAGCCGCGAAGCTGGCCTACATCATTGGTACCGGTTTGCTGTTTTACTCCGCGTTCACGATATGGGTGATGCCCTACACGGCAATGTTGACCGAAATGACGCCCGACACGAATGAGCGGACCAGCATTTCTGCCCACCAAACCTTCTGGGGGAAGGTTGCAACGATTCTGGGTACTTGGATTTGGGCCTTGACGCAACTTGATATCTTTGCTGATCCAGTGACGGGCGAGCCAGATGCCTTGCGAGGCATGCGATTCATCGGTCTGGCATTGGGCATGTTGATCATGTTGATCAGTGTGTTGCCTGCCTTTTATGTCAAAGAACGCAATCCAGACTTCATCAAGAAGTTGCCCAAAGAAGATTTTTGGCCCAACTTCAAACGGACTTTTTCTAATGTCCCGTTTCGCATCTTGGCCACTTTCGCATTGATTTTTTCCTTTGGCATCACGTTGGTCCAAGGGCAGATGTTTTACTTCCGGTCGTTTTACGTCGTGGGGGGGGATTTGAAATTTGCTGCGCAAATTCAGGGAGTTGAAGGTACCACCTCATTGATCATTGGCGTGCTGTCGATCCCGTTCTTTACCTGGTTGTGCCGTCGCATAGGCAAGAAAGAAACGCTCATGGTGTCAACCGTGATCATCTTGGTTGCAACTTGGTTGTCGTGGTTCACCTACACGCCGGCTTACCCTTGGTTGTCCATGGTGACGGGAACCCTGCTGTCGCCCGGGTACGTTGGTATCTATTTGATCATTCCGTCCATGATTTCAGATGTGGTCGATTCTGAGGAGTTGCGCAGTTATGATCGTCGGGAGGGTGGATTTAACGCAATTTTTGCTTGGATGGGTAAAGCTGCCATGTCAATTGCCTATGGTATTGCAGGTTTGATCGTCGTTTGGTGCGGTTTTGAGATATCAAAGAAGGCTGCGCAGTCGCCAGAGGCGTTTTACAACATGCGGCTGACCTTTGCGATTCTGCCAACCGTTTTCCTGGTACCGGGCCTGTACTTGCTTCATCATTACCCATTGTCAGCCAAACGCATGTCAGAAATTCGTGGTGAGCTTGAGGCCCGCCGCGGAGCTGCATAACTCGACGTGGGCTTCGCCCACATTGATATTTAACCGACTAAATAGATTCAATGAGTATTTTTCTTACCCAGGCTGAAAAAGCCCGTTTACAAACTTGTTCGTCGTCATCGCCCACAGCTGCTCTGCTGGCGGCAATGCAAACCCGGGTTGAAAAGCGAGCGCTCTCGCCGAGTTTCACCGATGGGACTGCCACCACAGAGTGGTGGCACCACGCCTCCGAGTACTTGACGGACGCTGCCCTTGTCTATGCCGTTCGTCCATCAACCAAAGTGGCCGCCTGGGTGCGGGCCTCGGTGATGGATATTGTTCGCCGCCCGGTCGCTGACTGGGCTGGACCGCCTTTTCGCGGTTATGGGGGTGGAGACTTGGTGGGAGCGCTAGAAACAGGTCACCTGTCATGGGGCATTGCAGTTGCTTACGATTTGGCTGCTGATCTATTTAGCGCTGAGGAGGCTGCTGAAATTCGTGCGGCACTGAGAGACAAAGGCATGCTGCCATCGCGGCGCTACCTCGACCGCACAGATTCCTTTCACAACTGGAATTGCGTTTTGTTTGCAGGCTATACCGTCGCTGCTGCGGTGTTGGGCGACGAAGCCGCGTTGGCTGCCGCTGCCGACTTTCTGCCAACCGCAAAGGATCACTTCCAAAAAGACGGTAGCTACGGCGAGTCTTTGCAATACGCCAATTACGCGGCCTATTCATTGATGTTGGCGCAAGAAGCGTTGTTGCGCAAAACGCCCGGCCAGACAACAAGCTTTGAGCCGTATGCCCGTATGGCCGAATGGTCTGCTCAGGCCCTGTTCTACCGCAAACCCTTGTCTGGTTGGCCGCTGATGGATTGGCCGAGAAGTGCCAATTTTGGTGACAGTGCGGCGATTTTCCGCCCGTCGGGTGATTTGCTGGTGCATATTGCTGCACGAGCAAAGCAAGAGTTGCCAACACAGGCAGGACTTGCCAGCTGGTTGTTTGACACCCTTTATTTTCCAGCAAACGAGCCTGGCCCACATGACCTCGCAAGCTTCGGTTTTGTGAATGGTTTTGGTTTTCTGTCGGTCATCATGCTGGCAGACGCTGCGCCAGCACTGTCGCCACAAGAAGCTGAGTTGGCAACAACGGTCGCCTTCTCTGGCGGCGACGTGTTTGCGCGCGATGCCTGGGATGGTCTGACCACCATTGCAGCCCGAGTGCCGTCTGAGCCACGTCATGCGTGTGCCCATTTACATGGGGATATCAACAGTTTTATCCTGGTGCACAACAAGGAACGGCTGCTGGTCGATCCCGGACACAGCTGCTACCGCAACATTGCCCATGATCTGGAAGGATCAACCCCGACCCACGGAACCGCCACTTTCCATGTGCCCGCGACAGACACAGCGCCCGCGCGTACCTTGATTCAACGCGGCGGCACCAGTCGCCCCATGCGCAAGGAATCCGGCAGTTTGCGTTGCAAGGGGGCTGCGCCCGTCGATATCGGTGGTCGCCGTTTGCTTGCCGCCAAAATCGATGAGGTGTCAGTGATTGCATCTGATGCCGCCGCTTTGTATGGTGCGCCACTTCAGGAGTTTTCGCGTTTCTGGGTGCTCTGCGGCGCGCATGCTTTGTTTGTAGTGGACCGCATTGAATCCGAAGTGCCAGTTACCACAAGCTGGCAGTGGTTGCTCAACAATCGCGATGGGTTGCTCGACTTTCAGATGGATCGTCCCAGCAAGCTGCTGGCTCGGCGTGGCGACGCGGGTGTCCAGATTACCCATTACGGGACAGGACAACTCAACGGTCCGGTGTATGCAATGGTTCATGATGCGTATCACCCACTTCCTGCTCAAAGAGGCGAAGGCAGCCCCGGTTCTGGCATGTTGATGCGCTGGCACGAAAGTGCACCGTCTTCTTCCCGCACGGTTGTGCACACTTTGGCTATGGACAGCCATGCAGGGGTTCAAGGCTGGAGCAGCCAAGGTCTCAATGGTGTCTACTCCCTAGAATGCCCAGACCGGCAGCAAAAATGGACTTTAAGCTTGTCGAAAGACAATGGTTTTGTGATTTCAGACAGCGTCACAGGTAAGTCCTACAACGTTAGCGCCCAAGCGGATGGTCTTTGGACGCTTGGCTAGACCCGGTAGAAAATGCGTAGCAATGCTTTGGGGATATTGACGGCCAAACGCCCTCGGCGTTCTGAAGTTGATACCCATCCATCGATTGCATCGAACTCACAAGTTTCTCGCGACATCGACTTTGTTCTTTGTCAATCAACATTCCAACCCACGAAGTGAATCACATGACAGATAACACAACGACCGACATCCAACCTAAACACGTTTACCTTGCTGACCCAGCCGCTCTGGCTGCTGGCGAGTCAGTGATCGGAACCGCCCGCGTTCTGGAGTTGAAGGGCCTCAAAGGCATCAACCCGACCAGCATTCATACCGCGATCAAGCTGGAAGGTGGTAAACACACGATCAATCAACCCAAAGGAACCTTTGTTCTGTGGTTCTTCGCGTTGGAAGATTTGGGTGCCAGCTTCTTGGCTGACAACATGAAGAAAGACAACGAACACTATAAGAACTACACGTTCTTGAGTGACTACGAAGTGCAACGTGAAGTGGCCCCTTCGACCTTCAATTTCAAGTGGCATCGTTTCAACGAACTGCGTTGCAAATTCTTCAAGGGTACGGTGTACCCCACGCTGGAAGGTTTCGATCCGCCTCAAAAAGCCTGGGTGCAAGCCGTTCCGTTTAACTATTTTGATCAGCATCAGTGGTACCAAGTGGCGGTAAGCTGGGACGACGAAGCCAAGAGCGCTTGCTTGTATGTGAATGGTGTTTTACTCGGCAAGAGTGATACCTTTAACAAAGACTTCGTGCGTGAGACGTGCGGAGACACCTTGTACGCGGGTTCGCCAGCCATGTGCCACAGCGAAATCGCGTTTTACGACCAAGTCCTCACTGGTGCAGATCTGTACAAAAAGTACCGTGCTAAAGCGCCTGACTACCGTCCTGAAGAGGAACGGGCGATGCGTCACCGCTTTGAAGGTACTGAACTGCAAGACTTTGACTTTGATCCCGTGCAAGCGGGTTGGACCAAGCAATTCGACGTGGATTTCCAGAACCCCGTTGAGCAAATCAAAGAGTTTTATATTCAAGGCCACACCGCTTCTGTGAAGCCGGAAGGTCATCCTGAAGGTCTGTTGATTGAAACGCCTCAATTGCGCTATGGCAGTCCAGAAGCTTGGAACAGCCAAGTCTATATCTGGAGTAACAAGACGTTTGAAGGTGACATTTACGCCGAGTGGGAATGGAAAGCTCTCAAGCCAAATGGTTTGAGTCTGTTCATGATTCATGCATCAGGTATGTGCCGTGAAGACTTCATGAAAGATTACCCGTTGAAGACCAACGGCTCCATGCAGACCGTTCATGACGAAAACGTGCGTAACTACCACTGGGAGTACTACCGCGAAATGAACGATGTGCGCAATGACGTCGGCACAGCGTTTAGTCGCAAGAATCCGTTTCAGTACCGTATTGGATTCGGTAGTGCACCTGAGCCATTCGCGAATAACGTGTGGCACAAGGCGCAGTTGGTGCAGCACGGCGGCAAAATTTTTGGTGCCATCGACGGCAAAATTTTGTTGGAGATCGATGACAACTCGCGCAACAACACCGGCGGTATCTTGAACTATGGCCATATCGGGATGCGTTGCATGGTCCACTCGGCCGTGGTGTTCCGTAACCTGAAGATTTACACCGACAAACTTCCGTTTGCTGAGATCGCAAAACTTGGTTAGTCGATAGGGGCATTTGCCCTGATAGCTGATGCGGTTCAAGCCGTTCGTTCCCAGGGTCGACCAGAAATGGTCGACCCTGTTGTCTATGTGAAGCCCTCAATTTCCGAATTGAGTTGTTGGTCGGCAAGGTGTTGTTGGAGTTGTTTGATGAGCACAAACGCGTGGCGCAGAATAGTGGCATTGGGAGTGCAATGTCCATCCGTGAAACTTGCAGACAGTAAACGGATTCCGCTGGGCTGGCAGGCGTTTGCGCTGTCACCTGCAGATCAAGGGGGCGCCAGCGCGGTACTTCATTTCCCGGTAACCACGGTAGTTGAGCCGACCGCTTGGCTGCGGGTGACGACCGCTATAGATGTGCGCGAAGAGGTCGTTGTCGAGGCAACGTTGGCACACAGCGGAGCACTTCTTGGCGACTTCAATATCCTATATTCGCATCCGTTTCAACCATTTCAGATCGCCATAGACAGTAGTGCGATTGAAGAGGCCATGCGTCACGGAATTCGTCTGCGCATGACCAAAGGTACGTCTGACATCTGGTTGTATGGGCCAGATGCGGCGCATCCTGAGTATTCTGGATTGCAGCCCCATGTATTGATGGGTCATCGTGCTGACGTTGATGCCGCCTTTATGCAAAACCTGCTGTCCATGAACTCATTCAGTCCATTTGGCTGGTTGGGTGGATGTGTTCAGGATGCGTTGTGGGAGATGTCGCAAGTTGGCGACTCGCAGGCGGCGTGTGCCCTGGCTCAACAACTCAGCGCCTACCTTGACGTTGACAAAGGCATTGTGTTTGAAAACACCATGACAGAGCCCCGTGACGGCACGTTCAGTAGCATTGAAGACTTTCTTCCTTTTGCTGCGATCGTCAATCTGTATCCAGATCATCCCGCGATCAAGAACGCGTTGGCCTACCTAAAGTCGAAAACCAACGAGCAGGGCATGATTGTCAGTTGGGATGAGCTCACAACGGAAGGATGCTACACCGTAGCCTATCCACTCGCAGCGATTGCTGTGAAGATGCGGGATCACGTCTTGGCTCAATGCGCGGTGGATCAGTTGCGGTTTCGTGTCCAACATCTAGTTGAGGGAGCCACGATTTTTCAACGTGGTTCGCTCACAGGTCATAAGGCATTTGCCAATTGGGGGCGCGGGGTAGCGTGGTATCTGCTAGGCATCATCAAGACCATCGCTTTGTTGAAGAACACCGCTTTGGTTGACGACGCAGCACTGGCACCACTTCGAGCTGAGTTCAAACGAGCGGTAGCGCAAGTCTGTCAATGGCAGTCCACATCTGGTGTGTGGTCCAGTTTTATTGATCGACCGGATACCGGCGTAGATACGTCGACTTCGGCAGGCATTGCGGCTGCGATTGCTTGGGGTGTGCGATGCGGCGAGCTTGACAGCACCTACCTGTGCAAGGCGGCCGCCACCCATGAAGCTTTGCAGAATTACATCACCCCAGACGGATTTCTGACCCACGTGTCACAAATCAACCGTGGGGGAGAGGCGCTACAAGCCAGCAGCTACCGCGTTATGTCGCAATTTGGAATGGGTTTGTTGGCGCAACTGGCGTGTGTTCTACGTGGCGCCTGAAGTGGGTCGACGCCCAAGGGTTGTGGTGTGAAGTTTGTTGCACTGAAAGTGCGATGTCCTATTCTCTTCACCCTGGCATCCAAGTGTAAGTTTGGGCAACCGAAAGCCATGATGGCTGACGCCAATTGTCACTTATAGGGTTGTCCACTATCATTGGATCACTACGAAACTTCCAGTTGGAGATAGGTTTTATGTCGTTGGAAAACAAAAACTATTGGAGCTTGGTCGCGCTTTTGGCATTGAGTGCCTGTGGCGGAGGAGGGGGTGGCAGCACCACAACGCCCGTCGGCCCACAGCCGCCTGTGGTTGTCGTACCTGCACCTCCGGTCACACCGACCCCGCCTGTTGTGACGGCCAACTATTCTTTTCCTGCTGGGTTGAATTATGGCAACGGCATATTGCCATCGACCCACACCCGAGAGCAAATGAACCAGGACCTGACGACCATGTGGCAGGCCTGGCGAACCGCTTATTTGGAGAATGATGACACCGACCCGACGTTGAAGCGGGTCATGTCGGAAAATGGTACGACGTCGTTGAGTGAGGGCATCGGCTATGGCATGTTGATCTCTGCTTACATGGCCAACACCACAAATACAGGCAAAGACGACTTTGACGCCATTTTTCGCTTTTACAAAAAGTACGAGAAGGTGGTTGGAAGCCTCAACTACGGTGTCATGGCCTGGAGAATTGGCAAGGCGGGCAACGTGATCGATAACTTTTCCGCACCCGACGGGGACTTGGATGCAGCGTACGCCTTGTTGGTGGCGGATAAAAAATGGGGCAGCGCAGGTGCCATCGACTACAAGGCCGAAGCGGTCTACTTTATCAATAATTTGATGAAGTGGAGCGTTCTCAATCGCAGCACCAATGCATCGCAACTGATTGCGCGCTCTGATTTTACTTTGACAACCCAAGAAGGATCGGCTACGTACAGCATGAGTTCGTACCAAATGGTGGGTTACTTCAATCAATTTCGTCAAGCCACGGGTGATGTACGCTGGGATGCAACGCTCAAGGCGGGGTACAAGGCCTATGACTACTTTTACAACGCCAATCCCGCCACAGGGCTAACGCCTTTCACGTTCCTTACGCAGCCTGGACTCAAGCAGTACCTAAAGGCCTCTCGTGGTTACAATTTTGGTTTTGACGCATGCCGCACCCCTTGGCGTGTCGGTGTGGATTTTCTTTGGCACGGCAATGCCAACTCCCAGTTGACGCACGCCAGCGATTCCACAGTGAACGCCACATTGGCAAGAGACATGCCCCATCGCAACACGCAGTGGCTTAAAACCGTGAGTGGCGACAATCCCATGAATGTGTACAGCAGTTACGAGTTGAATGGCACGTTGTCCTCGGGCGCATACAGGGGTAGCCAAAGAAACATGGTCTCTCCGATGGTCGTTGCGGCTATGGTTGATGCCTCCAATCAAGATTGGCTCAACACCTTGTATGGATGGATGCGCCAACAAACACCGGGTGTGTCCTACTCCAATGGGGGACTGACCGCCAATACAAGTTACTACGAAGATACGGTGATGATGGTGAATATGCTCATCGTGACGGGGAACATGCCTAATTTGCCTGAGCAATGACAGTGTGCTACAGGCCCCACCTCGCTGGTTGCGGGGTGTGTGCCAAGGGTTGCATGTTGACGTCAGAGTTACGGTTGATTGGGTAATGACGTGATCGGTCAGCGCGTGCCGCAAGTCGTATTGAAGTGCCGTCTAGCAGTCGCGAGATGACTGCCGCAAGGTCGGGTGTCGTGCGCGGCACCGAAATCGATGGACTGATTCAGGACGCTGCCATAGCCCAACGCGGTGGCGAACTGGGTTGATGCTTGCAGGGTTGACGCCGTGTCGTTGGCATTAACGGGCGCTGTCTTGGCTCCGCTGTCTGGGTTGCGCGACCCCACCCGGTTGGCTCAGGCACACGCAGCGCGCGTTACAAGTGGCTTCGTTGGTGCTGAGTGACAGGCCTTGGCCCCATCCCAATGCGCCAACAAAATTGGGCGAGCACGTCAATCTTCAGGAAAACTGTATGAAGACCATGTCGGGGTTATTAACCCAGACTGAAACTCAGCAGCGTCAACAACGGTAGCGGAAACAACAGGGCTGCAATGACTTTGGTCACAATGCCATCGACGAGTGTTGATTCGCCATTGCCGTTGTAGGTGATATCGAGATTGGGTTTGTTGCTCATGTTTTTCATCCTGTGTTGGGAAGCGATGACTGAAGCATAACCGAAATCCTAGGGTTTACCCTTGAAATGTAGGGTAAACCCTAGGAATGTTGCATGCGTGCTGCAAAAGACGCCTCATGTTGCCGATTCATGATGCAGTACTGGTGATGCGACAAGGGTAAATACTTAGTAAACAAGAGGTTCATCAGCTTGGAGTCCAAGCACTTCAATGATGAAGATTGAGAAATTAGGGTAAACCCTAATTTTGGAAAACGACAGCTACTGAGGTGGATATTGGGGTAAACATGATTGGAAGTGGTGACTTTCGCAACTGTTCAAAAGGGGTAGGGTGGTAAGATTTGCACACAACATGCACTGTTGCCACTTGCAACGCTGAAAAGCGAAGGGGGTGATAGCGGATGCGTCGTTGTAGAGTCGTTCTCAAAACAATAATGGGAAATCCATATGAGACTGGAGACAGCAGGCATGACAAAGCGTTCGCACTCAAGCGGTAACATTCCTTGTGGGTGTTTTCAACTTGGGCATCTTTGCAATACCGCAAGGTTTTTGGCAACAGAGTTCAGCGTTGGCTTCCCCAGACACAACCACTGATGATCGTTGGATCAAAGCGTCAGTAGCGAATACACAGCGACATTTTTTCAAGAGTACGTTTCAGTTAAAGGAAATCAAATGATTGTCAATATTTCTAAATTCTTCGGGGCTTCGGCCTGTGCTTTGGCATTGACATTTTCTGTCGTGCCACAAGTAGCACATGCTCAGGCCGCAACCACAGAAGCCGTTGCGAGTGAGGTCACTTCTGCTCCCGTGATGGATGTTGCTTCGGCTCCCGCAGCTGCGCCAGAAGTTGCGCCAGTTGCTAAGTCTGATGTAGGCAAGGCTGTCGATAATCCCTACGGTATTGGCGCGCTGTGGTCCGGTTCGGATGCTGTTGCCAAAATCGTTTTGCTTCTCCTGGTCATCATGAGTATGGGTAGCTGGTACATCCTGGCAGTCAAAATGCTGGAGCAGACCAAGGTTGCCAAACACTCCAAAGAAGCGTCGCAAAAATTCTGGGCTGCCGGTACGGTGGCGCAAGGTGCGGCTGCCTTGCATAAAGACAGTCCATTCCAGTTTATTGCTGCATCTGGTTTGGAGGCCACTAAAAAGCACAGCGGTTTGATGGGCCACATTCACCTCAATGACTGGATTTCCATGAGCATCCAGCGTTCGATTGACCGTGTGAGTCGCGAGCTGCAAAGCGGCCTGTCCTTCTTGGCAACCGTGGGTTCCATTTCGCCATTCGTCGGTTTGTTTGGTACGGTTTGGGGTATTTACCATGCGTTAACCGCGATTGGTATTTCCGGTCAAGCGTCGATTGATAAGGTTGCTGGCCCAGTGGGCGAAGCGCTGATCATGACCGCAATCGGTTTGGCTGTGGCGGTGCCTGCGGTGTTGGCTTACAACTATCTGGTTTCACGCAACAAAGGCATGATGGATGATCTGCGCACCTTTGGCGCTGACTTGCATGCTGTGTTGCTGGGAAGTGTTTCCAAGAGCTAATTCATGTTGCGTGAAAAACGCGAAAAGGTGGCTCTATGTCAATGAATGTCGGTGATTCCAATGGCGGTGACGATGCCGTGATGTCGGCCATCAACACCACGCCCCTCGTGGACGTGATGTTGGTGATGTTGATCATCTTTCTGATCACTATTCCTGTTGTAACAACGTCCATTCCGGTTACTTTGCCAAAAGAACGGATTGAGCTGCGTGAAACCAAGCCAGAAAACATCATTATTTCGGTTGATGCGAAAAATGGACTTTTTTGGTATGACAAGAAAGTGACGGATGTCGAAGAGTTGATCACAAGGCTGAAAAAAGTGTCTAGCAAAAAGCCTCAGCCCGAAGTGCAAATTCGGGGTGATTTGGCGGCGCAGTACGAAGGTGTGGGCAAAGCTTTGTATGCCTGTCAGCGTGCAGGTATTGTCAAAGTGGCGTTCATTACTGAACCGCCTCCACTGGGCGGCTAATGAACGCCCGGTTTAGCAAGGAGCAAAAAATATGGGAATGAACGTAGGATCCAGTGGTGGCTCGGGTGACCCCGAGGTGCTGATGGAGATTAATACAACCCCGTTGATCGACGTGATGTTGGTGTTGTTGGTGATGTTGATCATCACCATCCCCATCCAACTCCACGCCGTCAACCTGGATATGCCGGTGGGAACGCCCCCGACCAACAACATCAAGCCTGAGAAAATTCAGATTGATATTGATGAGCGAAGCGTTGTCTATTGGCAAGGTTTGCCAGTGTCGGCGCAAGAGCTTGAAGCGAATATGGCAGAATTGTCCAAACTCGCTTCTCAGCCCGAGGTGCATATTCGGCCCAACAAAACCTCAAGCTATGCGGTGTTTGCCAACGTGTTGGCATCTTCCAAACGGATGGGGTTGAACAAAATGGCCGTCATCGGAAGTGAGCAGTTCGTCCAATGAATACTATTGGCTTACACCCGGTTTATAAGCCCCGGGATCCAACCAAGCGTTACAAAGGCATTGTCATTGTGATCGCGCTGCACATTCTGATTGGCTGGGGAATTATCTCTGGTACTGCGAAAAACGCAATTCTTAAGGTTAAAACCTCGTTGGAGGCAGTGGTGGTGAATGAGGTTATCATTCCGCCGCCCCCACCTCCACCGCCAAAGCCGATTAAGCCCACAGAAGCGCCGGTTCAGAGTGAAGCGCCGCCACCGCCATTTGTGCCACCTGCGGATATTACGCCTTCGACAACGAGCAATTCTCAAGTTGCTATTCAGTCGTCAGCGACCCCACCACCAGCGCCGGTAGCGATTGCACCACCGCCACCGGTTGCACCTGTCGCGCCAATTCAAGTTGGGCCTCGACGCGTTGATAACATCAGTGTTGTTTGCCAAAAGATGGTTGCCCCCGAAATGCCTCCTAAGGCGATTGATGAGGAGATTGAAGGTTCAGTGACAGCGCAGGCACAGATCGTGGATGGTGTGGTTCGTGATGTGACTATTTTGTCCGGCAATAAAGTGTTTCACTCAGCAGTTCGCGATGCGATGAAGAAGTACGGTTGCAAAGGTGCTGGCGAAGTGCTTGCGACACAGACGTTTAAATTTGTGTTATAGCAGTTGGTACTTTCGACAGGTGGCTTAATGCCATAGAAAAGGGCTCCCGTTGGGAGCCCTTTTTTTGCACTGTGACGATTGCGATGAAGCCTAACGCAGCCGACGCAAGCAGGCGCTATGTCACGTTGTTGCTAAACTTTGCAGCATTTAGGTCGTGTTGCTTGTGTGCGAGAATAGAGCGCTGACATTTTGAGGATGCGGCTGTAGCTCAGTGGATAGAGTATTGGCCTCCGAAGCCAAGGGTCGTGGGTTCGATCCCCGCCAGCCGCACCAGTCTAGTCAAGGAATTCAGGCTATCCGCCAGACGTCTGGCTTTGGCCACTGCCTCAGTTGACAGCGTCAACTCCGGTTCGTCCAAGAGATAGCCGATTAGCCCGTATCGTGTGAAGCACCTTTCGCCTCATGGTCTCAATTCGCCATTGTTTGCTGTTGTCAGGCTGCTCCGTGCTCTTGGGCGTGCTGAGTGCCTGCTCGACGTCGTCTGTTTCCCATGCGCCTGTTCCCGGTGATGTGATGTTGGCGCAAGGTTCCCGTTTTGCCGCGGAGCAGGCGAACGATGTGACGCTCTATGCGTTGGGTTTAGTGGGTGTGCCGTACCGCTATGGCGGCAATACGCCTGAGTCGGGGTTTGACTGTAGTGGACTGATCGGACACGTGTACCAAACCCGCGCGGGTATTGTCCCGCCCCGAACGGTGGCGCGGTTGCAGACGTGGGGTGTGGCGGTTTCTGGTGAGCAGGTGCGCTCAGGAGACGTTGTATTGTTTGGTCGAAAAAGTGCGCCAACCCACGCGGGCATCTATGTCGGGAGCGGTCGGTTTGTCCATGCGCCGTCCTCCGGTGGGGAAGTCCGTCTTGACAACCTTGCCGCCAAGTATTGGACTGCTCAAAGTATTACCTTTCGCCGTCCGTAGCCAAGGCAATATTTTTGCAAAGGTCCACGCCATCTGGTTGGCCAACGCCCGCGACAGGCGAAAAATAATTTGCAGTTTTCGACAAGCGCCGATGTCATGCACTTGGATTGCCGTGGCTGAAGCAGTTACTCTCGGTGCCGCAACCGAACTGAAGGATCGACGGCGTCACAGGCCATACCCGACGTTGCACAGGGCGGTCACGTTAAACTCGACAAAAAATCGCGGGTGCAAGCTTCTTTGTTGTCTGGGCTGGCCCGCATCTTCCCAAGGAGTTTTGTTCTATGTCGTCTTCTATCGACTCCTCGTCAGAATCGCCGCGCGTCTATGTGGCGGGCCACCGTGGCATGGTTGGCAGCGCGATTGTGCGAACGCTGCTGGCACAAGGTTTGCCGCCTGAAAACATCTTGACGCGCACGCATGCCGAGCTTGATCTGTGCGATCAGGCCGCCGTGCACGCGTTTTTCGCCACCCACCAACCCACCCAGGTCTACCTGGCGGCGGCGCGTGTGGGCGGCATCCATGCCAACAACACCTACCCGGCCAACTTCATTTATGACAACCTCATGTTGCAGGCCAATGTCATCCATGCAGCGCATCTGAACGGCGTGCAGAAGCTGCTGTTTTTGGGGTCGAGCTGTATATACCCGCGCATGGCGCCCCAGCCCATGAGCGAGTCTGCGTTGCTCACAGGTCCCTTGGAGCCTACCAACGAGCCGTACGCGGTCGCCAAGATTGCCGGCATCAAGCTGTGTGAGAGCTACAACCGCCAATACGGGCGCGACTACCGCAGCGTCATGCCCACCAACTTGTATGGCCCCGGTGACAACTACCACCCAGAAAACAGCCACGTCATCCCAGCACTGATCCGGCGCTTTCATGAAGCTAAACTGGCCAATGCGCCCGAGGTGCTGATTTGGGGAACTGGCAGCCCCAAGCGCGAGTTTTTGTATGTGGATGACATGGCTAGCGCCAGCGTCCATGTGATGAACCTAGATGACGCCGCCTATCAGCGTCACACCCAACCCATGCAAAGCCACATCAACGTGGGCTTTGGCAGCGACATTACCATCGCAGAACTGGCCCGTGCGGTCGCCAAGGCAGTGGCGTACACCGGGTACATCGGTTTTGACGTCACCAAGCCAGATGGTCCCCCGCGCAAATGGATGGACAGCGGGCGCATAAACAGCCTGGGATGGCAACCGCAAGTTGGGTTGGACGTTGGGCTGGATTTTGCTTACAAAGAGTTTGTAAAAATCACCCTCTAGCCTACGTATCTGTTGTTCATACGGCTATATTTTTAAAGTATTCATCATGTCCCTTCATTCAATCCCGGTGAGCCCCCCAAAAGTTGCCCTCATCACCGGCATCACCGGCCAAGATGGCTCCTATCTGGCCGAACTGCTGCTGGAAAAGGGCTATATCGTGCACGGCATCAAACGCCGCGCCAGCTCCTTCAACACCGCTCGTGTTGACCACATTTACCAAGACCCGCACCT
>Ga0136636_10000443_pt1 | contig 20740 bp, 14 predicted proteins | sample AntDrymUQ8522106_2_FD_104653 | JGI IMG/M metagenome (GOLD analysis project Ga0136636, IMG submission 104653) | Polar desert sand microbial communities from Dry Valleys, Antarctica - metaG UQ852 (21.06) | ecosystem: Environmental > Terrestrial > Soil > Desert | place: Antarctica: Dry Valley... | reverse complement strand
CCCTCTAAGGTTAAAACGGTCTTTCATCAACTTGCGTGTGTAAAAACTAGCTAAGTCCGACCGACCCGCATAATGAAAACTATGCACCGCCAAAAATGCAGGTTCGTTATCGTATTCCAGCAGTTTATTGTCAATGCCGTGTTTCAATTTTTTTACATACGCATCTTTCCCGCCGGCGAGTTCAATCAGTTTATTAAATTGGTGTGGTGCAAAGTAGGAATATGTCCAAGAGCAACCTTCGTAAAAGTGGTCTTGCCACGAGCCTGGATATTTTTTGGCATCCAGCTTCACAAAGGTGCCATCCAAATTCTTAGACATAATAAAGCCCTTAAAGCCATCACTTTCGGCATTGGCATCCCATAGGTTCACCCATTTAGTACTTCTATCTAAGTATTTTTTATAATCCGCCTTTGTGCCAAGGTCTTTGGCTACTTGCGCAGCACAAAAATCGTTGTAGGCATATTCCAGAGTCATGGAATTACTCATTTTTCCAACTGGAATCCAGCCTTGTCGTTTGTAAAAATTGGTGCTGTCTGATTTCTTCCAACCATAGCTTCCTTGACGTTCGTTATCAGCATCAAATTTCAAAACCTTGTAAGCTTCTTTCCAGTCAACACCTTTAATGCCTTTTACATAAGCATCGGCTATTACGTTATCAATGTTATTCCCGCCTTGTTCGGCACGCATATCATTTCCAGCCACAAAGGCATCTTTTACCATTTTATTAGTTTTAAGTCGAGCAATAAAAGAGTTCACCGTTCCAGCCACCATGTCAGGGTTAATCAACACTTGCAGCGGATAAACGGTTCGCCATGTGTCCCAAATGGCAAGATGATCGTCCCACATGGCTACATCTTTTTCAAAATGTTCCGAATCGTTGGTTCTATTGCGAGGCATGATAGATGCGTGATACATAGCAGTATAGAAAATTTTATTTTGTTCTTCCGTTCCGCCTTCTACGTTTATTTTTCCAAGTAGATTGTTCCACGCTTGTTTGGCTGCCTCTTTTACTTTGTCGTAATCAAAAGCTGGAATTTCAGTATCTAACCAAGTGGTGGCTTGGTCAATGCTTTTGAACGATACCGCCACTTTCATGTAAATTTCCTCGTTGGCGTGGGTTTTATATTGGAAATATGCACCCATGCGATCGTTTGCTTTGGTTGATTTTTCGACGGTTTGACCTGGATTGATTACTCCATTCAACCATGTACCCACCGAAGCAGGAGCTTTGCTGAATCTGGCGCAGAAAAAAACGCGATATTGACCTTCGGCAAATCCGCCCGAATAGTTGCCATACCCCTTTATTTCGTTGCCCGAAGTGGAGGTGATGGTCAATGAACCATCGTGAAATTTTCCTCCAAGATTTGGTTTTATATCTGAGAGATAATGCGATAAATCGAACGCAATGTTTGCTTGATTGCTTTGTGGGAAAGTAAAGCGGTAAATGGCTGAGTGAAACGCGGGTGTGAATTCGGTTTTAATGCCGTAACGACTCAGCTTTACTGAGTATTCGTAGGCTTTTGCTACTTCATTTTCTTTGGGCGAATCGTGGTCGGTTTCGCCAATAGCTAACCCAATTTGAGGCACAAAGAAAATTTGTCCGTACTTACCCCATCCTGTACCACTAACTGTAAGTTGGCAAAATCCACGAATGGGTTCTGTGGGTGAATAGCCATCATCGTTCCCTTTTTGTGTTTGTGGACTTGGGTTAATAGACCCTGAAGGCAATTGTGGTCCGATAACACAAGCACTTGCTGGATCGAGCACTCCAATGAACGGATCGACATACTCTACCAATTGCTTTTTCTGAGAATAGGCTGAAAACTGCAAACAAAACAATACGGCTGCTACCGTCATTAATTTTGTAGGATTGAAAGTGATTTTTTTCATGTTTTTATTATTTTAAATTTTTAAAGATGCATACTTTTATTATTGCTTCAAGTATAAATATGTATTTCTATCATTACACTATTTAATTTTGGACTTACAAATATAATGTTTACAAACAATTAAAAAATGTTTACAAACAAACTTTATCTCTTTTTAAGAAAGGATAGTGTATAACAAAAAAATGTCAACAACAAAAAAGAGGGCTAATAATCCGTGAAATAAATATAAATACAGTTATTTAACGCAATGCGCCTCGGTAAATTCGATGGTCGTATTATCCGAGTTTGCAATGCTCGACAACCAACGTTTACCTCTTCCAATTATGGGTTTTCGGAGTATTTCGTTTGCACGCCTTTCTTTAAGTGTATAGATTGTTTCCTGCATATCATCCACCAGCAAGCACAAATGCGTGGCGTTAGGATTTTGCGAGGTATAAATCTCAAAATTCTCAACACCATCATCGATACCTAAATACAACATACCGGGAGATAAAGTCCTATCTTCGGGAATGCGTACAATTTCTCTTAAACCCAGCAGCCCTACATAAAACGGATCATTATCGGTCAGTTTCTCTACACTGTAAACCCCAGCATGATGAATTCGTTTCGAAATCCTGTTTTTAGATAGCCATTTTCCTTTCGATTTTATATGCAAACTATTTTTCTTGAATCCGATAAATTCAATTACCGTTCCGGCTGAATCAACCACAGAGAACACTTCATTCCCGCACCATCAACATTCGTATTTCGGGAACTATACAACCTTTCGATTTCAGGTATTGGTACATCTGTTCCACATTTTCAGTTTCGAAAGATACTGAGATCATTCGCTTTTTGTCTTTGGCATTTTTATCTTCCACAAACTCCAGAAACTGACAATCATTCACTTTGTATGCAACCACATTGCCCAGGGTGAAGAATATGAAAAAGCTTTATCAAATCCTAATAGATTGCCATAACAAGATTGAGCGAGATTAAAATTTGTAACTAAAAAAGTCATTTTGGCTATGCCCCAATTTGCAGGTCGAGTTACAGGCTGAGCCGCAATACGAAACGTGAAGAACAAAAACAAGATACCGTATGCGAGCGTTTTCTCATTATTATATGTTTTTTCAAAAAAAAATATTCCCAATTTAGATTTTAAGAAGTTTTTCAAACAATTGATTCATCTGACTATTATTCAATACTGAACCATGCATTACGGCCATATAATTAGCATTCAACAAAGTTAGTCTTTCAACCGTATTTTTCTAGTTTTCACCTAAAGGAACAAATCCTGCTTTTTCTTGAAAATCAAGAATTTTTGGAATCAAACTTTTATCGCTAAATGGAGGATTAATTCCGGGTTGAGCACCCAAATCAGAAGAAAATAAAACGCCTTGTGTTTGTTCATAAAACATACATGCTTCCAAACCATATGGAATATGAGGTGTAATTACTATCTGAACTTTCATTTTTCATAGATTAACAACCTCAATATCCTAAACAATTTGAATTGGCTTATCTGACAAATCTTCGACGGTTGCCAACCCAACTTTACTACTAATTGGAACGGCATTATGCGCAACTCTCAACCAATCATTCAACGCACCACACTCGTCTGACTCAACGTGTGAAAAGGCAATATAACGAAGTTTTTCTATATCAATCAGTTCTTTAAGAATCGGCAACAATGTTGAAAATATTTTTTTTCACCTGTGTGAATCAACATGCACTGTTCGTCCACAATTAAAAAAATGATTGAACTCAAATGTATCGGTTGGTGCAATATAAATGCGAAATATCCCTTTTCTTATCTCGAATACGTTCGTCTTCATTTTACATTATGTACAATTTGTTTCCGAACCCAATTTACTAAATCCGTTCGTTGTTCGGTTTGTTGCAGTTGTTTTGGAACGGTTCTCAAATACCATTTCACGTTATATTTTACTGTTTCATTGGGTTTCAAGGTGGCGTATCGTCCATGGTTTTCTAGCTCCACATACCTTGGATTTCCATTAGCATATATTTCAATTTCAGCCTGTTGTGGCGCAATAACATTTGAAGGTAAGTCTTCGAAAGTTTTAATAAAGGCAATTCCATTTTTAACATGGGCATACCAACCTTCGCTACCCATTGCAAACAACTTGGTGTTTTCTGTTATTTGGTTGTAATCATAATTGAAATAAACTATACCATTGATTAAGGTTACTCCCGGCAATTTACTTTGTTTCAGTATAGCAGAATCGGGGGCGGCAGGAAAAAAAGTAACTCCGCCCGGAAACACGCGAGACACTTCCCAACAACCAACATCTTTAACAGAATTAGAGATGTTTTTTATAGTATACTCCATTACAAACGAGCTATCAGTAGGATTGACTTTGAATGTTTTATAAAATTGAAAACCGCTTTTTCGGCTTGGCATAGAAATAAACTTTTGCGTTTTACCGTCCATTTCCATGCTATAGAGCTTACTATCAAGTGTATCAATGGGTGGCCATTCCCATATTTTTTGCGGTGCAGGCCAAAAGGTAGAGCCTGAACTTTCAGGATTATTGTATCCACCGTAAAGAAATTCTATATCATTATATTTCAAAGAAATAACGCGCGCACCAAAAGTTGGGTCGACAACTAAAGTGGATTTTCCAGTTTTTTTTACAAGTAAACTATTTTTATTTCCTGCCCCCTGAGCGGACACGCCACTGCAAAATCCAATTGCAAATATGAAAACAATTAAAAAATTATCTCTCTTCTTTGTATTATTTTTAATTTTAATAAATTCAGTACTTTTTGCTGTTTTATATAAATTTGATCAAATTAATTGATTATCGTAAAATTTACATTTTGAAATTATCAAAAACCATTTCCTATCGAATTAAAAGCAATCCTATTCAAAAATATTTGCGTTGATTTTTTTCGCCACCAAAATTAATGAATGTTTTTGATTTAATAGGATATTTGCATAGAAAATGAGAATCAAATCTTTTTATAAATCAACAATATTTATCACAAGTACTCCCCCACTAAAAAAATAGTTATTCGAATTTTCTTTTTCAACTTAAAGATGTAAAGATTCAAAGCCGCTATTGCAACATACCGAGAATTGGCAGAAAAACTATTAAGTGTTCTCTTTACATTCTTTGCTGAAATATTTGATTGTTTGGCAATTGGAAAATTCAATTGTTTTGTCATCTTGCATTAATTCTATATTTTAAAAGAATAATTTTCATAATGAAAATTTGAAATTAAAATTTTGTCTATTAAATAACTGAATGAATTTATAACAAACCATTGAACTAGTAAAGCGAATGATAATATCACAGCGACTAAAACCGTAAATATTGTAGTGAAATAATTCTAAATTTTTAAATACATAGCTATCCTCATTTAATTTTGAAGACAGCAATTTTTATAAGTGCATGTGTTGATAAATAAATAATAATTAGTATTTTTACAATCGTTTGTGTTTAAGTGTCAATTGGATTGTTTTAGAATACAAGGCAAACCAAATTTTCCTTAAAACAATAAAAATCACAGTTATAAATATAATCTTAGATCTTATGATTATCAAAACAAAAAGTAGTGTTAGATTATTGGCATTAGTTGCTTTAACAATAATCAATTCGATGATTTGCATGGCGCAACTGTCACCAGAAAAAATGAAAAGCGAAAGCGAGTGTTTGGCAAAAGCCCGCCAGAATATTGAAAAGTATCGCAAAGGCGTTGTCTCATTAACGGTAAATGATGCATCTGGGAAAAAACTGAAAGATATTGATGTTGAAGTAAATCAAGTTACGCAGGATTTTTTATTTGGAAATCTTTGCGAAGAATCTTTCAAGCTCTCAACCGAAGATGCTGTCAAATTTAGAGAAAAATTTACAGAGCTTTTCAATTATACTGAACTGACTGTAAAATGGGGCCCTTATGAACCTCAGCAAGGGAAGCCGGAATGGCAGAAATTACAACAAAAACTAGATTGGTGCAAGCAAAATAATATAACGCCCAAAGGGCATACGCTGGGTTGGACAAATATGGCGGGGACGCCACGCTGGTTATTGAAACTGCCTCACGATGTGGCTACCGAATTGCTAAAAGCCCGCATTATGAATATTATTGGTGGTTTTAAAAGCCAGATAAAAATGTGGGATGTAGTGAACGAACCAATAACCACCATTCCATGGGAAAAAGCGTTGGAGGATTCTGTTTCCGGAACTGGTTTAATTGATGAGGGATTTCGTTACAATGTGGATGGAATTACACTGGAGCAAACAGCACCTTGGGTTGAAAATGCCTACAAATGGGCAGAAAAAGCAGACCCGAAAGGAGATTTTCATTTGAATGAATTCTATATCATAGCCAAACCAGATATTCGAGAAAAATTTTACAAATTTATTAAAGATTTACAAAGCCGTAACACCCCCATCACCGGAATTGGAATTCAGGCACATGAACCCCGCGAAATGTGGTTCTCACCCACCGAAATTGTAGCTACTTACGATAAGTTCCAAGAACTCGGATTACCACTTCATATTACGGAATTCACCCCTCAATCGTCGGGAAAAGCTATTACTGGTGGATGGCGACAAGGTTCCTGGACAGAAGAAGCACAGGCTGAATTTGCGGAACAATTCTATATTTTATCATTTGGGCATCCGGCCATGGCTTCTATTCATTGGTGGGGTTTGTCCGATCGAATGATTTGGCTTAAAGGTGGTGGTTTGTTGGATAAAGATTTTAATCCAAAACCGGTTTATACCCGACTTAAAAAATTGATTAAAGAAGATTGGATGACAAAAAACCTTGTCATTAAAACAGGCAAAAAAGGTACGGCTAGTTTTAGAGGTTTTCATGGTGATTACGAGGTGGTGATAACTAAACCTGATGGGTCAAAAATTACCACTCGCAAACATTTGCAAGAAAAGGGAAAAAACCAATGGACTATTACATTAAATTAATCTTAACTGGCTGCAAACGATGACTAGGCGGTATGATATTATGTCGTATCGTCAGGATTTACATGGTTTTGGAGAGCCGAATGAAGGTAGCTGGGATGGTTTTCAGCGCATAAATACCGATACAAAAACAGGAGGTATTATTGGCGTATTCACTCATGGAGCTATCGAAAAAGAACGTATCGTAACGGTAAATTATCTCGACCCTGCTAAGATGTATAAAGTAAAAACAATGACTGGAAAAGTAATCGCTACTTTAACCAGAGCGCAACTTAAAACAAAAGGATTTGAAGTGGATCTCAAAGAATTATATTCTGGCAAACTTTACGAAGTAAGCTTGTCAAAATAATCATGTATCATAACAACTTTCAACAATTTAATATTTCATGAAAAAAATAACTATCTATTTATTAGCTATTTTAATGCTGCCTATATTCGTATTGGCGCAATCGGGAAAAGTGTTTGATAACCTTTCGATGAAGAGTAAAATACTCAGTATGGATCGTAAGTATTCGGTTTATTTACCTGCCGATTACGAAACATCAAATCGCAGTTATCCAGTGCTTTATTTGCTGCACGGCTCTGGCGATAATCAAACCGGTTGGGTTCAGTTTGGTGAAGTGAACCAAATTGCAGACAAGGCCATTGCCGAAGGAAAATCGACATCGATGATTATTGTAATGCCTGATGCTAACACGCAGAAAATGGGGTATTTCAATGCTATGGATGGCAGTTTCAACTACGAGGATTTTTTCTTTCAGGAATTTATCCCTTTTATCGAAAAAACCTACCGCACGCGTACCGAAAAAAAGTATCGTGCAGTTGCAGGTTTGTCGATGGGTGGTGGTGGAACACTCATTTACGCACTACATCATCCTGAGTTGTTTGCTGCGGCTTGCCCACTAAGTGCGGCTGTAAAAATGTGGTCGAAAAAGCCCGCTGATAATGCCAGCAATCCGATTCCCCAAGAGCAAATTGATGCTTACAATAATAAGTATGATGCAATCTACTTAGTCAATAATATGCCTGATAGTCAGAAAACGCAAGTTCGATGGTATATCGATTGTGGAGATGATGATTTTTTGTACGAAGGCAATTCGTTGTTGCATATTGCTTTACGCAAAAAAGAAATTCCTCACGAATATCGGGTGCGCGATGGCGGTCACACTTGGTCATATTGGCGAACAGCTCTTCCTGAGGTTTTGAGCTTTGTTTCTCAAAGCTTCCATCAATTCTAGCCATTGAAATAAATGGAATATCTTTTAAATAAATATCAAAATGCACTTTATCATTTTAAAATTTTAAATAGATTATCATGACTCAGTTAATTAAAAAAATAATGTTTTTGACCCTGCTTGGGGTTAGTTTTGCTATTAATGCTTTGTCGGCCGATCTGCCTGTGAAGATATCCGTTACAGCCAATCATGCAGATTGGGTGTATAAATTGAATGAAAAAGTAAAGTTCAATGTAATAGTTACAAAAGAAGGTAAACCGCTCGACAATGTGGAGGTAAGTTACGAAGTTGCTCAGGAAAAAATGACTCCAATGATTAAAAAAACCGAGAAACTGAAAAATGGACAACTTGAAATTGAAGGTGGTACATTAACTACACCCGGCTTTTTGAGATGCATTGTTACAACCAATATAGAATCGGTAAAATACAGAGGATTGGCAACAGCAGGCTTTGAACCTGAAAACATTAAACCGACAACTACGGTTCCCGAAGATTTTGTTCAATTTTGGGACAAAGCAAAAGCTGATAATGCAAAAATTCCGATGGATGCCAAACTGACTTTATTGCCCGAAAAATGTACCGAAAAGGTAAATGTTTATCATCTTAGTTTACAAAACTATAAAGTTGGTGGACGAGCTTACGGAATTCTTTGCGTTCCTAAGGCTCCAGGAAAATACCCTGCAATTTTGCAAGTTCCGGGTGCAGGTGTAAGACCCTATAACGGAGATATTAGAACTGCCGAAAACGGCATTATTACTTTACAAATAGGTATTCATGGCATTCCTGTGAATCTTGATCCGGTTGTATATTCTAATTTGAGCAATGCTGCTTTGGATGGTTATCCAACTTTTAATTTAGATAATAAAGATACATATTATTACAAACATGTTTATTTGGGATGTGTGCGTGCCATCGATTACATTTTTACAATGCCCGAATTTGACGGAAGTTCAATGGCTGTTCAAGGAGGAAGCCAAGGCGGTGCGTTATCGATTATAACTACAGCTTTAGATAGCCGTGTGAAATATCTTTCTTGCTTTTACCCTGCTTTGTCTGATTTGACTGGCTACTTGTATGGAAGAGCTGGAGGATGGCCACACATGTTTAGTAATAAGGATAATGCAACTACTGCAAAAGTAGAAACATCAAGGTATTACGATGTGGTGAACTTCGCTAAATTAATTAAAGTTCCGGGGTTTTATACTTTTGGATTTAACGATGAGACATGTCCACCAACCTCGATGTTTTCTGCTTATAACAGCATTAATGCCCCAAAGGATTTGTTTATTGTAAAAGAAACCGGACATAATACAGTGGCAGAACAAAACGTAAAATCAGGGGAGTTTATATTTAAACAACTGAATATTAAGTTATATTTATCAACTCACAACTATTAGTGGATAAAAGTAATCTTTTCTAATGTTGTAAATTGCCACACTGTGGACGCAAATACAAGCTATCCGGGGTATTGTCTCGAATAGCTTGTTTTTTTATATAAACAATTCGTGTGTGTTGAGTGTGTCGAGTTAATCATTATTGTAAAATATGCTTATTCGATAAGCTGCTTTAGAACATGTTTTATAGTACTCATATTTTATTAAATATATCTAAATTCGCAGTTTAAAAGTAGAATCTGAAATTTATGGACTTAAATAACTCTTATTAATAACATATAAATAAATTTACATTACAATGAAAACGCACAATCAAAAAAAAATCGTTAATTTAAGTATTGTTAAAAACAATCTATTACCTGTGTGGAGCAGTTTTCTTAAATATATAGGTTTGATGATGTTTGGAATTACCGTACTGATTTCAAATGCTTTTGCACAATCAACTGCAAATACCCCAATTCCAGTCAATGCAATCCCCACTGTAACCGGTTGGATTTTGCCATCGCAAATGGGTAAAACGAGTATGCACGAACATATTACTCTTCAATCTGAACCTGAGCAACGAGCAAAAAGCATCGCTTTTTCGATAGTCGAACTCAAAAAAGCGAAAGCACTGGGTTTGAATACAATTATTGAAGTAAGTCCCACACGCGATGTTGCTGGTTTGCGTGAGGTTTCGCTTGCCAGTGGTGTAAATGTGGTTTGTTGCACGGGCTATTACGTCCTCACGAAGGATCAACAATCGTTGACTGTGCAGGAATGCGAAAATCATATGATTAAAGAAATTGAAGATGGAATTCAAGGGACTGATATTCGTCCAGGAGTAATTAAAATTGCGGCTAAAGGATTGCCAATGACTCAAGCAGAGAAGAATGTATTTATTGCAGCTGCACATGTTCAAAAACGTTATAATTTACCTATTTGTACTCATGCCGTGAGCGGTTGTGCCGAACAGCAACAAATACTTGAGGAGGCGGGTGCTGACCTTAAACATTGCTATTTCTCGCATGTAGAAGCAGCTTTTGGTTGGAGCGGACGCACAGTGATGCAAGAAATTGATTATCTCGAAAAAGTAGTGAATAAAGGGAGTACGTTAAGTTTTAATAATTTCGGTAATTGGAATCACACTAAAGCTGCTGACTTAGCATTTATAATCAAAGAATTGACAAAACGAGGATATGATAACAACATGGTAGCAACCATGGATTTGACTTGGTCGTTTGAAAAAGGCGATCTGAAAATTTTATGGAGCGACACAAATGCAGATGGAAAAGACAGAACATATTCTTATTTGCTTCGCAAGGTTATTCCATGGATGAAAGAAAATGGAATATCAGAAAAGTCAATCAATAAGTTTATTATAGATAATCCAAAGCGCATTTTTAGCAAGTAACTGAGATTCTGTTAGGCATCGACAAGAAAAATTCCTGTAATAAAATAATCCATTAATGTCGATTTAAATTCCATTGTACAGATTGGTTCTGATTGCTATCTTTGCAATTCATCTATTTGACGATTAATTTTTAAGCAGAATTAAAGAGCTTGGTATGACAAACAAAATTATTGTTCTTGCAATAGTTTTCCCAATTATGCTTTTTGCACAAAAATCTGAAGAAAAGGATTTCCGAACGGCAAATTAAATTGTAAATATTATTATCAAAAATGTTGTTTCGGAACCTTATTCTCAAACCGTAGATGTATTCAAAGAAGGAGACACAAGAACTAAAGTAAGCGGTATTGACACATGTATGTTTCCTCCCATGGATGTGCTGAGACAGGCAATAAAAAAGAACTGCAACCTGATAATTTGCCACGAGCCACTTTATTTTAACGGGTCAGATGATACCAGGAAATTACAAAATGATTCGGTGTATCTTGAAAAACATAAATTCATTGCAGATCATAAACTGGTAATCTGGCGTTTTTACGATTACATTCACAGTCTTCACCCCGATGGCATTACCACGGGTATGGTAAACAAACTGGGGTGGAAAGAGTTTGTAGTCAATGAGCGGTTAAATCAGTTTGTTTTTCCTCCCACCACACTTGCTGGATTATTGGGAAAACTGAAGAAAACATTTCCTCAAAACTCATTTCAGGTGGTAGGTGATCCCCAATTAACCGTATCCAAAGTCATTCTCTCGCCTGGATATTCCAGCGAAGCAAGATACATTCCCGCCGATGTGCTTATCATTGGCGAAGCGTAGCAATGGGAAATGTACGAATATATGCGAGATACGGTGGCACAGGGTCAGAAAAAAGCACTCATTGTGCTTGGGCATGTTACTTCGGAAGAAGCCGGAATGGAGTACTGCGCCGATTGGCTGGGCGGATTTATCAAAAACATACCCATCACTTTTATCCCTTGTGGTTCATCGTATTGGATGTATTGAGAATTAATAAAATAATTTTATCACATAATATTAAAATTAATAATTTATGAAGTCAAGTTGTAACAAGTTTTTTCTTCTATGTTTTGTATTTGTGTTTGCGTCTTTAGGGATTCATGCACAGAAAAGCAAATCTATTTCGCTTACTGAGAAAGGCAAGTATGTAGTTGGATGTAATTATTGGGCGTCGCACGCAGGCACCAATATGTGGAAAAATTGGCGACCCGATGTGGTGGATGCCGATTTTCAACAAATTGAAGATGCAGGCATGCAAGTTATCCGTGTATTCCCTATTTGGCCTGATTTCCAGCCTATTTATCAATTTTACAGTGGCGAAGGTTCTTTAAAAGAAGTTCGCTTTAAAGATGGCCCTCTGTCTGGTACAGGTCCTGGCAAAAACGGTGTTAGCGTAGAGGCATTGGCACATTTTCGCGAATTCGCCGACTTGGCAAAAAAACACAATATTAAACTGATTGTAGGTCTGGTAACAGGCTGGATGAGTGGTCAGCTATTTATTCCACCAGCTTTGGAAGGTAGAAAAATCCTTTCTGACCCCATTTCCATTATGTGGCAAGTGAAGTTTGTAACCACCATGGTTCAAGAATTTAAAGACCACCCCGCTATTATGGCTTGGGATTTGGGCAACGAGTGTAACTGCATGGAAGCAGTTGAAAACCCCCAAGCTGCCTATGTTTGGACGGCATCCATCACCAATGCAATCAGAGGTCAGGATCAAAGTCGCCCGATTGTTTCGGGAATGCACAGCCTAACTTCGGACAGCAAAGCCAAGTGGCGTATGCAGGACCAAGGCGAACTTTGCGATTTGCTGACAACACATCCTTATCCATTTTGGACTCCTCACACCAACCAAGATCCGGCCAACTCCATTCGTACCATCATGCACTCTTCGGCCGAAACGCGTTTCTATGGCGACATTAGCGGAAAACCTTGTTTGGTAGAAGAAACCGGCATTATGGGGCCTATGGAAGCCAACGAAAAATCGAAAGTCGGTTTTCTTCGCTCTATTTTGTTTAATAACTGGGCGAATGACTGCCACGGCTTGCTTTGGTGGTGTGCCTATGACCAAAATATGCTTGATTTTCCTCCTTACGAATGGACATCGGTTGAGCGCGATTTAGGGCTTTTTCGTAGCGACCGTTCGCCAAAACCTGTAGTGGCTGAATTGACCAAATTCCGAAAATTTATAGACGGATTGCCATTTGAAGCTCTTCCTCCTCAGAAAAAGGAAGCGGTTTGTATCCTTACCGATGGACAGGACCAATGGGCAGTTGCCTATTCTTCGTATATTTTGGCCAAGCAAGCGGGATTTGATATTGAGTTCCAACATGGTAACCAACCTCTTAAGGAATCATCGTTGTATATACTTCCATCTATCAAAGGCATGGAGTTGATAAATAGAAAGGACTGGCTTGGATTGTTGGATAAAGTAAAAAATGGTGCAACACTTTATGTTTCTTACGATTGGGGATTCCTATCGCATTTTCTTGACCCTGCTGGTTTTGAGGTTGTTACAAGCCAAAACAGAAACTCGTCTGTTGATTTTATTTCTAATAACGGAAGTATCAAACAGTTTTCAATGGCTTCAGGTCGCAGATTGAACATTAATCCAACTACAGCAAAAGTTCTTGCACACGAAAAAGACGGAAATCCTGTATTTACTGTTAGCAATTATGGAAAAGGGAAAATCTATTTCTTAACATTGCCTTTGGAAATGAACCTTACCAAAACGCCGGGTGGATTTACCGAAAATCCGGCTGAATGCTGGAAAATTTATCAAACAATTGCTGCTGACATGATTAAGCAAAACAGAACAGTAACAAAGGCAGACCCTTTTGTAGGGATTACTGAACATGATTTGTCTAAAAATGAAAAGGTAATCGTTTTGGTAAATTTCACTCCAGAAGATAAAGATGTTGCTCTAACCATTAAAGATGGTTGGAAAGTGGATAAAGCACTTTATGGTAATCTTCCTGCAAATTCATCAGTAAAACTAAATGCAAACGATGCTTGCGTTTTGCAGTTGAAGAAATAAATACGGATTAAAAAGAATCATTCATCATGTAATCAATTCTATAGTTTACATGATGAATGATTTTTTTATATATCTCATTGAATACATAAAATTGATTGTTGTTTGAGTTGATTTAAAAGTTGTTATGTGTATGTATTTTACTAACTTTGCGTAGCAAAAATAAAAATCACAATAAACCGATAAAATCAAATCCTAATGATTAAAAATCAAAACCGATCATTTGCTTTTATTTGCATACTTTTTCTGCTTGTTACAGCAAATTTATTTGCTGCGGAAAGTAAAAGCGAAAATGCTAAATTGCAAATTTCAAGTACCCTGAGCATTCCGCTCAATCAGCAATTAAGCCCATATACAGGTTATACCCGCGAACACTGGTTGCAAATTACCGAAAAAATAATTGCTGGATTCATGCCATATTTCAACCATGAAACAAGCATGCTTGTATATCCAGCTGCCACTGGTGATGAGGCATTTGAAAAGCTTAATAGGAAAGCCCCAGAAGAAGGGCCTAAAAGAATTCTTGAACGTAGCCTTATGGCAGTAATTTGTTATGTTAAGGCAACAGGGAAAGACAAAGTGCCGGGCTATAAAGGTTCAATTACAGTTCCTTTTATAAAAGGGATGGTGAAAGGCACTGATCCTAAGGACAAAGCATACTGGGGAGAGCCTACCCCAAACGATCAGGTAGGTGCAGTTATGGCTATGGCAATGTATATCTTACCTGATATTTTTTGGAATCCGCTAACTCAGGAACAAAAAAATAACATGTTGGGCTATTTTTCGAAAATGGCTCTACTGAACACATACGACAACAACCATTACTATTTTCACATGGTTCCGGTTCAATTACTGGATGCAAATGGATTTGACTCAAATCGAGCGCAACTGACAGAAAAGTACAATAGGTTGATGGGTTGGTATCATGGCGATGGATGGTTTATGGATGGTTCAAATAACCGCGGTTTCGATTATTACAACTTATGGGGATTCCAACTTTTCAATCAGGTTTTGTATAAATACGATCCTACTTGGCGCAAGCAATTTGGCGAACAAATTAAAACAGTTACATCTCAATTTTTAGAAACATATCCATATATGTATGGTCGCGATGGTGGACCAATCCCGTGGGGACGTTCGTTGAGTTATCGTTTTGCGAGCAATTGTGGCATTGCATGGGCGGTTATCAATGGCATGAGCACTTTGCCTCCAGGAGAAGCCCGCCGCATAGCCTCTGGAGCGTTGAAGTATTTCTGGAATCATGGCTGTATGGGTGACAACAACTTGCTAAACATTGGATATTGGGGTGCCAATGCGGCAGTGGCTGAGGCCTATTTGGTTGCTGGCGACCCATATTGGGCTAATCAGGGACTAGCTTGTTTGCTTATTTCAGAAACTGACCCTTTTTGGACTTCGGTTGAAAAACCAATGCCTGCCGATAGTGTTGGAGGTAAAGTGGCGGTTCCTGGAGCGCAATTTTCCATTCGTGTAAGTTCTATTGATGGTGATGCCCGTCTATTCCCTGTTGGTCAGTCTTGGGGGCAAGACCGCATTAAATGGCAGACAACAGCCAAATATGACCAACATGCGTATTCCAATTTTTTGGGATTTTGCGTTTCGGGTGAGGATGGACCAAATATTGGAGCCGGGCGCACCGGACATTCGTACGATGGCGTCAAGTGGTTTTATCGCGAGCGTGCAAAAGCCATTCAGGTTTCGCCTGATTATTTGATAAGCAAATATTCGCTTCAACCCGAAAATTCAAAGGATTCTACGCCCGATTACAACCTGGAACAAATGATTACACATACGCTCGTAGGTAACGATGGCGAAGTTCATGTTTTCTGGCACAATAACCCTGAACCGCTTTACATGTACCTTGGAGGGTATGGCATAAGTGTCCCCAAAGGACAAAAATCGGAAGAAACAACGTTGAATAACTCAATTTCAATTCATGGTGGCGATTATTATTCGGTCATTAAATCGTTGAATACACAAGATGGTAAATTTGAATCTACCCAACTGACTTCACGGTCAGGATGGAATGCGACTCACTTGTTTGGAGGCGAAGGTGCATTTCCTTTCTGGCATAGCTTGCAAGCTATTAGACCTAATGTTCCAATGATTTTTTATGTGAATGGAACCCGCACGAGAAAACCTGTTGTGCCGACTATTGAAATCAATCAAAATGGCAGTGAATTGAAAATTGAGTTTGAAAATAAATGGTATTCAATACATGTTCCATATTGAACCATTGATCAGAAAATTGATTATTTTGCAAATTAATACAAAAAGAATTAAAATCCCATAAAACGAGCAAGTCATATTTTCACCAAAGTTGATGACATGCGAGTTCCATAGAACCTTTTAAAAATATAATTTTCATGAAAAAAAATGTATTTTCCATTACGGGCTATTTACTCAAAATAGCTCTTAGCTTACTTTTTTTTAGTTTTTTTATTTTGGTTTCAGCCAAAGAAGCTAAACCGATAAAAATTCTTTTTATCGGTAACAGCTACACGTATGCTGGTGGTACCGAAACCGACCCAGGAGTGCCCCGTTGTCTTAAAGAATTTGGGGCATTTTATGGAAAAGATATTCAGTATGATTTCATTGTGAAAGGCGGGGCATTGCTCGAACGCCAGTACAAAGAAACCAAAGCTGTGGAGATGATTCAGAACAATCATTACGATTATGTGGTGCTGCAGGATCAAAGTTCCATCACACTTCGCCGTGTGGATTTGTTTCGGGAGTACTGCGCAAAATTTAACGATGTTATTAAGAGAAGCGGCGCAAAAACCATTATGTACATGACATGGGGATATGCCAACCGTCCGCAAATGGGCGACACGGTTGCATATGAATATAATCGGATAGCCAAAGACCTAAATGCAATGATTGCCCCCTGTGGAGTTGCCTGGAAATATTATTTTGAAAAGAACCCGGGTAGTGAACTGCATATCAGCGACAAATCGCATCCCAATGGCGCAGGTGTTTATCTTAACGCTTGCGTTTTTTACCACTTATTGTTTGACAAAATACCTTCAAATAAAGTGTTCGTTAGCAAAAATATGGGTGGTGAAAAAGGGCTGAGAACATCTAAAAAGCTGATGGTGGCAGCCAATGCAGCCTTTCCGCGTAACCTCGATTATGGCAAAGACCAACGCCTAAACCACAATCCTTACTTCCAAAGTCCCACTGCTGACATTAACCAAATTATTATGTATGGTCAAAGCCTGTCCACAGGGCAGCAAACAGCACCATCCATTTCGGTAAAGAACTATGCTGGAAACCTGATGCTAGGAGAACAAGCATGGTCGAACATGGGTAACTCATTGGACACTGTAGGACTAACATTCAAACCCTTGTATTCTCGTCCCGATGTAAATTCGCGCAAAACCAATGCCGATGTGATAGCGGACGTGAAAATAGATGCTAACAATCAGATTAATTGCGAATCGCCTGTGATTGGGTTTGTTAATGCAGTGAAACACGATTTCGACCAATATTTTCCTGGACACAAAGAACTCAAATTTGCCGCCACTAGTTCGGGCGAAGGCGGTAGAACCATTGAGGTATTGTCCAAAAATTGTCCAAACAAAGGAGGAAAATTGTACAAGCATTTTTTGACCATGCTAACCAAATCCAAAGAAGCTGCTGACAGAATGAAGAAAACGATCAACTGCTCGGCATTGCTGTGGATGCAAGGTGAATATAATTACGGCCAATCTAAGCAAGGTTGGGAACCCCAATCCGTTGCCACCAAGGACAAAGCCGAGTACAAGAAGTATTTGTCACAATTGATAACTGATATGACTGCCGACGTAGAAAAAACCTACCAACAAACGCAAGCACCCATTTTTATTACTTACCAAGTAGGAGCACAATTTACCCGCGATTTTGATGTACCCGTAGGTATGGCACAGCTCGAAACCGGCAACACTGACCCACGCGTGGTATTGGCTGCACCGATTTACCCCGTGTGCGACCGCGGCGGACATCTTTGCCCCAATGGTAGCCGCTGGTTTGGCGAAATGATGGCCAAGGTTTATTTCAAAACGGTGATAAAAGGCGAAAAATGGAAACCGCTTCAACCAAAGGGAATTACCAAAGGAGGTGATTATCTAGACATCGATTTTATTGTTCCTCAAGCACCTTTAAGGCTTGATACCATGACTCTGGCAAAAGCCAAAAACTACGGTTTTGAGGTAAAGGACAGCGGTGAAGTGAAACCGATACGTTCGGTACAACTGATTTCGGGTACAAAAGTGCGTCTATCATTCAATTCGAAACTTAAAGCTGGCAATGTGGAGGTTAATTATGCCGGACCAAGTACTATTGGTAACGGTAATTTGTGTGATAGCGATGATTTTCAATCTTTTACAACCTATCAAGATTTAATTGCAGAGGGAACCACCGATGCTGAGAAAACACGCTTCAGACCTAAATATGAACCCCGTGATGCAAAAGGGAATATTATTTACGGGCAGCATTACCCAATGCAGAATTTTAGTTGTGCATTCTATTATCAACTTCCTGCTAACCAAAACAGCTTGAATATTTTTCCCGAAAAAATGGTTAGACCACGTGTTGTTAAGGTTGCACAATAGGCGGCATTTAAAAAATATCACAGTAAGTACTTCATATTAAATAATTTAAATAACAAATGAAAAAAGCAATAGTAATTACTTTATTATTCAGTGCAGGGCTTTTGTCAGCACAAAAAACCGAATGGACTTCCACAACAAAAGCAAATCCATGGGTAAGAGAGAAGATTATTACCATCAAAAATGCACCTGTTGTAGGAAGACGCTTGATAGAAATTTTCCCCGATCGGAATCAGCAACGCATGACCGGTTTTGGCGGTTGCTTCAACGAATTTGGATGGCAAGCTCTAAAATCAATTCCTGCCGACAAACAAGAAAAGATATTCGAAGAGCTCTTTTCATCTACCGGAGCTAACTTTATTTTCAACCGTTTACCTATTGGCGCGAGTGATTATTCTTTGGATTTTTATTCTTACAACGAAACGAAGAATGATTTTGGGATGAAGAATTTCTCTATTGAAAGAGATAAAAACTGTCTGATTCCATACATAAAAAGAGCTCAAAAATACTCGCAAGAGATGCGTTTTTTTGCATCGCCCTGGTGTCCGCCTTCGTGGATGAAAGTAAATGAAAACTATGCAAGTAGACCAAATCCGAAGTATAATGACCTGTCTCCCGAAATGGAAACAGAGACCGGAACCACAGGTTTTAAAATGCAGAAAGGTCATTTGGCGGCCTATGCACTGTATTTTTCAAAATACCTTGATGCCTACAAAAATGAAGGCATAACAATTGGCGATTTGCATGTGCAGAATGAAGTAGAAGCCAAACAGATTTTTCCGAGTTGCTTGTGGCAACCGCAAGACCTCGCTTTGTTTATCAGCGATTACCTCGGTCCACGTTTTGAAAGTGAAAGCCGTAATGTAAATATATGGCTTGGAACGCTCAATGTAGCCGATTTCAGATACGTTCAAACAGCCATGAATAACATCAAAGCAGCAAAGTACATCAAAGGTTTCGGCTTTCAGTGGGCAGGAAAAGAGATGATTGCCGATGCGCATCAGGCATATCCGCAAAAACACATGATGCAAACAGAAAATGAATGTGGCAGTGGAGAGAATAACTGGCAGTCAGCCGAATATACATGGTCGCTTATCAAGCATTACCTCAACAGGGGAGCCGAAGCTTATATCTACTGGAATTTTATCCTTCAAACACCAGGTGTGAGCCATTGGGGTTGGGAGCAAAATTCGATGGTTACCATCAATAAAGCTAATGGAGAAGTGGTTTATACTCCTGAGTTTTATGTAATGAAGCACCTGAGCCATTACGTGAAGCCAGGAGCATCGTTGCTCAGCGTATCCGATGATCAGGATTTATTAGCATTTAAAAATCCGGATGGAAAGATTATCATTGTTATTGCCAATACTACTGCCACAGATAAAACGCAAACATTGAAGGTAGAAGACAAATATCTAGATGTAGTATTGAAAGCTAACTCTTTCAATACTATTGCATTGTAGAAGTTTATTTATTCAAATGTATTTGGTAGGTTCGACTCAAAATAAATATATTGGTATAGGCGTTTAGAGCGCACTCTGAACGCCCAGTTGTTATTGACTATTTAGAATTTTGTAACTTTGTTTTGGGGGTCATATACATTATTGTCTCATTTATTACGCCACGAAGTGGCTATATATTCTAACCCAAGGCCAAGCCTTGGGTTGATTTATGAGTTTAGATATTTCGGACTGAAAGGGCAATGTAAATTTATATTGTCCTTTCAGCACGCCCTTTTCATTCAACAATGCAAATACCCAGGGCTTCGCCTTGGGGTAGGTCATTGTTGGTTTTCATACCAAAGACATATTCTTGTAAATTCCTGCATTCTAAACGCCTATACCAATATATTTATTTTGGGTACGTCTCTGGCCAATTACACGAATATATTTAAATAGCCTGTTGAAATAGGGAAAGATATCAATCCTTGTTTCAACAGGCTATTTCTTCAATGGGACTATTTGGTGGTAATCAAAAGTAATTGAGTTGATCCGTTTGCGGGATACTCTAGTAACTCCTGACTAACTTTTTGAACGAAGATTTTGAATGCAAAAAAAGCAAATCAGAAATCTTCGATTACATTAATAGTTAGATTTGATTTCTCTAAATAGACAAACTTGCCCTACGCTACCAATTTGGCTAGCCATTCAACTACTCCTTGTGGATCTGGAGTGTATGCATCGGCACCAATTTTTTTGCAGTATTCACTATTTACAGGCGCACCACCAATAAATATAAAAGTAT
>Ga0136636_10000442_pt1 | contig 20770 bp, 13 predicted proteins | sample AntDrymUQ8522106_2_FD_104653 | JGI IMG/M metagenome (GOLD analysis project Ga0136636, IMG submission 104653) | Polar desert sand microbial communities from Dry Valleys, Antarctica - metaG UQ852 (21.06) | ecosystem: Environmental > Terrestrial > Soil > Desert | place: Antarctica: Dry Valley... | reverse complement strand
GCCCAATCGGTGAAGGCATAGACTTCACCATCACCTACAGGAACGCCGTAACGTGCCGTCCAGTTGGCAATCCATTTGGGGCTCTGTGGCAAGCTGTTGCCGTTGATGTTGACGATAGCAGCCGAGAACGGTGCTGCCGCAACAACGATCGGATCAAGCGGGGTGCACAAGGACACGTTAGGGAACGTATCGACGCGTGTTGCGCCGCAGGCTGCGGTTGTAAGGCCAGCGTCACGGATGCTGGTGTTGTTGTAGCTTAGGCCAGCGGTCAACAGCAGTTGCGGAACAGGCTTGAACTCCACATCAGCTTCGAAACCATAGCCGCGGACCATGTCGGCATTGATCAGACGGTTGGCGTTTACGCCGCCGCCGACTGCGGTCAATTGCGCATCTTTCAGCTCATAATAAAAGCCGTTGATGTTAAAACGCGCACGGCCGTCGAGCAACGTCGACTTGATGCCGCTTTCATAGGATGTGATCGTTTCCGATTGGCCAACGGTCACGCCGCTTTCCAACGGGGTTGCTGTTGCTGGCGGGAACAAGATGCGGCCCTGAATCGACGGCGCGCGGTAACCACGAGCCACACGAGCATACAGGTTTAAGTCGTCGGTCGCCGCGTAGGTGCTGCTCAGATCCCAAGTCAGGTTGTTATCGCTGACATCACGGCTCACCGTTCCAAGTGGGTTCTGCAGGAAGCCCGGAAACTGGGTGTCGCGGCTGCGCACGGCAACAAAGTCACGCTTGTCGTCATTATAACGCAGACCGCCTGTGACGCTGAACTGATCGCTCAACTGGTAGGTCATTGAACCGAACAGACCATATGCCTTGCTGTTCTGGCGCTGTGATACGACGATATTGACGCCGTCTGGTGCGTTGTTCGGATCGCCCAAGGTTGAATAGTTTTCCGAGACGATGTTCAGCTTTTCGTTAAAGTAAAAGACGCCAGCCTGATAGCTCAGCGGGCCGTCGCCATTGCTGGCAATGCGGAGTTCCTGTGTGAACTGCTTGAGATTTGGCACGCTGTCGCGGGTTTCGGCAGTGAACGGGATCTCGCCGGGACCATATAGGTTTGGCGGCAGGAAGTTGGCGCCAAAGCCGCCGTCAACATCGCCAACCGAAGTTGCGTCGCCTTGCCAATAGCTGGTTACCGAGACGAACGACACAGGTCCTGCGTCATATGTCATCCGTGCGGTCATATTTTGGGTGTCGACGCGCTGTTCGTTCTTGCCGTCGGTCGAAACGCGATAGCGGTTGAAGTTTGCGTTAAGACCCTCTTGGCCGCGTGTAAACACATTGGCTCGGAACAGGCGTGCCGTGCCGTCCAATGAACGGAACTGGCCGGTCAGCAAGATATCGAAATCGTCGTTTGGCTTGATCAGGAACTGAACGCGGGCCGCATATTCTTTATAGCCTTCGAAAGCATCTTTGGTTGTCTTGCCGGGAACGACATTGTCAACATAATCGTTCTGCCGCTGGTACATGCCGGACACGCGGACGCTGACATTTTCGCCTAATGGGCCGCCAAAGCCGCCCTCGACATTAACCGCGTTAAAGCGGCCATAGGAAATCTTGCCAAAGCCGCCAGCAACATCGCTCGGGCGGACGCTGTCGAACTTAACGATACCGGCGGTGGTGTTGCGGCCGAACAAAGTGCCCTGCGGTCCACGCAGCACTTCAACGCGCTCCATGTCGAAAATCGGGAAGCCCTTAAGGATTGGGTTTTCCAGAACGACATCATCATAGATCAAACTGACAGGCTGCGATGCGTTGAAATCAAAGTCGGTGTTGCCAAGGCCGCGAATGTAGAAACGCGGGAAGGTGCGACCAAAAGACGACTCGACCAGCAGGCTTGGTACTCGACCAGACATGCCGCGAATATCGACGCCGCCTGCGGTCAGTGCGTCGAGTTGGTCACCGCTGACCGCAGTCACTGACAATGGTACGTCCTGAAGATTTTCTTCGCGACGCTGGGCGGTGACGACGATTTCATCCAAAGCAGCGCTGTTCTGAGCAGTTTCGTCCTGCGCGTAGGCCGTCGGTGCAATACAAAGGCTAGTGGTGGCAACCGTTATAGCGGCGCTAGATGCCATGATGGAGCGTACAGAACGCATATTTTTCTCCCGAGGTGACGAACGAAGGAGGCGGAATCAAAGTCGCACTCCCGATACTCGCCTGCGCCTTTACGGCGCTCTGTCGCAGAATCAACAAAGCATTGCAGTACAAGTGAAATATTCGGGTAACTGTGGCAGTTCGGCACTATAACTTTAGAAGCTCATCTCGTCATACACACGGGATAGATCGCCATTCCATTCGCCGTGATATTTCTCAAGCAAGACTTCCGCGACGGTTTTGCCGCTGGCGACGATTTCGCGCAGCGGGTCGAGATATCCGGTTTCATTATCGCCGCTTGCATTCAGGCAATTACGGGCAGCAAGGCCGGATGATGAAATATCGAGAATGCGTCCCGCCAGATCGAGTAGCCTGCCGCCGCCAGGAATAGCCGCGTTCAGTCCTTGTGCGGGAACTGCAGAACGAAGCGTCTCTCGCTCTTCCATGGTCCAATTCTTCACCTCGTCCCATGCGGCGTCCAAGGCGCTCTGATCATATAACAGCCCCACCCAGAAAGCAGGAAGCGCACAAATCCGGTTCCATGGGCCGCCGTCTGCGCCACGCATTTCCAGAAAACTTTTTAGTCGCACTTCGGGAAAAGCGGTGGACATATGGTCTTCCCAGTCGCTGACCGTCGGCTTTTCTCCCGGCAAGACCGACAGATCACCGTTTAAAAAGTCGCGGAAATCAAGGCCAGCCGCATCGATATATTTGCCATCGCGGTAGACGAAATACATCGGCACCTTGAGCATGTAGTCGACATATTGTTCATAACCGAAATTGTCATCAAATACGAAAGGCAGCATGCCCGTGCGGTGTGGATCGGTGTCGGACCAGATATGGCTTCGGTAGGACAAGTATCCGTTTGGCTTCCCCTCAAGGAACGGTGAATTTGCAAACAAGGCGGTAGCCAAGGGCTGAAGCGCCAAGGACGTGCGGAATTTGTGCGCCATGTCGGCTTCGCTCGAATAATCGAGATTGACCTGAATCGTGCAAGTCCGCAGCATCATGTCGAGGCCCATGCTCCCTACGCGGGGCATATGGCGCAGCATGATTTCATAGCGGCCCTTTGGCATGATCGGCAGCTCAGCACGCGTCTTGTCGGGCCAAAGGCCGAGTCCAAGGAAACCAGTGCCGGTCTTGTCGCCAATTGCCTTCACTTGCTTCAAATGCCGACCGGCTTCGGCGCACGTCTGATGCAGGTTTTCGAGCGGCGCGCCCGACAGTTCAAGCTGGCCAGCAGGCTCAAGGCTTACGGCACCGTCACTACCGCTCATGGCGATAACTTTGCCGTTTTCGTAAACAGGTTCCCAGCCGAACTCGGTCAGCGCCATTAACAGATCGCGAATACCGCCTGGTTCATCATAAGACGGCGCATGATGGTCGCTTCGGCTATACACAAATTTTTCGTGCTCGGTGCCGATGCGCCAGCGGTCCTTGGGCTTTTCACCCTTGGCGATTGCGGCGACCAGTTGGTCGCGCGTTTCGATGACGGGATATTTGTGGTCCGAAACAGTTTTTGTACTCATGGCGGGGGTTTAGAAATGTACTCGCTATTTTGCCAGCAGATTCCATAGATCAGTTTACAGCGGCATTGAAAATACGGACGAAAGCGGAGTTTGGGCAGTGCCTTGGGGTTTGCCCAGCTTATGCCGTCACTTAACACGCTGCTGACTTTGATGACGGAGATGTTGGCCTGCGGGCGACAGAAGTTGATATCATGTATGAATCCACTGATGACCACTAAGAACCTTTTCCACTTGCAGGAAAGTTTCTCGTATTTTCAGAATGTTAAATTCCCCTGTAATGGTTCGGAAGAATAGCCACTTTCGCGTCCATTTTAACGCACAAAATGAACACTGTTTCGGCCCGCTTACATGTTGTTAACCACGCTCGATTACAGGTGCGTTATCGTAAATGTGCCTTTGAATTGGGATGTGTTCAGTGGACAGGTTGAAGCGAATTGCTGTCGGACTGGCGGGCGTCATAGCGCTCTGGTCATTTATATGGGCCACCCCAGCTTATGCGCAAAGCTGTGCGCCAGCGACAACGCAAGGCACTGCGCCTGCGGGTTGGGAGACGTATTGCTGGCTTGATTTTTCGGCATATAATGACTCGACCGCACGCTCAGGCGGTGGACAAAACTTCTCTTTCAACCTCAATGATGGCTCGGTTCTGTCGTTCAACCTTCGCGTCACGCCGACGAACCAGACCGCCTTTGGCGCCATTGCAGCACCGTCATGGACGGGTGCTGCGGTTGGCAATACGGCTTTTTTGGGCATACCCGGTAGGCCAGTTCTTTACACCGCAACAGGTGGTAGTCGGTCGATCGTCTTTTCAGGCATAACAATTACCCCGCCACCCGGAGCGCCTGCGGTTACAGCTTATTCTTTTGTGGCGGCAGACGCAGAATCCACCAACGATGGCGAGAATCTGCAATTTGTCACCAACGGGTCCGGTTGGCAGATTTTGGATCAGGTCAACCCGATTAGCGGCAACCTTTATCCAACGATCACAGGCGCCGGCACCAGCACCTTTACCGAAAACGGTGTCGCCGGGACTGTGGGCGGCTATATTGTCGCGAGCAACAGCCCGACCAATGTGCAGGTCAATATGCAGGCAGGCGGCTTGCAAGGCGCTATGTTCGCAGTGCGCTTTGCGTCGATCCGTCTGCGCAAGACAATCACCGGCGCGCGCGTCGATCCGACGGACCAGTTCAACTTTCGCGTAACCGCAACATCAAACGGCACCGCCTTGGCTTCAGGCACGACCAGCGGAACGGGCAATGGCCCATTTACGGCCACTCCGCTGTCGCTCGCTTCGGGGATATCGCTGACGTTGTCTGAGGCAATGGCCGCTGGTAGTGCCAGCGCTTTGACCAAATATCAAAGCCGCCTTACCTGCACGAACGGAACAGGTAGTTCGACCACGCCATTGCCCAATAATGTGCTGGCAACCACTTATGTGTTCGGGACGTTGCAATTTGGCGATGCTGTCATTTGCGTTTTCAACAACGCCGCAATTCCGCACATTCGGCTGCGTAAGGTGCTTGGTACCATTCGGCGTTTTCCGACTGACCAATTTACCGTCCGGATCAACCAGGGGGCTTCGGTAGTGAGTTCGTCCTCATCGCTGGGAACAGGTTCAACCGTCTCCGGCGCGGATACAAACCTGTTACAGTTAATCGCTGGCACGACCTACACGCTTGACGAAGTCATGTCCGGGCCGGGCAGTTTAACGCAGTATAACGCTGTGATGGCCTGTACAAATGCGACCAATGGCGTCACCACCACCTTTCCGACGGAGGTGCCTGGAAATATCACTCCGGTGTTAGGCGATGTTATTACGTGTACAATTACGAACTCGCGGCGCGGAAGTAACGCGACGATCCTGGTCACCAAGGCATCGACGGTCCTCAGCGATGGCGTGAGCGCGACAAACCCAAAGGCTCTGCCAGGTGCCCGGGTGCAATACACCATCACCGTTCAGAACACTGGCGACTTGGCCGTAGACGCAAATAGCATCGTAATTACTGACGCTTTTCCGCCGAACTTCACGCTGGACGCGTCAACGCCGATGACAATGGTTCAGGGGACGAGCGGACTTCCGGCGTTTAACCAGACGACGATGGTTACCTATTCCAGCCAAGCCAGTGGCGGGACGCCTTTTACTGCGCCTCTGGGGTCCGGATACAACAGTGCACTACGAGGGCTACGGTTTCAGCCAACGGGTCAAATGGCAGCTGCAAATGTCACGACTGGCGTATCGTATTTTTCATTCAGCTTCACCGGTAGGGTTAATTAGTTGGCGTACGTTCTAGGCTGACCAATCGCCATTCTTTGCCATCCAGACCGCAATCGCCGCAACGGCCGCGGTGTCAGCGCGGAGAATCCTTGGCCCAAGCGACACGGGGCGCGCATTTGGATGCGCGCGAATGGCGGCATTTTCACTATCGGTAAAACCACCCTCGGGGCCAATCAGAACCGCGCCGGGTCCGCCCTTGATGGCTTCCAGAGCCGGAGCGCCGCCGCGCTCGTCACAAAAGTATAGCGTCCTTTCGCTCGGCCAGTGTTTCAGCATCGCATCGAGTTTCGTCAGTGGTGCAATCTGCGGCAATGCGGTGCGCTCGCATTGCTCAGCCGCCTCAATCATATGTGTGCGCAGGCGGTCCTCCTTGACTTTATCCACCACGCAGCGCGCGGTCAGCATTGGCACAAAGCGCGCGACGCCAAGCTCGCATGCCTTTTCGGCAACCCAGTCAAACCGGTCCTTTTTAATGAGCGCCTGACAAATCCACAGGTCGGGGGTGACTTCGCGGTCGCGCAATTTGGTCTCGACTGTCAGATCTAGGTCGCGTTTGCCCACATGTGATATGGCCGCGAGATATTCGCCGGAAATGTCGTCAAACAATTTGACCGGCGCACCTTCTTTCAGGCGCATGACGCCCACGAGATAATGCGCGCTATTGCCAGATACCGTCAGCGTCGCGCCCTCTATCAGCGGCTGTTCCACAAACAGCCGCTGCGTCGATTTTGGGGGCCAGGCGGGTGTTGCGGGCATCTGCTGCGTCTAGCCACAAATAGGGGTTCCGTCATCTGCGAACTTGCATCCGTTCAACTTCGCGGATGACGAACCGGTTAAAATTTGGCAGTGCCATCTGCATGAATTCGAAACTTGTGCCCGACAGCGAATATACAGGTGTCATCGCCTTGCTGCCGGTTAGGTTGCGTGCACTTGCACTTCTGGCGCGGTTGGATCGCCCGATCGGCTGGTGGCTGTTGTTCTGGCCATGTGTGTTTGGGTTGGCGCTATCGGGTGGGCTTATTCCACGCTGGGACCTTGCATTGTGGATGCTGCTGGGCGCGATTGTGATGCGCGGGGCAGGGTGCGTCTATAACGACATTGTCGACCGCGATCTGGACGCGCAGGTCACCCGCACGGCGTCGAGGCCCTTGCCCAGCGGTGACATTGGCTTGCAGGCAGCATGGTCGTTCCTGCTTAGCCTGTGCGCGCTTGGTTTGCTGGTCCTTCTCCAACTGCGGTGGGAGGCTCAGATCGTCGCCTTGGGCAGCATCCTTCTAGTCGCGGCCTATCCCTTTATGAAGCGCATAACCTGGTGGCCGCAGCTTTGGCTTGGGCTGGTGTTTAGCTGGGGCGCGCTGGTTGGCTGGGTCGCGATTACGGGACAGGCGGATGCCGCGATGGTTTGGCTCTATGCGGGCACGATATTCTGGGTCGTCGGCTATGACACGATGTACGCCATGCAGGATCGCGAAGATGACGCACTGGTTGGCATCCGGTCCAGCGCCCTTCGGCTTGGCGGCAACATCAGGGCGGGCGTTGCGGCTTTCTATATGTTGACGCTGCTCGGTTGGGGCATGGCAATTTGGAGCGTCCGGCCCGAAAAGCAGGCGTTGGTTGCGCTTATTCCGGTTGCCTTTCACCTTGCGATGCAAGTCGCGTCGCTGAAATCCGACGGCAGCAATGCGCTTGGTCATTTTCGTTCAAACCGTGTGGCGGGGTTGCTGGCTGCACTGGCATTTTTGGTCGTTGGCGCGGCTGGTCAATATTAGGGAGAGAGTTATGGAACATCGTCGGATCGGCAAAAGCGCCATTTACGTGTCAGACATCTGCATGGGCACCATGACTTTCGGGTCGCAAACCGATGAGGCGGAGGCGCACCGCATCCTCGACAAATGCCTCGATGCCGGCATCAATTTTTTCGATACAGCCGAAGGCTATCCCGTGCCGCCCGATATCAAATGGGTTGGCCGGACCGAGGATATTGTCGGCCGCTGGATGAAGGGCAAGAACCGCGATGCCATCATCATGGCAACCAAGGTTTCCGGGCCAAGCCATACTTGGTTCAAATCCCCCAAGCGCGGCGGCATGACCACGCTTGATCGCCACAATATCATTACCGCGGTCGAAGAAAGCCTGCGCCGCCTCCAGACAGATTATATTGACCTGTACCAGACGCATTGGCCCGACCACGGCCTTGCCTATGACGAAACCATGGAAGTGCTGGACGAACTGGTACGCGCGGGCAAGGTGCGGGTGTTGGGTTGCTCGAACGAAACAAGTTACGGCTTGATGAAGTCACTCGCGACATCGGAGCGCCTTGGTACCGCGCGCTACGAGAGCATCCAGAACAATTTTTCGATCAACAACCGCCGGTTTGAGGATGAACTCAAGCAAGTGTGTCGTCAGGAAGGCGTGTCACTGTTGCCTTATTCACCACTGGGTGGCGGCGTGTTGTCGGGCAAATATCTCGACGGCGCACGACCCGAAGGCGCGCGTTTCTCACGCTATTTGGAAATGACAGGATCGCGTCAGGTCGAAATGGCACAACGCTTCGCCGGCCCCCGCGCGCTCGAAAGCACGATGCGGATTGTCGAAATTGCAAGAGAAGCGGGCATGTCGCCAGTCACGCTCGCGACCGCTTGGTCGAAACAGCATGACTTTGTGGCATCGACGATTGTGGGCGTGAGCAAGGAACATCAACTGGACGATATATTCGCCGCGATTGACCTGAAACTCAGCGCCGAGGTGATGACCGCGGTGCACAAGGTTACGAAAGAGATACTGTACCCGATGGGGTGAAAGGGGGGGGGAGGTCTGTCGCTCCCTCCGTTCACTTTCTCAACCCACAATCTCCGCCTGCGGGTAACCCAGCGCTTCCCCCAGTGCCTGCAAGCGCCGGAACACGCTGTTGGACTGCAACCGGACGGCGGAGCCGCTCAAGTGCAGCCTTAACGTCGCGCCGTCGCCATCGATGCGGCTGTTGGCCAGTGCGCCGCCGGTGCCGCCGTCGAGGCGGTGGGCGAGGCGGATGGCGAGGCCCCAGATCATGGCTTGCGCCAGCGCGCCGGGCTTGGCGAGGGCTGCGAGCATTTCGGGCAAGGTCCTCTTTCCGGCATGCACCGTCCAAAGCGCCGCTGCGATGACCGCGCGGTCGCTTGCGCTGACGCCCGGCCAACTGCCGTCCAGCGCAAGGTCAAGCGCATGGTCGGCGCGATATTCGGGGTTTACGTTCCACACGCTGTCGGACAGCAAACACGCCGCCCGGCACAATCGCGCATCATGCGCGCTTTGCCCGGCGAATACCGGCGCAATCCATTCGGCGAGGGCATCGCCATGAAAGGGGAAGCGCCCAAGCCGTTCGCCTTCGAAGCGGGCAGCCGCAATCAATGGGTCCTGCTTGCGCTCGGTGGGCGTTAGCTGTTCGAACAACAACCCCTCGCGTAGGCCGTAGATGCTCGTCACGAGCTTGCTGGGCTTCAATAAGCCGACAATGCCACCCAACAGTGCGGTCGCGCCGGGTAGCGCTGAAATACGGCCTGCTGCGACCACGTTTGATCGGGTCAAGCCGTCGCGATCGTTGGCGAGCGAAGCCAACAATTCCGGTGCCTCCGGTGGCATTTCATAATTGGACAATATGGTCAGCGGGTAGCCGGTTTCATGCATATGCAATCGCGCAAAGGTGCGCCATGAACCGCCAATCATGTAAAAGGGCAGGCCGATTTCCATCGGAAAGGCGCGCTTACCCATTGACTTCGCAATATCGTCGCGCAGCATCTGCGTGACTTGCTTCGCCGATTTGCCGACCAATATGTTGTGCCGCAATGTGCCAAGCGGCAGTGACACACGAGCGCCCAACTTGCCATCGGCGATGCGGATCAGTTCAAGGCTCCCTCCGCCTAAATCGCCGACATAGCCATTGGCGAAGGGATTATCGCTCAACACGCCATAACCTGCCGCCGTCGCTTCGGCATCGCCATCAAGCACGTCAACGCGGATTCCCAATTCGGCTGCTTTATCGACAAGTTCTCGACCGTTTTTGGCTTCCCGCGTCGCAGCCGTGGCGACCACACGCATGCTGTCGACTTTCATAGCGCGGGCGAGCGTTTCGAACCGGCCGAGCGCGGCAAGCGCCTTTTTCATCGTCGCCTTGTCAATCTCGCCGTCGCCCGCCAAACAAGCGCCAAGCTTTACGCGGCTTTTTTCATTGTAGATTGGCATGGGCGCACGCGGCGAGCCCGCATAAACAACGAGCCGGACGGTATTTGAACCAATATCAATGACGGCCTGACGCACCGCCTTCATCTTTGTCGGACAAGGCTCAGCGTTGGAACCTTCTTGTCATCTGCGAGCGCGCCTCCGCGTCCCGAAAGCGACGCATTTGTCATGAAATAATGATGCAGATTGAATGGCATTTTTCCGGCTTTCACCCTTTCATAACGTCCATCCGAACGCAGCATCCAGCTTTGCTGGTTGTCGAGCAGGTTTGCAACCATAACCTGATCAAGGATCTGGTCATGTACCGTAGGGTTCTCAATTGGCAGCATATATTCTACGCGGCGGTCGAAATTGCGCGACATCCAGTCAGCCGAGGAAATGAACACCTTGGCATCCGGGTTGGGCAGATCTGCGCCATTGCCCATTGCCCAGATGCGGCTGTGTTCAAGAAAGCGTCCCACGACAGATTTTACGCGGATGCGCGATGACATTCCCTTAACACCGGGCCGCAGGCAGCAAATGCCGCGCACGACAAGGTCAATTTCAACGCCAGCTTCGCTTGCCTCATATAATTTGTCGATGACCTCCTTGTCCACCAGCGAGTTAAGCTTCGCCCAAACCGCGCCGGGCCGTCCGGCGGCAACATGGGCAATTTCATCGTCGATCAACGACATGATTTTCTCACGCAGGCCAAGCGGGCTCATCGTCAAAATCTGCAAGCCCGTTGGCGGGATATAGCCAGTGATATAATTGAAAATCTGTCCGGCATCATGGCCCACGCGCGGGTCAGCGGTGAAGAAGCTGATATCGGTGTACACCTTGGCAGTGATCGGGTGATAATTGCCCGTGCCCAAGTGGCAATAGGTGCGGAACCCATCCGCCTCGCGGCGCACCACCAACGAGATTTTGGCGTGAGTTTTCATGTCGACAAAGCCGTAGACGACCTGCACGCCTGAATTCTCCAGCTGCGATGCCCAATGCAGGTTTTGCTCTTCGTCAAACCGTGCCTTTAGCTCGACGATTGCGGTGACCGATTTTCCGGCCTCGGCCGCTTCGCATAAGGCGCGAATGACGGCAGACTGCTTGCCCGCGCGATACAGCGTCTGCTTGATGGCAACGACGTCGGGGTCAAGTGCTGCCTGTTGCAGGAACGCCAGCACCACGTCGAAACTTTCATAGGGATGGTGAATAACGATGTCTTTTTGGCTGATCGCGGAAAAACAGTCGCCGTCATGTTCCAGAATGCGTTCGGGGAAGCGTGGGGAGTATGGCGGAAATTTCAAAGTGGGCCGGTCTTCCTCAACCAGTTGCCCTAAATCGCCAATGCCTAGAAATCCGACGGTTTCGACGACAATGGAGGCCCCAGCGCCCAGTTCGGAACGGATCAGCGTCGCCAATTCGCTTGGCAGGCCTTTTTCCAGCTTCAGCCGGATGATCCGACCACGGCGGCGGCGCTTAATGGCGCTTCGGAAATAGCGGACGAGGTCTTCGGCTTCCTCCTCAACCTCGATATCACTGTCACGGATCACGCGGAATGCACCAGCGGCAACCAACAGATAATCGGGAAACATTTGTCCCACAAAATGCTTGATCAACGCCTCGATGGTGACGAAACGCGTGCCGGGGCCTGGAAGCCGGACAAAGCGGACCAGCGATTGCGGGATCATCACCAATTGCCGTACGACTTCGCCATCATCCTTGCGGCGCATGTCGAAAATCAGGCTGATCCCTTGGTTGGGAATGAAGGGGAAGGGATGCGCCGGGTCAAGCGCCTGCGGCGTGAGCACCGGCAAGATTTGCTCGCGGAAATATTTCGCAACAGCGGCTTGGTGGGTTTTGCCAATCGCAGCCGGTTCGACAACCTTGATACCTTCGGCGGCCAGTTCCTTCATCAGCCTGCGCCAAAGCTTTTGCTGCTGGATCATCAGCCTGTCAGCGGCAGCGACGGTGTCCGCAAGCTGTTCCGACGGCGTACGGCCATCAATCGACAGCTCTTCGATATGCCGTTGCTGTTGCCCACGCAGGCCAGCCACGCGCACCATGAAAAATTCATCAAGGTTGGTGCCGGAAATCGACAGGAAGCGCAGCCGTTCCAACAACGGGTGCGCTGGGTTCGACGCCTCTTCCAGAACACGCTCGTTAAATTTCAGCCAGGAAAGCTCGCGGTTGAAATAACGCGCGTCTGTTGGCGTTCTTCTGGCTATCAATCTGCTTGTACCGGGCACGGGCTTCACGAAAATCATTCCTTCTTCAATGTTTAATGTGCGGTGCCATGGAAACATTGCATATTTACGGCAGCAGAAACACGATCTGTAACAGCATTGTCGCTGATTTGTCATCGTAGATATGCCGACGAGTCACAGCCCCTGCCTAGGGCGCATGCAACCAACATCGCATATTAGGGGGATTAATATATGCAAAAACGTTCCACACGCACACGGACATTTTCACGACATGCAATAGTTTGCAGCGCCACGTTTCTGGCGATCTTGCCATCATCGCTCATGGCGCAGGCGGCACCCGCGGACGAAGAGGATGGCGACGCCATCGTTGTAACCGGATCGCGACCAATCGCTGAATCAGAATCCGCTGCTCTGCTGGTACAAAAAAATTCGGATTCGCTGGTCACTGTCGTGGCGTCGGACTCGGTTGGCCGCTTGCCAGACCAGAACATTGCGCAGGCCGCTGGCCGCCTTCCAGGCGTTGCCGTCGAGCGCGACCAAGGCCAGGCACGCTATATATCTTTGCGAGGCGCCCCCAATAGCTGGACGACTTTGTCATTTGACGGCATCAACATTGTGAGCCCCGAGGGCCGCGATGCGCGTTTCGACAGCATCCCGTCCGCGTTGGCAGCGCAGATCATTGTGTCGAAGGCCGTTACGCCCGACATGCCGGGTGAAACGATCTCGGGTAACGTCAACATCATCACGCGCTCCGGTCTTGATTATGACGGTTTCCGCATTTCCGGCAAACTGGGCGCTGGCCAGACCGACCTTGGCAAGCGCGGCGAATATGAAGGCTCACTCACGCTATCCAACAAGTTCGACACGAATTTCGGCGAAATCGGCGTGCAGTTGTCTGGTAGCTATTACGAGCGCAACATGATCACCGACAATTTTGAAATTGACTGGGAACAAGTTTCGCAGGACCGCCGCCCCGGTTTTGCATCGCGTTTCTGGGCGCGCGAGACCGAGAACAAGCTCTACCGCCTGACCCGCAAGAATTACTCGATTTCGGGGCGCTTTGATTTCCGTCCTGATGCCGACAACACGATTTCCGCGCGGTCGCTTTACACGATATTTACCGATGACGAGGCGCGAGACAATTACATTTTTGACCTCGACGACCGTCAGGGTGATCTTGTGGCCAACACGGCAGCCTGCACTGGCGGAACCAGCACACCAACGACCACAGCTTATGCCGATGCCTGCATCAACAGCCCTTTTTCAGGCACGGTATATGGCATTGATATCAACCAGCGGTCGACGTTGCGCGCTTTCCGCCAATCAGTATTCACCAATACGCTTGAGGGTAAACACCAGTTCGGCGATAGCTGGGGCTTCAAATGGGCAGCTAATTACACCAAATCGGTTGATGACCGATCGGTGGTTGGTGAGGCGCGTTGGGAAAGTCCTTCGACACGTACGTTGCGCCCAACGGTTAGTTACGATTTCACCAATCCGGAACTCGCGCGGGTTTTGTTGTTTACAACCAATCAACTATCGGTGCCAATGCGTTTTCAGGCGGGCACACTGGTCACAGCGATCGATAGCTTCACCAAGCCGCTTGCTTCCTTCACTTCGCTTGACGCCGTCGACCCGACGACTGCCTACACCTTCAAAGGCGAACTGTCGCACAACACCAGCTTATTTGGCGGCGAAACCGTCATTCGCGCTGGCATCCAATATGATCAACGGACCAAGATCAACCGCGAGCGCAATTTGGTGCTGAACACTGCAGCGCAATTTACGGCTGCTGGTCTGGGTACGACATATCTGCCATTTTCGCTCGATACTCCGTTCAAGGGCGCAATACCTATGGGATATACGTTCCGCTATTTCAGCCTTGATGCAATGCGGGACTATCTGGAGCGTGCAAAAACCATTCAGGGTTTCGCGCCGGTGAATGCAAACCATTATAACGTGCGCGAACGGATTCTTGCTGGCCATATCATGGCAAACAGCAAGTATGATTGGGGTAGCTTCGTCGGCGGTGTGCGGTTGGAAAAGGTCACCAATCGCGGCCGTGCCTTGGCGACCATCCCTGGTGTGACTGGCGGGATCGAGGCTGAAAGCAGCACCACGCTGGCTTTCCCCAGCCTGCATGTAAACTTTGATGTACAAGATGATCAGAAATTACGGATTGGCTTCACCAGTGGTGCAGCGCGCGCGGATTATGACCAGCTTCGTCCGAATGTGGTTGTCAACGATTCCGATCAACGGATATCTGGCGGCAACCCGGCGGTAAAGCCCGAGCGTGCCTATGGCGTAGATGCTTATTATGAATATTATGTCCAGCCGCAGGGCTATTTCATGCTCGGCGCATTCTACAAGAGAGTAGAAGACGTTCTTTACACGGCGCGCCGGACATTTGGATCAAATGCGCTCGATACCAACGGTATTGACCGTTCAGGCTATGCCTTCAGCGGCATCACCAATGGTGGCAAAGGACGGATATTCGGATTTGAAGCAGCCGTTCAGTTCCAGCTTGAACCCTATACGGCTGATCTTGGCCTTCCCGATTGGATGGGTGGTTTCGGTATCACGGCAAACGCCACCTACAATGACAGCAAGGTCACCAAGCCAGAGGTCCTGAACGTAGCAGGCTCAGGTGCGGCACAGGTCGTAACCGTGGCTACAAACGCGCGTGAAGTGGTCCTGCCGGGGACATCACAAGTGTCCTACAACGCTGGCGTCTATTACGAGAAATACGGCCTATCGTTGCGTTTGCAGTACCAGAACCGCACCACCTGGGCAGATGGTTTTGCCGACACCAATTCCGACGCAGGCGATGCCTATTGGGCTGCGGACGACGAGCTTGATCTTTCGGCACGCTATGAAATCTTTGACGGTTTCGAAGTTTATTTTGACGCGTCGAACCTGCTAGATAATCCAGGGCGTCGCTATTCCGACCCGTCGAATATCTTGCGCGCCGGTGGCATTCCAGCCAGTCAAAATGGCCAGTATACAATTGAATATGAACGATTTGGTCGCCGCTATGCAGGCGGTGTTCGGTTCACGTTCTGATGTCCAGAAAACTTTGGCTTTCGCCCTTTCTCCTCGCCGGTTGCTCTACGCCGCAGCCGGTGATGAGCCCGCTGCCCACGGCGTCGGTAACGGCAAAGGTAGAGACGCAGCCCGTGGCAACGATGGAAGACGCAGCCGATGATCCAGCAATTTGGCGTAATACGTCCAATCCGGGACAAAGCCTGATCATCGGCACTGACAAGCGCGCTGGCATTCATGTATATGATTTACAAGGGCGTCAGGTCAATTTCACGCCGTCACCGCGCCTCAACAATGTTGATCTGCGCGACGTTGGGGGTAGCATCGGTGTTCTGGTGGCTGCTAGCGACCGTCAGGACCTCGCTCAAGCTCAAATGGCACTGTTCCGCCTCGACACTAAGGCAAGAAAACTCGTGCCTCTGGTGACGCTCCGTGTGGGTGCTGGAGAGGCTTATGGCATGTGCCTGTGGCAACGGGCGAGTGACAAAGCCGTGTTCGGTTTTGTTGTGCTGAAAGACGGCCGCATTGATCAGGTCGCGCTTGACACCAGCGGTGCGACCCCAACCGGAAAAGTCGTACGCAGCATGAAATTGGGCACGCAGTCCGAAGGTTGCGTCGTTGATGACCGCACCGGGATTTTATACGTGGCCGAGGAAGACGTCGGCCTTTGGAAATTTGACGCCGCGCCCGATGGTCCTGTGACCGCAACGGCGATTGCCAAAGCCGATGGCAATGAAATCGTGATGGACGCCGAAGGTGTGGCCTTGGCACCCTCAGGGTCGGATGGCGGCTATGTCATCGTGTCAAGCCAGGGCGACAATGCCTATGCCGTCTACAAATTGCCCGAAGCCAATTACGTCGGCCGCTTCCGCATCAATGATGGCGCAATCGACGGTGTTCAGGAAACCGACGGCATTGAACTGATGCTTGGTGATTTCGGACCCGACTTTCCAGGCGGTCTGTTTGTGGTGCAAGATGGAGACAACCGGCCCGCAACCCAGAATTTCAAGCTGATTGACTGGTCGACCGTAGAGCGCGCACTTGGTTTATAACGGCAAGTTGCCCTAGACACGTCTTGCCGCTTCGCGCATGAAGAATGGCATGACTGTTTGGTTTCACGAAAAGCTCGATCTGGCGGCACTGACCGCAAATGGCGCTAATTGCATGCCCGGTTTTGTTGGCATTGAATTCATCGATTATGGTGACACTTGGATCAAGGCACGGATGCCGGTCGATGACCGCACGAAACAGCCTTATGGTCGGCTGCATGGCGGCGCATCGGTTGTCTTGGCTGAAACAGTGGGTTCTGTGGCCGCAGCAATGACGGTTGATCCTGCCAAATTTGCGACCGTCGGGATGGAAATCAACGCGAACCATGTTCGTCCGGTGAAGGACGGCTTTGTATTTGCCACGGCGACATCGGAATCGATAGGCCGCACGACGCAAATCTGGTCGATCCGTATCGAGGATGAGGCTGCAAAGCTGGTGTGTATCTCGCGCATAACGATGGCGGTCATTTCCACCGACCGCGCATAATTTATTGCGTAAAGATTGGTTGACGTCCACGGGGAAGCGAGAAATGACACCGTTAGACAGATTGGGGTTTGGGCGATGTCGCTACGTTATGTGAGAGAATTTAAGGGCTTTGCAGGCATTCGGCTTGAGGCCGACGATATCGGTTCCGCCGATGATCCCTCTATTGTCCTGCTGCACGGCTTTGGCCAAACGCGCAAAGTGTGGGAAGATGTCGCGATTGGGCTTGAGCAAGCCGGACGCCACGTCATCAATGTCGATCTGCGCGGGCACGGTGGTAGTGAATGGCCAGCCGATGGCCGCTATGATTTTAACGCCTATGTCGAAGATTTGCGCGCGGTTTTGGGCCAGATGCGCACGCGGCCAGTCGTCGTCGCCGCATCACACAGCGCGTGGATTGCGACCATGGCTTTGGCCGAGGATGCTGCAACATTGGCATCGGGGCTTATTTTCGTTGATCCGCCAGAGGACCATGCGGCTGGCTCCGTGCGCGCGGCGGCTGACCGTATGTCGGCGGCGCTGGGGCAAGGTTTAAACCGAGCCGATTATGACAATGCCATATTCGCAGCGTTCGACGCCAATGGGGTGGCGGAAGCGCTGAAAGAGGCAGCATCGCACATCGCACTGCCATCGCTCATCATCCGTGGTGCCTTGGGCCCAGTCGACGCTGCCAGCGCATTGCCCGGTTTTATAGACACGTTGCCAAATGTCGAAGCCATCGACGTCGACGGCGGCGGCTTGCTGATCGTTGCCGAACGGGCAGAGGCGTTTAACGGGCTGCTGATTGATTTTCTTGAACGAAAACAACCCCGCTTTATCCCTGAATATCGCTCAGGTTCCGACGCGCGCACGTTGCGCGATGCAATGGGTTGCTTCGCCACAGGCGTGACCATCATCACCGCGCATTCGCCCGATGGACGGCCATTAGGCCTGACCGCCAACAGTTTCACCAGCGTGTCGCTTGACCCGCCTTTGTTGCTGGTGTGCATCGCCAATAACGCCGGTAGTGCGGAGACGTTGCGATCAATTGACGATTTTGCAGTGAACGTACTGCAAATCGGACAGCAGCCTGTGTCAAACCTGTTCGCAGGAAAAAGCGAAGACCGCTTCGCTGGAACACGGTGGGAAGTTGGCGAATATGGTGCGCCGATCTTGCCGAGTTCTCTTGGCATTTTCGAATGCAAACGCCATGCGCTGCATGAGGCTGGCGACCATTTCATTCTCGTCGGCCGCGTGGAAAAGGCAAGCTTTGAACCGCGTCGTGATCCTTTGCTCTACTTCAGGGGCAAATACAGGCGTTTGCATTTTACCTGAACCGCCGCCCGCATTGACTCAAGACCGCCGATGACCTAAACTGGTTGCAAATGTAACCAGTTTTTCAGGAGCGCGATTATGGCTGATTTGTTCGAAAACCCGTTGGGTCTGGATGGGTTCGAATTTATCGAATTTTCCGCGCCGGAAAAAGGCCTGCTTGAACCCGTTTTTGAACGGATGGGTTTCAGTCGTATTGCGCGCCATCGGTCAAAAGATGTCGACCTGTGGCGTCAGGGCGAAATTAACCTGATCGCCAATTATGAACCCAAAAGCCCTGCCGCTTATTTTGCGGCGGAACATGGCCCGTCGGCTTGCGGCATGGCCTTTCGCGTTAAGAACGCACGCGTTGCATATGACGAAGCGATTGCACGCGGTGCGGAGCCTGTCGAAACGCGCACTGGCCCGATGGAACTTCGCTTGCCAGCCATTCGCGGAATTGGTGGCGCCATGATTTACCTTGTGGATCGTTACGGCGATGCACTGTCGATTTATGATATTGATTTTGACTATCTGCCCGGCGTCGATCGCAATCCGGTTGGGGCCGGTTTCAAGATTATCGATCACCTGACTCACAATGTCTATGGCGGACGCATGGCGCATTGGGGCAGCTTTTACGAGCGCGTCTTCAACTTCCGCGAAATCCGCTATTTCGACATCAAGGGCGAATATACTGGCCTCACCAGCCGCGCGATGACGGCACCTGATGGAAAAATCCGCATTCCGTTGAATGAGGAAGGCAAGGCCGGCGGCGGGCAAATAGAGGAATATCTGCGCGCCTATAATGGCGAAGGTATTCAGCATATCGCCTTTTCCTGCGATGACCTTCCGGCTTGTTGGGATCGGTTGAAAGCACTTGGCACGCCGTTCGCACCGCCGCCGCCAAAGGCGTATTATGACATGCTCGAGGAACGCTTGCCCGGTCATGGCGAGCCTGTTGATGAACTGCAATCGCGCGGCATATTGCTGGACGGTTCAACGGAAGACGGCGACCCCCGCTTGCTGCTGCAGATATTCTCGCAGACCATGATTGGTCCTGTCTTCTTCGAATTTATCCAGCGCAAGAAAGACGAAGGCTTTGGCGAAGGCAACTTCACTGCCTTGTTCAAAAGTATTGAGCGTGACCAGATTGAACGTGGCGCTTTGAAGGTTGAGGAGCCAGCAGTATGAACGCGCCCATCAAGTTGAACCGAATTCATCACGTGGCGTATCGCTGCAAGGACGCTAAGGCGACCGCGGACTGGTATGCGCAAGTACTGGGGATGGAGTTTACCACTGCCTTTGCCGAGGATCATGTGCCGTCTACGGGCGAATATGACCCTTATATGCATATCTTCCTCGATTGCGGCGGCGGCAATGTCATTGCCTTTTTCGAACTGCCCAACCAGCCCGACATGGGCAAAGACCCCAACACCCCAGCCTGGGTGCAGCATATCGCATTCGAGGTAGCCGATATGGACGCGCTTCTTTCCGCAAAAGCCCATATCGAAGCGCAAGGTATAGATGTTGTTGGCCCCACTTTCCATGGCATATTCCGGTCTATTTACTTTTTCGACCCGAATGGCCACCGGCTTGAACTTGCCTGTAATATCGGCACAGTTGAGCAATATGCCGAGCTAAAGCGGGTCGCGCCGTTGATGTTGCAGGAATGGAGCGAGACCAAAAAAGCGCCCCGCCACGCTGATTGGCTGCATGTGGATCCTGACAAGCAGCCGTGAAGTTGCGCAGTCGACGAACTGGATAAATCAATAAAGTTTGCGGATGTACTTCGTTCGCTGTGTTATGGTCACCTGATAAGAGGTTGTTGGAGACAGTGCTGCGCGCTAACGCCGCAGTATGAGCGGTGCAGGCATGATAGATTCAATTATTGGGATAACAAACGACCCTTCAGATCCGGCCGAGCGTTTCGTGATGGGGGCGCAAACGAGTCCTATTCCGATATTATTGCTTGATGGATCAGCAGACCATCTGGTTTTAATGGCAAATTCAAGTTTTCTAAACATGGCGGACCAACCGGGATCGGAGATCGTCGGTCAACCATTAGCGAATGCCCTTGGTACGTTAATGAACGATCAGAATATCGAATATGTGACGAAGCGGTTGTCGCTTGATAAGCCTGCGACGTGGGAGATTGAAACCAGTGGCGCTGAAGGTGGCATGGCTTCCATCAGTCTTTTTGATTGTCCAGTTCGTGTCGCAGAGTCACCTCAGCTACGGCATATTCTGTCTTTCCATGTCCCAAAGGAGCATGTCGCGCACTCACGACCGACGGTTGAAGAAATGCGCGCGCTTTATATTCACGCGCCTGGCTTTATCGCGACAACCGAAGGACCGGACCATCGCCTTACCTTCGCCAATGAGTCGTTCAAACACTATGTTGGAAAGCGACAACTAGAAGGGTTGACGGTTACCGAAGCCATGCCCGAAACCGTGGAGCAGGGCTTTATCGAATTGCTCGACAACGTGTATGCGACGGGAATTCCGTATCATGGCAAGTCAGTACCCTATGTATTTCCTGACGCAGACACGGGCGAAGTGACGCGGCATTATGGCGACTTCGTTTATGTCCCGGT
>Ga0136636_10000441_pt1 | contig 20780 bp, 12 predicted proteins | sample AntDrymUQ8522106_2_FD_104653 | JGI IMG/M metagenome (GOLD analysis project Ga0136636, IMG submission 104653) | Polar desert sand microbial communities from Dry Valleys, Antarctica - metaG UQ852 (21.06) | ecosystem: Environmental > Terrestrial > Soil > Desert | place: Antarctica: Dry Valley... | reverse complement strand
ACGAAGTTTCTCAGGAAGCCAGCAAATTTGCCATCGCGAATGAGTATGATAAGGCGATTTCTTCTCTTGGAGCTGCGGGAACCAATGCACATACTTGGTTGGATGAAACAGTTTATAAAAATAATATTCCGAGCAATGAATTGGACAAATGGCTGAAAGTTGAGAAAGAAAGATTTTCTGAATTAACTTTAAGATTATTTCACACGGAACTGGAGGCAGTTTATGAGGAGTATAATCGTGCTCAGGATAATGACGGCAGATTGGTAAACTACGAATTGATGGACGCTCTTTTTCCGAAACATCCAAACGGTCAGCAAACCACTATCGGAAAATCGGAACATCTGAAAAACCCTTCCATGGTTGCGATTCACAAATATTTTGATGAGTATTATGTGCCCAATAATTATGCAATGGTTTTAGTTGGAGATTTGGATTTCGACAAAACCATCAAAGCCGTCGATCAATATTTTGGGGATTTTAAATACAAAGAATTACCGAAAAAGACCAAAATCGTAGAAGAACCAATGACGAAAATTGTAGAAAGAACCGTAAAAAGTCCTTCTGCACCGCGATTACAGTTGGCGTGGAGATCAGATTCCAACGGAACGGAAAATGCGAGATTGGCAGAAATTGTGGGAAATGTATTATCAAACTCCGGAGATTCTGGTTTGATCGATTTGAATATTAACCAAAGTCAAAAAGCTTTGCGCGCCATGGCTTATGGATCTGCCTTCAAAAATTACGGAAGTTTTTCCATGGTCATCATGCCAAAAAATGATCAGACTTTGGACCAGGGAAAAAAATTATTGCTGGATCAAATTGACCTTGTGAAAAAAGGAGAATTTCCAGATTATTTAATTCCTGCCATCATCAATGATATGAAAATTCAGCGTATGAAATCTTATGAAACTGCGGATGGATTAGCAACTACACTTTATGGAGTTTATATTAATGATCAATCTTGGGAGCAGGAATTGAATGAGATCAATGAATATTCTAAGATTACAAAAGCCGATGTAGTTCAGTTTGCGAATGACTTTTTCAAAGACAATTATGTAGTCATCAAAAAAGAAAAAGGAGTTAATGACAAATTGGTTCGTGTAGAAAATCCAGGAATTACGCCCATTAAATTGAATAAAGAATCGCAGTCACCATTTCTGAAAAGTATTTTGGCGCAGAAATCTACGGATGTATTGCCAGAATTTGTGGATTATTCCAAAGTCATTACCACAGATAAAATTGAAGGTAAGAAAGCAAGTTTTGTAAAAAATAAATACAATGATATTGCACAAACTTACTTTATATTCCCTTTCGGAAATGATCACGATAAAGAAATTAGCTTGGCAACGCAGGTTTTGCAGTATTTGGGAACCAATCAGCTTTCTGCAGAAGAACTGAAAAAAGAATTTTTCAAACTCGGTATTTCCAATGATTTCCGAAATTGCAATGATCAGTTAATTATTTCCCTGAGTGGTTTGGAAGAAAATATGCCAAAAGGAATTGAATTCTTGAAAAACTGGATGCAGAATGCAAAACCGGACCAAAAAGTGTATGAACAAAACGTAAAAACCATCTTAGAAAGTAGGGAAGTAGCGAAGAAGGACAAAGGCAGAATTATGGCGGCTCTTTCCAATTACGCGAAATACGGCAAAGTTTCTAGATTTACAGATGTGCTTTCAGAAGAAACTTTGAAGGGAATTAAATCGGAAACCATGACGGCCAAGATCCAGAATTTGCTTCACATGCCGTATCAAATTTTCTTCTACGGAAAAGATTTTAATGCCTTCAAAAAATACGCGAAAACTTTTGTAGAGAAAGAAACGCTGCAAGTTCCGGCGAAAAAAATCTATCCAGAACCCGCCATGGAAGGAAAAGTGTATTTCACCAATTACGATATGGTGCAGACAGAAATGAGCAAAATCGCCAAAGGTAAAATGGTAAATCTGAAAAACTTTGGAAAAATTAATGTGTTCAATGAATATTTTGGACGTGGATTGTCTTCAATAGTTTTCCAGGAAATTAGAGAAAGCAAGAGTTTAGCGTATTCTGCGTATGTTTCTTACGCCGCAAATGGCGAGTTGAATCATCCAGATTACATTACAACTTATATTGGAACGCAAGCGAACAAATTACCTCAAGCCGTAAATGCAATGGATGAATTGATGGAAAATTTGCCTCAAGTTCCGGCACAGTTTGAGAATGCAAAAAATGCCGCTTTGAAACAGATTGGTGCAGGAAGAATTAACAGAACCAATATTTTCTTCAGCCGCTTAAATCTTCAGAAACTCGGAATCGATTATGATCTGAGGAAAGATATTTACGCAGAAATTGCAGCGCTAACTTTGGCGGATCTTACCAATTTTTACAATGAAGAGATGAAGCCTTTAAAATACAACACCGCAATTATTGGTAAAAAGGAAAATTTAGATCTCAATGCGATGCAGAAAATGGGAGCTTTTCAGGAAGTTTCTTTAGAGGAAATTTTCGGTTACTAAATTTCTTATGAATTATTATTAAAAATGAAACTTCGGTTTCATTTTTTTTTGTCTAAACTTAAAAGCTGTGAAATAAATCCTACTTAAATTTGTTTTACATAAAATTAAACTTTTGCGCTTTACAATCCTCTTCATTCTTTCCCTACTTCTCTCCTCACAACTTATCAATGCGCAGGAAAATTTAGGATTTAGCAATGATCAATACAGTGGAATCAATGCCGCAACCGTTTCTCCCACGCAACCTTTTTTGAACCCGAATCCCTGGGATATTAATTTATTTTCTGCGGATGTTTTTCTTCAGACTGATTACGCTTATATTTCTGACCAAAGTTTTTTGGGCTTAAGAAATGATAAAATTAAAAGCAGAAACCTTAAAAAAAATATTACGGGAGAAAATACTTCCGGCGTTTTAGATTTTTACAATAAGGATTTTGGAAACTATCATTTCAGTTCAGATATTTTGGGCCCTTCTTTTAGTTTGAAAACGAAAATTAAAAACAAAAATTTTCAGTTGGGATTATTTTCCAGATTAAGAACACAATCTTCTGCTGTTCAGGTCGATAATTATTTAAAATTTGGAAATCAAAGTTTGCCAGAACCTTCTAATTACAGTTTAAAACCTTTGAAACTCACCTTTATGAACTGGAGCGAGATCGGTTTTAATGTGGCTACAGAAATTTTTGAAAACGCTTCTCAGCAATGGATTTTGGGGGTCAACTTTAAATATGAAATGGGTTACGATGTTTTAAATTTGAACAGTAGAGATGAGTTTCGGTTAAAAAGGTCAACTCCAGATGTAAATGGAATAGCTACGAAAACAATTGAGGCATTTGGTTTTAATATTGAGACCAGTTTTGCAACCAATTATAATTTCGAAACTGAAAAATATGAATTTAAGAAAACTGGACAGGGTTTCGGTTTAGATCTAGGTTTGAGCATGATTGAGAGAAATGCAGATGAAGAGGACTACAACCTGAAAGCAGGTTTATCCGTGTTGGATATTGGACAGGTTAATTTTGAGGGTCAAACCCATTTATTGAAGGGAAATTCACTTCGCGTGGTGAATAATTCCAATTTAGACGATACAAAATTTGTGAGTCCGCAACAATATTTGGAATTGCTGAGCAAAGAAGTTTATGGTGATTCAAAAGCTTCATTTCAGGGAACTGATTTTTCCGTGGGTTTGCCCACAAGTATTCATGCCAATTTCAGCAAAAATATCAGAGAAAATCATTACCTAAATTTCGATTGGATTCAGCGTGCTCCCATTTTCGAAAATTCTTTAAAGAGAAGCAACATCGCGAATTTTTCCTATATCATTCAAAAACCTGTGATCGGTTATGGTGCGTCAGTTTCTTTATATGAATATCAGCAATTACAGTTTGGGGGTTATCTTCGGATCGGACCCTTAATTTTGGGCAGTTCCAATGTTTTTCCTTTAATTTTCAAGCAGAAAAAATTACATTCCGGAGATTTTTTTATCGCTTTAAAAATTTATCCGTTTTGGGATAATGAAATGAAAAGACACCGCCGTGCAAACTGCAACTGCAACAAATAAAAGTTAGTTTTTTTTGAAAATGCTTTGAGAGAAAAGAATTTAGGGTGATTTAACCCTTTCTCTTTATCGGTATTTTCCTAAATTTACAAAGTAAGATTTGATTGATTTTTTAAAGATACTACTAGAAACCATGGCGATTTAGCTCCAGATTTTTCTGGAGTTTTTTCGTTGATGAAAATATTAAGCTCATTTTTTCTGTGCAGCAAAAAAAATCCTGGCAAAAGATGCCAGGATTTATAAGGTGTGTTAAATGCTGTAATTTTATTTCACAATCTTCATCTCTTTAATCAACCATTTTGCATCTGCAAATTTATCGATGATGAAGAGAATATATTTGGTATCTACCATAATATTTCGGCTGAATCGCGGATCAAAATTAATGTCACTCATGGTTCCTTCCCACTGTCTGTCGAAGTTTAATCCAATTAAATTTCCATAAGCATCCAAAGCTGGGCTTCCGGAATTTCCACCTGTAGTGTGATTGGTTGCGGTAAAGTTTACCGGAACATCGCCGGTTTTATCTTTATAAATTCCGTAATCTTTCGTTTTGTATAACTGAATTAATTTCTTTGGAACATCAAATTCGTAGTCACCCGGAACGTATTTTTCCATGATTCCCGCTACATGCGTTTGGTAATTATAATGAACAGCGTCTCGTGGATTAGAGCCCTTAACCTGACCATAAGTTACGCGAAGTGTAGAATTGGCATCTGGGAAAAATTTACGGTCTTTGTCTGTTTCCATTTGTTGTGCCATGTATTTTTTCTGCAGCACATCAATTTTTTCCTGAAATTCATTATTCGTTTTGTCCGTGGTTTTCATATACGTTTCGCGCATTTCTGCGAAAAGTTTCATCAACGGATCATTTTTCAGGTTCTGAACCAAAGCATTGGGATCTGCGAATACTTTGTTAAGGTCAGAATATGTTGTAGCGCCATTAATCATTCCCCGACCAGTAATAACAGAATTTTTAGAAAGATTTTCAATCGTTTGTAAATTCTGACTTTCATTTTTATATTGGTCAAAACCGGCGGGCAAAAATTTCGCTGGGGTTTTATTCACGTATAAGGCGAGTAATTTTGCGCTTACTTTTGCATCCAAAACCGGATCATAATCTTTGTAAATTCCGGCCAATCTGGATTTGAAAGTTTCTGTTGCTTTCGCATCTAATTTTCCGCTTTCCAATGCTGGTAAATAATTATAGAAAAAATTTGCCAACGTAAAAGTTTCTGCATTACGAACGGTTTCCGAATAATAAGCTCTGTTTAAAGCGTAAGGAGCCTGTTCCGCATAAAGCTGATTTAATTCTTCAATTGTTGCTTTTATTTGTGGATTTTTGGCGATCAAGGTCGCTTCATACTTTTTCTTTTTTCCTACGGCATCAGATTTTTTCAAACCTTCTACTTCTCCGATCCATTTTTTCCAGTAATTCGCAACAGAAGCATATTTTGAGGCATATTTAATACGGGTTTCATTGTCGGAACGCATTTTTTCATCTAAAGTTTTCAAAGCAACTTCGCGAACAGAAATCATTGCTGGATCAATTTCTGTCATGATTTTCTCTACTGCAATTGCCGGTAAATATTCCGTAGTTCTACCCGGAAATCCGAAGACAAAAGTGAAATCATTTTCCTGCTTGTCTTTGATGGAAACCGGTAAGAAATGTTTCGGTTTATAAGGAACATTGTCTTTCGAGTATTCTGCAGGTTTATTGTTTTTGTCTGCATAAATTCTAAACATGGAAAAATCACCGGTATGTCTTGGCCAAACCCAATTGTCTGTATCTGAACCAAATTTTCCAATACTTTGCGGCGGTGCTCCAACCAAACGAATATCTTTATACGTTTCGATGAGGTACGCGTAATATTTATTTCCGTAATACATGGGTTTTACAGAAACTTGCTGCCATTCTTCCAATTTGAAAGTCGCTTTTACCGCTTCTATATTTTTCTTGATTAATTCCTGAGAAGCTTTCGCGTCCAAACCCTGCGTTCCGGCTAAAACTTGCGCCGTAACTTCTTTGATGTCTGCAATAAAATCTACTGTTACGCCGGGATTAGAGAGTTCGCCGCTCATGTCTTTTGCCCAAAAACCGTTGCTCAAATAATCATTTTCTACCGTAGAATGTTTCTGGATTTGTCCATAACCGCAGTGGTGATTGGTTAAAAGCAGACCTTGTGGAGAAATAATTTCTGCCGTACAACCGCCATTAAATTGAACTACTGCATCTTTAATGCTCGGTTTGGTGGTATCGAAGATTTCTTTTGCAGAAATTTTCATACCTAAATTTTTCATTTCTTTTTCGTTCAGTTCTGTCGGAATCCACATTCCACCATATTCCTGCGCAAAAGCCATTACCGCCGGAAATAGTATTGCCGAAAGCAATATATTTTTTCTATTCATTTTTAAAAATTTCCCTAAAAATAAGCATTTTTTACTAATTGAAAAAGAGGACCTGAACAGCGTGTATTTTCAATTTTTTACTAAACTGAGTCCTGTTTTTTTAAAAGGTATAATTTTTGAGGCTAATTTTGGAAAAATTACGATGGAGCTTTCTACTCAAATTGTTTATCTCTTTATTTTAGCAATTCCCATTTCATGCATCGTTTGGACCGTTATGCACGAGGAAATTTTTCGGGAACCAAGAGAATATTGTGTCAAAAAATCTGAAGAATGTGAAAAATTAATTCAAAGAAAATTCTTCTACCTTTTCACGTGTGAATATTGTTTCAGCCATTACATCACCGCCATTTTTCTATTTATCGTAAAATATAAACTGCTTTTTGAGGATTGGCGCGGTTATTTGGTTGCTTTTTTTGCTTTAGTTTTTGTCGCCAATATTTACATGAGTCTCTTTGCCTTATTACGCCAAAGCTTGAAAGCTGAAAAAATTGAAGCCAAGCTGAAAGATAATGAATGGCATGAAGTGAAAGAAGAAATAGAAAAAAAAGCCGATAAATAAAGAGTTCTAAAGTTACTGATCGCTTAATTCATTCTTTGCTGAACGCAGTACATTTGCTTTTTCCGAAAGTAATTTTGGATCTTCTTGCGTATCGAAAAATAACCATTCCATTGCGCGCGGAAACTCCTGCGACCAATAAAACTCCTGGTGTTTTCCTTCTGGATTGATGCTGATTTTAAAAGTAAATTGCAAAGAATGTGCACCTTCCCAACTTTCCATAGTTTCCTCAAAATCGTGGATTCTTTTCGTCATTTGGGATCCTTCTTTTTCGCCACCATACATATAAACTTTAATGTCGTAGGGATTTTTAAAGTTCATTTGGGGATAATTATGTTCCGGATTTACCCATAAAGACGGCGAGAAAATCAGCAGTTTAGAATAGACTTCCGGATAAAGAAAACCGCTGTAAATACTAATTAAACCGCCCAAAGAACTTCCACCAATTCCCGTAAATTCCCGTTCTGATTTGGTCCGGTAAACAGAATCAACATAAGGTTTTAAAGTATCGGCAAGGAAACGAATGTATTTTTTTCCTTCTGCGTTTTTCGTAATAGAATCATGATCCAATACATATTCTTTCACGCGGTCTTCGCTGCCGTTTTCAATCGCGATAATGATGACATCTCCACGACCATATTCCGTAAGAATTGACATTTTTTTATCAATTTCCCAATTACCGAAAGGAGAACCTTCATTGAAAAGATTTTGCGCATCCTGTAAATAGAGCACCGGATAATCTTTTTCGCAGGTATGATAATCGTGAGGAAGAAGTGCCCATATTTTTCGGGTGCGATTGAGTTGTGGAATAAAAAACTTTTCCGAAATAATCTCGACTATAGGGAAAAATTCTTCTTTAAAAGGAGCCCAGTTAATTCTCCATTTTTCTACGAAATCCAGGGTTTCTTTCGCAGATTTATTTATTTTTCTGTTCGGTGTAATGTTGCCGTGTCTGTCAATTTCTACATTTCCCCAACCGCCTCTACAATATTTATATTCAATGATTTTTGGGAGGCTTTTGTTTTCAATGTCTATGGAATAGGTGTTTTCTTCTGTTTTTTGAAGTTCAAAAATGACATCTCTAGGATTCCATTTATTAAAATTTCCGGTGATATAAACGGGTCGGTCATCATTTTCCTTTGATGTAATCGTGAATTTCATTCGGTGCAGTTCTATATTTTTTTTGAGGCCATAAAATTAGGAAAATAATCACTTAAAGGTCTTTTTAAATAGCGTTTGATTCAAATTCTTTTGAAAAATTTTGAGAAAAAAGCAGAAAATTGGTGAATAACAAGATTTAACAACGGAATAAAGAGCATTTTACTTTATTTTTAAATATATTTGAGGAACAAACGTTCAGATTGCCAATGCGCAATATCTAAGCGAAAAAACGCGCTGCTTATGGAAAATGTTCATTCTTATTCACTCTTTACAGACCATGATATCTATCTTTTTCGGGAAGGCAGACATTTTAAACTGTATGATAAATTTGGTTCTCATAATATAAAAATTGAGGGCGTGAAAGGAGTTTATTTTGCAGTTTGGGCACCCAATGCGAAAGAAGTTTCTGTGATCGGCGATTTTAATAAATGGAATAACAGGTCTCATCACTTATTTCCAAGATGGGATAAATCTGGAATTTGGGAAGGATTAATACCCGATTTAGATTGGGGAGATATTTACAAATATGCGATTCGCACCCAGCAAAATACAGTGTTGGAAAAAGGCGATCCGTTTGCTTTGAGTTGGGAACAAAATGTTCAGGCCTCTTCTCTGATTTCTACCACTTGGTATGAGTGGAAGGATGAAAATTGGATGGCAGAGCGCTGGAAAAAAAATAGTTTAGAAGCGCCTATTTCCGTTTATGAAATGCATCTTGGTTCCTGGATGCGCGGAACAGATGATCCGAAAAGATTTTTTAATTACCGTGAAATTGCAGAACGCCTCATTCCGTATATCTTAGAAATGAATTTTACGCATGTAGAATTTATGCCCGTAATGGAATATCCTTATGATCCAAGTTGGGGTTATCAGGTGACGGGATTTTTTGCCGCAACTTCTCGTTTTGGATCTCCACAAGATCTCATGTTTTTAATTAATGAACTGCATCAGAATAATATTGGAGTAATCCTAGATTGGGTTCCTTCTCATTTTCCCGGAGATGCAAACGGACTTCATCTTTTTGACGGAAGTTATGTCTACGAATCTGAAGACCGCCGAAAAGGTTTTCACCCCGAATGGAAATCTTACATTTTCAATTATGGCAGACCGGAAGTAAAATCGTTCTTAATTTCTAACGCAATGTTTTGGCTGGAACGGTATCATGCAGACGGATTGCGTGTAGATGCTGTAACTTCAATGCTCCACTTGGATTACGCCCGAAATGAAGGGGAGTGGGAACCCAATATCGAAGGTGGAAATGTGAATCTGGAAGCGAAGAAATTTCTACAGGAATTTAACACTGCAGTCTACAAAGAATTTCCAGATGTAATGACCATTGCAGAAGAATCTTCGGATTTTCCCTTGCTTACCAAACCTGTTCACGATGGTGGAATTGGTTTTGGAATGAAATGGATGATGGGTTGGATGCATGATACGCTCAAATATTTCAAGCAAGATCCAATTGAGCGCAAAAATTTTCATGATAAGATCACTTTTGCCTCCATGTACATGTTCAATGAAAACTACATGATGCCTCTTTCTCATGATGAAGTGGTGCACGGAAAATCGAGTTTAATTTATAAAATGATCGGAGATGAATGGCAGAAATTTGCCAATCTTCGCGCACTTTTCACCTATATGTTTACGCATCCCGGTGCGAAACTCTTATTTATGGGTGGAGAATTCGGGCAAACCAACGAATGGAATTTCACAAAATCTCTGGATTGGCATTTGCTCAATTTTCCTGTTCACAAAGGATTACAAAATTTCGTAAAAGAGTTGAATCATTTATACCAAACCGAAACTTCCTTATTTGAAAACCAATTTAAACCCGAAGGATTTGAATGGGTAGAAGCAAATGATTCAGATAATTCCCTCTTTATTTATTTACGAAAAGGAAAAACAGAAAACGATGTGACGATGACGGTTTTAAATTTAACACCACGCGTTTTCGATTATAAAATTGGGGTTAATGAAGGAACAAGTTGGGAAGTTATACTAAATTCTGATGACGAAAAATATGGCGGAAGCGGGATTACTGCAGAAATTAAATCTGAAGAAGATTCGGAATGGCACTCCCGACCGAATTCTATTATTTTGAAGTTGCCTGCACTTTCTGGAGTTGTTTTGAAACAGAAAAAAACCCTCAAACCCAAAAAAAAAGTTGCTGTCGCAGCCAAAAAAGACAGTGTTAAAAAAGTTACTGCTATTTCTGCAAGCCAGGTTTTGGAAGTTGAAGCTGAAAAGAAAATTGATGCTAAAACGGTAGAACACAATAAAAGAAAAATACCCGCTAAAGAAGCAGTGAAGAAAACTGTTCAACCAGAGAAATTGAAATTAGAATCTCCCGCCAAGATTTCTAAATTAAAAAAAACAGTGAATGATGCAGCTCTGGATTTAAAAAAAATCACTTACAAAAAATAAAAAAGGGGATTTTTACTTGATCTAAAATCGTTCGAATTTGAAAACTTTGACCAATTACTATGAAAATATTCAACCTTTCTATGGAATGTTATCCTGTTGCAAAAGTGGGTGGACTTGCCGATGTAGTAGGAGCATTGCCAAAATATCTGAATAAAATTGAGGGCGTAGAATCCAGTGTAATTATGCCGTGGTACAATAAACCTTTTGTGCATGATCATGCTTTTGAAATTATTTTTGATGGCTGGATTCATCAAAGTACGCATACATTTCAAGTTCAGGTCATGAAAGAACGCGTAAGATCTCTCGGTTTTGATTTGTATTTGGTGAAAATTCCTGGACTTCTTGATCGGGATAATCCCTATGGATATTGGGATGAAAGTCAACAGTTCTTAGCTTTTCAACACGGTGTTTTGCACTGGCTTACTGCGATGAAAATCCGTCCGGATGTTTTGCACTGCCACGATTATCACACAGGTCTAGTTCCTTTTATGATAGAAAATTGTCCGGAATTTAATTTTTTAAAAGGTGTGAAAACCATTGGTACCATTCATAATGGAGAATATCAAGGTCAGATGCGATGGGATATGGCGCAGTATTTTCCCTGGTTTTATGGTGAAAATTGGGGCTTATTGGATTGGAACGGTTACATCAATCCATTGGCTTCGATGATTAAATGCTGTCACGCTTTCAACGCAGTATCCGGTGGTTATATGGACGAGCTTTTTCAAAGTTTTCGGGGTTTGGAATCTCTCGTTCAGCAGGAACATTCCAAAGCAAATGGAATCATTAACGGAATCGATACAGAAGTTTGGGATCCAAACACGGACTCTTTTTTAGAATTTAATTACAGGAAAGAAAACGCCGCAGAAGGAAAATGGAAGAATAAAAAAGAACTCTGCGAGGAATATGGTTTAAATCCAAATCTGCCATTATTCAGCTTTATCGGAAGATTTGCCGGAGAAAAAGGCGCAGATTTTTTACCAGAAATTGTGTGGAAAAGTATTCAGCAAACGCAAGGTGCACACAATATTATCATTCTAGGTTCCGGGGAAAAAAATATTGAGAATGAACTCAGCAGTTTAAGTGCTTCTTTTTCAAATTTCGCCCTGGATTTAGGCTATAAAGAGCATTTATCACATAAAATTTATGCCTCCTCGGATTTTTTGTTGATGCCATCTCGAGTAGAACCATGCGGACTCAACCAAATGTATGCAATGCGCTACGGAACTATTCCAATTGTGCGTTATACAGGCGGTTTGCGAGATACGGTGGAAGATATTTCCACTGGTGGAAGTGGCCTTAATTTCGGAAATGCTTCTGCTGAAGATGCAGTGAGTGCAATTCATCGCGCAATTTCGATTTATTATGAGGGCGATTTAATGGATCGTTTGGTGCAATCTAATATGTCTTACGATTTTTCCTGGGAGAAATCTGCGGAAAAGTATTTGGAGCTTTACCGAAAATAAGAGCACCATTTTGCGATTTTTTGTACTTAAAATTTATAGGTGTAATTAGTTAAAATCCCTTTGTGGTACTATTGTTGTAAACCTTATGCATATTAAATAAATCCTGTTTGTCGTGCTAAAAAAAAATTATCTTTCATCTCTAATTATCTTCATTTTCAGTTTTTCTCTCTTTATTCAATGTCAGAAAGATGGGGTCGAAAATAATTCGCTGCCGAAAGATTCTACCCAGATCTCTCAAAAAGATTCTCTAAAATCTCCTGAGCCAGTAAAATCACCAATAAAATATACCGCATTTATTTTTCCTAAAAAGAAGAAAGATTCTGCCATGGCTGTTTTTAACGAGAAATTTTCTGCAGAAGAACGCTATACCATTCTTGCCTTGAACAGGTTGGATTCCAAAAATAAATGGCGTGCAGATACTTTGATGATTCCAGATCAAATTGATTCCACTTTGATGAGTTATTCTCCATTTCCCGCAAACTTGGAAAAATTGGAAAAGGTGAATAAAATCGTGTTTTTTTCTTATCCCATTCAAGCTTACGCTTTATATGAAAAGGGAAATCTTGTAAAATGGGGTCCCACAAGTCTAGGCAAAAAATCTGCGCAGACAAAACGGGGATTACTATTTGCCAACTGGAAAAAAGAACTCGCTATTTCTACCGTAGACAGCGATTGGAAATTACCCTACAATTTCAATATTCATAATACTTTGGGAATCGGATGGCATCAATATGATCTACCTGGATTTCCGGCTTCTCATTCCTGTTTGAGATTGCTGGAAAAAGATGCAAAATACCTTTATAATTGGGCAGATCAGTGGACTTTAAATAAAGGAGGAAATTCCGTGAAAGCCAATGGAACGCCGGTTATTGTTTTTGGCGATTACAAATGGGGCGGAAAAAAACCGTGGAAAAATTTAGCAGAAGATCCAAAGTCTACTGCGATTTCTGAAGAAGAAATGAACAAATTAATCATGCCGAATCTTACCAAAATTTTAGCAGAACAGGAAAAAACAGAAGCCGAAAAAGTTCAGAATCCAGTTACGCAGCCGGAAAGTTCTTCTCGTTAATGGTTTCAAATTTCTGGATAGATTCCTCCGCAAATTCCCGAAGTTGCTGCATCTCTTTTTTTGCTTTTAATTGCCCTAATCTTGCGCCTAAATAAGTTGCTGCCAAAAGAAAAAGCAACGCAAAGGAAACAGGAAGTGCCCACGGAAAATCATCACTTTTTATTTGTTTTTCTACAAACCAAATCGTGATCGCTACCATCCACATGATAGAAAGGGTAAAATAAAGAAACATAAAAAAAGTCCAAACTGCGGAAGTTGGCCCAAAAATACCGCGAATTACCGTTTTATTTTCTTCAGGATCCGTTTCGGTTCGTAATGCTAAACAAGGTTTCCAGTAAGGATCATCATCGTTTTTAACTTGAATTATTGCAGCCTCACTATTTACATTTCCGGAATATCCCGACGATTTTTCTGCCAAGAAATCCTTTAAATATAGGGTGTAATTTTCCCGGGAAATGGTAGTAAATATTTTAAATCTCGGTCTGGACCGAATACTGTCAATTACGGATTCTTCAATTTTCATCTTGGTAAGGTATAGGATCTTTTAATTTTATTTTAAAGGAAAGGGGTACGTTCTTCCTCAGAATTTGAAAGGTGACAATGGTTCCATCTTCACTCTTCAGTAAAGCATACATATTTTCTAAAGTCCAGTCTCCTGCTAATTTTTTATTGATACTTACAATTTCGTCATTTTTTCGGATTCCAGCTTCAAAACAGGGTGCATCTTTTCTGCAACCTGCCACAGAAAATTTTGGTTTTAATAAAAAATTATAAGCAAATTTTTCCTCTGATGTAATTACGCTTGTTTCATTAGTATTCGATTCTAATTTACGGGTAGAAATTTTCACCAAATCCTTTTGCCACATCATTCCATCATGTCGCAGATCCAAACCACTTTTGTTAAAGAGAAAGGGATCAGAAAAATGGCTGTTTTTTTTCAGGTAGATTTTTTTTCCCGGATAGTTGAAGATTATCGTAAACCTTCTTAAAATATCACTTCCAATAGATCCTTTTCGATCCGAAACAATTTTTAAATTTTGAATGGAATATTCGTCCGGAAGTGCGGTAAGTGGTTTTTCAAAAATATAATCACCGATAAAGAACCGGTGGATTCGGCTTCTTTTTCCATAAATTTCACCATTAAAACCCTGTCCTAAATAATCATCAATATTAGGACGGTTATAAACAAAATCTTCAATTAATTTTGGGAAAAGCCAAACAGCATCACTGTTTCCGAGATCGAGTAACATTTTGGAATCTACTTTTGTGGCAATCATTTCTATTCCCGCATTCATGTAAGGTTTATTTCCCTCTATAGAAACTGGAAATTCTGTAAATCTTTTTTTATTTTTTTTGAAGCCCTTTTCCTCATTAAAGACTGTTATTTTATGAGAAATATAATCGATTTTAATAGGATGATTTTTGAAAAAATGAAAGCCAATAATTCCATTTACCGGAATTCCTACGTGAGATGAAAAATTAATGCTTTCATCTAAAATAATGTAGAGCGTATGATTATTATCTTTAAAATTTTTACCAATTTTTACAATGTTATTTTCGGAGCGAAGACCTTCAATATTCTTACTTTCTCCTAAACCAGAAAATTTAATCTTTTCTGTATCCTTAAAATTGACTTCTTTATCATCTAAACTAAAAAGGATGGTTTCATTAACACCCGTGTCCAGAAGAAAAGTAAGATTTACTCCATTAATTTCCAGCGGTACAAAAATTAAATTGTTTATTAATTTGAAGGGAATCACCGTTTTTTTTGCATCTGTAATTTCAAATCCTTTTTGAGCGAAAGAAAAGGCGAAAAGAAAGAAGAAAATGGTGGTGAAAAATTTCATGAAATGAAGATACGAATTTTGCTCAATCTATAAGAAATAAGGATTAAAACTTTTGAATAAAATCCTATGAAAATTATGCTAAATTTGTTACATGCTACACGAAGAAAAAATAGAAAAATTTCGGCAATTGGTGCAGAATAAGTACCAAATTTACAATGCTCTTTTCATGAGTTTGCCCTACGATAAAATGACTAATATCGGCATGCTGCTTCCATTTTTATATGAAGAAAGCCGGATTGGATATGAAAAAGGAAAAAGTCCGGAACAGATTGTGGAAGAATTTTTTTCTAAACACACCGAACTAGAATCAGAGGATCAAAAAACAGAACTGCTCTTTAAGATCATTCAGTATATTGAAAGACAAGTGGTGTTGTTTGACAGTATAGAAGATGCCGCTTTCACTGATTTACATTCAGAAATCGATGCCGGAACCGTTTCGCACCTTCACGAAAGGGCTTTGCAAGAACATCATTTAGAAGCAACCCGAGAAAAAATGAAGGATTTTGCCATAAGAGTAGTTTTTACCGCGCATCCTACGCAATTTTATCCCAATTCAGTACAGCGTATTTTGCATGATTTACGCACGGCGATCATGAATGATGAAATTACAGAAATTGATGTGCTTTTGCAGCAGTTGGGCAAAACACCTTTTGTGAACAAAGAGAAACCATCGCCTTTAGATGAAGCCATGAGTATTATTTTTTATTTACGACACGTTTATTATGATACCATAGGAGAACTGTACAGAAAACTCAAAAATTCTTTTGAAACGGCAAATTTTACGCCTAATCATGATATGATCCAACTCGGTTTTTGGCCGGGAGGAGACCGCGATGGAAACCCTTTCGTAACGGCAGAAATCACGCAAAAAGTAGCGGAAGAACTTCGGATTTCTATTTTAAAATCTTACTATGAACATCTCAAAAATTTAAGAAGACGCTTAAGTTTTCGCGGAGTATCAGAAATATTAGAAATTCTAAGTCATGATTTGTATGCGGCTATATTCCAAAACAAAGGACTCACTACGGAAAATATTATTGCACATTTAGATACTGCCGAAAATATACTGACAACCAGACACAATCGGCTTTTTTTAAATCTTTTAGAGGATTATCGGGATCGCGTAAAAATTTTTGGAACCCATTTCGCGACTTTGGATATTCGGCAAGACAGCAGAGTCCATCAAATGGTAATTGATGAAATATTCGAAAAGGAAGCCGGATTGATTTTGCAAAATACCACGGCTGCAGAAAAATTAAGCTGGCTTCTAGAAACCGACTTGAAAATTAAGCCCGAAAATTACACTGATACCACAAAAGATACGCTGCAAAATATCATCAATGTGAAAGGAATTCAGGCAAGAAATGGAGAAAAAGGAATGAACCGCTATATTATTTCCAATTCCGAACATATCAAAGAAGTATTGAATGTTTACGGACTTTTCAAACTCTGTGGTTACGCACCAGAAGACATCAATATGGATATTGTGCCGCTTTTTGAAACAATGGAAGGACTGAATTTGGCGCAAAACGTAATGAAGGAGTTGTATGAAATGCCACTTTATCAAAAACACTTAGCGAAAAGAGGGAATGAGCAAACCATCATGTTAGGTTTTTCAGATGGAACCAAAGACGGTGGTTATTTGAAAGCCAATTGGGAAATTTATGAAACGAAAGAACAATTGACCAAAATTTCTGAGGAAAAAGGCATTAAGGTCATCTTCTTTGATGGTCGTGGTGGTCCACCTGCAAGAGGTGGCGGAAAAACGCATGATTTTTATGCGTCGCAAGGTAAAAAAATTGCTAATCATAAAATTGAAATTACCATTCAAGGACAAACAATCACCAGTGTTTTTGGGAATAAAGCGCAGGCAAAATATAATTTCGAGCAGTTGCTAACAGCAGGAATTGAGAATGACGTGTTTGAAAATTCAAAAAAAGACCTTACCCAAAAAGAACGAAATCTCTTAGAAGAATTAGCGGAGATGAGCTATCAAAAATATGTTGATTTGAAGGCGCATCCGCTCTTTGTGCCGTATCTGCAAAAAATGAGTACGCTGGAATATTATGGAAAAACGAATATTGGGAGTCGGCCAAGTAAAAGAGGAGCAGCGGGAGAATTAAAATTTGAGGATCTGCGGGCGATTCCTTTTGTAGGATCCTGGAGTCAGCTCAAGCAGAATGTTCCCGGATTTTTCGGGTTTGGCTTTGCGCTAAAGGAACTTCAAAAACAAAATCGATTCTCGGAGGTCATGGACTTGTACAAAGGTTCTGATTTCTTTAAAACCTTGGTTCTTAATTCTATGATGAGCATGAATAAATCCTATTTTCCGCTCACTGCTTATATGCAAAAAAATGAAAAATACGGCTCATTCTGGACGATTTTGAGTGACGAATATGAGTTATCTAAATCGATGATGCTGGAATTAACGGGCTTTAAAATGTTGATGGAAGAAGAACCCCTTTCTCGGAAATCGGTAAAAATTCGGGAGAAAATTGTCCTGCCTTTGTTAACGATTCAGCAATATGCTTTGATTAAAATTCAAAAAGAAGAAGGCAATAGAGAAAATTATGAAAAATTAGTAATGCGTTCCCTTTTCGGTAATATTAATGCAAGTCGGAATTCTGCTTAATTCAAATTCAGTTTTTAAACAAAAACGCTTCAATTAAGAAGCGTTTTTTTATCTAAAATTGTGGAGTAATTCTATTTTTTAATTATTTTTTCAACCGAAGAACCTTTGTTTGTTTGTACTTTCACAAAATAAACGCCGCGCTCTAATTTTTCAATATTGAAGGTGCTATTTCCTTTAAAATTCTGAATTTTTCTTCCCAGCGTATCATATAATTCTACGGATGTAATCGGGTCGGAACTGGTAACACTGAAGGTTGTTGAAACAGGATTTGGATAGATCTTCACCGTAGATTGTACCGTATTTTCTGAGGTTGCTAAAAGTGCAGTCAGTGCTTTCCCAAAATTTAAAATTCCGTAACCCATTGGATCGCTGTGATTAGGAAAAAGGGAAGAGTTTGCTCTCAAAATTGCCCGCATTTCTGGTAAGGGTTTTGTAGGCATTGCCTGGATCAAACACGCAACTCCGCCCGCAGAAAGTGGAGTGGCAAAAGAGGTTCCGCTGCTTGTAGTGGCTCCATTATTATAACCCATTGCAGTATTGGTTCCACGCGCACTTGCATCTGGCTTAATTACACCCACAGAATTGGGACCGAAAGAAGAAAAAGAAGAACTTGCACCACTGCTCGTTACGCCACCAATTGTAAATACTTTTTCATTATCTGCAGGTGTAATGATATAATGCCAAGAATTTTGCGCTTCATTTCCCGCCGCTGCCAAAACAAATATTCCTTTTTCTGTGGCGATTTGCGCAGTTCTGGCAATAAAAGAAGTCGTTCCGTTCATATCTGAATACAGCAAATTATATCGCGAATCATCGAAATCGTAATATCCGAGAGAAGTAGAAATAACATCAACCCCTTTTCGGTCTGCTTCTTCTGCAGCTTCTGTCCAATATAACTGTTCCTCTGGAATTTCATTTGCGGCATCTTCTGAAGCATACAGGTAAAAATCTGCATCTGGCGCGGAACCAACGAAAGAATTTTGAACATATCCCGCAATTGTTCCCAGACAATAGGAACCGTGATTATTGAGCGTAGATTTGTAAATGTCTGTAGTTTTATTGATAAAATTGTAGCCGCCTTTAATTTGACCATTATTTCTGATTCTTGCGTAAGCTGATCCTGTATTTACGGTAGGGAAACCCGTATCTATTACTGCGATCGTAACTCCTGCTCCCGTGAAACCGGCAACATGTAAAGGGCGAAGATTTATTTGATTAATTTGGGACAGACCAGTTCCGTAAACAAAGTCTACTTTCCCAAGGGTGTTATTAAATTCTTCAAATTTATTTACTTTATTTGGATTAATTTTTCCGCCACTGCCATTTTTGATGAAGCTTTCTACGGAGGCTACATAAGGTTGCGCTTTGATCTGCGTAATTTGTGCAACAGTAGCATTTACTGCTACACCATTCATCCATTTGGAATAATCCTTCACCTCGAATCCTAAATTCACAATATTTTGAATATAAGTTGGTTCTATGGGAGCATCCTGATCATTCAGGGGAATTCCTAACCGAGTTCTGCGGTCCAAAGATTTCTGCGTAAGTTCTGTTTTAGGATCTGCATAGAAAGCTGCCTTATTCGGTTTGTCCTTAAAAAAAACAAACACAAGTTGCGTTTGTGCAGCTGCAAAGGTAAAAACTGCGAGTAAAAAAATAGATAGTAATTTTTTCATTTTCTTCTTCTTATTTAATGACAGCAAATGTAAAAAATAGTTGAGAATAAAGTATGCTTTTTTGACTTATATTTCGATTAAAGTAAGTAAATCCTAGTAGGCTTTAGTTAAAATGAAAATGAGAGCGGTTTTTACACCAGGTAGAATTTCTGGCAAATTTCTTTTTTAAAATGGGTGCGATCATCTATAAAAACAATCATAGAATTAGTTTTTTAAAAACCTTAATTTTGCTAAATTTGAACAAATATTTTTTTATGAAAAAAATTCAGATGGTTGACCTTCAAAGTCAATATTATAAGATAAAAGCCGAGGTAGATAACGCAGTTCTAAACGTGATTGATTCTGCCATGTTCATTAACGGACCTGAAGTAAAATCATTTCAGACAGAACTAGAGCAATATTTAGACATCAAGCATGTAATTCCGTGTGCAAATGGAACGGATGCTTTGCAAGTTGCTTTGATGGCGCTGGATTTGGAAGAAGGAGATGAAGTAATTACGGTGGATTTTACCTTTGCAGCAACAGTAGAAGTCATTGAATTATTAAAGTTAAAGTCGGTTCTAATTGACGTCGATTATGATACTTTTACCTTAGATACAGAAAAATTAAAACGCGCAATCACCTCAAAAACGAAAGTCATTATTCCTGTCCATATTTTTGGACAATGCGCAAATATGGAAGAAATTCTAAAAATCGCAGAGGAACATGACATTATAGTGATTGAAGATAATGCACAGGCAATTGGCTCTGATTTTACTTTTTCTGATGGTACGGTTAAAAAATCCGGAACCATGGCGAAATTAGGAACCACTTCTTTTTTCCCTTCCAAAAACCTGGGATGTTATGGTGATGGTGGTGCTATTTTTACCGATGACGATGATCTCGCCTACAAAATGCGTGGGATTGTAAATCATGGAATGTATGAAAGATATTACCATGATGAGGTAGGCGTAAATTCCCGTTTAGACAGTTTGCAGGCAACCATTCTGAGAAAAAAACTGCCGTTACTGGACACGTATAATGATGCCCGTAGAAAAGCTGCCGATTATTACGATGAAGCTTTTGCCGGAAATCCAAATATCTTGACCCCGAAAAGAGCCGATTATTCTACGCATGTTTTCCATCAGTATACCTTGAGAATTTTGAATGGTAAAAGAAATGAATTGCAGAAATTTCTGACCGAAAAAGAAATTCCGGCCATGATTTATTATCCGGTTGCTTTAAGAAAACAGAAAGCCTATTTTCAGGAAAGTGACGATAAAGATTTCGTGAATACGGATAAATTGTTGGAACAGGTAATTTCTTTACCCATGCATACCGAATTGGAAGAAGAACAACTGAAATATATTACGGAGGCAGTTCTGGAGTTTATGAAATAGAATATTATGATGCATGAGGAACGACTTTTTACGTATAAATTCATTTATTTTTTTGCAATTATTTATTTATTTGGATGGATTTTATTTTTAGGCAATCAGTTTGGAAGTATTTTT
>Ga0136636_10000440_pt1 | contig 20811 bp, 19 predicted proteins | sample AntDrymUQ8522106_2_FD_104653 | JGI IMG/M metagenome (GOLD analysis project Ga0136636, IMG submission 104653) | Polar desert sand microbial communities from Dry Valleys, Antarctica - metaG UQ852 (21.06) | ecosystem: Environmental > Terrestrial > Soil > Desert | place: Antarctica: Dry Valley... | reverse complement strand
GAAGACCAGCTACGTGGTGGCTGGGGCCAGCGCTGGCAGCAAGCTCACCAAGGCCCAGCAGCTCGGTGTGCCCATCCTAGACGAAGCTGCACTGCTGGCCCTCGTGAGCGATGGCTAAGGGGGAATGACCGACGACCGACGACCGGAGGGGAGGTGTGCGGCTATCGGCTATCGGCTATCGGCTATCGGCTATCGGCTATCGCTTCCCGTCCACCGTCCACCGTTCGTTCTAGACCAGCCGATCCATCCTGGCGATCCAGTGCTGCGGGTTGCGGATTTCGTCCATAGTGGGGAGGTGCTCCACCTGCTCCCAGACGCGGGCGGTGAAGGCGGAGCCACGGGCGGCGGTGACGGCGTCGATGAAGGCCTCGCCCTGCTGGTACTGCGCGAGCTTCAGATCCATGCCGGTGATGCGGTTGAAGAGCTGCTCGAGCAGGGTCTTGGTGGACTGGCGCTGGGCGACGCGGCGCTCGATCTGCTCGAAGCTGGGCAGCAGCTGCTTGCCCACGGCGTTCATAATATGGTTGCCGTAGCCCTCGACGATCGACATCAGGGCCTGGAGCTGGTCGAAGATGCGGCGCTGCTCCGGGGTAAGCACAAGCTCGATCCAGTGCTGGCCGCTGCCCCAGCCTTGGGCGATACGGGCGATCAGCTGGGGCAGGCTGCTGCCAAGCCCCTCCAGCTGCGTGTTGAGCTGGTCGAAGTACTGCTGGAGCAGGTCGCGGAAGTGCTGGCGCACCCAGGGGTAGGCCTCGAACTCGAAGGCGTGAGTGGCCTCGTGGAGCGCGATCCAGAGCCGGAAGTCCTCGTCGTTGAGGCCGAGCTGCGACTGCACGCGGGCGATGTTTGGCTCCACGAAGTAGAGCGCGCCGCTGGTGGCTGGGTCTGGCGAGAGCAAGCTGAGGTCGTACTGGCCAAGCACGCGCCGGGCGAGGTATCCGAGCAGCACGCCGAGCTGGGCGCCCATAAACTTGCTGTTCAGCTCGCCGAGCAGCGCTGCGGCGGCGCCAGTGCCGCTGTTGCGCTCGTACAGCTCCTCGATCGGCCGGAAGAGCTGCTCGAACGAGATAAAGTTGGCCTCTAGCCACTCGCGCCGGTCGTGGACGTAGACGCGGCTGATCGGCGTGGGCAGCTGTACGCCGAGGTAGTCCGCGATCAGGGGCTCGCTCTGCTGCACCAGGCGTGTGTACTGCTCGCTGCGAAACTGGCGCTCGCCTACGGGCGCCTGCTCCCACTGCGAGACGCGCAGCGCAACAGCGCGGGCCTGCTCCCAGTCGATCAGGCGCGTGGGGCGGCGCGTCTCGCTGCGGGCGCGGGTCTCGATATAGTAGCGCGCGGCGGCCCCGGCGGCGACCCCGAGAATCAGGATCGTGCCGAGCCGGCGCAGGTTGTTCCCTGTGGTTGCCAAGGGTATGTCCTTTCTTCGGGGGGCAAAATAGTAGGAGAAGTGTAGCATACCGGGCTCGCCGCTGTCCAATGAACTGGGCGCTTCACGAAGCACCAAAGCATCACGGGTGCGACGTATGGTTTCGGGCCACTGGTTCCGGAATGTGTCAAGTGCCAGGGCGCTTCCGCAGGTTGCGTGAATCTGGCTACTTTGTTGGGTCCGGGCAGCATCAGAATGCGGTCAGACCGGTTGCGCTCGCGAGACTTGCGGAAGCGCCAGTGCAATTTGGACAGGAGTTGACATGAGACCCAAGAACTGGGTCTCAGGACAGGCGCGGAGAGCGTGGCTGCTCCTCCGACCGAAGAAGAAGAGGCAGCGGATAACAAACTGCTTGCCCGCCTGAACGGGGCGTCGCGGTGAGCCGAGCGGCCACACGCGCACTGAGCGCTGTGCTACGATGAAGTTGCCAAATAGCGAGCAAGCTTCTACCAAGCCCAACAGCCGGCTCGCCCGCTCGCACAGCACGCCCGCGACCGCGCTCGCATCGGGCCTGCGCCCATTGGACCAGGGCGAGCACTCCTGCTCGTGGCGCACGATGTATCGCCGGCTGGGGCAGGATCAAGCCACCCGCGAGCGGCGGGCGCAGCGCCGACGGCCGCTCCTGCGTGAGTTGCCGATCCCTCGGGCAGGGCGTATCATGGGATGCGAGGGTAGGACAGCGTTCATAGAGTCGGTGCCTGCGGGTGCCGGTTCCACTGAGAGACACCCGTCTCCGAGGTCATCTCCATGCGCGTGCTCCTGGTCGAGGATGACGCGGGCATTGTCGCCTTTGTGCGCCAGGGTCTCACCGAAGCTGGCTTCACCGTCGATGCCGTCGTTGACGGGCTCGAAGGTCTGGCCGCCGCCCGCGTTGCAACCTACGACGCAATCATCCTTGACGGCATGCTGCCCGGCCTCGACGGCCTGGCTGTGCTCGTCGAGCTCCGCCGTCTGGGCATACGCACCCCCGTGCTTCTCCTCACCGCTCGCGCAGCCGTGGAAGACCGAGTAGCCGGGCTGGAGACGGGTGCGGACGACTATCTCACCAAGCCCTTCGCATTTACCGAGCTGCTTGCGCGCTTGCGGGCGCTCCTGCGCCGCCCGCCCCTTCAGGCTGACCAGCTGTTACGTGTTGGCGATCTGGAGCTCGACCCGCTGCGACGCAGTGTCCGCCGGGGCGGCTCGCCCGTCGACCTGAGTCCTCGCGAGTTCGCGCTCCTCGCCTGCCTGATGCGTCACGCCGGCCAAGCGCTCACGCGCACCCAGATCGCCGAGCAAATCTGGAGCCTCGACTACGCCGGCGACACCAATGTCGTCGATGTGTACATCGGCTATCTGCGACGGAAACTTGGTCTTGCTCACGGCGGCCCCCGCATTCAGACGGTGCGCGGGGTCGGCTACCGGCTCAGCCTGGAGCCCGAGGATGCCTGATCGACCGCCCGCGATCAACCTCCCGCTACGTCTACGCCTGACCGCCTGGTACATCGCGCTTCTGGCGCTCACGCTGCTCGCCTTCTGCGGCTACCTCTACGTGCGCCTGGAGCAGAGCTTGCTCGCCCAGCTTGATGCGGCCCTCGCCGTCGCCGCAGCCCAGGCGCCGCTTGCGGTCGGGAGCGAAAACGTGGCGCCCCACTTTGACGCCACGGCCACAGCGGTGGGGCAGCTCACGGCCGCCGGGTTTGGGCTGCGGCTGCTCGACGGCGACGGCCAGGTGCGCGAAACCCTTGGAACCGCCAACGCCCCCGTGACGCTCCCGCTGGTGCCCGGCCACGCCACCGTAGAAACCGACATCGCCCGCTGGCGCATCTACGCCCAGCCGCTCAGCGGCGTTGATGGCTTGCCCGCCAGTTGGCTTCAGGTGATTCAACCGCTTGCCCCGGTGCAAGAGGCGCTCGAAGGGCTCAGCCGCCAGATGCTGCTCGGCTTCCCGCTGGCGCTGCTGCTGGCTGCGGCTGGTGGCCTCTTTGTCGCCCGTCGCGCCCTGGCCCCGGTAGACCGGATGACCAGTACCGCCGCCGCGCTCAGTGCGAGCGACCTCACTCGCCGCATCGGCTACACCGGCCCCCCTGATGAGTTGGGGCGCCTCGCGATGACCTTTGACGCCATGCTCGATCGGCTCGCCGCCGCTTTCGCCCGTGAGCGACGCTTCACCGCCGACGCCGCCCACGAGCTGCGTACGCCACTTACGGCGCTCAAGGGCCGGATCGAGGTCGCCTTGAGCCGTCCGCGCTCCGCCGAGGAACACACCGCACTCCTGCGTGCCCTGGCCAACGACGTCGACCGGCTGGCGCGTCTAAGCGGCGACCTGCTGTTGCTTGCTCGCCTCGACGACGGCGAGCTGCGCCCCGAGTTCGAGCCGGTGTGGCTCGACGACTTGCTGGCAAGTGTCGTCGAGCGTGTGGGTGATCTGGCCGAGGCGCGCGGGCTGGTGCTGCACTACGAACGTGCGCCAGCGGTATCCGTGGCGGGCGATCTCAGTCAACTGAGCCGGCTCTTCCTCAATCTGTTGGACAACGCCCTAAAGTTCACGCCGACGAAGGGCGTCGTTACCGTACGCCTTACCACTGATGAAACAGGGGCGCTGGTTACGGTTGCCGACACCGGCCCGGGAATCGCCCCGGATCATCTGCCCCTGCTTGGCCGACGCTTTTACCGTGGCGCCGCTGACCGCGCTCGTGGAGTCGGCGGCAGCGGGCTGGGCCTAGCCATCGCCGGCGAGATCGCCCGCGCCCACGGTGGCACGCTTGCGCTCGACAGCGTGCTCGGCCAGGGGACAACCGCTGCGGTGCGACTGCCGCTATGCAGAGTCGCGGCTGGATCATGAGAGCCTTCTTACCACATCCTCAGAATACCCTCACGGAGCGCGGGTAGGCTCGCTCTAGAGAATATTCCTGGAGGAGACCGATGACCACGCTATCGCGCTTCCCGCACCTGCCACTACTCGACGCGCTGCGCCGACACACGCCGGCCACGCTCGCCGTCTACCTGCTCTGCGCTTATGTCGCGCTGGTATCACTGTACAACCTGTGGCTCGGCATCGACGTGCGGATCGCAGGCCGTATCCTGGCCCTGCCCGGTGATACCACCGACCCGCTGTACGAATTGGGCACCTCGCTGGGCTTCTGGGGCTTCCTGCTCTTCGGGCTCAACTTTATGCTGGCCACCCGCTGGCGCTGGTTAGAGCGGAGCTTCGGTGGTCTCGACCGCGTATACACGCTGCACAGTCTACTTGGCCGTTGGACGCTCGTCCTCATCCTGCTGCACCTGGGGATCCTTACCGCGCAGGCGCTCCCCGACTGGGGGCTTGCCGCCACCTACGTCGTGCCCGGCCTCAACCTTTCCTACACGCTGGGTGGGGCAGGCGTCCTGTTGCTAACGCTGCTGGTGGCGGCGACCATCTGGGTTCGCTTCCCCTACCAGCGCTGGCTGGTTTCACACCGCTGGATGGGTGTGCCGTATATCCTTGGCGGCGCCCACGCGATCGTCGCACAGGGGGACTGGTATCTGTGGCTGCTGACCATTGCCGGCGGCTACGCCTGGTTCTATAGCTCGTTCCTCTACCGCCGGCTCGGCCCGCGCCACGTCGGGACGATCCGCCGCGTCGTCGGGCTCCACGGTGTGACTGAGCTGACGATCACCCTCGACCGGCCACACGGCTTTCAGCCGGGGCAGTTCATCTTTCTCTCGGTCACACGCTCCGAGGCCGACCTGCCGGATGAGCAGCACCCGTTCTCGCTTTCAGCTATCGTGGACGAGCGAACCTTTCGCATCTCGGCGAAGCGATTGGGAGATTACACGGCTCACCTGGGCGATCTCGTCGCCGGCGACGAGGTGGTGGTGTTCGGCAGTTACGGCACCTTCGGGGCGCGGGGTCTGGCCCCAGGGGGCGCTGCATTCTGGGTTGCGGGCGGGATTGGTGTCACGCCCTTCCTGAGCCTGCTGCGACACGTGGCCGAGGGCAAGGCCGCCCACACCGGCGAGATCCAGTTCGTCTGGTCGGTACGCGACCGAGCCGACGCGATCTACCTGGAGGAGATCCTGACACTGGTGGCCCGCCTGCCGAATGTGCGCTTCCACCTTCACGTGACCGCGACCGATGGGCTGCTGACGGCGGAACGTCTTGAAGCGCTGGCAGGTGCACGTGTGACAGGGCACCGCGTCCTGCTTTGCGGGCCGCCGCCAATGATGCGTGCGCTCACGACGCAGCTCGTCAGCCAGGGGGTCCGGCGCGGCCAGATCGTGAGCGAGGAGTTTGCGCTCCGCTAGTCGCAACTGAGCGAACAGTGTAGGCTGCTGGCGTATCCGTTATCGAGTGTTTTATGCTATTGGGGCTTCTGCAAAAACCCCCTCTGTGGTGAACCTAGCGCATCCCTCAGTCTACACGCTGCGATTCGCTTGGCGCAGGCACATCGCGCTGCTCTGCTTGCGGTTGCAGCTGACGAGGGCGTGTGAACAACGCGCGGAGGTCCGCAATCGGCAGCGGCGCCGGCTTTTCCAGGTAGCGCGCGACGCCCAACGCGTCCATCTGCCGCCGCAGCCCCAGCGTCGGCTGCGAGGTCAGGACGATAATCTGGGCCGCCGGTTGGAGCGCTGTAGCAAGTCGGATCAGCTCGAGGCCGGCGAGTGGGGCCGGCGACGGGTCGACGATCAGCACATCGGGCCTGATGCTCTGGAGGTGCTCTGCGGCTCGCAGCGCGTCTGGCTCCAGAGTCAGCCGGGCATTAGGCGCTGCCCGCGCCACTAGGGCACGCGTCACCTGTGCCGCGCTGGCGTCGGGGTCTACGAGCAGGATGTGGAGCGGTGGCTGCGTGGGCATGACGATACCGGTGCTGGACGCACGCGTCTGAGGTTCCAGGTGTAGCATACCTGGAACCGCCTGCGTTCTTCGTTACAGTGCCGCAACACAGCATGCACGTCTCACCACGTCGCCTGCGCATAACCGCTGGTCTCCACACGCGCCGGTGTGGCGCCTCACGCAGGCCCACCGCCGGCCAACATATAGCCCCTGCCACGCACCGTCAGGATGAGCTGCGGCGCGGTGGGATCGGCTTCGAGCTTCTGGCGCAGGTGATGGATGTGGGGCTTGATCAGCTCGTTGGCCTCGAGCGGATCGGCCGCATAGCCCTGGGCGCAGCGCACCAGCTCGCCGAAGCTAAGCACGCTGCCGGCATGCTCGGCCAGGCAGAGCAGCACGCGGAACTCGGTGGGCGTCAGGGTCAGCGTCCGTCCCGCGAGCGTCACCGCCTGGCGCCAGGCGTCGAGCTGTAAGGCACCGACGATCAGGGTGCGCTGCGGCTTCGCCTCATGGTGCGACCCGCTCACCGGCTCGGCCTGGCTTGGGGTCGCAGGTGCAGGGACGTTGCCACGCAGCTCCTGTAGCGCCGCGCCCACGCTGTCGAGGAGCTGGCGTTGGCGCAGCTGCTGGGCTCTGGTGGCCAAGGCGGCATGGACCCGCTCGATCACCGCAGGCGGCGGGGTGGTCTTGAGCACATAGTCGAAGATGCCCTGGTGCAGGCCCTCGATCGCGGTATCGAGGGAGCCGTGACCTGTGAGCACGATCACGACGAGATCGGGCTGGCGGATGCGCGCCGCAGCCACCACGGCCATGCCGTCCATCCCCGGCATCTTCAGATCGACCAGGAGCAGGTCAAAGGGCTGCTGGGCCAGCAGGCCGAGGGCGGCGGCACCATCGGCCGCCGGCGTCACCGCATAGCCAGCACGCTGGAGCAGGGCCCCGAGCGTCAGGCGAATGTTCGCCTCATCATCAACGAGCAATATCTGTGCTGGCTGTGACATCTCTGCGCTCCTGAGTGACGGCACCGCGAACAGGTCGCCGCGCCCGGATGGCCAGCTATTGAGCCGCCGTAGCGTCCCAGCTTGTGCGCGCCGGCCTACGCGGGCGGTCGATACGGCAGCGCGACGCGGAAGGTGGTTCCCTTGCCTGGCTCGCTCTCCACCTCGATCTGGCCGTGGTGCTGGGTGACGATGTGCGCCGAGATCGAGAGGCCCAGCCCAGTGCCGGTGGGCTTGGTGGTGAAGAACGGCTCGAAGAGGTGGACGCGGATGTCGTCGGGGATGCCCATGCCGGTGTCGGCGATCTCCAGCAAGGCTGCCGCCGGGCCGGCGAGCGTGCGCACCGTCAGGGCGCCGCCGTCGGGCATGGCGTCCACCGCGTTGAGCAGCAGGTTCAAGAGCACCTGGCGCAGCTGGTCGCTGTTGCCCACTACAGGCGACAGCGCGGGCGCGGGGGTGAAGTTTACCTGGACAGCAGTGTGGCGCGTGTTCAGGCTGGTAATGGACAGAGTCTCCTCCACCAGCCGGTTGAGGTCGCAGGGTGTCAGGTCGCCGCGCGGTGGCCGGTAGAAGTCGCGCATGCGCTCGATGATCCCGGCGATGCGCCCCAGCTCATCGCGCGCGATGGCCAGGTATTGCATGCTACTCCTATCCGGCAGGAGATCGAGATCGGCCTCCAGCAAGTAGAGGCTGTTGCGGGCGGCGTAGAGCGGGTTGTTGATCTCGTGGGCGATCGAGGCGGCCAGCTGGCCCACCGCAGCGAGGCGCGCGGCTTGCATCATGCCAGCCTCGGCGGCCGAGACCCGCGCCACCAACTGGCGCTGGTGCTCCTCGGCGGCGCGCTTGCGCTCCGTCACGTCACGGATCACGCTGGTGACGAGCAGGCCATCAGCGGTGCGCAGGGTGCTGAGGCTCACCTCGACCGCGAAGGTGGAGCCGTCGCGGCGCCGAGCGACGAGGTCGAGGCCATTGCCCATGGAGCGAGTGCGCGGTGCGGCCACATAGGCGGCGCGGTGCTTGGCGTGGCGTTCGCCGAGGCTCCCTGGCAGCAACAGCTCGACCGGCTGGCCGAGGAGCTCGTCCACGGCGTAGCCGAACAGCAGGGCAGCCTGGCTGTTGGCGATCTGGATGCGTCCGGCCTCGTCAACGATGATCAGCGCGTCGGGCGCGCCCTCCAGCAAGGCCCGAAACTGATCCTCAAGGCGCGCCGAGGCAGGCGCCGCACGCGGCTCGGCTGAGCCGACACCGGGGTCAGAGGGTGCGGCGCCATCTGGCGGCTGGTGCGTGCCCATGGGCCTCCTTGTCCGAGCGCGACTCGCGTGCGGGCGTATCGTACGCCAGATGCGGGCAGAACGCAATCGGAATTCGGCCAGGCTAGTCGGCTCAGCAGATCCTTGGCAGCTGCTCGCCGCTCAGCATAGCGACGATGCGCGTCGCGCCGATCTGGCTGCGCAGCGTCACCAGGGGATAACCACGCGCCTCAACGTGGCCGATCGCTGCCGCCCCCGCTCCGAGGGGATGGGCGCGTAACAGCGCGAGGGCGCGCTCAGCGTCGGCAGGGGCTACGAAGCTCACGAAGCGGCCCTCGTTGGCGACATGGAGCGGGTCTAGCCCCAGGATCTCGCAGGCGCCGTGGACCTCCTCGTGCACCGGGATGCTGCGCTCGTCCAGGGCGATCTCCACGCCGGCGGCCTCCGCGATCTCCACCAGGGCGCTCGCCAGCCCGCCCCGTGTGAGGTCGCGCATGCAATGCACGGCGACACCTGCGTCGAGCAGGCCGAGGGCCAGGTCGGCAAGTGGCGCGCAGTCGCTCACGATAGTGCTCTCGAAGGCCAGCCCCTCGCGCTCGGCCATAATGGCGATGCCGTGACGCCCGAGATCGCCGCTCAGGAGCAGCACATCGTCCACCTGCACCTGTGCCGGCCCAACCTTGCCAGGGTGTTGTATTACGCCGATCCCAGCCGTGTTGATAAAGATCCCGTCGCCCTTGCCACGATCCACAACTTTTGTGTCGCCGGTGACGAACTGCACGCTGGCCGCCTCGGCTGCACGCCGCATCGATTGGACAACCCGCCAGAGCGTCTCCACTGGCAGGCCCTCCTCCAGGATGAAGCCGGCGCTCAGGTAGCACGGGCGGGCGCCGCACATCGCCAGGTCGTTCACTGTGCCGTTGACGGCCAGGGTGCCGATGTCGCCGCCGGGGAAGAAGAGCGGCTGAACGACGTACGAGTCGGTGCTAAAGGCCAGCCGCGCCCCGCCCAGGATGAGCTGGGCGCCATCGTGGCGTGTGTCGAAGTTCGGGTTGGCGAAGGCTGGCCCGATCACACGCTCGATCAGCTGGTGCATAAGCCGGCCGCCCCCGCCGTGGGCCAGCAGGATCTGAGGGTGATCGGCGATCGGCAGCGGGCAATCCAGGGCGAGTTGGGTTTCGGCGCTCATCGTTCGTGCTCCTTGTCGCCCACGCGCAGCGCCGTGGGGGCTGCGCGTCGGTAGCGATAGTAGGCGGCGCAGGCCCCCTCCGACGAGACCATCGGGGCGCCAAGGGGTAGCTCAGGCGTACAGCGCGTGCCGAACATCGGGCACTCGTGGGGCTTCCTGATGCCGCGCAGCACCTGCCCGCTGATGCACTCTGACGACTCAGCGGCCGTGTAGCCCAGCAGCCCAAAGCGCGCAGCCGCGTCGTAGGCGTCGTAGGGGGCGCGCAGGCCAAGGCCGCTTGACGGGATCGCGCCGATGCCCCGCCACTGGCGCGTCACCACCTCGAAGACCTCGGCCACAAGCGCCTGGGCGTGCGGGTTGCCCGCCCGACACACCGCGCGGCTGTACGGGTTCTCGACTGTGGCCCGCCCCTGCTCAAGCTGTTGTACACACATCAGGACGCCCTGAAGGATGTCGAGTGGCTCGAAGCCGGTGACGACGATCGGCACGCGGTAGCGCTGCGCCAGGGGCTCGTACTCGCTGTAGCCCATCACCGTGCAGACGTGGCCGGCGGCCAGGAAGCCCTGCACACAGTTGTCGGGCGCGCTCAGGATGGCCTCCATCGCCGGCGGCACCAGCACATGCGCGACAAGGACCGAGAAGTTGGCGAGGCCCTGCGCGTGAGCCTGGAAGACGGCCATCGCGTTCGCGGGCGCCGTTGTCTCGAAGCCCACCGCGAAGAAGACAACCTGGCGCTCGGGGTGGCTGCGGGCGATAGACAGCGCGTCGAGCGGGGAGTAGACCACGCGCACGTCACCGCCGGCGGCCTTCACCGCCAGCAGGTCGCGGCCCGTCCCCGGCACCCGCAGCATGTCGCCGAAGGAGCAGAAGATCACCTCGGGCAGTGCGGCGATGGCGACGGCACGATCAATCTGCTCGACAGCCGTAACGCACACCGGGCAGCCGGGGCCGTGGACGAGGGTGATCTCCGGCGGCAGCAGCTCGTCGATGCCGAACTTGACGATCGCGTGGGTCTGCCCGCCGCACACCTCCATGATCGTCCAGGGGCGAGTGACGCTGCGGGCGATGGCCCTGGCGTAGCGATGGGCGTCCGCCGCGTTGCGGTACTCGTCGATGTACTTCACGTCGGCTCCTCCCTGAGCTCGTCGAGCTCGTCCATCTGCTGGAGGTACTCGAACACCCTGGCGGCCTCCTGCTCGTCCACCACGCTGAGGGCGAAGCCGACGTGGACCAGCACGTAGTCGCCGAGCTTGGCCTCGGGCACGTAGGCCAGGCTGGCCGCCTTGACGATCCCACCGAAGCGCACGCGCCCCATGCGGAGCAGGGGCTCCTCACCGCTGACGCTGATGATCTGGCCGGGCACTGCGAGACACATCTGCCTACCCTTCCTGCCGCCGCGCGCCCGCGTGGCGTGCGGCGGCCACGATCTGGCCGAGGGCGATGCCGCCGTCGTTCGGCGGGACGCGCTGCTGCCAGGCCACCTGGAACCCAGCTTGCCGCAGTCGCACCACGGTTCGCTCCAGCAGGTACATATTCTGGAAGCAGCCGCCGCTCAGCGCCACGCGCTCCTGCCCGCTGCGCCGGGCCACCGCGACGATCATCTCCACAAGCGCGTTGTGGAAGCGGGCCGCCATCACACCTGGCTGCACGCCACGCTCAAGGTCTTCCAGCAGGGCCAGCAGTGTCGGCGCCCAATCGACCACCATGGGCGAAGCGCGGTTGTCGATGCTGTGCGGGTACGCCTCGTCGGTCGGCGCGGGGCCGATCGCCCACTCCAGCTCCATCGCGGCCTGGCCCTCGAACTGGGCGATCTGGCGCAGGCCAAGGAGGGCCGCGACCCCGTCGAAGAGTCGCCCTGCGCTGGAGGTGAGGGGCGCGTTCAGCTCGCGGCCCAGCATCGCCCGCAGCACGCGCCGCTCCTCGGGCGTGAAGGCGAGCCGGCGCGAGGCCGGCGCCCCGTCGAGCAGACGCTCGGCCTCGAGCTGGTGGAGCAGGCTGAGCGCCACGCGTCGCGGCTCGCGCACGGCCGCCTCGCCGCCGGGCAGCCGGAACTGGCGCAGATGGGCCACGCGCTCCCAGCCGTCCGCGTCCACCCGTAGGAACTCGCCGCCCCAGACCGTGCCGTCGCCGCCGTACCCGGTGCCGTCCCAGGCCACGCCGAGCAGCGGCGGCGCCAGCTCGTTCTCAGCCATGCACGAGAGGATATGGGCGTAGTGGTGCTGCACCGCCAGGAGCTGCGTGGGCCGCGCCCGCGCGCCCGCGCGGGCCCAGCGCGTGGAGCTGTAGTCGGGGTGCAGGTCGTGGACGATCATGGCGGGCTCCACAGCGTAGAGCGCGCCCAGGTCGGCGACCGCCCGCTCGAAGGCGCGCTGGGCCGACGCCGTCCCCAGGTCGCCGATGTGCTGGCTGACGAAGGCGTTGCCCGCAACGACGAGGGCCACGGCGCTCTTCTGCTGCGCGCCCACAGCCAGCGTCGGCGCTGTGGGCGCCGCCTGGCTAAGGGGCAGCGGGAGCGGCGCGTAGCCGCGCGAGCGGCGTAGCAGCAGCTCGCGCCCGAGCGCCACGCGGGCCACCGAGTCGTCCACATGGCGGGCGATCGGCCGGTTGTGTACCAGAAACAGGTCGGCGATGCCGGCGAGCGTCGTGAGCGCCACATGCTCGTCCGTACAGATCGGCTCTTCGGCCCGGTTGCCGCTTGTGGCCACGACCGGAAAATCTAGCTCCGCGAGCAGCAGGTGGTGCAGTGGTGTGGCGGGCAGCATTACGCCGAGGCATGGGTTGCCCGGCGCTACTGCCTCGGCGATGCGCCCGCAGCCGTCGGCGCGGCGGCGCAGCAGCATGATCGGCGCCTCTGGCCCGCAGAGCAGCCGGGCCTCCTGGGGCGAGACGAGGCAGTCGGCCTCCACCTCCTCAAGCGCCGGATAGACCAGGGCAAACGGCTTGGCCTCGCGGTGCTTGCGTGCGCGCAGCCGTCTCACGGCCACCTCGTTCCCCGCGTCTACAATCAGCTGGAAGCCGCCCACGCCCTTGAGCGCCACGATCTGGCCGGCGCGGATGGCGTCGGCCGCCGCGAGCAGGGCGGAGTCGTGAGTGGTGAGCACGGCGCCCGTGCTGTCCCAGAGCTCCAGATGCGGCCCACAGTTGGGGCAGGCGTTGGGCTGGGCGTGGAAGCGCCGGTCGAGGGGGTGCTCGTACTCGGCCCGACAGCGCGGGCAGAGGGCGAAGCGGCGCATGGTGGTGGCGGCCCGGTCGTAGGGCAGGGCCAGCACGATGCTGTAGCGCGGGCCGCAGTTGGTGCAGTTGATGAAGGGGTAGCGGTAGCGTCGGTCGTTCGGGTCGCGCAGCTCGCGCAGACAATCGGCGCAGGGCGCGATGTCGGGCAGCACCAGGGCCGTCTTCGCCCCGCCCGTGTCGCTCGCGCGGATGGTGAAGCCTTGGTAGCCTATCGGGTCGAGCTGCCACAGCTCCCGGCTCTGGATCGACGCGCGGGGCGGCGGCTCGGCTGCCAGCCGGGCGAGGAAGGCGTCGAGCTGCGCCTGCGGGCCTTCGAGCTCGATCCAGACGCCCTGGGCGCCGTTGCTCACCCAGCCGGCGAGGCCAAGCCCGGTCGCGAGTCGGTACACGCAGGGCCGGAAGCCGACGCCCTGCACCGCGCCGCGAATCAGGAGCCGCGTGCGGGTGATGGCTGTCTGGTCGGGTAGGGTGGTGATGGCGGAGGGCTCGTCCATAGTCGGCTCGCGCTCATGTAATCTCGACAGCGGCGAGGGAGAACTCGTGCCCCGCTAGGAGCGTGGCGCGCAGGTGGCCGCAGCTGGGGCAGACATGCAGCAGAGCCTCCGCCTCATCTTGCGAACCGTCGGCTGGCGCAAACTCGGTGGCACAGTGGGGGCAGCGGCAGCGGGCTGGGATGCGCTGGATCTCGAGCTGGGAGCCCTCGGCGATGGTGCCCTTGGTAGCGATGGGGAAGACGTAGTCGATCACCTCGGGGTCGATCCCGGACTCGACGCCGACGCGCATGGTGATGCGCTCGATGCGCTGGGCTCCGTGCTGCGCGGCGCTCTTGAGGGCGGCGCTGATGGCGTTCTGGATCAGTCCAATCTCGTGCATGGTTCGCTCCTCAGGGAATGGATCAGGTCGCGCAGAAAGCGCAAGGAAAGGAGCATACCGCGACAGGCGGTCGGCGAGAGCTCCGCGCCGAAGGCGAAGCGCTCAGCCGGGATGGTGAGCCACCAGGCCGGCGGCCGACGCTGGTAGAGGGCGTCGGCGAGGGCGAGCAGGGCCCGCGGGTCGCCCCCGTGCCCGCCAACCTCGTGGCCCGCCAGACCCGTGATCGCCTGCACGGTAAAGTCGGCCTCGCCTGCGCAGCACGCGGCATCGATGAACAGGACCGCCCTGGCCTCAGCGAGCGTATGGGCTAGCTCCGGCGTGAGCTGATGCACGCTGATCGCCTGTACGTCGGGCAGCTCCCAGGTGGCGACCGCGCGGGCCACCAGGGCGCCCACGGCGTCGTCGCCGCGCTGCTCGTTGCCGTAGCCGATCACAAGGATGGGCGCAAAGCGGCTGGTGGGCTCTGGGCGTGGGCTCATCGCAGCACCTCATCGAGGACTGTGCCGTCGGCGGCGTGCAGGGTAATGTGCAGCGGCATCGTGCCGGCGGCGTGGGTCGAGCAGCTCAGGCAGGGGTCGAAGGCGCGGATGCCGGCCTCGACCCGGTTGAGCATGGCCTCGGGGATCTGCGGGCCGTGGATGTAGTGTCTGGCGATCTGCGCCACCGCCCGGTTCATCGCCAGGTTGTTCTGGCCCGTGGCGATCAGCAGATTCACATGGGTAATCAGCCCGTGCTCGTCCACACGGTAGTGGTGGAACAGGGTGCCGCGCGGCGCCTCGCTCACCCCAACGCCCTCCAGCCGGTTGATCCCGGCCTCGGCCCGCAGGCGCGTGGCGCCCAACTCGGGGTCGTCGAGCAGTTGGGCGATGCGCTCGATCGCGGACAGGATCTCGATCAGGCGGGCGTAGTGGTAGAAGAACGAGCCGTTCACCGTGCCGCCGCCGCGCTGGCGGTACTCGCGCAGCTCCGCGTCGGCCAGGGGCGTGCCGAAATGGGTGCAGAGGTTGAGGCGCGCGAGCGGGCCCACCCGGTAGACGCCGTTGGGATAGCCGGCCGGCAGGTAGTACGGGAACTTCAGGTACGACCAGGGCTCCACCGCCTCGCCGATGAACGTCTGGTAGCTCGCCGGGTCGAGCCCGTCGGCGACGATCGCGCCCGCGCCATCCACGATGCGGATCGAACCGTCGTAGTGCTCCCATTCCCCGTCGGCGCCCACCAAGCCCAAGAACATGGTGGGGAAGTTGCCGAAGACCCGGCTCTCCTCGTCGTACTGGGCCAGCAGGGCCTTGAAGCGCTCCAGGGCGTCGCGGGCGATCGCCGTGGCCTCGGGAATGCGCGCCTGGAGCTCCCTGCGCTGCTCCGGGTGTAGGCCCGCGCGCACACCGCCGGGAACGGCCCAGGCCGGGTGGATCTTGCGCCCGCCGAGGGCCGCGATGAGCTCCTGGCCGAACTGGCGCAGCCGAATGCCGCCGCGGGCCAGCTCCGGCTCGGCGGCGATCAGGCCGAAGAGGTTGCGCCGCGCCGGGTCGCTATCCAGCCCAAGCAACAGGTCGGGCGCGCTTAGGTGGAAGAAGCTGAGGGCGTGGGACTGGATGATCTGGCCGAGGTTCATTAGGCGGCGCAGCTTGGCCGCGGCGGGCGGGATGGCGACGGCGAGGATCTGGTCGCCGGCCTTGGCCGAGGCGAGCAGGTGGCTCACCGGGCAGATCCCGCAGATGCGCGAGGTGATGCCGGGCATCTCCCAGAGCGGGCGGCCCACGCAGAACGCCTCGAAGCCGCGAAACTCGGTGATGTGGAAGCGCGCGTCGCGCACCTCGCCCGCGTCGTCGAGCTCGATGCTGATCTTGGCGTGGCCCTCGATGCGGCTCACCGGGTCGATCACAATCCGCTGGCCCATGGCAGCCTCCCTCACCCAAACTTCAGCCAGTCGCGCCCCAAAAGCTCCGGCGGCGTGCCGGCGAGCAGCCCCTCCAACACCACCTTGATGCGCGGCGCCGGCGGCGGGCAGCCGGGCAGGTAGAGGTCCACCGGCACCACGGCGTGCACCGGCAGCACCCGCTCCAGCAGGGTCGGCACGATCCCCCGCTCGGAGGGGATCACACCCTCGCGCCCCACGCCCGCGCCGTAGACCTGCTGGAGCAGCAGGGTGGGGTCGCCCAGGGGGTTGCGCAGCGCGGTGACATTGCCAGTGATGCAGCAGTCGCCGAAGGCGATCAGCAGGCGGCTGCGGGCGCGCACGGCGCGCACCATCTCCAGGTGATCCTCGTTGGCGACGGCGCCCTCCACCAGGACCACGTCGACGCCAGCGGGGAAGCGCTTGACATCGGCGAGCGGGCTGAAGACCAGATCGACGCGGGTCGAGAGCTCGATCAGCCACTCATCGAGGTCAAGGAAGGACATGTGGCAGCCGGAGCAGCCGCCGAGCCAGACGGTCGCCAGTTTCAGCCGTTCCACTGTTTTTTCTCCCGTGCGGCCACGAGCCAGCCGAGCCGCGACCGATCGCGCTGCAGCTCGGCCACCGTGGTCCCCTGGCGCACGATGGCGCCCGTGGGGCAGGCCAGCAGACACTTGCCGCAGGAGGTGCAGCTCTGCGCTTCGCCCCAAGGCTGGTTCAGATCGGTGATCAGGCGGGCGCCGGTGCCGCGCCCCGCAACATCCCAGGTGTGGGCGCCCTCGATCTCGTCGCAGACGCGCACGCAGCGGGTGCAGAGGATGCAGCGGTTGTGGTCGATGCCAAAGAGCGGGTGGCTGATGTCCACTGCGCAGGATGGGGCCAGGTAGTCGTAGCGCACATGGTCCATGCCCACGGCGACGGCCACATCCTGAAGCTCGCAGTTGCCGTTGGCCACGCACACCGCGCAGACATGGTTGCGCTCGGCGAAGAGCAACTCCACGATCATGCGGCGGTAGGCCCGCAGCCGCTCGCTGTCGGTGCATACCTCCATGCCCTCGGCTACCCGCGTCACGCAGGCCGGCTGCAGCTTCGGGCTGCCCGCGATCTCCACGAGGCAGAGTCGGCAGGCGCCCACGTCGCCCACGCCCTCCAGGTGGCACAGCGTGGGGATGGCGATCCCGGCCTCCATGGCCGCCTCCAGGAGGCTCTCGTCCTCGCGGGCGCTTACAGCCTTCCCATCAATGGTTAGAGTTCTCGCGGCCATAGCGACTCCGACCTCTCACTGCTCGCTGCCCACTTCGCCGCGCAGCAACCCCGCGTACTCCTCCGGGAAGTAGCGCAGCGTGCTGAGCACGGGGTTCGGCGCCGACTGTCCCAGGCCGCAGAGGCTGGTCTCCTTCACCAGTGTGCAGAGCTCGCGCAGCTGCGCGAGATCAGCCTCGGTGGCCACGCCCGCCTGGATCTTGGAGAGCAGGCGGTGGAGCTGTACGGTGCCGACGCGGCAGGGCACGCACTTGCCGCAGGACTCGTCCTTGCAGAACTCCATGAAGTAGCGGGCGACTTCCACCATGCTCGTGCCTCCGTCCATCACGATCATGCCGCCTGAGCCCATGATCGAGCCGACCTTCACCAGGGACTCGTAGTCCACCGGGGTGTCGAAGAGGCGCTCCGGGATGCAGCCGCCCGAGGGGCCGCCGGTCTGCACAGCCTTCACCCCGCCGCCCCCAGGCACCCCACCGCCAAGCTCCTCGACGATGGTGCGCAGGGTGGTGCCCATCGGCACCTCCACCAGGCCGGTGTTAGCGATGTTCCCGGCCAGGGCGAAGACCTTGGTGCCCTTGCTGCCCGCGGTGCCGATGCCGGCGAACCACTCGGGGCCGTTGCGGATGATCGGCGCGATGTTGGCGAAGGTCTCGACGTTGTTGATCAAGGTCGGGCAGCCCCAGAGGCCGCACTCGGCGGGGTAGGGCGGGCGCGGGCGGGGCGTGCCGCGGTTGCCCTCGATCGAGGCGATCAGGGCCGTCTCCTCGCCGCAGACGAAGGCCCCCGCGCCGATGCGGATGTCCACGCGGAAGTCGAAGGCGCTGTCGAAGATCTGGCTGCCGAGCAGGCCCAGCTTCTTCGCCTGGCGGATGGCGAGCTCCAGCCGGCGGATCGCCAGGGGGTACTCGCCGCGCACGTAGGCGTAGCCCTGGCTGGCGCCCACGGCGTAGGCGGCGATCGCCATGCCCTCCAGCACCCGGTGCGGGTCGCTCTCCAGCACGCTGCGGTCCATGAAGGCGCCGGGGTCGCCCTCGTCGCCATTGCAGACCACGAACTTGCGCCCGTCGGGGCCCTGGCTCTTCGCCACCGTGGCCCACTTGAGCCCGGTGGGGTAGCCGGCGCCGCCGCGCCCGCGCAGCCCGCTGCGGGTGATGGCATCGATCACCTCGGCCGGGGTCAGCTCGTGCAGGGTGTGGTAGAGGGCCTGGTAGCCGCCCACCGCGATCGACGCCTCGATGCGCTCGGGGTCGATGCTGCCGCTGTGCTCCAGCACGATCGACCACTGGCGCGCGAAGAAGGGCTGCGCCGGGTCGAGCTGGGCGGGCGCATCGTCCGCCGGGGCGCCCGCGACGGCCGCTACCACCGCCGGGGCGCTCGCTGGCGTCACCTTGGCGTACAGGGCGCCCCCAGGGTCAACCTGCACCAGAGGCCCCTGGCTGCACAGGCGCATGCAGCCCACCCCGCAGACCTCGACCTGGGCGGTGAGCCCGGCCGCCTCGACAGCGGCGCCCAGCTGCTGGAGCACCGCCTGGCCGTCGGACGAGAGGCAGCCGGCGGCCACGCAGCAGCGGATGCGGATGGGCTTGCGCGCCGCCTGCTCGCGGTCGGCGATCGCCTGAAGCTCAGCGAGGTGCATGATCCAGCCAGCCTTTCACCCGCTCAAGGGCCTCGTCGGTGCTCTGGTGGCCGGCCACGACGCCGTCGAAGACCAGGGCCGGCGCGATGCCGCAGGCGCCGAGGCAGCGCGCGGTGAGCAGCGAGAGCCGCTTGTCGGCGGTGGTCTCGCCCGCCTTCACCCCGGCCTCGTGCTCCAGGGCGACCAGAAGCGTAGCGGCGCCCTTCACGAAGCAGGCGGTGCCCAGGCAGACCACGCAGGTGTGCTCGCCCAGGGGCGCCAGCGAGAAGATGTGGTAGAAGGTGGCGACGCCAAAGACCCGGCTCGGCGGCAGCCTGAGGCGGTGGGCGATCAGCAGCAGCAGGTCGGTAGATAAGAAGCCGAACAGCTCCTGGGCCTTGTGCAGCACCTCGATCAGCGCGTCTGGCTGGTACTGGTGCCGCTTCATCGTCGCCTCCAGCAGCTTGAAGCGGTTGTCGCCGCTGGGGTGGTCGCTGGCCCGCTGAGTCTTCACAGCAGCCTGAGCAGTCATGGGGCGTCCTGGCGCTACGGCAGCCAGCGGTCGAAGCTGTTGAGGGCGCGCATGTACTGTGCCCGCTCGTAGGCGGCAGGCTCGGCCACCGCGCGCTGGCTCATGCTGCCCTGCATCTGGGCGATCGACTCATACTCGTGCTCAAGCATCCAGTGCTCCAGCTCGTGCAGGATCTCGCTCAGGCGGGGGATCCCGTGCGCCAGCAGCTCAGAGGCGAGCATGCTCACCCTGGCGCCCACCATCATCGCCTTGAGCACCTCCTGGGCGCTGTGGACCCCGCCGGTCAGGGCGAAGTCGGCATCGATCTGGCCGGAGAGGATGGCGATCCAGCGCAGCGGGAGCAGCAGGTCCTCGGAGCGGCTCAGGTGTACCGTCGGCACCACCTCCAGGCGCTCCAGGTCGATGTCGGGCTGGTAGAAGCGGTTGAAGAGCACCAGCCCGTCGGCCCCGGCCTCCACTAGGCGGCGGGCCACGTTGGGCAGCGCCGTGAAGAAGGGGCTCAGCTTGACGGCCAGGGGGATGCGGATCTGGCGGCGCACGTCGCCCACCAGGGTCACGTAGATCTCCTCCAGGGTGCTGCTGGGCACCGCCGGGTCGGTCGGCAGGTCGTAGATGTTCAGCTCCAGCGCGTCGGCCCCCGCCTGCTCGATCTTGCGCGCGTACTCGATCCAGTGGCCTAAGCTCACGCCGTTCAGGCTGCCGATCACGGGGATCTGAACGGCCTGCTTCACACGGCGCACGTGCTCCAGGTAACGATCGGGCTCCAGGTTGTAGTGCGGCAGGTCGGGGTAGTAGCTCAGGGCCTCGGCGTAGCTCTCGCTGCCCCGGCTCAGGAAGTGGTCCAGGGTGTGGCTCTCGTTGAGGATCTGCTCCTCGAAGAGCGAGTAGAGCACCACCGCCCCTGCACCGGCCTCTTCCATGCGCTGCACCAGCTCCACCCGCTTCGAGAGCGGCGAGGCCGAGGCCACCAGGGGGTTGCGCAGGGTCAGCCCGAGGTAGCGGGTCGTCAGGTCGATCATGCCGGGCCTCCTTGCTCTGCGGCCAGCCGCTCAAGGGCGGCGCGGCGGGTGCGCACCTCGCGCTGGGCCTGCGCCTGCAGCTCTGCGGCGCGGGCCGTGTCGCTCTGCGCGAGCACGCGGAAGCGCGCCTCGCTCTGGTAGTACTGCTCCAGGGGGATAGTAGGCGCCTTCGAGTCGATGCTCAGGACCGGGCCGCCCGCATCCGCCAGAGCCGGGTTGAAGCGGTAGAGCGACCAGGCGCCCGACTGTACCGCGAGCTTCTGCTGCTCCAGCCCTTTCCGCATCTCGATGCCGTGGGCGATGCAGTGGCTGTAGGCGATGATCAGCGCGGGGCCGTCGTACGCCTCGGCCTCCAGGAAGGCTTTCAGGGTCTGCTGGTCGTCGGCGCCCATAGCCACCCGCGCCACATAGACGCTGCCGTAGGCCATTGCCAGCAGACCGAGATCTTTCTTGGGGCTGGCCTTGCCGCGCGCCGCGAACTTAGCCACCGCGCCCAGGGGCGTGGCCTTCGACGCCTGGCCGCCGGTGTTGGAGTAGACCTCGGTGTCGAGCACCAGCACCTTCACGTTGCGCACCGAGGCCAGCACATGGTCGAGCCCGCCGAAGCCGATGTCGTAGGCCCATCCGTCGCCCCCCACAATCCAGACACTCTTGCGAACCAGGGCGTCGGCCAGGGCCAGCAGCTGATGCAAAGCGGCGCACTCCGCCGCGACGAACTCATCT
>Ga0136636_10000439_pt1 | contig 20823 bp, 34 predicted proteins | sample AntDrymUQ8522106_2_FD_104653 | JGI IMG/M metagenome (GOLD analysis project Ga0136636, IMG submission 104653) | Polar desert sand microbial communities from Dry Valleys, Antarctica - metaG UQ852 (21.06) | ecosystem: Environmental > Terrestrial > Soil > Desert | place: Antarctica: Dry Valley... | reverse complement strand
GGGCCGGTGCAGGAATTCCGGCAGCCCCGCGACTCCCTGCCCCATCACCATGCCGATGAAGGGCGCGATCAATCCGATGCCGAACAGATCCAGCGCCGCGCTCAACATCAGCATGCCGAACACGCCAAGCAGCGGCGCGCCCGAGTGCGATGTGTCGAGGGCTACCCGATAGTCGTCGAGCCACGCCTTCCATCCGCTTCTCCCGGGCTGTTCGTCGCTCATGCGCCGAGCCCGATTGCACGGTCGAGCAGCCGCCGCACCTGGGCGTCGAAGTGGCTGCGCCCGAATCGCGCGTGTACGCGCGCGGCCAACGAAGGTCCATGATCGCGCCCGCCTTCCAGCAATCGCTGCACGCCGGCAGTCAGTGCCGCCAGCGAAACGCTTTCTCCCAATTCACCGTCGGCCAGTGGATCCACGCTGCCATCACCGTCGAGCCCGAGCGCCGGCACACCGCTGGCCATCGCCTCGAGGAACGCGATGCCGAAACCTTCACCGGTACTGGGCATGACGTAGGCATCGGCCAGTCGATAGGCGGCAATCAGATCGCCGCCAGCCAGCGTGCCGACGAAGCGTAGGTGCGAGCTCACCCCGAATCGCTGCGCAACATCCTGCAGCCGCTGGCGATCGTCACCGTCGCCGACCACCACATAGCGCAATTCGGGAAATCGAAGCAGCAGTTCGGGCATGCACGCGATGATCCGATCATGGCCCTTGTACGCCTCGGCTGCCGCCAGTCGCCCCACCGTGAGGATCACCGGCCTGCTGTCGATGCCCAATCGGCTCGCAAGCGCTGGATCCTTGTCCGCCGGCGTGAAGCCATCGCCCACCGTATTGGGCAGCACGCAGACCCGGCTGCTGTCGCCGCTGAGCCAGGTCAATACGCGGCGTCGGGTGTAGCGACTGACCGCGCTGACCAGCAGCGCCCGCTCGCTGGCCATGCGCCGCAGGCGGGACGGGCGCTCCCAGGCATCGATGCCATGCACCTGCAACCATAGCGGCACGCGCGCCAGGCTCGCTGCCAAGGCAGCCAACGGCGCCAGATGCAGGTGCCCGCACCACACCAGATGCGGCGTGCTCGACCACGCTGCCTTCAGCGCATGCAGCGCAAAGGCACCCCGCGAGCGCGTCGCACAACGAACGGTTACGCCTGCGGGAATGGCGCTCGTCTGGCGCTCGCAGTCACCGAACGCGCACACCTCGACCAACGCGCCGGTCGCGGCCACGGCCGACAGCCAATCGCGGTTGTATTGCGCGATGCCCCCGCCAGCATCGTAGGCATCAGTCAACATCGCCAGCACCCGCAACGGACCGCTCACAACCTGACTCCGGGCGCGCGAACATGCCGTGTGGGTGCAGCCTGCAGCCGCTGCTGCGCTGAGTCCGGATCGCGCAAGAACAGGACGTTCGCGGTTTTCGGTGCAGTTTTCAGCACCTGCAAATCGCGCGTGCGCGGTTCGTAACGACAGCACGCATAGCCTGCCGCGATCAGACCCTCTATCAATGCCTCGCGTTCAGGGCACGAGACCTCCACGATCAGCGCCTGCGGGGTACGGCTGCCCAACAACTGCACAGCGCCCTGCAGGACTTCGGCCTCGGCGCCCTCGACATCGATCTTGATCAGCATCGGCGACATCCCTGCGAGTGCCATATCCAGAGTAGTGCTCGGCACGATCTCGCCCGCACCGCGGTAGTCGGCATCGACCAGCCTGTTGGTGCTGTCCTGACCACTGGTGAAGCGCCGCGGCCCGGGTTTGCCGCACACCGCCTGCACGCGTACGTCGACCAGATCGCCCACGTTGTTGGCCGCGATGTTGCCGCGAAGTCCGCTGAGTGCTGGCTGAGCGGGCTCGAACGCGATCGAGCGCGCGCCACACACCGCCGAGGCCAGCACGGTGTAGCTGCCGACATTCGCGCCAACGTCGACGAACAGATCGTCTGCGCGCAGGAAATGCATCGCGAAGCCCATGTCCGCGTACTCGTGCAAGCCGCAATACACGTTGCCGGTTGCCCCGCTCATGCCACGCACAACCCGCAGAACCGCATCATCGACAAAGGGTACGTCGCGCGGGCCGGCGCGCAGGCGTGTCGCCAGCTGCCAGCGGACGAAGCGCGCCAGCGCCGCGAGCGGCCGCGCGGTGTTCAACGGATGGCTGGTGACGTAGCGAAGGGTCTGATAGATCGGAATCGCCATGGATTCAGACTGCCGTAGAGAGCAGCGCGGCCGCGAGATCGCGTGAACGACGGCCAGCGGAGTCCGGGCCGGATCGCGGTGTCCAGTTGGGCGAGTGCAGGCCGGCGGATGCCATCCAGTCGGCTGCCGGGGTCTGGAATCCGGTCTTGGGGCGCGCGAGCACCGCTGCCGGTAGCGCGCGTCTGGGCACCTGCGCCAGCAGACGCTTGCCGCCTGCAGTACCAAGCGCGGCGAATGCGGCACCGGCATGTCGCAACAACCAGCTGTCGACGAGGGGTGTGCGCACTTCCAGCGAATGCGCCATGCTCGCCCAGTCGGTATCGCGCAACAGTTGGTTGCGCAGGTAGTGGTTGGCCTCGAGTGCCGCCACGCGGCCGAAGTCGCTGTTCGGTTCGGGCTGCAGCGAGGCTTCGAGCGTGGCGCGCCAGTCGAGTCGGCGCAGGCCCTCGACCACGACCTCCCGTGGCAGGACCCGATCCAGTTCCCACGGCATGAATACCGCCCGTCGCAGCAGCCAGGCGCCCGGCCAGCTAGCGCCGAACTCGAGCATGCCCGCGGCCTTCGGGCTGATGCCACGCTGGTGCGCAAGCAGTGGTACGAGCGCGCTGCGCACCGCGCGCCCGAGCAGTGGAATCCGCCCTGGCAGACGCAGGCGGGCAACCCAGCGCGGCAGATCGCGAAAGCTCTCGTAGCCGCCGCACAGTTCATCGCCACCGATGCCCGACATCGCGACCTTCAAGCCGATCTCGGAGGCCGCCTTGGCAGCGAACCAGGTATTGACACCGTCGATGCTTGGCTGGTCCATCGCGTCGATGATACGCGGCAGGTCGAGCCGGAACTCGGCCTCAGCGACCCATCTGACGTGGTGCTCGACGCCGTAATGCGCCGCGATTTCGCCGGCGAGCGGCGCCTCGTCAGCGCTGCTGCCGCGAAACGCGTCGAATGCAACGGTCACTGCGTGCACCGGAACATCGCTCGCTTCTGCCACTGCGCCGACGATCGCGCTGGAATCGACACCGGCGGAAAGAAAGGCACCTACAGGCACGTCCGCGATGAGATGCGCATCCACGCTGTTGCGCACGGCCGCCAGCGCCACCCCTGCAGGATCCGCCACAGGCGTTTCGAAATCCCGGAAGCATTCGGCGATCGAGAAATGACGAACGGCGAGTCGCGGACCGCATTCGTCGACCCAGATGAAATGCCCGGCGGGAACGCTGCGCACTTCCTGCAGCAACGTGAACGGCTCCGGCACCGAACCGAACAGGGCGAAACCGACCAGACCGGCCGGTTCGATCGTGCTTGATACCCGCCCGCCTGCGCGAAGCGCCTTGACCTGCGATGCGATCCGCACGGTCCAGCCGTCGTCGGCAAGGTACAGCGGCTTGATGCCATAGGGATCACGCGCCAGCAGCATGGCACCGCGCCGCGCGTCCCAGAGCGCGAATGCGTACATGCCGCGCAAGGCATCGAACATGCGCTCGCCGTATCGTGCGTACGTCGCCAGTAACACCTCGGTGTCCGACTCGGTGCGGAACTGCACGCCGCTGCGGGCCAATTCGGCGCGCAATGCACGGAAATTGTAGATCTCGCCGTTGAATCCAATCACTGCGGAAGCATCGGCGGCGATCATCGGCTGCGCGGCGCGCGCACCGGTATCGATGATCGCCAAGCGCGTATGTGCGATGCCAACGCGACCGCCAGCATCGAACCACTCGCCCGACCCGTCCGGACCACGACTGGCCAGACGTGCCTGCATCATCCGCAACTCATCGCGATCGAGCGGGCTCGCTGCGTAGTGATAGGCGTGGATGGCTGCAACACCGCACATGCTCAGGTCTCCAGCGCGAGAGCACGAGCCGACAGCGCAAACCGTGGATTGCGCTGCCAGTGGCGGATCGGTGCCGACCGCGGTTCGTATGGCAACCGCAGGCGCTGACCTCGCGCCAGCATGCCCGCATTTGCAACGCCCGGTCCAACAGGCTGCTCAGCGCCCAACGACGAGCATCCGCATGGCAGGGCTGCGCGCTGCGCGCCGACCGCATCCAAAGCGATCCATCGCGGGATCCTCACTCATGGTTGTCGATCGCGCCGCGGCGCTCAGCGGCTGGCAGGCGGGCAGCCTCGCCCCGGAGTTCTTCGATTTCGCGTTCCAGTCGCAGGTATTCCTGCTGCTTGCGGTGCAGGAACTGAAGCGTTGCTCGCGCCTTTGCGCGCAGTCCGCTGGGGGTCAGCGCATAGGCATAGCCGAGCTTGTGCTGGCTGTGGCGGAAGTTCTCGACCTTTACCCAGCCCTGCGCGATCAATGCGCGCACGCAGTAGTTCGTCTTGCCCAGCGAAAGGCCCAGCGCCAGCGCGAGATCGCGCTGATTCACGTCGGGCCGCTCGGCGAGCAGTCGCAGGATCCTATAGCGGAGTTCTTCGTTCAAGCTGGTTCCGGGCACGCTACCGCCCTGCGATCCGGATGGGCGATCCGCAGGGCCCGGCAGCTGGCGATTGATCCGGCCGCTGGACTTGCGACCGGGTACAGCAAGATTCGACCGCGAACGGCGCGGGCGAGGCGAGTCAGAACCGTGCCGCGAGGTGGCGCACCGGAACCGTCACGCTGCACGGCGCGCCGAGCAATTCGACCAGCAGCATCACCCGCTCGGCCGCCGTGCGGGCCTGGAAGATCGCGTGCAATCCCGCCAGCGCGCCACCGGTGATGTGGACGCAGTCGCCCGCGCGCATCACCGGTGGCTCAAGCACGAACAGCCCTGCGGCATCGCTGCGGGCGGCGATTGCGTCGATCACGCGGTCGGGAATCCGCGCCAGTTCGGTGCCGAAACGCACCAGACCGCAGATCCCGCGCGTTGAACGTATCCGCGCCATTTCGTCGCGCGCGGGATCGGCATGCAGGAACAGATAGCGCGGGAACAGCGGGTCGAGCGACTCGCGCACGCCATCGCGCGTGCGCCGCTCGCGGCGTACGCGCGGCAAGCGACAGTCGAAGCCCTGCCGCTGCAGGTGCGCCAGCCCGAGTGCTTCCGACCGCGGCTTGGTCATGACGGCGAACCACTGCATCTACGGATGTCCCCTTGCGCCTTGGCTCGCGTGGACTCCGCCGGCGCCTGTGAAGTCGCCGACGGCGTGCCGGCTCGCCTTCGTATTGTCCCCGTGGAGCGCGCGGCCTGGATCGCCGGCAACCAGAATGCCACACGTGTTCACGTGTTGAACGCAGTAGACAAAAAAAACCGGGGATCGGGCACGCCGATCCCCGGTGGGGGGAAGGCCGGTCCCCGGGGGGAGGGGGAGGAGAGCAGGACCGGCCGTGGTAAATCAAGCATGAAGCGTGCCACTGCGAAGCGGCGGTGAATCGACAGTTGCTCGCGACCGCGTTGCCCGTCGATCAGGAGCAACGCGAAGAAAAGAACGGGAAGAGCCCTATTTTCCCGCACCGCCCTCCTCGTTCATCGCAATCCGGCCAACCCACTCGCCTTGCGCGAATTCTGCGCGCAGGGCCAAAGAGGCCGATTCCAGGAAACTTTCGTCGTAGCCGCGCTGCGCCTCTACAAGGCTGCACACGTCGCCAACACAAATGCGGTCGCCCCAGACGTTGCGGCCGAGGCCGCCGTTGTCGACCACGATCCAGCCGTCGATGACCAGGCTTACGTGCCCGGCCTCGGCAAAGGGTTTGCGGCCATACAGCCACTGCATGCGTTCGGGCGCGATACCCATGGCCAGCGCGCGCGTCTGCGCCTCTGCAGCGGCTTCGGTGCAGCGGTCCTTGCTCGATCTCACGTCTGCCGTCCATGCGGGCAGTTCTTCGCCAAAGATCGCGTTCACCTGGGCGGTCGCGCAGCCACCGAGTAACGGCAGGCCTGACGCTACGAGCGCGAGACGGAAAACTAGATGCAGCTGGTAGCGATGGCTCATGGCGATCTTCTCGACGCGGCGCGGTCGAGAAGAGGCTGTGACCGGTGCACGTCGGCTCCCGCCCACGGGGTGCGGAAGACGTCGGGGCGAACCCTACAGGGTCAGTCGGCGGTCCATCGCAGGCGTCGCGGTGCTTCACGCACGCGCTTCGAACGCTTCACGCGCGCTCTGCCGGCGGTGCAGGCAGCGGCAGACTGACCTGGACACGACTGCCACCACCGCGCAGCAGCCGAAGCTGCAAGGTGCCGCCGATCATGACCGCGCGATCATGCATCGAGATCGATCCTCCGTGATCGGCATCCAGCGGCCGGCTGCTGGCGCCGATGCGCAACTCCAGCGCTGCGGGTGTCGCTCGTAGCGCGATCGTGATGCGAGCAGCGGGAGCGCACAACGCAGCCACAGCGTCCTGCACGATCCGGAACGCGATCAGCCCGATATTTGCCGGAATCGCATGACGCAGGCGGCAACTCAGATCGATCTGCACGCCTCGCACGCCGGAGAGCCGCGAAGCCAGCGCGCCGAGTGCCGCCGCCAGGCCCTCCTCATCGATCAGCGCCGGGCGCAGGAGGAGGCTGAGGTCGCGTGCTGCACCGAGCAGCCGTCGCAGCTCCGCCAAAGTCGCGTCGATGACCTCCGCGCCATCGGGCGCCGACTTGGCATATTCGAGCTCGAGGACCGCAGCGGTGAGGGTCTGGCCGAGGTCATCATGCAGCATCCGGGCGATACGACGGCGCTCTTCTTCCTGGTCTTGAAGCACACGCAAGGCGAGCGCATTGCGACGCGGTTTCGTTGGCGGCGGATGCGTTGGGGCTTTGCGGCGACGCTGCATGGAGCGAATCGTAGCCTGAACGAGGCACGCGCCGCGCGCCATGCGATGCGAACCGGGTCGCGCTGCTGTCGATGCCGTACACGATGCGTCCCATCCAGAAACGACGAAGCCCCGGCTAACCGGGGCTTGGAGTGTCAACCTGTCAAGGCGCGGGCGTATCGACTCAGGCTTCCGCCGGCTCCGCAATCGCGGCAGGACGGTCGACCAGTTCCACATACGCCATCGGCGCTGCGTCGCCAGCGCGGAATCCGCACTTCAGGATCCGCAGATAACCGCCCGGACGGGTGCGATAGCGCGGACCGATCTCGGTGAACAGCTTGCCGACCGCCGACTTGTCGCGCAGGCGATTGAAAGCCAATCGCCGATTGGCCACGCCGTCGATCTTGGCCAGAGTGATCAGGGGCTCGGCAACGCGCCGCAGCTCCTTGGCCTTGGGCAGGGTGGTCTTGATGATCTCGTGCTGGAACAGCGAGTTGGCCATGTTGCGGAACATGGCCGAACGGTGGCTGCTGTTGCGATTGAGTTTGCGGCCGGATTTCAGATGGCGCATGACGCGGATTCCTTGGTTGTCGTGCGCGGGCCTTAGCCCGTCTGCATGCCGTGGTTGAGACCCGCCGGCGGCCAGCTCTCGAGCTTCATGCCGAGCGAAAGACCGCGCTGCGCGAGGACCTCCTTGATCTCGGTCAGCGACTTCTTGCCGAGGTTGGGGGTCTTGAGCAGCTCGACTTCCGTCTTCTGCACAAGATCACCGATGTAATAGATACTCTCGGCCTTCAGGCAGTTGGCGGAACGTACGGTCAGCTCGAGGTCGTCGATCGGACGCAGCAACACCGGATCCATGCCGGCGCCGGAGGGCTTGACACCGCTGGTCTCGCGACGGGTGAAATCGCCGAACACCGACAGCTGGTCGGCGAGGATATCGGCAGCCTTGCGCACTGCTTCTTCCGCATCGACGGTGCCGTTGGTCTCAATATCGAGGACCAGCTTGTCGAGGTCGGTGCGCTGTTCAACGCGTGCGTTGTCGACTTCGAAAGCGACACGACGCACCGGGCAGAACGACGCATCCAGATGCAGGCGACCGATCGGGCGCGCTTCATCATCGGGGCGACGACGTGTGGAGGCAGCCTCGTAGCCGATCCCGCGCGCGATGCGCAGACGCATGTTGAGGCTGGCATCCTTGGTGAGATGGCAGATCACGTGCTCGGGATTGACGATCTCGACGTTGTGATCGACCGTGATGTCGCTCGCGCGCACGATTCCGGCGCCCTTCTTGGAAAGGGTCACCGTCGTCTCATCGACGTTGTGCATGCGGATGGCGATGTCCTTGAGGTTGAGCAGGACTTCGATCACGTCCTCCTGCAGGCCTTCAAGGGTGGTGTATTCATGCAGCACGCCATCGATCTCGACTTCGGTGATGGCGGCGCCAGGAATCGACGACAGCAGGACGCGACGCAGCGCGTTGCCGAGGGTATGGCCGAAACCACGGGCCAAAGGCTCGACAACGACCCTGGCTCGGTTGGTGCCGAGCTTTTCCGCGCTGATGCCGCGCGGACGCAAAACATTGGTGGATGAAACTGCCATGGGCGACGCTCTTCCGGGTTACTTCGAATACAACTCGACAATCAACGCTTCGTTGATGTCGGACGGCAGATCAGCGCGCTCTGGGAGTGCCTTGTACGTGCCGCTGAACTTCTTGGTGTCCACTTCGAGCCAATTCGGCGCGAGATCCATTTCTTCGCTCAGCTTGATCGCTTCCTGCACCCGCAGCTGCGCTCTCGCACGCTCGGTAACGGCCACCAGGTCGCCGGGCTTGACGGCATACGAGGCGAGGTTCACGGACTTGCCGTTGACCAGCACGCCCTTGTGCGAAACCAGCTGGCGGGCCTGGGCGCGGGTGACCGCGAATCCCATCCGGTACACCACGTTGTCCAGGCGCGACTCCAGGATGCGCAGCAGGTTTTCACCCGTATTGCCCTTCTGGTTGGCGGCCCGGGTGTAGACCCCGCGGAACTGCTTTTCAAGCAAGCCGTAGATGCGCTTGACCTTCTGCTTCTCACGCAACTGCACCGCGTAGTCGGACAGACGCGCACGCTTAGACGCGCCGTGTTGACCGGGCTTCGTCTCCAGCTTGCACTTGGAGTCCAGCGCACGCGCAGGACTCTTCAGGCTCAGGTCGGCGCCTTCGCGGCGCGCCAGTTTACAGGTAGGACCAATGTAACGTGCCATGACAGATGTGCTCTCCGGATCAAACGCGCCGCTTTTTCGGCGGACGGCAGCCGTTGTGCGGAATCGGGGTTACGTCGATGATGTTGGTGACCTTGTAGCCGATCGCATTCAGGGCGCGAACTGCCGACTCGCGGCCAGGCCCCGGGCCCTTGATGCGGACTTCGAGGGTCTTCAAGCCGTAGTCGAGCGCGGCGCGGCCAGCCTTGTCGGCGGCGACCTGAGCTGCGAAAGGCGTGCTCTTGCGCGAGCCGCGGAAACCGGCACCGCCCGAAGTCGCCCACGACAGCGCGTTGCCTTGGCGGTCGGTGATGGTGACCACGGTGTTGTTGAAGGACGCTTGCACGTGCGCAATGCCGTCGGTAACGACGCGCTTGATCTTCTTCTTTTGCTTGGCAGTGGAGGCTGCAGCTGGCTTGTTCATTTTTGGCTACCGGTAACGGTCGGATTCTTCACTTCTTGATCTGCTTGCGCGGGCCCTTGCGGGTGCGCGCGTTGGTACGCGTACGCTGCCCACGCATCGGCAAGCCGCGACGATGGCGCAGGCCGCGATAGCAGCCCAGGTCCATCAGGCGCTTGATGCTGATGCCCACCTCGCGGCGGAGGTCGCCTTCGACCGTGAACCGCGCCACTTCCTGGCGCAGCTTGTCGACCTCGGCTTCAGTCAGGTCCTTGACCTTGGTCGAGGACTTCACACCTGCCGAGACGCAGACCTTCTTCGACCGCGTACGGCCAATACCGTAGATGTTCTGCAGCGCGATCCACGCGTGTTTGTGGACCGGCAGGTTAACGCCCGCAATGCGCGCCATGTGTTTGCTTCTCCGATTTCAACGAGTTGCGCGGGGAACGCGCAAGTATACATGTCAATTCATACCCTGAACAGCCGCGCCGTTCAGGGGCAGCCGCCAGGAATCCAACCACCCGGCGCCGCGTCTCAGCCGCGAAGCTGGCCGCCGCGCCCGTACGTCTTCAGGTTTGCCTTCTTGAGCAGGCTCTCGTACTGATGTGACATCAGATGCGCCTGTACCTGGGCCGTGAAGTCCATGACCACCACGACCACGATCAGCAGCGAGGTTCCGCCGAAGTAGAACGGTACGTTCCACCCTATTCGCATGAATTCCGGCAACAAGCAGACCGCAACGAGGTAAAGCGATCCGACCGCCGTCAGGCGGGTGATCACGCCATCGATGTACTCGGCGGTCGACTTGCCCGGTCGAATGCCCGGGATCAAGGCCCCGGACTTCTTCAGGTTCTCTGCGGTCTCGTTCGAGTTGAACACCAGCGCGGTGTAGAAGAACGCAAAGAACACGATCAGGAACGCGTACAGCGCCAGATGCAGCAACTCTCCAGGCGCCAGCGCACCGGCAATCGTCTGCAGCCACCGAATGTCGTTCGACTGGCTCATCCACGACATCGCGGTGGCCGGGAACATGATGATCGATGAGGCGAAAATCGCCGGAATCACGCCCGACATGTTCAGCTTCAGCGGCAGGTGCGAGCTCTGATTCTGGTACGCACGTGCGCCGCCCTGGCGTCGCGCATAGTTCACCGTGATCCTGCGCTGGCCACGCTCGACGAACACCACGAACGCGGTCACCGCGAGCACCACCACCACGATGAGCACCGCAACCAGCGGATGCAGCGCACCAGTACTGACCAATTCCAGGGTGCCGACCACCGCAGCCGGCAGGCCGGCCACGATTCCCGCGAAAATGATCAGCGAGATGCCGTTACCGATACCTCGCTCTGTAACCTGTTCGCCCAGCCACATCAGAAACATGGTGCCGGCCGTGAGTCCGATAATGGCACTGAACACGAACGCAGGACCCGGGTTGACCACCACCTGGATTCCACCTGACGCACCGCTGGCCTGCAGCGCCATCGCAACGCCGGCAGCCTGGAAGGCCGCGAGGAACAGGGCGCCGAACCGGGTGTACTGGGTGATCTTGCGACGCCCGGACTCGCCTTCCTTGCGCAGTGCCTGCAGGCTGGGGACCACCTGCGCCATCAGCTGCACGATGATCGAAGCCGAAATGTAGGGGATCACGTTCAGCGCGAATACCGACATGCGCCCGAGCGCACCGCCGGAGAACATGTTGAACATGTCCATGATGGTGCCGCGCTGGGATTCCATCAGCTGCACCATCGCGTCGGGATTGATCCCGGGCACCGGAATGAAGGTACCGAACCGGAAAACGATCAGCGCACCCACCACAAACAGCAGGCGCTGCTTGAGTTCACTCAACTGGCCGAAACGGCCGAGCGCGGATTGTGCCGGTGCATTCGCCATCCGATTACTCCACGCTTCCGCCAGCTGCTTCGATCGCAGCCTTGGCGCCCGCAGTCACCGCAACGCCCTTGATGACGTACTTGCGGCCGACTTCGCCCTTCTTGACCAGCTTTGCGCGCTTGGCGGCGGCCGGAATCAGACCGGCAGCCTGCAGCGCTGCGAAATTCACGTCGATGCCGGGCAGTCGATCCAGCGCATACAGCAGCACTTCGGCAGTATCGTCTTTCAGCTTGGAGCGGAAACCGACCTTGGGCAAGCGCCGCTGCAGCGGCATCTGGCCGCCCTCGAAACCTGGCTTGACCTTGCCCTTGCCGGAACGGGCGAACTGGCCCTTGTGACCGCGACCGGCAGTCTTGCCCAGACCCGATCCGATACCACGACCAACGCGGGTGCGCTCTTTGCGCGACCCGGCGGCAGGCTTGAGAGTGTTCAGACGCATGACCTTCTCCTTGTTGCGGGGCGGCGCGGTCATTCTTCGACGCGCACGAGATAGCTGACCTGGTTGATCAGGCCGCGCACGCTTGGGCTGTCCTTGAGTTCGCGCACACTGTTCAACTTGCCAAGACCCAAGGCCTTGACGCTGGTCCGGTGCCGGGCTGGGCAGCTGTTGGTGCTCTTTACCAATCGCACCTTGACCATCTTGACCTCGACCACCTTGTCGTTGGTCACCTTTTCGTTGGTCACCTTGTCACTGGCCTTAGCCATTGCGAGTCTCCTCGCCGGTCAGCTCAGCAACCGACTTGCCGCGTTTCGCGGCGATCTCGGCGGGCGACGAAATCGCCTGCAGGCCTTTGATCGTAGCGCGCACGAGGTTGATCGGATTGCGCGAACCCACCGCCTTCGCGAGTACGTTCTTGACCCCGACAACTTCAAAAACCGCGCGCATGGCGCCACCGGCTATCACGCCGGTGCCTTCCGACGCGGGCTGCATGAAGACCTTGGCAGCACCGTGGTGCGCCTTCACCGAATAGAACAGGGTGCCGTTCTTCAGCGAGACATCAACCATGTTCTTGCGGGCCTGGTCCATCGCCTTGGAAATGGCCACCGGCACTTCGCGCGCCTTGCCATAGCCCAGGCCAACCTTGCCCTCGCCGTCGCCGACTACCGTCAGTGCGGTAAAACTGAATGTACGTCCGCCCTTGACCACCTTGGCCACGCGGTTGACGGCAATCAGCTTCTCGAGCAGGCCATCGGAGTTGTCACGATCGTTGGTATTCATCTGTCTACCGAATGCTTGCGGCAAAGCCGCTTGGAGTTGTTGGTTGCGAGGTCGATCAGAACTTCAGGCCAGCTTCGCGTGCCGCGTCGGCAAGCGCCGCGATCCGCCCGTGATACAGGAACCCTGAACGGTCGAAGGCTACGTGTTCGATTCCGGCGGCAATCGCCCGTTCGGCAACGATGCGGCCGACGACAGCCGCCGCATCCTTGTTCTTGGTACCGCTCAAACCGTCGCGTACATCCTTCTGCACCGTCGACGCAGAAGCAACGACCTTGTTGCCCGATGCTGCGATGACCTGCGCATAGATGTGCTGCCCGCTGCGATGCACGGTCAGGCGCGCCACGGCAAGAGTGCGAATATGCATGCGTGTGCGCTTTGCGCGGCGCAGTCGACTTTCGTTCTTTTCCACGATCAAAACTCCTCAGCCGGAACAGCCCTTAGGCCTTCTTGGCTTCCTTCAACGTGATCTTCTCGCCCGAATAACGGACGCCCTTGCCCTTGTAAGGCTCCGGTGGTCGGAACCCGCGAATCTTCGCTGCCACCTGTCCGACGCTCTGCTTGTCGGTGCCCTTGATCAGCACCTCGGTCTGCGTCGGGACTTCAATCGTGATGCCGTCCGGAGTCTTGAACACCACCGGATGGGAGAACCCCAGGGTAAGATTCAGGTCCTTGCCTTGCAGCGAGGCGCGATAGCCGACGCCGACAAGTTCCAGCTTGCGGGAGTAGCCGTCGCTCACGCCAAGCACCATGTTGTTGACCAACGCCCGCGCCGTACCGGCATTGCGGTCGTCGGAGGTTCGCGACGTGAACAACAGTTCCGAACCATTGAGCACCACATCGACGCCGGGCAGCGGGTCGAGGTGCAGCGAACCTTTCGGCCCCTTCACCGTAACGCGACCGTTGTCGATCTTGCACTCGACGCCCTTGGGCAGGACTACAGGCTTCTTGGCTACACGAGACATGCTGTTACTCCTTACGCCACCAGGCAGATGACTTCGCCGCCAAGGCCCTTCGCCCTGGCCTGCTTGTCGGTCATCAGGCCCGACGACGTCGAAACGATCGAGATACCGAGGCCGTTGAGCACTCGCGGCAATGCGGTGCTGGCACGGTACGCACGCAGGCCAGGTCGGCTGATCCGCTCGAGGCGATCGATGGCCGGCTTGCCGAGGTAGTACTTTAATGCAACCTCGATTTCCTTGCGCTTGTTGCCGAGGTCGCGCTCGATGACATCATTGATGTAGCCCTCGTCCTTGAGCAAACGCGCCAGCGCCAACTTGGCCTTCGACGCAGGCATGCGAACGCTTGCCTTGCCGATTGCCTGCGCGTTGCGGATGCGGACAAACATGTCCGCGATGGGATCAGTCATGCTCATATTCTTGTTCCTGTAATGCTCTGGGCACCGATATCCAATGGACTACCAGCTGGCCTTGCGCAGACCTGGTACGTCGCCCCGCATGGTGGCTTCGCGAAGCTTGTTGCGGCTCAGACCGAACTTGGCGTACACGCCCCGCGGTCGGCCTGTGAGCAAGCAACGGCTGCGCTGGCGAACCGGGCTGGCATCGCGCGGAAGCTTCTGCAGCTGCTTCTGCGCATCCGCCTTGACGTCAAAAGACGCCTTGGGGTCGGCGATCAGCCGCTTCAGTTCCGTGCGCTTGCCAGCGAACTTCTTCACCAGCTTGGCTCGCTTGGCTTCGCGGTTGACCATGCATGTCTTGGCCATTTCGGCAGGTATCCTGGGTCAGATAATCAGTTGCGGAACGGAAAGCTGAAGGCTTCCAGCAGCGCTTTGGCTTCAGCATCGGTGTTGGCACTGGTGGTGATGGCGATATCCATCCCGCGCAATGCGTCGACCTGGTCGAAGTTGATCTCCGGGAAGATGATCTGTTCCTTGATCCCGAAGTTGAAGTTACCGCGGCCGTCGAAGGAACGACCAGATACGCCGCGGAAATCGCGCACACGAGGCAGCGCGATGTTCACCAGGCGATCGAGGAACTCGTACATGTGCGCCCGGCGCAAGGTGACCTTGCAACCGATCGGCCAGCCGTCGCGGATCTTGAAGGTGGCGATCGACTTGCGCGCGAGCGTAGCGATCGGCTTCTGACCCGAGATCTTCGACATGTCGTCGATCGCGTTCTCGAGCACCTTCTTGTTGCCGACAGCCTCACCGACGCCCATGTTGAGCGTGATCTTCTGCAAGCGCGGAACCTGCATGACGTTCTTGTACCCGAAGCGTTCCATCAGCTTGGGCACAACCGCTTCTTTGTAGTTTTTTTCGAGCCGAATCGTCACGGCAGCCTACCTCAGATGTCGACCACTTCGCCGGAGGATCGGAAGACGCGTACCTTGCGTCCGTCTTCCAGCGTCTTGAAGCCGACGCGATCACCGGAGTTGGTCGATGGGTTGAAGATCAATACATTGGAAACATGGATCGGCGCCTCGCGCTCGACGATCCCGCCCGGCTGGTTGGCCTGCGGGTTCGGCTTGGTGTGGCGCTTGATCAGGTTGACGTTCTGCACCACGACCTTCTCGTCGAGCACGCGCAGCACCTCACCCTTCTGTCCTTTGTTCTTGCCGGTGATCACCATGACCTGATCACCTTTGCGAATACGCTTCATGACATTTCCCTCAAAGCACTTCGGGCGCCAGCGAGACGATCTTCATGAACCGCTCGGTGCGCAGCTCGCGCGTGACCGGCCCGAAGATGCGCGTGCCGATCGGCTCGAGCTTGTTGTTGAGCAGAACCGCGGCATTGCCGTCGAAGCGGATCAGCGAGCCGTCGGGACGACGCACGCCCTTGCGCGTACGCACGACGACGGCATCGTAGACCTCGCCCTTCTTGACCTTGCCACGGGGAATCGCGTCCTTGATCGACACCTTGATGATGTCGCCGATGTGGGCGTAGCGGCGCTTCGATCCACCGAGCACCTTGATGCACATGAGTTCGCGGGCACCGCTGTTGTCGGCGGCTGCGAGGCGACTCTGCGTCTGGATCATCTGTGAACTCCTTAGTCAGGGTCGCGTACGATTACTGGGCGCGCTCGACGATGGCCACGACCTTGAAATTCTTGGTCTTGGACAGCGGTCGGCACTCGACGATACGAACCAGATCGCCTTCGCGACATTCGCCCTGCTCGTCATGCGCGTGCACCTTGGTGGACCGGCGTGCGTACTTGCCGTAGAGCGAGTGCTGAACCTGGCGCTCGAGCAGGACCGTAACGGTCTTCTGCATCTTGCTGCTCACCACACGGCCCTCGAGGGCTGCATGCTTGACTACGTTGTCGGTCATGACGGGGCCTTACTTCTTCGCGGTCAGAGCAGTCTTGATGCGCGCGATGTCGCGGCGCACCTGACGGATCTGGTGGGTCTGGGTCATCTGGCCGGTGCCGCGCTGCATGCGCAGGTTGAACTGCTCCTTGCGCAGATCGGTCAGGTCGATGGCAAGGTCGGCAGCCGACTTGCTCTTGATTTGTTTAGTATCCATCACAGCACCGTCCGGTTAACGAAAGCGGTTTGCACAGACAACTTGGCGGCAGCAAGGCGGAAAGCCTCGCGTGCGGTAGCCTCGTCGACACCCTCCATCTCGTAGAGCATGCGACCAGGCTGCACGACGGCTACGAAGAACTCGACGCTGCCCTTGCCGTTGCCCATGCGAACTTCGATCGGCTTGCGGCTGATCGGCTTGTCCGGAAAAATGCGGATCCATAGCTTGCCACCGCGCTTGACGAAGCGCGAAATGGCGCGTCGTGCAGACTCGATCTGGCGGGCAGTCAGGTGACCGTGGGTGGTCGCCCGCAGTCCGTACTCACCAAAGCTCACCTTGTTTCCGACATAGCTAAGACCACGGTTGCGGCCCTTGTGCTGTTTGCGGAATTTCTGACGACTGGGTTGCAACATGGCTCAGTTCCTCACTTCGCAGCGGTGCGCTCGGGCTTGCCGGGCGCAATCGCCTCTTGGCTCGCCGCGTGCAAGTCGAACACCTCGCCCTTGTAGATCCATACCTTCACCCCAATCACGCCATAGGTCGTGCGGGCCTCGGCGAAACCGTAGTCGATGTCCGCGCGCAGCGTGTGCAGCGGCACGCGACCTTCACGATACCACTCGGTGCGTGCGATCTCGGCGCCATTCAGGCGGCCGGCGACGTTGACCTTGATCCCCAAGGCGCCAAGGCGCATTGCATTACCGACCGAACGCTTCATGGCGCGGCGAAACATGATGCGCCGCTCGAGCTGCTGCGCGATCGACTCGGAAACCAGCTGTGCGTCCAGCTCGGGCTTGCGCACTTCCGCCACGTTGATATGCGCGGGTACACCCATCAGGTCGGAAACTTCGCGACGCAGCTTCTCGATGTCCTCGCCCTTCTTGCCGATCACCACGCCAGGACGTGCGGTCAGGATCGTGACCCGCGCGCTCTTGGCAGGGCGCTCAATCAGGATCTTCGACACGCCAGCTTGTGCGAGCTTGGTACGCAACATCTCGCGCACCTTGAGGTCGCCCGCAAGGTACTGCGCGTAGTCGCGCTTGTTCGCGTACCACTTCGACGTCCAATCTTTGGAAATGCCGAGGCGGATACCGGTTGGATGAACCTTGTGACCCATTGTTCAGTTCCTTCGCTTACTTGCCGGTACCAACAACCACGGTGATGTGGCTGGACCGCTTGAGAATCTGCACACCGCGACCTTTCGCACGCGGATGGAAACGCTTCAGGGTTGGACCCTCATCGACGAAGATCCGTGCGACCTTGAGCTCGTCGACGTCTGCGCCGAGATTGTTCTCGGCATTGGCCACGGCCGACAGCAGCACCTTGTTGACGATCTGCGCGGCCTTCTTGGTGCTGAACGCGAGCACATCGCGCGCGCGCCCGACGGGCAGCCCGCGGACCTGGTCGGCGACCAGACGAACCTTCTGCGGCGAAATGCGAGTGCCGCGCAGGATGGCTTTAGCTTCCATCGATATTCCCCTTACTTCCTGGCCTCGGAGGCCTTCTTGTCGCCGGAGTGCCCCTTGAACGTGCGCGTCACCGCAAACTCGCCGAGCTTGTGCCCGACCATGTTCTCGTTGACGAGCACCGGCACGTGCTGGCGACCGTTGTGCACTGCGATCGTGAGTCCAACCATCTCGGGCAGGATCATGGAGCGCCGCGACCAGGTCTTGATCGGGCGCTTGCTGTTGATTGCGACGGCCGCGTCCACCTTCTTCAGGAGGTGCAGATCGATGAACGGGCCTTTCTTGAGTGAACGTGCCATGGACGTTACCTATCAGCTTCGACGATCGCGCACGATGAACTTATCGGTGCGCTTGTTCTTGCGGGTCTTGTAACCCTTGGAGGGCACGCCCCAAGGCGATACAGGATGGGGATTGCCCTGGCCGGATCGACCTTCGCCACCACCGTGCGGATGGTCGACCGGATTCATGGCCGCGCCGCGCACGGTCGGGCGAACGCCCTTCCAGCGCATTGCACCAGCCTTGCCGATCTTGCGCAGGCTGTGTTCGTCGTTGCCGACCTCGCCCAACGTAGCGTGGCAATCCGCCGGCACCTTGCGCGTCTCGCCAGAGCGCAGGCGCAGCGTGGCGTAACCCTGCTCGCGCGCAATCAGCTGTGCCGAGGCGCCTGCACTGCGGGCAATCTGCGCGCCCTTGCCAGGGCGCATCTCGATGCAATGCACGGTCGCGCCGATCGGCACGTTGCGCAGCGGCAGCGAGTTGCCGTTCTTGATCGGCGCATCGCGGCCGGCCATGAGCTGCTCGCCCACCTGAACGCCCTTCGGCGCGATGATGTAGCGACGCTCGCCGTCGGCGTAACACAGCAAAGCGATGTGAGCGGTACGGTTCGGGTCGTATTCGATACGCTCGACGCGCGCAGGAATTCCTTCCTTGTCGCGCTTGAAATCGATCAAGCGGTAATGATGCTTGTGGCCACCACCAATATGGCGGGTGGTGATGCGGCCGTAGTTGTTGCGACCGCCTGTCTTGTGCTGCGCCTCGGTCAGTGCCGCAACCGGGTCGCCTTTGTACAGACCAGCCGTCGCGACGCGCACCATGGCGCGTCGTCCGGGAGAGGTCGGCTTGAAATTGATGAGTGCCATGGATGCCTACCTCAGGCCTTCGCGACCAGGTCGATGGTTTGCCCCTCGCCAAGGCTCACATAAGCCTTGCGCCAGGTGCCTCGTTTACCGGTGCGACCGCGAAAGGCCTTGCGCTTGCCCTTGACGTTCACTACCCGAACCGCGTCGACCTTGACCTTGAACATGGTCTCGACAGCAGCCTTGACGTCCGCCTTGGTCGCGTCGGACGCGACCTCGAACACGAACTGGTTGGCGACTTCCTGCAGGCGCGAACTCTTTTCAGAGACGTGCGGTGCGCGAATCACATTGATCAGACGCTCGTTGCTCATGCCAGCCACTCCTCGACCTTGCGCAGCGACTCGACCGTCATCACGACGTGGTCGGCCCCGATCAGCGACACCGGGTCGATCGCAGCGACGTCGACCACCGCGATCGACGCGATGTTGCGCGCCGCGCGGAACAATCCGTCGCTGCCGTTCTCGGTGACCACCAGCGTGCGGCCGGTGCCCATAGCCTTGAGCTTGGCGGCGAGACTGGCGGTCTTGGGTGCATCGACCTCGAAGGTATCGACGATCTGCAGGCGCTCCTGGCGGAGCAGCTCGGACAGGATCGACGAGATCGCACCGCGGTACATCTTGCGGTTGAGCTTCTGCGAGAAATCGCGCGGGCGCGCTGCGAAAGTCACGCCGCCGCCGACGAAGATAGGCGCACGGTAGTCGCCATGGCGCGCGCCACCGCCCTTCTGGTTCTTGAACTTCTTGGTGGTACCGCTGAGGTCGCCGCGCGACTTCTGCTTCTTGGTTCCAGCGCGCCCGCCTGCACGGTAGGCATTGACTGCCTGGTGCACGAGGTCCTCGCGATACGCTCGACCGAAGACAATGTCGGAGACGCTCACGGCCTTGTCGGATCCAACTACATTGAGTTCCATGGTTCGCTCCTCAGCCCTTGCTTGCCGGGCGAATCACCACGTCGCCACCCGGAGCGCCGGGCACGGAGCCCTTGATGGCGATGAGGTGACGCTCGGTGTCGATCTTGACCACCTTCAGATTCTGCATCGACTGCTGCACCGCACCCATGTGGCCGGACATCTTCTTGCCCTTGAATACGCGGCCCGGCGTCTGACGCTGGCCGATCGAACCCGGCGAGCGATGCGACAGGGAGTTACCGTGGGTGGCATCGCCCATCGTGAAGTGGTGGCGCTTGATGGTGCCGGCGAAGCCCTTGCCCTTGGTGATGCCTGCAACGTCGACCACCTGGCCGACCGTGAAGGTGTCTACCTTGATCTCGTTGCCGACCGCAAACTTGCCGACTTCGGTCGCGTCAACCCGGAACTCCCACAAGCCGCGCCCACCCTCTACCTTGGCCTTGGCGAAATGTCCCGCCTCAGGCTTCAGCAAAAGCGATGCACGCTTGCTGCCAGCAGTGACCTGCACGGCGTCATAGCCGTCGGTTTCCGCGGTCTTGACCTGCGTCACCCGATTCGGCGTCGCTTCGATCAGCGTCACCGGGATCGAAACGCCCTCGTCGGTGAACACCCGTGTCATGCCGCATTTGCGGCCTACCAATCCGATACTCATGGTCTTAAGCCTTCGGCCGTACCTGTCAATACAGCTTGATCTGAACGTCGACGCCCGCCGCGAGGTCGAGCTTCATCAGCGCGTCGACCGTCTTGTCGTTGGGATCGACGATATCGAGCACGCGCTTGTGGGTGCGAGTCTCGTACTGGTCGCGTGCATCCTTGTCGGCATGCGGCGCGGTGAGGATCGTGTAGCGCTCGATCTTGGTCGGCAGCGGGATGGGTCCGCGCACCTGCGCGCCCGTTCGTTTTGCCGTTTCCACGATTTCACTCGCCGAGCGGTCGATCAAACGATGATCGAACGCCTTGAGGCGAATGCGGATTCTCTGGTCTGCCATTTCCAATTCCTCAGATGCGGGACCGCGGCGCGCACACCGACGGCCACTCGCGGGATTCGATGCTTTACTCGACGATCTTCGCCACCACGCCGGCGCCGACCGTACGGCCGCCCTCGCGGATCGCAAAACGCAGCCCGTCTTCCATCGCAATCGGGGCGATCAGCGTCACCACCATCTTGATGT
>Ga0136636_10000438_pt1 | contig 20842 bp, 16 predicted proteins | sample AntDrymUQ8522106_2_FD_104653 | JGI IMG/M metagenome (GOLD analysis project Ga0136636, IMG submission 104653) | Polar desert sand microbial communities from Dry Valleys, Antarctica - metaG UQ852 (21.06) | ecosystem: Environmental > Terrestrial > Soil > Desert | place: Antarctica: Dry Valley... | reverse complement strand
TTCCAACACAATAAAGGGATCGCTGCCACCTAATTCCAACACAGATTTCTTTAAATTTTTACCCGCAGCTGCGGCAACACTTGCACCTGCACCTTCGCTCCCTGTAAGAGAAACAGCTTTGATGATTGGATTGGCAAGAAGGTCTTCTATTTTATCTGAACTTATAAAAAGATTGGTGTACAAACCTGCAGGTGCTCCGGCATCTACAAATAATTTTTCAATTGCCAATGCACATTGTGGTACGTTGGATGCATGTTTTAGCATGATGCAATTGCCTGCCATAATATTTGGTGCAGCAAACCTCGCTACCTGGTAATAGGGAAAATTCCATGGCTCAATGCCTAATAAAACACCAATCGGCTCTTTTCTAATATATGCTGAACCTATCTCCGGCGTAAGCGCTGTATCTGCTAAAAACTCCTCTGCATTGGTAGCATAATATTCGTAAATAGATGCGCTCAGTTCTACTTCGCCTTTACTTTCTTTAATACGTTTCCCCATCTCTAAGGTAATAAGGGCAGCTAATTCATCAGATTTTTCACGCATTAAATCTGCCACCTTTTGTATTATTTTTTTTCTGTCAGCAAAACTTTTGCTGCGCCATGTTTCAAAACAAACTGACGCTTTTTGTAGCTTCTCCTCTAATGCTTCTTTACTTATTTCATCAAAAGATTTTAAGGTTTCTTCCGTAAATGGATTTACTGTTTTATATGCCATCGTTTTTTATTTTTTAATGTTTAGACAGTAATTAAGGTACAAAGACAATGCCATGGGGAAATTATGTAGGTAAGGGAAGGTAAAATCAACGTTGATGCAAAGTAGAACCTCCACACGCTGGGTTCACGGAATTTGCAGCACACGTAAAGCAAAAAAACACTGATAAATTCTGTTTAAGAAAATTATATGTATCGTACTGTTTGTAGATTAGTTTTAGTGAAGAGGTTGCAGGCACGCTTGGTATTTACGTTGGGTTATTATTTTTTAAATTGAAAGATTACCTGAGAAAGGCGAAAAAGCGTCTACTGTTATTGCTGCTGAATTGTTTTACACCGTCAACGCCTATTTAAAATAACTCCTTTTGTACTATTGTCCGTTTTTTGTCCAGTGCCTGTCAGTGTTTTGTCTTCCGTTTTATTAGGAAACCGCACTCTTTCAATGCTACATTAGCATTGTATCTTTTTTTAAAAAAATGTAGCATGGCAAACAGGCAAACCAACCTTATTCTTTTTATTATCATTGTTATCCTGCTCATAATAGTGGTGTATTTATTTTTTGAATTGAGAGTGACAGCTCTTCAGGAGAAGATGCAGCAAGCTCCGTTATCTGTACTAACGCTTTCATTAAAAAAATCCAATCATTTCAACAACTAAAATAGTTATGCTACAGGTTTACAACATCTACCAACAATATATTACCCGTTTACAAAAGCCTTCCAGGTTTTTGGCCAATTTAAGAGCTGTGCTATTAATGATATTATTTCCGGCTTTCCTATCAGCACAACCCCTTCTTACTACCAGCTCATCTGTAGAAGGTGATTTTATTATTCCCACAGGAATAAATGCAGTAACTATCACTGCAATAGGTGGTGATGGCGGCGATGCAAATACAGTGACAACTTGTAGATATTTTGGTGGCAAAGCAGCAAGGGTAGCAGCTACTTTTTCTATCTATAGTTCGATTTGCCCCACAGGCCAATTCAATCTAGTAACAGGGGGTAGACTGCGTTTTGTGAGAGGCAAAAACGGGAGAGATGGCAGTGAAGGTGGCCAGTTCTTTCCTATTGGGTGTGGTGGTGGTGGTGCCGCTGTTTTATACCAGGCACCAGGTACTACAAACTGGATAATTTTACTGGTGGCCGGCGGCGGTGGCGGTGCACATGCTAACAGGGGACAGTTGGGTAATCAATGCTTTGGAGGTAACGGCTTTAATGCAAACCTTACCGAAAACGGAACCAATGGCGGTGGAACAAATGGCGGTGGCGGCGGTACTAACGGAAATGGGGGTAATGCAGGTGGCATAATACCTGGAGATGGTGGTGGCGGTGGTGGTGCTTTTGGAGCGGGTGGTAATGGAAGTATAGTGGCTTTGGGCGGGGGCTCTGGTTTTCCTGCAGGAGGTGTTGGAGGCTTCTATCAAGTGGGTGGAAGCTTTATCAATGGTGGTAATGGTTTTGGTGCAGGCGGCGCAAGGAATATTGGCGGTGGTGGTGGCGGTGGCTTTTCAGGCGGTGGCGGCGGATCTCAAAATGGTTATGGGGCCGGTGGTGGCGGTGGCAGCTTTGTGGCTATCAGTGCATTAAACATTCAAAAGAGCATTACAGGTGCCAACTTATCAGATGGAGGGTCTATAGCTACATCGTTAATATTAGGTACAAATGCACCCCCTGTGTCCAGATTATATGTAGATAAAGATGCCGTCGGGAGCAACAATGGTACAACCTGGGCCAATGCTTATATTAAACTACAGGATGCGCTGGCGGCAACTTCTAACCTTTGCCAAGTGGACATTTGGGTAGCAAACGGCACTTATTATCCTGATGAAGGCATCGGCTTTACAAACAACAACAGAACAGCTTCTTTTGCCATGAGATCTGGGGTTGCGCTGTATGGAGGTTTCGCAGGTAATGAAGCGCAATTATCCCAACGCAATTTTTTAACTAACCAAACTATTTTAAGTGGTGATTTATTGCAGAATAACAACAACTATTCCGATGCTCAATTTGCCAACTATGCCGATAATGCGTATCATGTTGTAAAAAGTGAAAACACGAACTCCACAGCAATACTGAATGGTTTTATTATCCATTCTGGCAATGCCAATGGCAGCTTCCCCGATAATTCTGGCGGCGGAATTTACAGTACCGCTTCGGGTACCCAAATCAGTAATTGCACCGTTTATTTTAATCAGGCGGTAGAAGGAGGAGGATTGTACAACAACCAAAGTTCTCCAACTATTTCTAATTGCATTTTTAAGAGCAATAAAGTAGTGTTAGGTGCTGCAGGCGTTTATGTGAAAAGCAACTCTTACCCATTTTTTTATAACTGTGTGTTTCAGGCAAATTATGTTGGCACTACCACACCGGATGGTGGGGGCGGTGGAGCTATTCTAAATGCGGTTAACTCAGCACCAGAATATATTAACTGCACTGTAAGCGGGAACTTTGCCAATACTGGTGGTGCAGTGTACAATCTCAACAATGCCAACCCTATATTTTACAACTCTATTATCTGGCAAAATAAATCTAGTACGGATGCCGTGCGCATATCTTCTGATGCTAGCTCAAGTATGACTTACAGAAATTGCTTGGTGCAGGGTATAAACCTTTCGGGCTCTTTTGGCAACCTGAATGGAAGTATAATTAATACCAACGTTTTTACGCTAAACGACGTTCCGGATATAGCGCCGCAGGCTATAGGTATTCTCAGCCTTGCAAGATGCTCCCCTGCTATTAACAATGGCAACAATGGTTATCTAGCCAATCCTACAGATATTGCCAACAATCCTCGTTTTGTAAATACCTCAGTGGATATGGGGGCTTATGAAGTTCAGTTAACCGACGAAGCCAGCAGGTTGTACGTAAATGCAGCTGCTGTTGGTACTAACAATGGTTCATCGTGGGGCAATGCCTTTACCAAACTACAAGATGCTATAGCTTTTAATTGTAATGGTATTTACCAAATATGGGTAGCTAAAGGAACTTATAAACCCACTACAATCATCGACAGGGATGCTGCCTTTACACTCGAGAACAACCTTTCTATTTATGGTGGTTTTGCAGGTACTGAAACATTGCTTACCCAGCGAAACTGGCGTGTAAACCCAACCATTTTAAGCGGTGATATTGGCTTGTTGAATAATTATGCAGACAACTCTTATAACGTTATTAGAAATGTAAATAACGGATTAAACAACACTGCGGTGCTGGACGGATGTACGGTTACCGGCGGCAACGCCAATAAAACTGATTACATCGGAAGCAGAGGCGGTGCAGTGCACAATTTAAATAGTGCGCCTGCTTTCTACAATTGTATTTTTACAGGGAATAATACTGCAGCATATGGCGGTGCTATGTTTAACCAAACAGCTTCACCACTCGTAGTAAACAGTTTGTTTACGGGCAATACAGCCCAATACGGTGGTGGTTTATACAATGAAAGTGCAGCCACCAGAATTATTAATTGCAGCTTTGCAGGCAACCAAGTCACAATTACCGGTGCTGCTATGTACACTTTTGGTATCGTTGCACCACAAATTACCAACAGCATTTTGTGGGGCAACAGCTCAGGCATACAAAACGCAGGTGGCGCAGTGCCAACAGTTACTTACAGTATTGTACAGGGTGGTTATGCCGGTGTTGGTAACCTTAATATAAACCCGCTGTTTATTGTTCAGCCAGCACCGGCACTGGGCAGCACAGGAGACCTAAGGGTACTGGGCTGTTCCCCTGCAGTAAATGCTGGCAGTAATGCAGCTTTACCAGCTGGCTTTACCACAGATTTGGGATTATTTCCCCGCATAGCAATGGGTGCAATTGATATGGGTGCACATGAACGGCAGACAGCAGCAACAACTGTAATTATTTATGTTGATTCTTTGGCTACTGGCAGCAATAGCGGCGAGAGTTGGACCAATGCTTATAAAAACTTTGGCAGTGCACTTACAGAATTAAACTTTTGCAGCCCGGGCACTACCATACAAGTTGCAAAAGGTACCTACACGGTACCGCTCAATTCAACTTTTAATTTTGATAAACTCGGTGCAGTGGTGCTGGGTGGTTTTCCTACAGGTGGCGGCACAAGAAACGCTACTGCAAACCGTGTAATCTTAAAAGGAAATGTACTTGTAATAAAGAATGTAAGGCTTGATGGTTTTGAAATACAACAACCTTAGAATGTACTGCGACATGTTTCGCAATGATACTGCTGCATTAAATACCGGCTATATATTCTTCTATATTAGCATCATTGCCAAGGGTAAAACGCTTGCGGAGCCGTTGCCTTGTTTTATGCACACTGTCCACAGAAATACCCAGCATAGATGCCATTTGGCGGGTGGTTAACTGCAGGCGGGTAAGTGCTGCCATGCGCTGTTCGGCTACCGTAATATCTGCCACCGTATTTTTGAGCCGTTGGAAAAATAGTGGGAATATTTTTTCGAAAAGTGATTTGAATTTGTCCCAGTCATCTTCGGTTAAAATAGTTTGATGGCTCAATTCTGATATAAGTTGCTGTTCTTCTACTGAAATAGTTCTATTGTTTAACTGTTGTTCCAGTTTTTCAACAAGGTTTGTTTTTTCGATGATGTTTTCTGTAAACATTTTCAATTGTTCTCTTGCAGATTCCACTTCTTGTTGTATCCTTAAATTTTCTTCCTGTATCCTCAGTTTTTCCTGTTGGGCAAGCTCTTGCTGGTGCTTCACTTTAAGCCGCTGCCTGTTTACGAGCAATAAAGCAATCACCGCTAAAAACAATATGGCTGCTATGATAATATTTCGTTGCTGCACCTGTTCTTCTTTTTCACGCTGTAGCCTGCGGATGTTGTAGCTACTCGTTTCTTCATTGAGCCTTAGTTTTGAAATACTGATGCTGCTTTGGTAAATCATTCTTTCTAATGAGTCGTGCAGTTTGTTGTATTTGCCGGCGTAATAATAAGCGCTGTCATTATCACCCAGGCTTTTAAAAATTTCTGAAGCTGTGTTGTAAGCATTCTGCAGGTAATTGGCGGATGGCCATTTTTGCAACAACCCAAAAGCTTCCCTTACTTGTAAAAGTGCTATTGCTTTATTGCCCAAAGCCAGGTTGGTTTTTGCTGCCCACTGCAGGGAATTGGCAGCATTGTCATAAAGCTCATTTTCTTTACTGATGTTATAATCCATTTCAAACAGTGGCAAGGCTGTAGTGTAGTTTCTCTGTGCATAATATATCTGCGCCCTATTCCCTGAAATAATGCCAATCCATGCCGGATAATTTGCTTTTTTTTCTGCTTCCAGAGCTTTACTGTAGTATAAAAAGGCAGAATCGTACTTGCCCATCCTGTGATAAGCCAGTGCAATGGTATTGGAACAAGTCATTGTATAATGATCTTTAAAATCACTATTAGATGCATTTAAAATAATGATGGCTTTTGCTGAATATTTAATGCTTTTTTCATATTCCCTCACCCGCCACAGCATTTCGCCCAATATCACATAATGGCCAAAGGGAGCCGCAAGGTTGATTTTATCATACAACTCAGCACTGTTCATCATGTACATTACAGCAAGTTCTGTATCATCTAAAACATACATGTAATTACCATACATGCCGCTTACCATTGCGGTAAGATACTCGTTGTTGGTTTCATACGCCAGTTGAATAGCTTTTGAAAGCAACTTTTTTACTTCCGGCTTAATTTGCTCTTTTTTTAAAGGTTTATATTCAGGGGAGGGCATGTTAAAATACACCAGTAATGCTACTTGTAGACAATAATACCGGGCTAAAAAATAGTTGCCATTTGCATCAGGTTGTTTACTGAGTTGCGTTAAAAAATTAAATACGGAAGCGCTGTCTGTTTTGCGCAGAAGGGTGCTTAATTTAAATACTGACTCATTTTTTATATCTTTCGAATCGGCTAGTTTTGTTACCCACTCTTTAGCATCAAAGCCGGTTGTTTGGCAAAGAGAAATATGATAAATACCAACGAAAAAGAGAATTAAGAAAAGAGTTATAAACTTCACAAATGCCTGTTTTTGTTTCGTAAAATTATATATTATCATATTAATATATTATTTTAATGAAGATGATTATTTTTTGGAGTTAGGAATAGGAGAAATTTTATTGGTAATAGTTTCAAATTTAGATGCCTAATGCCATCAGTTTTTAAGCTTCATCCTTAAGTTTAAGTATAAAAGCTATCCTCTCCGGCTTGTTGTCCGTTTTTTGTCCTGCAGCTGTCCGCTTATTGTCGTTGGTTTTAGTTGTTTTCCTTTTTACAGGATGGTATTTTTATGATGTAAATCTTTACTATGTCGTTCACCAAAAAATACCTGTTTGTTATCTGTGTAATTGTGGTCACATTTATTCTTATAACCCTTGTATATTTTTTTTATGAACAGCTTATGCAAGCATTGGAATAAAAAATTATAGTAGTACCTAGCTATTCCCTAAAAAATGTTGAATCAAAATAAAATATTTTCTTAAAAATTATCATCTATTAAAATCATCTATTAAAACAAAAAAAATGAAGTACAATAACTTAAAAATCATTTTGTTTATGCTCATCTTTTCTTACATGAGTAAAGGTATGGCAGCACAAAATGTGGGCATTGGTACAAACATTCCTACCAACAAATTAAGTGTGGCTGGAAAAGTAAATATAACCGATAGCTTGGGAGTAGGCACTGCAAGCCCCAGAGCAAGGTTAGATGTTTTAGGAAATACACTGCTAAGAGGTACAAACAGTAATACATTTAATACACCGTTGCTTGCAGGCGTAGAATTTTTTACAGGAAGATCTAGTCTTGGAGTCAAAGATGTTAACCAGACAACGGCCGACCTGGCATTTAATTGGAGCGGAGCAGGTGGTGGCTTTAGGCATTTTATAGAAACCAGACACGACATTGTTCCGGGCAATGGAAATGCATTGGGATTTTACATAAACAACCAAGGTACAGGCGCAGGGTCATCAACACCAGGTATAGGCAATACTTTGCAACTGGCCATTACGGGAAGTGGCGTTGGTGTGGGTACTAACACCCCAGATGCCAGTGCACAAATAGAAATAAAAACCGCCAATAAAGGTTTGTTGCTACCTCGGGTGGTAGATACAACCGCTGTAGCTGCCCCTGCGGAAGGACTGATGATCTATAACCGAAATACTAAAAGAACAAATTTTTTTGATGGCGCACGCTGGCAAAGTCTGCAAAATGCTGCCACAACAGTTGGAACCCAACCAGACTCCATCACTTATACAATTGGATCTTCTATCAACAATTTTGTAGCAGGCACATTTCAATTAATTAGTTCGGGTCATGCTGCAAGCACCATTATAGGCCCTTTCGGCGGGGGAACACCTAGTGTTTCTGTTGCATCTTTTTCGGATATCATTTTTAAAAAAGCGACCGATAATAATAGTGCCGGTTTTATACGAAATCTCACTACAGGAGCTATCACTAATACTTTTATAGAAATTAAATTTTTTAAACCAGGCAGTACTTCACCTTATTATTCTGTTAAAGGAACTAATTTTTTTGTGAATGGTTTTGACGTAAATACAGCAACAGGTTTTGCAGAAACCATTTCTATTGTACCAACAATTATCGGCTTTAAAAATTGGATAAACAATACTACCTGGGCATGGAACAGAAGTACAAATGTTTCATCTACTTATTAATTGAATGATAACAGGAAATTTTGCTACAAAATAAAAGTTGTATGCAATGTGTTTTTAACAAGCATTTTTATGAATGGCCGGATACTGCCTGTAAATGATTACATAACTAATAAAATAATAACCATGCAAATTTTAAAACTACATTTTGATCAGCAAAATAATGCTATTTTATTATTTACTCTTTTTGGAAAAGAATTAATTGATGCTAATAAAATAGTAAGAATAGAAGCTTTGAGCAACTATAGTAAAATTTATTTGTCAAATGGAAAATCATTTGTAATTGCGAAAGTGTTGCGCTGGTTTGAAGATAAATTAACCTGTACAAAATTTATACGGGTGCATAGAACCCATCTTATAAATAAAAGTTTTATGCACTCCTATTCCCTTCACCATGGCGCAAAGATAATTTTACAAAACGGCGAAATAATTTCTGTATCAAGACGAAAAGAGAAAAGTGTTTTGATGGATTTGCACGTGGCTGCATAAAATATGGTTAGCACAATGTTCAGTAACGGTAGGGTCGATGCTGTGGGGTAAATAATTAACGCAACGTCCGGCAAGGGCGGAGAGTTGCTGCGAAACAGGAAGACAATGCCATTGGGGAAATTAATAATTCAATGTCGGGCAAGGGAAGAGACTTTGCTGTGAAGTTAAATTTTATTGACAAACAAACCGGCTTTTTATAAAACAGACAGTATTGCAGAAGTTAAAGGCAGCGCTTTTGTTTTTAAAGAAAACAAGGGAATGGCTCCTTCCGAGGTGGCAACCATACCAACACCTGCAAATGGTTTAATGATAATAAATACCAACAGTAATGAAACCCAAATGCCTGATGGAACAGGGTTTTATGTTTGGGGTGGCAGTGCCTGGAGAAAAATCTTATTGATCGAAAATGGAAATTCTACCTCCGGCTGGCCTACAAGGGGCAACAGCTAAACCAATGCTGATTGTAATTTTGTAGGTACAAAAGATGACAGCTTGCTTTTACATAATAACACGGCAGGCACAGATGCTAAAACTGGCCTGTATTTTAAAACAGGATCAAGTTACTCAAGTACATTTACACCTATTGGCACAAGTTTTACGCATAGGCTTGGACTATTCACGTATGGTAGTTCGGGGCCAGCTAGTTTATTGGAGACGGTAAGTATTTTGGATGGTGGCAATGTGGGTATTGGTACCATTAACCCGACAGCTAAACTAGCAATAGCTGTAAGTTTAAAAGGTTACAGATGGAAGCCAAGGTGCAGGTAATTAATTCAGCTTAAGGCTAGAGAGCCTACGTCCTTGCAAAATAGAACCATCACGGAAGTTGAACAGTACTCTGTGGGACAAGAATTGTCATCAAGCCTGAAACAGAATGTTTTTGAAAAACGGGTGTGGAGAATAGCCAGAAAATTAGTATAAATAATATAGTTTCCCGCCATTTCGCAAAACTTTAAACTACCGCTGGATATTAATTGACGGGCTTTTTTTGCTAAATTGTATTTAATGATTGAATACGTTTGGTGAACCACGGTAGATGTGTTAATAAGCTAAAGGCAACTTTTTCTTTCTGGGAAATTTGTTTAGAAGGAAGTGAAATGCATTATTATTTAAAAAATATTTTTAACTACTGCAACCCTTTTTGCCATCGCACGTATGTATAAGGTGTAAGAACAAAATAGAAAAGAACCACATATTTGCTGCATTAAACTAACCCTTACTAAAGATAAAGACTGAGATAAAAATTGGAAAATATTAACCGTATTATACAAGGATGCGTTGGTAAAGAACATAAATACCAAAAGATGGTTTACGAAAACTATAGGGGGTATGCATTGAAAATTGTTTTCAGGTATATATATCGTTATGAAAAGGCAGTAGATGTGGTAAATGATGGCTTTGCAAATTGTTTTAAAGCATTTGAAAGGTTTACAATAGGCGATACAGACGAGGACAACAGAAAAATATTGATGGGGTACATTAAGAAAATAATGGTTAATGCCTCTATTGACGAATTAAGAAGAAATAACATGTCGCCGGAAATTGGCGGAATACCGGAAGAGGTTTGGGGAGATACCAACAAAGAAGATGATGCTGACCAAAAATTATTGTATAAACAGATTATAATACTAATAAAAGAATTGCCACCTGCTTACAGAATTGTATTTAATATGTATGTAATAGACGGTTATAATCATTTGGAAATAGCAGATATCCTAAAGATTCCGGTTGGTACCTCAAAATCTAATTTATCAAGGGCAAGAGCCATACTTCAGGAAAGTATCAAAAAAATGGAGGAGCAAGATTATGCAATATCAAAATGACGATATGGATGAATTATTTAGGAGAGCCGCAGATGGCTATCCTCTTAAAATGCAGGAAGATAATTGGGATGCTGTAGCTGGAAAATTATCTGTTCCTGCGGCAACTACAGTTGGGGTTAACCAACAAAAAAGTAAAAAGAATAATTATAAACCGGCAACACTATTATTGTTACTGTTGTTTATTTCTGGTACTACGGCATTGCTGGTATTAAACAAACAAAATGACATTGTTGATAACAGAACCTCATTTAAAAACAGAGAAAACGTAAAAGCGAGTATTATTAATAAAGATTATCCTGATAATAATTATAGAAAAATACCAATTGCAAAAAGCAAAAGGGTAAGCTCTTTCTCAATAATTGGTGAAGAAAGAAATGCACTAAAAATAAAAAAGCAAATTTTGTTTCGTGCTGGTTTCATGAAAATGAGTAGTAACAATCCTGAGATATCCTATACAGATGAATTAGCTGAAAATAAAAATGAAACAAGTGTTAATCAAAACAAGCCTGATGAAAAAAATGCAGGGACAGGAGATATCAATAATCAAAACAGCTTGGCTAACCTACTTAAAGAAAAGCAGGAAAACAATATTGTAAAGGATAACGAAACAGAAAAGAAAAATGATTCTGCCAATGCTGTAAAAGAAAAGAAGAAAAAAGAAAAAAAGTTTTATGTGGGTGTATTTGCAGGACCACAGTTTAACCAGGTTAAAAGCCAAGGTTTTAGCAATGCAGGTGTTAGTGCAGGCTTGGTTGTAGGTGTAAACTTATCAAAAAAGCTGGCGGTTGAAACCGGATTATTTATTTCTGAAAAAAAATATTTTAGTAGGGGCGAGTATTTTAAAATGATAAAGGATGCTTCTATGCCTGCCAGCATGAAAGTGATTAGCCTAAATGGTAAGAGCACAGTTCTTGAAATACCGGTGACAATTAAGTATAATTTTATTAAGAAAAACAGATCAAATTTCTTCGGTACAATAGGCGCATCATCCTATATTTTAACCAATGAAACCAATAATTATCTGGCAGTTGTAAATGGAAATAAGGAACAACTTGCTATTAACTATGCTAAGAATGCTAACTATTTTACTGCAGCATTAAATGTAAGTGCAGGTTATGAATATAAATTAAAACAAACAACATTAAGAGTTGAGCCTTATGTACAATCTCCATTAAGAAATATTGGGGTTGGCTCTATGCCGGTAATGAGCACAGGAATACACGTGGGCATTACCCTACCTTTTCATTAAAAATGATCTAATACTTTGATCTGTTTTCAAAATAAATTATTACACATTGTAATAATAGCGTCACACTATTTTTTAAAAATTAAAACAACACAAATGAAAAAATTATTTTCAGTTATGGCAATTGCACTTCTTTTTGCATCTTGTAAAAAAGATACAGAAACTGTTACGGTTACAGTAGATCCAACAAACCCGGTTGGAAATTTCACCGCTTCAAAAAACGGCAATCTTACAGCTCAAAATGGTACTCTTACCACAGGAGCAATTCAATTAGGTACCGATACACAGGGCTCAACTTTTCTTCGATTGGGTTCAAATTTTACAACTAAATTGACCACTGGAACTGTAACCGTTTTTTTATCAACCTCTGCTACTTACATGGCTAATCCGGGTACAGGAAATCCTGCGCTTAAATTAATTGGAATAGTGTCCTCGAATGGAGAAAAGTTTTTTAAAATAACAGAGACTGTCCCATCAAACTTTACACATGTAATCATTTGGTGCGGTTCTGCAAACATTCCATTTGGTAACGGGCAATTGTTATAAATTATTTATTAAAACTTTAAAGGGGTGCTTATAAAGTATCTCTTTAAAGTTTTAAACTAATATCAAATGAAAAACCTTTTGATTTTCTTTTTAGCATCAGCATATTCTGTAAGCTCGTTTTCACAAAGTGGCTTTACAAGAGAAAAGCAAAACTTTTTTGTAAAAGCAGACTATCAATTTTATAATTCTGTAAACTATAATAATAATAAAGGAACTGAAATTGAAACAAGCAGGTTTAGCCAAAAAACTTTTTCATTGTATGGTGAATATGGTATTAGCGAAAGGTTTGCCATTAACGCTAACATTCCGGTTTTTCGTTTAAATGGCTATGAAACTACCAATGCTGTTGCTGGCGTTGGAGATTTATCGGTTGAACTAAAATATGCACTTAAAAAGGGTAAATTTCCCATCGCTGTAAGTATTGCACCAAATTTACCAACTGGCACACAGCAACTTTTTGCAAATAGTAAACTAAATAACTTCGATAAAATTGATCTCCCAACCGGCGATGGTGAATTTAATATTTGGACCACAGCGGCAATATCTCATTCGTTTTATCCAAAACCAATGTACGCATCTGCATTTACATCTTTTAATTATAGAACAAAATACAAAGACAGAAATTTTCAAAACCAGTTTCAAACGGGGGTAGAATTTGGCTATAAATTCGTAAACAAATTATGGCTTTCAGGAAAAATATTTGTTTTAACAGGAGTGGGTCCACAACCAATGTTTGCTGATTTTATTAGAGGAGACGGATCAAGCTTTACAGGTGTAACAATAAATACTCTTTATGAATTGGGAAAACACTTAGGTTTGAGTGCTCAATATTTTAGATGTAACAGCCTAATAGTTGATGCAAGAAATAACTATGCTGCCGGTACATTTTCTTTTGGGCTAACGTATGTTAAAAAGCGATAGCTAATATTTTGGGTGCTTGCAACAATGTAACAAACTAAAAATAAAATTTTGTCAGGATTTCAGCTATTTCACGTCTAAGTTTTGGAGCAAAGCGCAAAGTATTTTTAAAAAAATAATAAATATGAAACTCAACTTAATTTGGATAGCAGTCACTTTCTTAGTATCCTTAAATTCTATTGCACAAAAATCAGTGATTACGAACCCTGAAAATATTTCTCACCACTCATTTAATAACCTCTTACAAAAATATGTGTCCATCAATGGTACAGTAAATTATAAGGGCCTAAAATCCAGTAAGCTCGAACTGGAGAATTATATTAATAGTTTAGCTAAACAAATACCCGACAACACTTGGAATAAAAATGCGGCCCTTGCCTATTGGATAAATGCTTACAATGCATTTACGTTAAAATTAATTGTAGATAATTATCCTGTAAAAAGTATTACTAATTTAAGTGGAGGCAAACCATGGGATGTAAAAAACATTCCCTTAGCAGGTAAAAAATATTCGTTAAATAATATTGAGAACGATATCATAAGGCCAAATTACAAAGATGCCAGAATTCACTTTGCTGTAAACTGCGCTGCCGTATCTTGCCCGCCATTAGCAAATGTCGCTTTTACCGAAAGCAATATAAATGACCTGCTGGATACAAGAACAAAAGATTTTATAAATTCCTCTGCAAATACCATCACAGCATCTAAAGTTAGGATCTCCAAAATATTTGAGTGGTATAGCAGTGATTTTGCAGATGTAAAATCTTTCCTTAATAAGTATAGTACTATTAAAGTAAATAATAATGCCAGTGTTGGATATAATGAATATGATTGGAAGTTAAATGAATAATGAAAAAGAAGATATTGTGAAAGCACGATTGTGATGCTTTTACCGGAAAAGAATACCGGAGAAGCTTTAAAAAGATTTAATAATAATCTGTAGTTATACAGCAATTCATTTTTATTTAATGCCAAGAACCATGGAGTGATTTTTAGTAAAAATGAAATTAAAGTTTGTAACCAATAATATGATTTTGGTGCTGTAAGAACTTTTTGATATGATCTTTGAAATAGTAAAAGCGTTTAGTGATTATTAAAACCAGTTGAAAACGGAATATGCGCAAGATATAGCACTTCGTTAAACTGAAGTCTTTTGCGGGTTAGTGCATGGAACGGCAGGTTTATTTGATTCCTCAAAAATACTGACCTATTCCAAAAACAATTCCGCTGTTTCTTCTTTCATTATTTATAATGCCATAACCATAATCTATTCTGAATACGGCATTAAATATTGTTTTATGAATAAATCGAAGGCCAGCACCTGGATACAACTTTAAATTTTCCTTGTTATAAAAATCACTCAATCCCCCGCCAGGGTTTCTAAAAGAACCCGCATCTACAAAAAGATTACTTTGAAGAACAAACTTATTTTTTTGATAAAGTACATACCTGTATTCTGTATTTAATACCAATGTACCTGTTCCTCTAACTATGAGATTACCAACGCCCCTTATATTTAAATTATTATCAACAGCAAACGGTGCAAAAGGACTGTTACTATTAGATGATAAGCCAACCCTAAATCTAGTAGCTAAGTTTCCTTTTTTAGCTATTATCTTATAGAAGTTAAAATCGTTCCAGCCGATGATAAATTTACTTTGAAATTTATTTTTAGAAGTTACATATTGCAGATTTAGATTGCTCGTAAAACCATACAACAAAAAATAATTATACCTCAAATTATTAAACTGGTACTCCAGTTTAAACAGGTTTTTCATAACATCTAAAAACTGAGGCACGGACGGGTCGGTAGCTCCATCTAAATAATTATATTTTTCATCAAATAGCGTGATGCCAAGTTTTATAGTGTTATTAAAATTTGCCTGGTATCTACCCAAAACTTCAATGGATGTATTTGTATATCTATAATTAGATTTATTATTGGCAATAAAAATAGGCTCTCTGCTACTAAGAGATTGAAAATTTGATTCAATTCCGAATTTGTTAGAAAAAAAATAAGGAGTAGAATAATTTATACCGAAAGAATGAAATTCATTATACTGATAAAACCCTCCCAGCGTATTGTTCTTACCATTTAAATTATATTCTTGCAAGCCAATTCTATAAAATCCTACAAAGTCTGTTGTTCCAATATTAAGAATAGGTATTGTTGTGAAATTTTCTGTTATATCTAAAGTAAGTTTACAAAAGGTAGTATCCAATGCTTCAACTTTATATTCTACTTTTAAGATACCATTCAGCCGGGTTAAGAAAAAAATATCTTCATTTAGTTTTACAGAATCCAGCAGGTCGCCTACTTTAGTTTTTATTATTTTAATCATAAACGACTTGTTCATTTTCTTGGCATTTACTATTTTAATTTCTTTAATTTCCTTTTGTTGGGCAACAACAGAAGTGGAGAAAAATAACAATAAAACAACTAGCCGCATCTTTAAAGTTTGAACAACAAATATAATATTTAAACCGCTTAACAGGTTACCGAAACGAACATTAAATGAATAATAAATTTTAAAATAAACAAATATTTTTATGAAGAAAACACTACTGTTTGTGTTAGCAATATCAGTTGCTTCCTTATTGTGTATTGCGCAGGAGAAATCTAATATTCAAAACTACACACCTTCCAAATTATTAGAGCAGGGGAAAGTAGATATTAAATGGTTCAACAACTTATATACACAAACAAAAGCAGAAAATAGCGGCGTTACGGCATCAGTTCCCCGGTCTAGCTTTTTCACTACCTCGCTTGAGGCTTTCACTGGAATTACCAAAAACAAAAAATTAAACGCAGGCGTAATAGTAGAATTTCGATCTAATTCGTTTGCAGGTAAATCGCCTACAAGTGTGTTCTCGTTTAAAAATGAAACAGGTAAATCACGGGTAGGTTTATCGCATATTGCACCATCATTAAAAATCGCACCATTTAACGCTGTGCCAAGGTTTTCTATACAGAGTTCCGTTTTCATTCCTGTGTTTAATAAAGAGTCAAATAATAATGGTTACCTGGCCAACAATAGTGTAATATGGCAAAATCGTTTTTTTTATGATTATAGCTTTAAAGGAAATAAGTTTCAACTTTTTTCTGAATTGGGGACAAGGCTTTTTTTTGGACAAAAACCTAAAAATGAAGATGGTACTTTTAATGCGAACGGTGGGTTTGCAAACAATAGTATAGAGCTAGCACCAGGCGTTTTTTTAAGCTATTTTCCAAGCTCAAAATTTACTGCACTGGTATTTGTACAACATGCGCAGTTAGTAGAAATTAGCAATAAATTTTCGCAAAACTATAGCGCCCTTGGGTTGGGTGCAAAATATCAATTGTCAAAAACACTAAATATTGAAACACTTTACAGTAAATTCATTAGGGGTAATGATAGCGGCCTTGGGCAGTCATTTAATCTTGGATTAAGAGCCATTTTTTAATTTATTGTTAACTCAAAAATTACTTGTTATCAGTTATACAAACAAAGCACTGTACTATCTTATAGAAGATGTTATTGCTAAAATACTGGTTACCTGCACTCTTTTAAATAAACTTTTTTTAAGTGAAATCATAATTATCCAAGAAAATAATAAAAAGAACATAGATGAAAGTTTTAGTAATGGCAATATTTTTTTTAATGGCAATACCTTCAGCCAAAACCTACACTAAAGAATATTTTAGTAATGGCAAGGTTAAGCAGGAAGGTTGGGTAAATGGTAATGCAAAAGCAGATTACTGGTTTTTCTATTATGAAAATGGAAAAACAAAAGAAGAGGGCTTCTATGATATTAATCAAAGAAATAAGTATTGGAAGTTTTATAGAGTTGATGGATCAAAGCAGATGGAAGGCAGGTTTAAAAAAGATTTGGCTTGTGGTTGGTGGGTGTTTTATACAAATGATAGAGTGGAAAAAAAAGTACAATATGATGGGGGTAAAAAAAATGGCTATATACTCTATTATGTAAAAGGAGAAATTTTAAAAGTGGAGAAGTATAAGGATGATATCAAAGCGGGAGAATGGACAGACTATGCCACATTTAAAAAAGACAATTAGTGTTTAAGATAACTGTAATTATTCCTGCATATAACGAAGAGGGTTCTATTGGAAAAGTAATAAAAGATATACCGGCTATTGTAGATGAAATTATTGTAGTAAATAATAATTCTACTGATAGCACAGCGGCAGTGGCAGAAGCCGCCGGTGCAACTGTGCTATTTGAAACTAAAGCAGGTTATGGTTTTGCTTGCCTTAAGGGGATGGAATTTGTTGCTGATAAAAATATGAAACCAGACATTATTGTTTTTTTAGATGGCGATTATTCTGATTACCCAGAGGAATTGGAGAAATTAATATTGCCTATTATACAAAACGATTTTGATTTTGTAATTGGTGCAAGAATAAAAAAATTAAGAGAGCACGGTTCTATGACTGTTCAACAGATTTTTGGAAATTGGCTGGCGACCTTTTTAATGAAATTATTTTTTGGCTCACGGTTTACAGATTTAGGCCCTTTTAGAGCAATTAAATATAGTAAGTTGCTGCAAATGCAAATGCAGGATAAAACCTACGGATGGACGGTGGAAATGCAATTGAAGGCGCTGAAACAAAAAATGAAATATGCAGAAATTCCTGTACGATATAGAAACAGGATTGGCATATCAAAAGTATCTGGCACGCTAAAAGGTACTGTAATGGCTGGTATAAAAATTATTGGTTGGATCATAAAATATAGTTTTAAATAGTATGTGGTTAACGCTCTCTTATATTATAATTGTTGTTTACGGCATTGCTTTGTTGATGGTTTTTTTTTACAGCCTTGCGCAATTGCATTTGTTATTAAACTACGTAAGGGCAAAAAAGAAAAAAGATATTGCTCCGGTAATTAACTTATTGCACAGCTATGAAACTCCTTTTGTTACTATTCAGTTACCGGTTTATAATGAAAAATATGTAATGGAAAGGTTGCTGCGTTGTATTGCTGCCATAGATCATCCCAAAGAGAAATTAGAGATACAGGTATTGGACGATAGTACAGATGATAGTGCAGAACTGACTGCTTTATTAATTACAGAAATCAGGAAAACAGGATTAGATATTTTGCATGTTAAAAGAACAAACAGGGTTAACTATAAAGCTGGCGCTTTAAAAGAAGGCTTAACAACTGCTAAAGGAGAATTTATTGCCATATTTGATGCAGATTTTTTGCCGCAGAAAGATTGGCTAACCCTTACAGTGCCGCATTTTAAAAATGCAGAAATTGGAGTAGTACAAACCCGATGGGGGCATATTAACAGAGATTATTCATTGCTAACCAAAGTACAGGCTTTTGCATTGGATGCGCATTTTACATTAGAACAAAGCGGGAGAAATGCAAACGGCTATTTCATAAACTTTAATGGTACAGCTGGTATTTGGCGAAAGGAGTGTATAATAGATGCAGGCAATTGGGAAGGAGATACATTAACCGAAGACTTGGATTTAAGTTACAGAGCTCAACTAAAAGGTTGGAAATTTAAGTACCTGGAAGATGTTGTGACCCCAGCTGAATTGCCTGTGGTGGTAAGCGCTGCAAGGTCTCAGCAGTTTAGGTGGAACAAAGGGGGTGCAGAAAATTTTATAAAAATGTTTCGCAAAATAGTATCATCTAAACAAATGCCGTTTAAAGCAAAACTTCACGGGTTGCTGCATTTGGTTAACAGTACCATGTTTTTCTTTATACTGATTATGTCAGTATTAAGCATACCCATGCTTTATATAAAAAAAAGTTTCCCTGAGCTGGCAGTATATTTTAATATCAATGGTTTTTTTATTACCAGCACCATCATTTTGTTTAGCTGCAACTGGATAGTTTTTAAAAACCTTCACGGCTCAGGGATACGAAGTTTTATAAGTTTCATCAAAATGTTTTTTTCCTTTTTTACGATTGCCCTTGGTTTTTCGTTACACAATACGCTTGCAGTAGCTGAGGCTTATGCAGGAAAAAAAAGTGCATTTATACGAACACCCAAATTCAATATTAATAAACTAACAGATAGCTGGAAGGGAAACCAATACATGAATACAAAGCTTTCCATAAACACATTTTTAGAAACGATACTTTTACTATATTTTGCTTTTGGTTTATATAGTGCATTTCATGTGCACGACTTTGCTCTATTTCCTTTTCATTTAATGTTGTTTGCAGGCTTTGGATATGTTGTTTTTAATTCTTTAAAGCAAAGGATGGTTGAAAATTAGTGAAGTAACAAATAAAACTATGCGGCTGGGCAAAGCATCGACTCCTTCGTTCATGTTATCATATTGTGTTTAGCGACTAGCAATTTTTAAATAATCAAAAAACTTAAGTTTATTTTAAGTTTGGTTATTAATCTGTCAATACAATTTTGATTCGTCCGTAGCCCGTTATTAAGTGGAAAAACGAAAGTTTAAAAACGGAATGTTTTAGGTGTCACAATCTTATAAAGTGGAGAAGGATTAATACACTACTGATACAGTTTCTTTTGTGGTAACTATTATTAAAAAAAGTTATAAATATATTTTATAAAAATAGGAAAGCAACCAAATATTGTTGCGGATGTTAGAAAAAAGTGCAGTTTCGCTAGAAAATTTTTCTATCTATCAATAGGTACCAATTTAAATACATAGCCAGGGTTTTCTACCGCTACATAAATATATCCATCGGGGCCCATTCTTACATCTCTCATTCTGCCAATGTTTTTTAACAACAGTTCTTCTCCTGTTATTATTCCATTTTTAATTTTGCATCGGTTCAAATAATTAAAACGCAAAGAGCCTACCAACAAATCGCCCTTCCAGCCATTGTACCTGTTGCCTTCCACAAACGCTGTTCCGCTTGGCGCAATAGATGGTATCCAATAATGCAATGGTTGCTCCATACCGGGCAATGCTGTTTTATCTGTAATAATTTTGCCATTGTAATTGATGCCGAATGATATAGCAGGCCATCCATAATTTTTACCGGGCTCAATAATATTTACTTCGTCGCCACCACGTGGACCATGTTCTGTTTCCCAAATTTTGCCGGTTGCTTTATCCATTGCAAGCCCTTGTGGGTTGCGGTTGCCATAGCTATAAATGGTTTTTCTTGCTGAAGTTGATTGTGCAAAAGGATTGTCAGCAGGTATGCCACCATCATCTGTAATGCGATGTATTTTACCAAGATCGTTTGCGGTAGATTGGGGATTTTGTTTTTCATTTCCTCTTTCGCCTACCGAAAAATAAATAAATCCATCTTTACCAAAAACCATTCTGCAGCCATAATGGTGGCGGGTGGTTGAATAAGGCAATGCCTCAAAAATTATCTTGGTATTTATAAGTTCATTGTCTTTTAAAGTAGCTTTTAAAATAGCAGTAGTAGCAAGCTTTGGGTCATCGTCTTTAGCTTTTGAGTAAGACAGATAAATGATGTTATTCTTTTCAAATTGTGG
>Ga0136636_10000437_pt1 | contig 20847 bp, 15 predicted proteins | sample AntDrymUQ8522106_2_FD_104653 | JGI IMG/M metagenome (GOLD analysis project Ga0136636, IMG submission 104653) | Polar desert sand microbial communities from Dry Valleys, Antarctica - metaG UQ852 (21.06) | ecosystem: Environmental > Terrestrial > Soil > Desert | place: Antarctica: Dry Valley... | reverse complement strand
CCAGGTCGGCACGGAGCGCGGGTCATCGGCACGGTTGCCGGCCACGGTGGCGCTGCGCAGCGGGACCCCACCCGGGTCGAGTGTGGCCAGGGTTTGCTTAAACTGGAGCAGGTCCGGGCGCTGTTCTTTGCTATGGCCGAATTGGAGCAGGGCACGGTCGGATTGCCCGCCGTCCGCATGGGCATGGGTCACATTGAAGGACGTGGTATCCACGCGCGCCACGTGGGTGGGGAGCGCATAGACGCGCACGCTATGCCGACCGATCGCCTGTTGCACGGCGGTGATCTGGCTGGCGTCCTGGCCGAGCACCTCCAACAAGCGCCCAAGTCGGTCGTCGGTGACATCGGCGGGGGTGATCGTCCAGCCCGTGAGCGCCATAAGCGTGGCCTGATGGGCGGCAACCCAATCGGCCAACGCCGAGAGCCGATGGTCGCGCGCGTGCAGCACGAAGGTCAAGAACAGCACGGCACGTTGGCCGTAGCTGAGCCCGTCCCATTCCCGATGGGGGGTCCAGTGGCTATCGATGTGCGCGGCAACCGCCATATGCTGCAACCACGTCACGAGAATCGGGATGGCATCGACGCGTTCGATCTGCGGGCTGGTCATGGTACGCCTCCTGGGCTCGACGACTCACGTCGGTTATACCACAGGAGGCCCGCGCCGCTGCCGACAGCGGCGAATAATCCGAAACCACGCTCAGCACTGTCGAAAGGTCAGATCCATGCAGACAATGCGAATGTCATCACGGTCAGGCCAGGTGTAGACCTCCAAAACATCTTCCATCGCCGCGACAAATTCCGCATTGGTCTCAGGGGAATGCACCATTCCTCTACGCGCCACGGCTTGAGTTCGTTTTTTTCAGTGTTTGGCGCACGGTTTCATGTGCGATCGTGTCCACGTACTCCAGTTCGACCATGCGGTCAGCCAGTAACCGGAGAGACCAGCGTCCCGCACCATCAGGCGGAGTACTACAGGCCAGGGCAATCAGGTGCGCTTCCCCAACGCCATCAAGAGCCCGGTCGTACTGGCGTCGGGGCGCTTTCCGCTGCAACGCCGCATCCAGCCCTTCTTGCACTGCCGTTTGGCGAACGCGCGCGACGGTCGTTACGCCCACATCCAAGGCGGTGTGGATCATGGCATCCGTCCAGGCTGGCCCATCGGGGCCTTCGTCAGCTTTCAAGAGAATACGTGCATGCGTGATCGCATGGGCGGTCGCAGACCCGGTAGATACCAGGGTTTGCAGACGGGTGCGCTCCGCCAGCGTCAACTGCACCTGAAACGCTTTCTTCGGCATCTGAGACCTCCTCCCATGCGCAAAAAGATTGACACTATTGGGAGGATACCAGAATGCTGACTATTATTCAAACGAGCCTTGACAGACTACTAGGCATCGTAAGTGCTCACACTGCCCCTGGTACTTCGTCCTAGTTATTCTGATGGGTCGCACGGGCGCGCTATAGCGCGCCGCTACCGGGCGTAACCCATGAGCTTTGCTCGGTCTGACCACTAGCTATCTGCTATGCTCAGCACTATGCCCATGCGCGACGAGCTCGCCTACCTGCGCAACGAGAACTGCACCCTGTCCGTGCGGGTCGCCGAACTCGAACAACAGCGCCCCGATCCCCCACCCTTCAGTAAGCCTAATCAACCCAAGCCAGACGCGCTGAAACGCCCGCGCAAGAAGCGCGCGGCGCAGCCTAATCGCGGGCGGCGCTGTGAGCCGCCTACCCGCGTGGACCCACACGCCCTCGACACCTGTCCCGACTGCACCTACCGGTTACAAGGGCAGAGCGTTGATTATCAACGCCAGGTGATCGAGCTCCCCCCGCCCCAGCCCGTAGAGGCATTGAGCATCCGGTTATCAAACGCTGTTATCCCAAGTGTGCCCGGTAACGGTAGTCTCATAAGCTTCCCTTACCCTGAGTGTGAACTCTTACCTGGGCAGCTCAGCCTTGCAGGCCAGGGGCCTCTATGCTACAATACCGCCCGGATTGGCGACGTAGCAAAGTGGTAATGCAGCGGTCTGCAAAACCGCCATCGCGGGTCCGATTCCCGCCGTCGCCTCCACACCGCCCAGGGCGCCCCGCCTCACCCGCAGGGCGCCTTGTGTTTGTGTGGCGGTTTGTCAATCTGCCCTCGCCCCGCTATAATGCTGGGCCTCTGGAGCGCGCACAGCGGGGTTTAGCGCATGCGGATCGTGATCACAGGCGGGGCCGGCTTTATTGGGTGCAATCTCGCCGCTCGCCTGCTCGCGCGCGGCCACCACGTCACCATCCTCGATAACCTCTCCCGCCCTCGCACCCCCCATAACCTGTCGTGGCTCCAGGCCCAGGCTCCTACCGCCCCCGGCCAGCTCCAGTTTGTGCAGGCCGATGTGCGCGACCCCGCCGCTGTCACCGCCGCCGTCGCCGCCGCCGAGGCGATCTACCACCTCGCCAGCCAGGTGGCTGTCACTACCTCTGTGCAGGACCCGCGCACCGACTTTGAGATCAACGCCCTCGGCACGTTCAATGTGCTGGAGGCCGCCCGCAGTAGCCCCCAGCGCCCCGCAGTACTCTACGCCTCCACCAATAAGGTCTACGGCGGCATGGACGATCTCGCCATCAGCGAGGGCGAGACGCGCTACAGCTACAGCGATCTCCCCCTCGGCGTGCCCGAGACGCAGCCGCTCGATTTTCACTCGCCCTACGGCTGTAGCAAGGGCGCCGGCGACCAGTACGTCCGCGACTACTATCGTATCTACGGGCTGCCCACAGTGGTCTTCCGCCAGTCTGCGATCTACGGCCCGCGCCAGTTCGGCGTAGAGGATCAGGGCTGGGCTGCGCACTTTGTGATCGCCGCCCAGACCGGCCGCCCGATCAGCATCTTCGGCGACGGCAAGCAGGTGCGCGATATGCTCTTCGTCGATGACCTGATCGACCTCTATGAGCTCGCGCTCGCTCGTATTGATCGCACTGCTGGCCAGATCTACAATGTGGGCGGCGGCGCCGCCAATACGCTCTCGATCTGGCGTGAGTTTCAGCCGCTGCTCACCCGCCTGGCCGGCCACCCCATCGAGGCCGCCCATCACGGCGACTGGCGCCCCGGCGATCAGCCCGTCTGTATCCTCGACATCCGCAAGGCCCACGCCGAGCTCGGCTGGCGCCCCCAGGTACGCCTCGAGGACGGTATGGGCCGCCTGTGGAACTGGGTCTCCGAGAACATCGGGCTCTTTCAGTGATTATGCAAAATGCCAGCTGCGCCATTGTGCATGTTGCATGTTGCATGTTGCATTGACATGCGAATCCTCTGCGCTCTCACCTACTACCGCCCCTACACCAGCGGCCTCACGATCTATGTGCAGCGCCTCGCCACGGCCCTCGTGCGGCGCGGCCATAGCGTTACAGTGCTCACCTCGCAGTACGACCCTAGCCTCCCCCTGCGTGAGGAGCTCGATGGCGTGCGGGTTGTGCGCGCCCCCGTGGCCGCCCGTATCAGCAAGGGCGTGATTATGCCCACCTTCGGCTGGCTCGCCACCTCGCTCGCGCTCCAGCACGATGCCATGAGCCTGCACCTGCCCCAGTTCGATGCCCCCGGCCTCGCCCTGCGCGGTCGCCTCCTGCGCCAGCCGGTGGTGCTTACGTACCACAGCGATCTTCAGCTGCCCTTCAGCATTATGAACACCCTGGCGAACCGCGTGGTCGATACGGCCAACCTCGCCGCCGGCGCCCTCGCCACCCGGATCGTCGCCTACACCCAGGATTTCGCCGACCACTCGCCTTTCCTGCGCCGCTTCCGCGAGAAGCTCGTCGTTATCCCGCCCCCCGTCGAGGTGGCCGAGGCCTCGCCGCAAGCCGTGGCCGACTTCCGCGAGCGCTGGAACCTGCGCGGCCCTGTGATCGGCATGGCCGCCCGCCTCGCCGCCGAGAAGGGCGTCGAGGTGCTGCTCAACGCCCTCCCCAAGATCCTCGCCGTCCACCCCGACGCGCGCGTGCTCTTCGCCGGCCCCTTCGAGAATGTGCTCGGCGAGGAGGCCTACGCCCGCCGCCTCGCCCCTGCCTTCGCCCGCTACAGCCGCCACTGGAGCTTCCTTGGCACGCTTGGCTCCGCCGAGATGGCCGTCTTCTTCCCTAATCTCGACCTGCTCGTGGTGCCCTCGCTCAACTCCACCGAGACCTTCGGCCTCGTGCAGGTGGAGGCGATGCTCTGCGGCACGCCCTCCGTCGCGGCGGCGCTCCCCGGCGTGCGCCAGCCCGTCCACCAGACTGGTATGGGCGAGGTGGTGCCGATCGGCGACAGCGACGCGCTCGCCGCCGCCATCCTGCGCGTGATCGAGCTGCGCGCGCGCTACCAGCGCCCCCGCGCCGAGATCGAGGCCAAGTTCTCCACCGAGAAGACCGTGCTCGCCTACGAGCGGCTCTTCGCAGAGCTGCGCTCATGAGTTTCCGGGAAGGCTGACCTTCCCAGCAGTTGGCCCTGGCGCACTCAGCACTCAGCACTCAGCACTCAGCACTATGACAGACTACCTGCGCCCACACCTGCTCACGCTGCCCATCCACCGCGTGATGATCCGCGCCATCGAGGCACGCCTCTTCGCCGAGCTTGCTCCCGATCTGCCCGAGCCGATTGTAGACATCGGCAGCGGCGACGGCACCTTTGTCGAGATCGCCCTGCCCGGCAAGCAGGTCTACGGCATCGACCCGCTGCTGCCCGATACCCAGGAGGCGGCCAGCCGCCACGTCTATGCCGGCCTCAGCATCGCCAACGGCAAGGCGTTGCCCTTCGCCGACGCCCGCTTCGCCAGCGCTATCTCCAACTGCGTGCTGGAGCATGTCGTCCCGCTAGACGAGACCCTGGCGGAGACGGCGCGCGTGCTGCGCCCCGGCGGCATCTTTGTGGCCTCGGTGGTGGGCAACCGCTTCCCCAAGGATCTGCTTGGCACCTGGCTGCTGGATCGCGTCGGCCTGGACGGCGCCCGCTACGGCACCTGGTTCAACAAGCTCTCGTACCACTTCAATACGCTGAGCCGCGCCGAGTGGACGGCCCGCTTCGAGCGCGCGGGCTTCGAGCTGATCTCGGTGCGGCCCTACCTCAGCGCCACGGCGCTCAAGCTGTTTGATCTGAGCCACTACTACGGCGCGCCGTCGCTGCTCACCAAGCGGCTCACCGGGCGCTGGCTGCTCGCCCCGCCGCTCACGCCCAACCTGCTCTGGGAGCCGCTGCTGCGCCGCATCTACGAGGCGCCGCCCCAGGCCGATGCGCCCTACTATTTCTTTGTGCTGCGGCGCGTGTAGCGGCTACAGCAGCAGCGACACGCTGTAGATCACGAGCCCCGCGAGGCCGCCCACCAGGGTGCCGTTGATGCGGATGTACTGCAGATCGCGCCCGAACTGGAGCTCGATCTTGCGCGTGATGTCGCTGGCCTCCCAGCCGCGCACTGTCTGGGTTACGAACTCGCCGGCCGAGCGCCCGTAGCGACGCACTGCGTAGCGCGCCAGATCCTCGGCCCAGCCATCCACGCGGGTGCGCCACTCGCTATCGGTCTCCAGGACATCGCCGAGATGGGCGAGCCCCTGGGCGATCGAGCCACGTAGCGGCGAGCCGGGTGTGGCGCACTGGGTGAGCAGGCCGAGCTTCATGTCCTGCCAGAGCGAGCCGGCCACCTGGCGCAGCATCGGGTGCGCCAGCAGCTCCTGCTTCAGCTCCTCGCCACGGGCGCGCACCTCGGGGTCGTACTGAAGATTGACGATCCAGCGATCCATGGTCTGCGTAAACTGGGCGTAAAGCGGATGTTCGGGGTTCTCGCTCAGCTCGCCCAGCGTTTTGCGGGCGCCATCGAGCAGCCGCTCGTAGATCTTCTGATCGACGATGCGCGGCACCCAGCCAGGCAGTTCGCCCGCAATGCGTGTGCGGATCGTCTCCTGGTTCGTCTCGACCCACTGGGTGAGCAGACGCGCAAGCTGGATCAGCACGTCGCGCTGGCGCTGGCCGGCCACCACCGTGCCGAGCAGCCGCCCCACCACGGGCGCGGCGGGCACAGCCGCGAGCCGCTCGCCGAGGGCGCGCTCGATCAGGCCGCCAACCTCGTCATCGTTGGAGACCTTCAGCAGACTGGCCAGGCTCTCGGCGGCGAGGTCGGCCACCTGGGCGCTGCGCTCGGGCTGCCGCAGCCAGCGGGCCACGCGCCCGGCCACATCCTGGCGGCGCACGCGCAGTACGATCTTCTCGGGATCAAGGAAATTGCGCTCGATAAAGCGTCCGAAGCTCTCGGCGATGCGATCTTTGCGCTGCGGCACGATGGCGGTGTGCGGGATGGGGATACCGAGGGGGTGACGAAAGAGTGCCGTCACGGCGAACCAGTCGGCTATGGCGCCGATCATCGCCGCCTCGGCAAAGGCGCGCACAAAGCCAACCCACGGCCCCAGCTCGCGGAAGAGCGAGGCCACAATAAACAGGATCGTTACGGCTACAAGCAAGCCTGTAGCGAGCCGCTCCATGCGCCGCAGCTCGGCGGCGCGCTGAGTGTCATCCATGTCGCCCTGGTCGTAGGGCGGCGGGCGCATCCCCGCCGCACGGCGTTGTCTCGATTGTACTACGACCAGGGGGGCGGGCATGTTTCAGGAGGGGATAGGGTAGGGCAACGTTTTGGTCGGGCGGCGGGCGCGTGAACGCGCGCCGTGGGGGCGCGCTGCGCCGGGCGCCCGCCTGCGCGGGCGGGTCCGGGCGGGTCCGGACGCGTCGGCGCAGGCCGACGCGCGGCCGCAGGCCCTGCCGACGCAGTTTCAACCGCCTGGTTCTGGCAACGACCGCGCTCCGCCCTGTCCCCTGTTCCCTGTCCCCTGTTCCCTTGCCTAGAGCTTGGGCTTTGCTAGCGAGACGCGCAGCGGGCGGCCGCGCAGAGGCACGCCGGCGAGGCCGCGCATCACGCGCTGCGACAGGTCGTTTGGCACCTCCACGAACGAGAAGCGGTCGTAGATGTCGATCGAGCCGATCTGCTTGCCGGGGACGCCAACCTCATTAGCGATGGCGCCCACAATATCGGAAGGGCGCACGCGGTCGAAGCGGCCCACATCGAGGAACAGCCGGACCATACCGGGCTCGGTGCCCGCCCCGTCGCCATCCACCGACACCAGCGTATCTTCCTGCTGGGCCTCGTTGAGCAGCAGCTTGAAGGCGGCGGCGGCCAGCTCGGTGGCGTCGTGGGCGTCGGCCATCTCCTCCACCATGAGCATGTATGGGTCGAGATTACCGGCCTCCAGCACCTCGCGTAGAGCCTCGCGGAAGGCCTCGCGGCGGCGGGCGGCCACATCCTGAAGGCTGGGCAGCTTCATGCGCAGGATGCGCGAGCGCGTAACCCGCTCGATGTTCTGGATCTGGCGGCGCTCGCGGGGCGTCACCAGCGAGATGGCGAGGCCAGTCTTGCCGGCGCGCCCGGTGCGGCCAATACGGTGGATGTAGCTCTCGCCGTCGCTGGGGGTGTCGTAGTTGATCACGTGGCTTACGTCGGAGATGTCGAGGCCGCGCGCGGCAACATCGGTGGCCACCAGCAGCTCGGCCTGGCCCTCGCGGAAGCGCTTCATCACACGCTCGCGCATGGCCTGGCTCAGATCACCGTGGATCACCTCGGCCAGGTAGCCACGGCCTTGCAGGCTCTCGCCCAGGTGGTCGGCCTCGGCGCGGGTGCGGCAGAAGATCATGGCCGAGGTGGGCGTCTCCACGTCGAGAATACGGCAGAGCGCGTCGAGCTTCTCGCGGGCATTCACCTCGTAGTAGACCTGCTTGGTGCCGGGCGCGGTGAGCTGCTCGGTCACCACGTTGATGCGGCGTGCGTCGCGGGTATACTTGTTGACCAGGCGCGTCACGCCGTCGGGCAGTGTGGCGGAGAACATGGCCGTCTGGCGGGTGGCGGGCGTATGCTGAAGGATATACTCAATATCCTCGGCGAAGCCCATATCCAGCATCTCGTCGGCCTCATCGAGCACGACCATGCTGATATGATCGAGCGCGAGCGTGCCGCGGCGCATATGATCCATGATGCGGCCGGGGGTGCCCACCACGATCTGCACACCCCGTGAGAGGGCGCGCAGTTGGCGGTCGATCGGCTGGCCGCCGTAGACTGGCGTGACGCGGGCGTCGGCGTGCTTGCCGTAGCGGAACATCGCCTCGGCCACCTGCATGGCCAGCTCGCGGGTGGGTGCCAGCACCAGCGCCTGGGGCGCCTTCTCTGGCGTGAGGCGCTGAATAATCGGCAGGGCAAAGGCGGCCGTCTTGCCGGTGCCCGTCTGGGCCTGGGCGATCACATCGATGCCAGAGAGCATGGCCGGGATGGCCAGCTCCTGAATCGGGGTGGGCTCGTCGTAGCCAAGATCCTTGAGCGACTCAAGGATCGGCTCACTCAGCCCAAGCTCGCTAAAAGTAACCATAGAATCGTTTTCATCCTCTACGAGCGATCCGGTTTCGGATCAGAAACATAAAACAGCGCACGGCACACTGCCGGACGCTGGCATAGGAATTGATTATACCACAGTGACGCTCTACGCGTCCCTGCATAGACGCGATGTGGTATGCTAGTACGTAGTCGCTGGCCCGGCGCGGCACCGTCACCTATGATTATTTTGCCGACAACGATACACGCCAACATTCAGACGGGGCGGCTGATGACAGCGCAAGCACGGATTCTGGTGGCCGACGACGACCCGGCCCTCTGTCTGCTTCTCCGTGAGACCCTGGTGGATGCCGGCTATGAGGTATTGATCGCTGGCGACGGCGACCAGCTGATCCGGCTTGCCCAGGATTACCCCCCCGACCTACTGCTGATCGATCTGATGATGCCGCTGATGGATGGCTTCGAGGCGATCCGCCAGCTGCGCAACGATACGCGCACCTCGCACCTGCCGATGATCATCCTCACCGCCCGCAGCGCCTCGTCCGAGGTGGTGGTAGGCTTCGACACAGGCGCCGACGACTACATCGTCAAGCCCTACGATATCGACGTGCTGCTGGCCCGCATCCGCAGCCACCTGCGCCGCGCCAACAAGCTCCCGGTGCGCAACCCGCTTACTGGCCTGCCCGGCAACCTGCTGCTTCAGGCCGAGCTGGAGCGCCAGCTTTCTCAGGCGATGCCCTTCGCCCTGATCTATATCGACCTCGATAACTTTAAGGCCTTCAACGATGCCTACGGTTTTGCCAGGGGCGATAAGGCCATTCACACGCTGGCCAGCGTGCTGTCGGAGGTGGCGCCGCGTGAGGATTTCCTGGGCCATATTGGCGGCGACGACTTTGCCCTAGTTCATTATGGCGGGCACCCCGAGGAGCTTTGCCAGCGCATTATCGCCGCGTTCGACGCCCGCGTGCGGGAGCTCTACGACCCAGTAGATATTCAGCGCGGCTACCTGCGCGGCGTGGATCGTCACGGCGTGTCGCGCCAGTTCGGCATCCTCAGCCTCTCGATCTCGGTGGTGAGCGCCGAGGGCGCGCGCTTCAGCAGCGTGGACGAGATCAGCAAGGTGGCCGCCGAGGTGAAGGCGGCAGCCAAGAGCCTCTCGGGCAGCAGCTTCGTTTTCGACCGGCGCCTGAGCGACCACGCCCCGCGCGCCGAGCGCCGCGGCCAGCGCCGCCCCACGGCCCTGCTGATCTATCCCCACGAGGGTCTGCGCGCCTCCATCACCACCAGCCTGCGCCTCCAGGGCTATCGGCCCCTGATCGCCGCCGATGTGGTGAGTGCGCAGGGCCTGCTCGCGCGCACGCCAGACCCGGTGCTCATGGTCGCCGACCCCAGCGACCCGCTCGTCTGGACGATCTGGCGCGGGCTGCCTGTGCCCGCCCCGCTGATCGTCGTTGCCCCCGACGAGGCGGCCGCCGCGCACGCCCACGCCAACGGCGCCGCTGCCGCCATCGTCGCCACCGATAACCTGGTGGAATTCACCGACCAGCTGCTACTTCATCTTCCACGCGCCGAGACGACGGAGAGCGCCGACCTGCCCTACGCTCCTGGCGCCCTGATCCGCGCCCTCCAGGCCCGCGCGCTCGATATGGAGCGCGCGGCCAACGAGGATAGCCTGACCCTGCTGGCGAACCGCCGCTATCTGGATCGGCGCCTGGCCGAACTGAGCGAGCAGGCACGTCACACTGGTAAGCCGCTCGCGCTGCTGATGGCCGACCTCGACCACTTCAAGCAGGTGAACGACCGCTTCGGCCACACGCTGGGCAACGAGGTGCTGCGCATCGCCGCCGACGTGATGCGCGGCGTGTTTCGCGCCAACGATGTGGTCGCACGCTACGGCGGCGAAGAGTTCCTGGTGCTGCTGCCCGACACGCCCCTCGCCGAGGCCGCCGTTCTCGCCGAGCGCCTGCGCGTCGCCCTGGCATGCCACGATTGGTCTGAGTTGCACGCACAGCTCGCCATCACGATCAGCCTCGGCGTGGCGGAGTTGGCCGCACGCGCGCCCGAGGAGGGCGTGGACGAGGCCGATCGGCGGCTGTATGTGGCCAAGCGCGCCGGGCGCAACTGTGTGGTCGCTGAGGGCTAGCGCAGGGAACGGGGGACAGGGCCGCCGCAGACGAATCAGCAGGGGCGCCCATTTTGGGCGCCCCTGCTGATGATCTTTAGGCAGGGCGCTGTTCAGCTTCGCGTTGGGCTGGAAGCATTACCTGGAGCCGCGCGTGCAGCTCCTTGGCTTGTTGTGCATAGAAGGCGATACGCTCCGCGTGCGTCTTGTTTTTGAGTTGCTCGTAGTGCTGATCACGGATTCGACGTGTCAGCTCAACCGTCTTCAATATCGGTGTCGTCATAACGCGCTACCTCCCGTGGCGAATAGATACCTAATGGCTTGTAGCCAAGCTCCAGGTTGACCGCATTGAAGAATCGGATTTTGTCCAGATGAACAATATGTCGGAAATTCCAGCTTACCACGACATCTACTTCGGTGACTGTTGCAAGGGCAATATGTAGGCCGTCGTCATAAAATTTCGGTGTGAGAATGCCTCGGTGTTGATAGCGGTCGGCCAGATCGAGCGCCGTCTCAAAGGTAGACACGTTGTACTTTCATGCCTGGCATGATATACCCATTCTCACGGATATGCTAGCCCATCGGTCGAACGGCGGCTCTACGCGGCCAAGCGCGCCGGGCGCAACTGCGTGGTCGCTGAGGGCTAGCGCAGCGGACAGAGCCGCCGCAGACGAATCAGCAGGGGCGCCCAAAATGGGCGCCCCTTGCGATTCTGAGCTGTGGGCGTGGGCAATTACCGCCTGATCAGCGGCAGGTACAGCTTCGGGTTTACCAGCGTCGTCTCGACGCGGCTCCCGGCGCCGTTATGGTGATGAAAGATCAGCACGCCTTTCGAGCGATTGGCGTCGAAGTTGGCCTTGGTGAAGCCAACCGCGACCTTCGTGCCGTCCAAGTCGCGGTAGGCTGGCCCGGCCACCGCCGCCGCCGAGCTAAAGGCCAGGCCCGGCTTCGCCAGATCGTAGCGCAGCAGGCCCGAGTCCTCCACGAAGCCGATGTTGGTGTTCTCGAAGCTAAAGACACGGTAGCTGATCGCGCTGGCGCTGTTCGTCAGCCCGAGCAGGCTCGCATCCACTGGCAGCACCAGCACGTTGCTGTTGAAGGGCTGCGTGTCGGCCACGTCGGCGGGCACCGCGTTCACCACATCCACCGTGGTGACGGTGTTGGGCGTAACGGTGCGGTTCACCAGCACCGTCACAAACACGTCGTTGGCGTCGCTGGTTCCGGTGCTGCTGGTGAAGAGGATGTACTCAGCGCCAACGCCGTCTTCGTCAACTCCGCTTCCGTTGGTGTCGATGTAGACGTCGAACTCCACCGTGTTCGGCGATGACCACTCGTCGTGGGTTGCCACGCCGAAGTACAGCGTCGATGACACAACCGGAGTGCTGGCGCCGTAGCTGCTCGTCACACCCACGGCGGCCAGGTCGGCCTTGGAGCCAATGCCCGTGGAGCCGTTGGAACTGGTGTACTGGAGCTCGAACACGGTGGCCACCGAGAGCAGATCCACAGGCAGGTTGCTGCCAGTGTTGAGGCCCGCCCCCGCAAAGCTGAGCTCGGCGGTGCCGGTGGCGGCGTTGCCGAAGCTGATGATCTCGGGCGTGGCGGCCATCGTGGAGGCGTGGCGGGCCGTGGCGTAGACGCCGACGCGCAGGTCGGGCGTTGCCTGAGGCACCACCTGGCCGCGAATCTCGCCGGCGGGCACCTCGGTAGTGTGGAAGTTGGCGTAGAGGCCACCCGCCAGCAGCAGCGCCTCATCGGCGTCGCTTAGCGTCGCTGTGCCAGGGTAGGCGGTGTTTGCCGCATAAGCGCCGACGGGAAGCAGGCTCACCGCCACAGGGCCGTTCTTGCCCGACGGGCCACGGTGCAGGTGCGACATCGTGAGTGAGATCGGCTCGGTGAAGCTGATCTCGAAGCCTAGCGTGTTGGTGCTGGTGTCGTAGCTGAAGCTGGCCAGGCCGCCCTTGGTGGAGCTAAGCACTGGGGGCACCTCGTTGCGGCCTAGGATGTCGGCGTAGAATGTGGTGGGCGCGGTGGCGTACAGCTCCACGGCCCCAGCCGCCTCGGCGATGTAGTGGCGCGCAGTTGCGACGGTCGAGGCGCCCTGCTCCGCCTCTAGCAGCTCGTCGGGCAGATGCTTCATTTGGGCGGGGTCTGCGCTCATAGCCACGGAGATCGTGGCCGTGCCGCCGGCCGCCACGCTCACGCTGGCCGGCGAGCTTACGTAGCTCACACCGGGGATGCTGCTGTCGGGAACGTAGCTGACGCTGTAGTTGGCGGCGTTGGCGCCAAGGTTGCGCACCGTGAGGGTTTTGGTGAGCGTGGTTGCGGCAACCACCTCGACCACCCCGAACGAGAGGCTCACGAGCTCGGGCTGGTCGCTGTTGTAGACGATCACCGAGCCGGCGGCGGCGCGCGGAACCACCACGCGGCCGGCGCCCACGCGCTGAACGGCGTGGAAGGGCAGGGCGCCATCCTCGTTGACGTACACGTCCTGCACGGCGGTGTTCATCGCCAATGCCTTCAGCTGCGTCACGCTGAGGGTTGGCTTGAGCTGGCGCAGCAGCGCCATCATGCCGGCCACGTGGGGCGCCGCCATGGAGGTGCCGTTGAGCGACTTGCCGCCATTGCCGCTGTTGAAGTCGGTGGAGAAGATCGACTGGCCGGGCGCGGCGAGGTCAGGCTTCAGGGCGCTGTCGCCGCCACGCGGGCCGCGCGAGCTGAAGCCGGAGAGCGTGTTCACCAGCGCGGGGTCGACGAAGCTCTGGCTGGCTGCGTAGCTGTTGCTAAACGTCACGTTTACCGTGCCGGCAGCGGCCTTGAGCTCTGCGCCCACCGTGAAGGTGGTGAAGACAGCGGGGATCAGGGCGTTGCCTGCGATCGCCGTGTCGAAGAAGGGCTGCCCAGAGGCGATGATGATGCCAATGGCGCCGGCGCCTGCGGCGTTGTTGGTGCGCTGCCCCGAGCCACAGGGGAAGTTACTCGTGCCCTCAGGCGCCCAGTCTACCAGCACCACTTTGCCGGCGAGCTGCCCCGCCGTATAGGGCGATGTAGTCCCGCAGCCGGTGGAGGTGCCGACGCCGGGGATGTAGATCAGATCGCCGGTGACGTCCGGCTCCGTGGCCCAGTCGTAGTTCGACGAGAACGTGGCAACCTTCACGCCGGCAATGCTCTGCGGGCTGTTCACGTTGAAGCCGTCTACGATGTCGCTGCCGTCATCGCTGGAGGCCACCGAAATCGTGTAGCTGGAGGTGCCGGGGCTACCGTGGATGTAGTGCGTATTGGAGGAGTTGCCAGCCGAGGCCACCACGATCACGCCAGCCTTGGCGGCGTTGTCGCTGGCCACGTCGGTGGAATCGCCCGCAGTGCCGTAGTCGGAGCCGAGCGACATGTTGATCACGTCGAGCCGGTCGGCGGTGTTGCCGTCGCCGTTCGGGTCCACCGACCACTCGATGGCCTGGATCACCAGGTTGGTGCTACCCTCGCAGCCGAACACGCGCAGGGCGTAGAGATCGGCCTCGGGGGCCACGCCGGGGCCGATCCGCAGGTTGGCGAAGTCGATCGTGCTGGTGTACGGCCCGGTGAAGCGCGCCCCGGCGCTGGTCGTGCCAAAGCCCGCCGCCGTGCCTGCCACATGCGTGCCGTGGCCCACCGTCCCGGCGGTCGGGTCGAGACAGTCCATCGGGTCGAGGTCGGGCGCGGGGACGTTGTCGCCGTCGTAATCGTCGCCCACGAAGTCGAAGCCGCCCTTCACCTTCAGCGCGTTGGCGCCAAAGTAGGCCACGCTCACGGCGTCGGTGAGCACCTGGGTGTTATTCAGCTCGTAGCCGTTACCCGGCCCGCCGAAGTTCACGTGGTGGTAATCGATGCCGGTATCGATGATTCCGACCTTCATGGTTTTGCCGGTGGCGCCAGGGGTGCCGCGCCAGACATCAGGGGCGCCGATCAGCGGCACGCTGCTGGCGTTGTCGAGCGTGTGGGTCGGCAGTTGATGGATCGCCTTCACCGACGGCAGGCTCTGGATGGCGGCTAGCGCGCTGGCGTCCACGGTGAGCGCAACGCCGTTGTAGACGCGCTGCACCTGGAAGATCGTGCGGGCGCCGCTGTCGATGGCGGTGATCCCGTTCAGCAGCTGGTCTTGGGCGAGCTCGATGCGGGCGAGCTGGGCCTGGCCCTCGCTGGCTGCGGCGTCGGCGCTCATGCCGCCCTCAATCGCCTGAGCTACCTGCACCGTCACAGGGGCGGCGGCAAGCTCAACTAGAATCTTTACAGGGCCTGAGCGGGCGGCCAGCCTATCGCGGAAAACGACCTGCTGCACAGCCTGGGCCTCGCTCTGCACAGCCGTGCGCGCGTTGCGGTCGGCGGCGAGCTTTGGGCCAGGGCGGCTCTGGGCAAGCATGGCGAAGGGGACGACCAGGGCGGCGAGGATCAGGCAGGTGAAGGCGAAGGCGATCCGTTGCTTCATGATGCACTCTTTCTTCTGCACAAAACACTAGGGTGAGCGCGAGCGATCCAGGCGCGGGCACATCACAGGGCAGCACGAAGCTGCCGCTGAGTGCGGCAGAGGCGCACAGGTAATGACGACTTGGGCGCGCACAGCTTCATCGCTGGATTCATGATGGCGGGCCGGGCGAGTGAACTGCGGCGGACAGTGCGGGGGCCACCGGGGGAGGTGGTGCAAATGTACTACAGCAGAGTGCATCTGTCAAAGAGAGTTTTTTATGACATACTTGAACCAGCATGCGAGCGCGGGCGCTAGGGCTACGTCATGGTCAGGGCTGTTGCCAGCACCCGGCGGTTGAAACCGCAGCGGCAGGGCCTGCGGCCGCGCGTCGGCCGGCGCCGACGCGTCCGGACCCGCCCGCGCAGGTGGGCGCCCGGCGCACCGCGCCCCCACGGCGCGCGTTCACGCGCCCGCCGGCCCATAATGACGTATATAGAACAGCTTGCGAGCGCGGGCGCAGGCTGCCTTGACGCACTCTGAGCGCTCGGCTACAATCACGGGTCAGTACACAGTGTCGCCAATGGTGTCGAATAAACAATAAACCGAGGAACATCCATGACAGCCCTTCCAGAGACAAAGTACGGGATCGACTATATGCCCACCGACGTGCCCGGCCCTAAGGCGCGCGCCCTGGTAGGACGCGACAGCCACGTGATGGCCCCGATGGGGCGGGTCTACCCGCTGGTGATCGAGCACGCTGCGGGCTGCGAGGTCTGGGACGTGGACGGCCATCGCTACCTGGACGTGAACGCGGGCATCGCGGTGCTGGCGGCGGGCCACTGCCACCCACGGCTGGTGGAGGTTGGCCAGGCCCAGCTGACGCGCTTCACCCACATGGCCGGCACCGACTTTTACAATGAGCCGATGATCAAGGCGGCCGAGAAGCTCGTAAGCCTGATGCCCGGCGGCGCGGGCTGGCAGGTCTTTTTTAGCAACAGCGGCACCGAGGCGGTAGAGGCGAGCATCAAGCTAGCCCGCTACGTGACGGGCCGCCAGAATATTATCGCCTTCTACGGCGCCTTCCACGGTCGCTCGTACGGCAGCCTCTCGCTCACGGCCTCGAAGCCGCGCCAGCGCAAGGGCTTCTTTCCGCTCGTGCCCGGCAGCTTCCACGCCTTCTACCCCAACCCCTACCGCCCGCCGCTGGGCAGCGACCCCGAGCGCGTGGCCGAGACGTGTCTGAGCTTCATCGAGCAGACGCTTTTCGCCACCACCTGCCCCCCGGAGGAGGTGGCCGCGATTGTGATCGAGTCGATCCAGGGCGAGGGCGGCTATATCGTGCCCGCGCCGGGCTTTATGCGCAGCCTGCGCGAGCTCTGCGACCGCCACGGCATTCTGCTGATCTGCGACGAGGTGCAGAGTGGGGTTGGCCGCACTGGCAAGATGTGGGGCTTCGAGCACGAGGGGATCGTGCCCGATATTGTGGCCTCTGCCAAGGGCCTGGGCGGCGGCCTGCCGATCGGCGCGATGATCGCCCGCACCGAGCTGGCTAGCAAGTGGCTGCCCGGCGCCCACGGCAACACCTATGGCGGCAACGGCCTTACCTGCGCTGTCACCCACGAGCTGCTATGCATGGTCGAGGAGGAGCTGATCGACAACGCCGCCCATGTTGGCCTGCACCTGATGGGCCGCCTTGAGGATCTGCAGCTGCGCTTCCCGCAGCTTGGCTGCGTGCGCGGCCGCGGCCTGATGATCGGCGTCGAGTTCATCGACCCCACCAGCGGCGACCCCGACCACGACCTGGCCGAGGCCGTGATGATCGAGGCCTTCCGCAAGGGCCTGCTGGTGCTCACCTGTGGCCCCTCGACGGTGCGCTTCTGTCCGCCGCTCACGCTTACGATCGAGCAGGCCGACGAGGCCGCCGAGCGGTTTGCGCTGGCGATTGAGGGTGTGATACGGTGACACGGTGACATGCCCTCGCTACGCTCGGGGCTGACCGGGTGACACCTCGCTCAGATGACACGGTGACATGCCCTCGCTACGCTCGGGGCTGACCGGGTGACACCTCACGGTGCCGATAGGTGTCACCCTGTCACCCTGTCACCCTGTCACCGTGCTATAATTCTCGCCATGAGAAAGCGGGCGCTCTGGTGGCTTGGGGGCGCGCTCGGGGGAGCGGCGCTGCTCTACTGGCAGGTGATCGTCGCGGAGGGCGCCTACCTTGGCCCGTGGGCGGTGCGGATTGTCTACGGCCTTGGCGCCCGCCACTACGACAGCGTGCGCGCCGAGGGCCAGCTTGCCGCCGACAGCGCCCTGCGCCCGCTGCTCGCCGCTGGCCTGGCCGGGGTCGCACGCCCCAGTGTGCTGGATGTAGCCACGGGCACTGGGCGCGTCCCCCTGATATTGTGCGCGGAGCCACAGTTTGCTGGCAGCCTGGCCGCCATCGATCTCACGCCCCATATGCTAGCCCAGGCCCGCCGCAAGCAGCTCGCCACAGGCAACTCATCGCCGATTGGCTGGCTCGTGGGCGAGGCCGACGCGCTGCCCTGGCCCGACGCGTGCTTCGACATGGTGATCTGTCTGGAGGCCCTGGAGTATTTTCCGCGCCCTGGATGCGCTCTGGCGGAGATGGCGCGCGTGCTGCGCCCCGGCGCCGCCCTGCTGATCAGCACATGGCCCGACGGCTGGGCGCGGCTCCTGCCAGGCCGCGCCTTCAGCGCAGCAGCCCTCCAGCGCGAACTTTCTGCCCTCGGCTACATTGATCTTGTCGTGTACCCATGGCAACATGGCAACTATAATCTTGTTGCCGCTCGCAAAGCCCCGCTGTCGCCTGATCCTGTGAACTGATCCTGCCGCCTGCCCCTGACAACTGCTATGCCCGATCCCGCCGCCACAACCCCCACATCAGCCCCACTGCTCTTTGGCCGCTACCGTGTGAGCGAGCAGCTTGGCGAGACGCGTCTGGCCGCCGTCTACAGCGCCGCCGACGAGCGGCTCCAGCGCCGGGTGCTCGTCCACCTGTTGCGCAAAGAGCTGGTGGCGCAGGAGCGCGCGCGGGCGCGCTTTGTGGCCGAGGCCGCCCAGATGGCCCGCCGCTCGCACCAGGCGCTGCTCGAGGTCTTCGACAGCGGTGAGGCCAACGGTAGGCCCTTTGTCGTTACCGAGCATTGCACGGGCCGCGCTGTTGGCGGCCTCGGCCTGCTCACGGTGGAGCATGCGCTGCTCTACCTGCGCCAGGTGGTGGGCGCCGTGGCCGCCTGCCAGGCGCATCGCAGCCCGGAGCTGCCGCTGGGGTTGTACCACCCGCCGATCAGCAGCAGCAACGTGCTGGTAGTAGATGAGGGCCGGGTAAAGCTGGTGGACAGCTGGCTGATCGCGCTTGGCGAAGTGCAGGCCGACAACGCCCACTATAGGCCACCGGAGCTCAGTGAGGGCCGCGCGCCCACCGCGGCCAGCGCCGTCTACAGCCTGGGCCTGCTGCTGCACGAGCTGATCACCGGCACCCGGCCCGTGGGCGGCAGCGACGCCCGCGCCATCGCCCTGGCCCACCTGAACGCTCAGATCCCGCCGCTTAGCAAGGTGCGGCCCGCGCTCTACCTGCCGGCCGTCGAGCGGCTGCTCGCCAGGGCCACCGCCCGCGCGCCCGAGCAGCGCTTCCCCGACGCCCAGCGCCTCGGCGACGCGCTCGACACGCTCTGGCGCGAGCTTGGGGCGCCCACCCAGCGCCTTGGCCCCGCGCCCGCCCGCGCCCGCCCGCAGCCTGCCGCGCAGCCCGTCGCGCCCGCCAGCCTCGTCCAGCCGCTGCTTCCAGCAACCGCCCCCAGCGCGGCGGGCGTGGCCCCGGTGCTGCCCGCGCCGCGCCGCTCCGGCCTCAACGAGATGGCGCAGAGCATCACCGGGCGCTGGGCGCGTCCCCTCCCCGTAGACCCCGCCCTGATGCGGCGGCAGCAGCTTTCACGCGGCATCGTGGGTTGGCTGGTGATGGTGGGGCTCATAGCGCTGGTGGCTGTAGGCAGCTACCTCGCTGTCAACGCCCTCGCCGATCAGCTCACGGGTCGCCCACTGCCGAGCGTGCCGGGCCTGCCGAGCCTGCCCGGGCCGCCTGCGGGGGGGCTCATGAGCTGGCTTGATGGCCTGCTCAATGGCGATGAGATCTACATCGTCAATATCGCCGACGGACTCAACCTGCGCAGCGAGCCCGCCGTCGAGGCGCAGATCCTCGCGGTGGTGCCCAACGGCAGCCCCGTGCTCAAGCTGGAGGGGCCGCGCGTGGAGGATGCGATCGCCTGGCTGCGGGTGCGCGCCGAGGTGGAGGGCCGCCAGGTGGAGGGCTGGATGTCGATGAACTACCTGCGGCCCAAGGAGTAGGTGTATGCACGAGGAAGCCGGCATGCGGCCGATCTACGGCAAGCGCGTTACCCTGCGCCCCTGGCAGCGGGGCGACACCCTGAGCCACGAGCTGTGGCCGCGCTACAGCGAGCCCTTCAGCTCGCTCTGGAACATCCCGCATATGATCAGCTACAACGACGTGGTTGGGCGCGGCTGGAGCAGCCAGCGCTATGTCTGGGCCGTGGTCGACAGCGCCCGCCGCCTGATCGGCCGCATCTCGCTGCGCGAGGTCGACCCGAAGCAGGGCAGCGCCCGCCTCGGCATCTCGCTCGCGCAGCCCCATGTGGGCCAGGGGCTTGGCAGCGAGGCCATGGCCCTGTTCCTTGATCACTACTTCGGCCCGCTCGGCTTCGCCCAGCTGAACCTCGATGTCGCCGCCTTCAACCTGCGCGCCGTGCGCTGCTACGAGCGGCTTGGCTTTACCTACCAGGCCAGCGAGTGGCGCAGCGCCGGCAACGACCCCGCGCTGCGCCTGCTCGACGACCCGCGCTACCGCGACCTGGCCCAATTCTTTCGTCGCGACCGCCACACTACCCTGATCGAGTTCTACGAGATGGTGCTGCCCCGCGCCGACTGGTTGGCCCCCAGGTAATGGCCCGGTGCTACGCTAGCGCGGGGAAAGCCTTCCCGTAAGCTGCGCGGAGCCACTCATGTCACTCATCGCCGGAAACCTGGCTGTCGTGCAGCGCCTGCTCGATGCCGACAAGCGCCCATGGGCCGTCTGCGCCGGGGCGGCAGCCCACCTTTACGGCAACCGTCGCCCCATCCAGGACATCGACCTGCTGGTGGAGCGCGGGCAGCTCGCCATGGTGGTGAAGCTGCTCCAGAGCAACGGCAAGGCGGTGCAGTTCGACGGGCAGCGCATCATCTGGCGCGGTATCAAGATCTTCGACGACCTGACGATCCGCCGTGCGGGCACGACGCACGCGCTGAGCCTCGACCAGCCGATGCAGGCCCGGCTGCGGCGCCAGTCGCTGCTCGGCGCGCCGGTGCAGGTGGTTGCCCCGGAGGATGTGGTCGCCCACAAGCTGTTGCTCGGGCGCGGGCAGGCCGAGGGCAAGCACGATCTCGCCGACGCTGAGGCCGTGGTACGCCGCCAGCCGCTCGACCGAACGTATCTTGCGGAGCGGGCGCGGTTGCTCGACGCAGAGACGCTGATCGCGGAGCGGCTGGCGGCGATTGAGGCGAGCGCAGCGCTGGAGGGATAAAAAAACATGCCCCTGTGGGGCGCAGCGTTCGTTAGGTATAAGGAAAGGCGCCCAGGGGGCGCCTTGTTGATTCATCGCGTAGGGACGCCCTCAAGAGATGGGAGGGCGCCCTCAAGAGATGGGAGGGCGCCCGCGAGGGGCGCCCTCAAGAGATGGGAGGGCGCCCGCGAGGGGCGCCCTCAAGAGATGGGAGGGCGCCCACGAGGGGCGCCCTCAAGAGATGGGAGGGCGCCCACGAGGGGCGCCCTCAAGAGATGGGAGGGCGCCCGCGAGGGGCGCCCTCAAGAGATGGGAGGGCGCCCACGAGGGGCGCCCGTACTAGCTG
>Ga0136636_10000436_pt1 | contig 20848 bp, 20 predicted proteins | sample AntDrymUQ8522106_2_FD_104653 | JGI IMG/M metagenome (GOLD analysis project Ga0136636, IMG submission 104653) | Polar desert sand microbial communities from Dry Valleys, Antarctica - metaG UQ852 (21.06) | ecosystem: Environmental > Terrestrial > Soil > Desert | place: Antarctica: Dry Valley... | reverse complement strand
TTTTCAAATTTTCAAATTTCTAACTCATTTCCTTCCGGATCAGATCGAGGCCTTTGCGGATGATATGCTGAATTTCGGATTTTGAAGTATCAATAAATTCAACTAAAGCAAAGTCTTCTTCATCCACTTCATATATACCAAGGTTTTCCATCATTTCGATGTTTTCGGCAAGGCAGGCTTTAATGAGTTGCATTGGGTAAATATCCATTGGCAGAACCTGTTCGTATTTGCCTGTAATAACAAAAGCACGTTCGCCACCGTGAAAATTTGTATCCATACGGTACTCACGATTTGGCGTAAGCCAGCTGAAAAACGATTTCGAAAAACTGAACTTACCCAATCCCGGAAGTGCCCAGCCGAAGAATTCGTGATAATTTCCTTCGGGGATCACCGTGAACTGGTTTTGATAAAATCCCAGATATCCATCAGGTTTAATTCGGGTTCCGGTAAGTGCATTACCACTTATTATCCGCACATTACTTTCGGTGAGATTGTCCTTTATAAGTGAACGTACCGAAGCACCTTTGCGAATCCTGTAGTATTTGGGATTTTTAACTTCCGAACCTGTTAAAGATACCAGAATTGTTGTATCGTAAATTCCTTTGGAAAATAAGCGGCCAATAATAATAACGTCCTGTGCATTCACCACCCAAACGATATCGCCTTTGTTTACAGGCTTGGTATTATGAATCTGAATTCCAACATTACCAGCAGGGTGCGGACCTTCGAAATAAGTGATGTCGGCATTACTAACTTTCGGAAATTCGCTTTTGCCACCCGGCAATCCAAGTTTAACCGGACTACCTGCAAGTTTTGATAAAACATCGATACCTACCTGGAAATCAGCAATGCTTTCGGTCACGATCATTGAATAATCGGGAGCCAAAGGTGCTGAGTCAAAACCTGAAACATAAATTCCTTTGGGTGCATCAGCCGGATTGGCGATGATATTGAACGGACGTTGCCTTATCACAGGCCAGGTACCGCTTTTCAATAATTTTTCGATAATGGCTTCGCGATCTGTTTTAAAAGGATCCGCTTTCCCGAAATCTTCATATTCTGGTTTCGTATCCGCTTTTATCCTGATTTCTTCAAGCACTCGCTTATCGCCACGGCTGATTTCTTCAACTATACCGCTCACAGGTGAAGTAAAGATGATGTTTTCGCGGTATTTATCGATAAAAAGCGGTGTGCCTGCTTTAACAGAATCTCCTTCTTTAACTGATAAACGAGGGAAAACGCCTAAAAAATCAGTTGGTTTTATCGCATAAAATCCGGCTTCATTAGCGGAGATTTCTTTCTTTGCCGCACCTATCAAATTGATATTGAGGCCTTTTTTAATTCTTATGGTGTTGGCCATAATGTAAAGTATAAACTATTTTTAGGTGGAGTAACAAAACGGCAAATATAGATAAATTTAGATGTATTTTCTTCTCATATATCTTTTTTTTTTACACTCTTGTTTCGAAACGTGGGAGGTGCAATTTCTTCCACATCAAGCAAATAATTTTCCGGCATAATTTCTGTTATATCATTTACATTTGCACAATACATTCCAAATTCCTGAATCTAAATGAAACCCGGAAACTTTATAAAAGTACTAATTGTAAGTGTCACTTTTTTGTTAATGCAGAAATCTTATTGTGCATCATTCATTTCAGTGCCCGATACTGCTGATTACTATTCGGACAACTATGTTCGAAATGATAATTATGTGTATCAGAAATACATTCAGGGTGTTGAGTTATTGCGCATCGGATTCGAACTTTCCGACCCTGTTATAACACTGAACACTGATGAAAAGTTTTACAGCGCTTTTGACGATCTTCAGGGCAGTTTCAGGCAATACTATTATCAGGTACAGCATTTTTCGGCCAATTGGGAGAAATCCGAAATATGGACTAACGAATACCTCGAAGGCCCGGAGGAAGGTCAGATTGAAGAATTTGAATCTTCTTTTAACACACGCACATTATATACACATTATAAATTTGTGTTTCCAAATGACAAGTTTACAATAACGAAATCAGGCAACTATATTTTACGGGTATTCTGGCGCGACAACAGCGGAAATGAAATAAATGCTTATACCCGTCGGTTTATGATTGTTGATCCAAAAGTAACCATATCAGCAAATATTGGCAGAGCCGGAACTTCCGAAGATTACGAAACAAAACAGGAAGTCGATTTTACAATCAGCACAACAGGTTTCAGGATTGATGCTCCGTATCAGGATATCAAAGTTGTAATATTACAAAACTGGCGATGGGACAATAGTATGGATAATTTAAAACCCTATATGGTTCGCAACGATATGCTCGATTATAATTTCGACAACGGTACCAACCTTTTTGATGGGTTGAATGAATTCAGACGGTTTGATATCACGAGTATGAAATTCCTTTCGGAGAAAGTGCGGGATATCACGTATAACGATACCTTATATTATGTAAAACTTTGGGAAAGCGAGAAAAGGACTTTTAAGGAATATGTTATTGACGATGACATTAACGGCAGATTCCTTTTGAAAACGAATGATGAACCTGCAGTTTCCAATTACGGGGAATATGCTTTTGTGAATTTCTTTCTTCCTTATGAAGCACCTATTGTTGAAGGAAATCTTTATGTGGCCGGAAGATTCAATTGTTGGCAATATACTCCTGAAAATAAAATGATGTACAATTATCGCCGCAAGGGTTATGAGGCAAGTATCCTTTTCAAGCAGGGTTATTATAATTATTTATATGTGATGCTCCCCAACCAATCAAAAACAGGCGATGCCACATGGGTTGAAGGAAACCACTCGGTTACGCGAAATACATATACTATATTGGTGTACCACCGTTCGCGTGGCGAAATGTATGATGAACTGATTGCTACCGGTAGTTTCGACAGCAAACTCTAGAAATTGTGAATATTGTAGTATTCCGTTGAAAACTGTCCGTTAAAAAAAAAAAAAGAAATGGATTTCCTTTACTATAGAATATTGATATTCCTGTTTAAAGTTTTAAAAATTATCGGCTGAACCTCAGAAACGTTCCTAAGGGGAGTTTTTTACCAAAACGATCGGGCAGGTACAATTCGCCAGATTCGTTGTCATCGCCCCTGTTAAAATAGCTGTTAATCAAATTATTAGCAACAAGTGCCGAAAATCCGATAGAATACATATTTAAAATCAGGAAACTTTTTTCGGGGAGCAGCAATTTGCTGCACAGCTGTATCATTTCATTCAGATTATCGTCGAGAATCCACTTTTCGCCGTCGGCGCCTCTGCCGTAAGCCGGTGGATCGAGAATAATGCCCGAGTAGGTATTGCCCCGGCGGACTTCGCGTTGTACAAATTTAAGAGCATCTTCTACCACCCATCGTATATCAGTCAATCCGCTGTTTTCCATATTTTCGCGTGCCCAGGTAATAACTGGTTTTACTGAGTCAACATGCACTACCTCGGCTCCTGCAGCACGCGCAGCAAGGGATGCTGCTCCTGTGTATGCAAACAGGTTCAGCACTTTTGGATCCGGAATTTTCGATGCTATTACTTTATCATATATAAAATCCCAGTTTGGTGCCTGCTCGGGAAAAACGCCAATATGCCGGAATGATGTAAGTCCAAGCCTTACGCTGAAATTCATCTGCCTGTATGTGTAATTAATCCGCCATTGTTCGGGCATACCATTTTTCAATATCCAGCGTCCTTTTTCTGTATCATTTTTTTCAAGCTTAAATGCAGCCATCGACATTTTATCCCATTCTATTTCGGAAAGTGACCTGTTCCAGATAGCTTGCGGCTCAGGACGTATAATTACATACGAACCAAATCGTTCCAGCTTTTCGAAACCACCGGAATCAATGAGCTCATAATCAGTAAAATGCGTTGGAGTAAGAAGTTGCATCACAGTAATTGAAATTAATAAAAGGACTTATTCGTAAAAATTGGTATTCTCAATTTATGTCGTGTCAAAATATACAGCAGTAAAAAAGCACACATTTTAATTCAGGTTTTGAGGACTCAGGCTGAATTTTTCAGGAAACCGTGGATTTATATCTGTGTAAAAATCTTCTATTTGTTTCAGATCAGCTTCAAAGTCGCCACCTGGAATCAGGATACGGCCAATCCCACCTACTTTCGTTTTATAATCGAGAAAACCAAAAGCAATAGGGACACCTGCATTTTCGGCAATGTAATAAAATCCGCGTTTCCAATTCCGGCTCAAGCTGCGGGTACCTTCGGGTGTTATGGTTATATAAAGGCTATCCGCTTTTTTAAACATTTCACCAACCTGCATCACTATGTTAGTACTGGCTTTGCGGTCGACAGGTATGGCACCAAGTGCTTTAAGTATATTTCCCAAAGGAAAAACAAAGGCTTCCTTTTTAATCAGGTATTGCGAATTTATTCCGATTGACATATACCCCAGATATCCAATGAGAAAATCCCAGTTGCTGGTATGCGGAGCCATTATTACCACACACTTCTTAACATCAGGAGGTAGATTGTTTACCACTTTCCAGCCAATAAGTTTCATTATGAGTTTAGCAATACTTTTTTTCATTTAGGTTTGGTTGTATGTAAATCAGGTGCAAAGTAACGTCAAATATATTTCTTCCAGAACTCAGGCCCGAAATTGCCGGTGATATAATTTTGTGATGACATACATGTTTCAGTTGAAAAAGCAATTCCACAACCAACCATTCTGTCAATTTCTGATTCAGAAATATTTTCCATCTGCCTGGCGCTGAAACATGTTGTTGAAAGTCCATAAATGAAACCTGCATTAAAATTATCACCTGCCCCAATTGTTGAAACCGGAATGATTACGGGAATGTGGTATGTTTTATGAAACAAAGGTGTAAAAACATGCAATGGCCGGTTACCATTAGTGATGATAAGAATTTTGCAATACCTGCTGATTTTTTCATACACAGCCGCAGGATCATCAGCGCCGAATAAATTCCGGAAATCTTCGTCGGAGCCTTTCACAACAGTTGCAACAGAAATATTGTTTAAATACGAAGGTAATAATTCATCCATATTGGCTGCATGATTCTTCCTGATATTGAGGTCGTAATAAATGACCGACTTTTCCTCGACGGCATTTTTCAGTATACTGATAATAAAACTCCTGCGCTCAGGTTTTACCGAATAAAACGATCCGAAAAGCAAAATATCTTCACTTCTGAGAGTGGGAATATTCGCTTTCGGCAATACATCGGGTGTATCGTGATAAAAAGTGTATGATGCATTTTTTGTCTGGTCGAGGAAAGCAAGGGCTATCGAAGTTTTATGATGAGGATGCTTGATGCAATACGTTGTTTTAACCCTGTTTTTTAACAGGAAATCGTTAATCAGATTACCGGTATTATCTTCGCCAAATTCGCTTATCAACTGAATATCAGCACCAATCCGCCCAAGCGAAACCGCAGCATTTAGAACCGAACCACCAGGAACAGCCTGAAACATATACCCATTATCAACTGATTGGCCTGCCTTTGGTGTATGCGATACCATGTCGAGCACTGTTTCGCCCAAAGCATAAACTGAGCGGTTCCTGCTTATATCAGTCATTAAAGTTTTATTGAAGGTCAAGTTCCAGGTTAAGCTGATCCCGTAGTTTATTTACATTGGGGTTTTGGGCAGCCATGGCATCAAGTTTATCACGGTCGTTCATATATTTCTTAGTTTCCGATTGCTGCTCGGTAACTACAACCTGCATAATAATAAAGTCGTTTTTCATTTCATTGCGAAGGAATTCCAACAACATATTTCGTCGCTCATATAATTCCTTTTCCAGAACCGTATTACCAACAGTAAAAACAAGAATATTCTCAGGTTGCTTTAATTCGCGGGGGAAACTTGTTAACGCTGAATAAAACAGAGCCGAATCTTCTTTCTTCAATTCGGCAAAATGAAGTATTGATTCATCGAGCTGCTCAAAGGTAAAAGTTTCTTTGCGGTCGAATACCGGAGCCGAAGCAACTGATTTGGAAAGCTGATCAGCTTTCATCACCGATTTAATTGAGAAACTCGAAACATGGTGCGACTGAACGGGAGCATCATGTTGAGGAACCACAACCACCTCTTGAGCAACCGAATTTGCAGCTTCGGAGTCAGGTTTTGGCGGTACAGGTGATTGAGCCTCTGATTGAGGTAAACTTTCATTTACCTCTGATACCGGCGGCTGTATATTAACTACAGGAATTGATTCAACTGCTGGAGATTGTGCAGCAGGAACAGGCATGGCTGCAGGAACGGTAACAGGAACAGCAATTGATTCAGCAACAACTTGTGGCTGAGATGGCTGAGCCTGAACCGTAGCGGAAACAGCGGCAGGTTGATTTGCTTGTGACTGAACAACTTCAGGCATCTGCATCTGACCACTAAGTCTGCAAATATGAATAAGAGGGATTTCGAGCGAAAGCCGCTTGTTATTCGAAGTGCGGTATGTTACATCACATTTATTTATAATATCGAGTGCATTGATTAAAAGTTGCAGTGATACTGAACGAGCCTGGGCAGCATATTTTGCTCTGATCACATCGCTGGTTTCGATTAATTTTACGGTGGCAATATCGGTGCTCATAAGCAAATTGCGGAAATGCTCACCTATACCGGTTATAAAGTGTTGCCCGTCGAATCCTTTTTCAATTACATCATTGATTATCAGCAATGTATCTTTATAATTTCCTGCATTCATGAAATCGACAATGCGGAAATAGTATTCGTAATCGAGAACATTCAGGTTTTCGAGCACCAGTTCGCGGCTTATTGACCGTCCACCAAGGTTCACCATCTGGTCGAAAACGGAAAGTGCATCGCGCAAAGCACCGTCAGCTTTATGGGCGATGATATGCAGTGCTTCGGGATCTGCTGTTACACCTTCGCTTCCGGCAACAAAAGCAAGGTGTTTGGCAATATCATCAACAGTAATCCGTTTAAAATCGAAAATCTGGCAACGCGAAAGAATGGTAGGTATGATTTTATGCTTTTCGGTGGTGGCCAAAATAAATTTTGCATATGCAGGTGGTTCTTCCAGCGTTTTCAGAAATGCATTGAAAGCCTGTGACGATAGCATGTGAACCTCATCGATAATATACACTTTATACTTTCCCATCTGCGGTGGAATACGCACCTGCTCAACCAGATTGCGGATATCATCGACACTGTTATTAGAAGCTGCATCAAGTTCATGAATATTGAAAGATGCTGAATCGTTAAACGCTTTGCACGATGTACATTCGTTACATGGTTCTGTTTCGGATGTTGGCTGCAGACAATTTATTGTTTTAGCAAGAATACGCGCACAAGTAGTTTTACCCACACCCCGCGGGCCGCAGAAAAGAAAAGCCTGCGCCAACTGATTGTTGCGTATTGCGTTTTTCAGGGTTCCGGTTATCGAAATCTGGCCTACAACTGTATTAAAAGTTATAGGGCGATATTTGCGGGCCGATACTATAAAATTATCCATATTAGTCAGTGAATTAGCTTGTTATCCCTGTCAATTTTTACTATGAACTGAGCCGGGGAATACAAAATATGCAATTTCAAAGGTAAAACAAATCATTTAAAGGAAATGGAGTTGTTAATAAAAAGCACAGAACTGTGTGGCCTAAGTATGAATGACACGATTTTTAGTTCGATTGTTATTTTCAATTATCGAATGAGTGACCCATTAACTATAAATATTCAAAAAAAACTGGCTGTAAATAAAAACTGTATTTTTGCTTCTAAATTACAAACTGATGCTTTTAATACTGGTTCCAAAAATTACAAACCGTTTGCGATACACCATGCAACTTTTGTTAAGCAGGTTGCTGGGATTGGAAATCAATTTCACAACCAGTATCATTGAGTTTGAAAATTATGTTGATCCGAAATTTTCCTATGGAGTTACTGTTAACGACAAGTATCTGTTTTTCGCTTCGAACGGATTACTTTTCGAAAGTGTAATCAAAGCACGGGAACTCAGGCATTTTAACTTCGAAGGAGGATTGGTTTTTTTCCCCACGCTGAATAAAGACTCGGCACTGCTTTTTGATCTTTTTGCGGCTGTGTTTTACATGGTGAGCCGTTTTGAAGAATATCTGCCTCATAAGCGCGACCACCATCAACGATTCCTGGCAGCAGGAAGCGATGCATATCAGCAGGATTATCTGCACAAGCCACTTGTTAACATATGGTCGTTTAAACTGAAGGATATTTTCTTAAAATGGTTTCCGGAATTAAAGGTGACAACTCCTAAATATAGTTTTATTCCAACCATTGATGTTGACGCTGCATATGCTTATAAAAACAAAGGTCTTACCAGGGCATTTGGCGGAATTTTTAAAGCTCTTCAGAATCGAAACTATGATGAAATCCGGCGACGACTCAGAGTTTTAGCCAGGATTGAGCATGATCCTTTCGATACATTTGAACTCCAGATGCAACTGCAGAAGAAATATAATTACCGGCCTATCTATTTTATGTTGCTGGCTGATTATGCTCCTAATGACAAAAATATTCCATACAACAACAGATACTTTCAAAACCTGATCCGCTTTCTGTCCGATTATGCCGATATCGGAATACATCCTTCCTATGCTTCGTCGACTCAGCCATCACTGATGGTTATGGAAACAGCTCGTTTGTCGAAAATCCTTAAATTTGAAATAGAACGCAGCAGGCAGCATTTTCTCAAACTTACCTTACCCGATACATACCGCAACCTGATTAACAACGACATAACACATGATTACACCATGGGCTACGCAGAAGTTGCCGGATTCAGGGCTTCCATTTGTACACCCTTTCCCTTCTTTGACCTTGATCAGGATCTGGCTACTAACCTGATTTTACATCCATTCGCATTGATGGATGGTACCCTTTGCGAATACATGAAACTCACGCCTGAACAGGCGATTAAAACAATTTTTGAACTTATTGCAGAAGTTAAAAAAGTTGGTGGAACATTTATTCCTCTCTGGCACAATTCAACTCTCAATGATGAAGGCGAATATAAAGGATGGCTTGATGTGTATGTAAAAATGGTAGAAGAAGGTGTGAAGATGTGAGGATGTGGAAATTTGAAGATTTGGTTTTTGAACACTTGAATACAATGCAATTGAACCCTTGAACGCAAAGCAATTGAGCATTAAACGCGAAGCTATTGAACCCTTGAACGCAAAGCAATTGAACCCTTAAACACGAAGCAACTGAACCTTTAAATTAAAATTAACGTTCTACTCTATTTCCAACACATGATTAAATTCCTTCGGCATGATATGATTGACAAATCGCATTGGGACGATTGCATTGATAATGCGGTGAATGGAAATCTGAATGCCCGGTCGTGGTATCTTGATATTGTTTGTCCGGAATGGTGCGCTCTGGTTGAAGATGAGTACGAAAAGGTGTTCCCCTTACCGGTTTTCTCAAGAGCTGGCATTCAATATAGTATGCAACCCTATTTCACTCAGCAACTTGGTCTTTTTTACAGATATTCATCTGACGAAACCGCTCTGAATAAGTTTTTGGCTAATATCCCTTCCGAAATCAAATACGTAAAAATAAATCTGAATACCTCAAACAGCATAAAATATGGTAGCGCAGGCGCCGAAATGACCAATCTCGAACTGGATCTGATAAGCGACTACGGAAAAATTGCTTCCGAATATCAGAATAACTTGCAGCGTAACATTAAAAAAGCTAACAGCAACAAACTCACGATTGTGCAAAACATCAGGCCTGAAGAGGTAATTGAACTCTTCAGGTTAAATAAAGGCCTGGAATTAACCCATTTAAACAACGCACAATATGCTTTTATACAACGTATTGCATACGAAAGCATACATCGGGGAATAGGAGAAATTTGGGGTGCATACGATGAGTTTAACCAATTGGCCGCAGGTATATTGTGGGTGCGGAGTCATGGCAAAGCAATCTTTTTATTTTCGGCTGTTTCCGCCGAAGGGAAGAAACTTCATGCTATGCCATGGTTGATTGATGCATTTATAAAAGAGAATGCTGGCAAACCAATTACACTCGATTTCGAAGGTTCCAATGATCCGGGGCTGGCACGATTTTATAGCAGTTTTGGGGCTAAAAAAGTAATTTATCAACAATTTGTCCGCAATTCGTTACCGTCACTATTACGTATTGCACTTAAAATATGGCAAATTACCCGATCCGAAGTAAAAAAACATCTTCCAATGTAAACCAAAGTGACAAAGTACTTATTTTTGTGAAATCTGAAGATCAGAATAAATTAATTAAAGCCGCTAAAAATCAGGAGCATGGTAATCAACATTGGAAGTAAGAATTCTATCATAAACCATTTTATGCGCGAATTGCGCGATATTTCCATTCAGCAGGACCGGATGCGTTTCAGGCGTAACATGGAGCGGATTGGAGAAATATTTGCTTATGAGATCAGCAAAACAATGGAATATGAACCCAAAGAAGTGATTACATCGCTTGGAACTGCTGAAACTCAGCTAATAAAAAATACGCCTGTAATATCTACTATTTTAAGGGCCGGCTTACCACTTCACCAGGGACTGCTTAACTATTTCGACCAGGCAGATAATGCTTTTGTTTCAGCATACCGCGAGCACCGCAAGGATGATGAATTTTCCATACAGATAGAATATGTTTCCTGTCCTGATATCGAAAAAAGAATCCTTGTTGTTTCCGATCCAATGCTAGCAACCGGACACTCAATGGTTTCGTCATACAAAGCTTTGTTAAGCCATGGCAAACCGAGTCACACTCATTTTGTATCCGTTGTTGCCAGCGTGCAGGGAGTTGAATACCTGAAACGTATGCTTCCCAAAACAGGAACCACCATATGGATTGCTGCCATTGACGATGAGCTTACAGCTCAGGGTTATATTGTACCCGGTCTTGGCGATGCCGGCGATCTTGCTTTCGGACTAAAAATGTAGTAATAAATTTAAGATCAATCTATTTCGGACAGTTCGACAACAAACCTGAGTATTTGGCGTTAAAACTCTATAACTACATTTTATTGTGTCCGGATTCCTCAAAATACTAATTGTTTTTGCAGTTAGCAGTATAAAATTCCTTATTGCTCCTGCCCTCTCGTTCAGCTTGGGACTTAACTTTATGCAAACTTTACTTTCGACTACTTCTGGTGGAATTACGGGTGTAATTTTCTTTTTTTTTCTAAGCCGTTGGTCGATACTTTTATATAAAAGATATTTTGTGCTTTATACATACAAAATTAAAAATGGTATTTATGATTTTTTAAACATGGGAATACCTGTTATTGTTCCGTCACGTAGATTTACACGGCGTAACAGATTTATAATTAAAGTGATACGAAAATACGGATTATCAGGTATTGTTATTTTAACGCCAATATTGCTCTCGATACCTCTGGGTACATTCCTTGCTACAAGGTATTATTCTTCAAACCGTTACCTGCTGGTTTACCTTATTGGATCTGTATTATTCTGGTCGTTATTGCTATCATCCGCAATTACGTTGTTTTAACATTTTTACACTTTCTATTTATATCGCAGGTGTATAATAATTCAGTAATTTTACACGATGCTGTTTGTAACATAATACCAGTTGGTGTATTACAAATACCCCAAAATCGCTTCCCCGAAATAATAATCATAATATACTGAACATGAAGTTTTTATCAGGCAGTCTTGTATTGGAAAACCTGCGTATTTCGATGCAATCGGTACGAAGTCATATGATGCGCACCACCCTTACCGTGTTGATAATTGCATTCGGAATTATGGCTCTGGTTGGAATACTAACTTCGATTGATGCTATCAAATATTATCTGAATGATAATTTTCAGATGATGGGAGCCAATACTTTTACTATCAGAAACCGCACAATGCAAGTAAATATGGGGAATAAGAGAAGTAAGCCCAAACATTTCCGCGAAATTACTTTTGAGGAAGCACTCCGTTTTAAGGAGTCGTTCACTTTCCCGGCAACACCATCGGTATTTATTTATGCAACCAACCAAGCTACAGTTAAATTTTTGAATAACAAAACCAATCCAAATGTGCCTATAGTCGGTTGCGATGAAAATTATATCATTACTTCAGGTAACGAAATAGCATCAGGTCGCAATATTTCGCCAACCGAAGTTTTTTATGGAACTTCAGTAGTTATACTCGGCAGCGATGTAATTAAGAAAGTTTTCAAGAACAAGGAAGACCCCATCGGGAAATTTGTTACTATTGGCCCCGGGCGTTATCTTGTGGTTGGCATCATGAAAGAAAAAGGATCGAGCATGGGTTTTAACCCCGACAATGTTTGTATTATTCCTATAAATAATGCACGTCAGCGATTTTCGCGTCCGAATGCATCGTATAGTATAAATGTGCATGTTGCTGATGGCGAAAAACTCGAAGCTGCAATTGGAGAAGCTACAGGAGTTTTCCGGATTGCGAGGGGAACAGAAATTGGCGACGAAGATAGTTTTGATATATCGAAAAGCGATAACCTGGCTAATATGCTGTTCGACAGTTTAAGCTACCTGCGTATGGCTGCAATTGTAATAGGCATTATTACTTTAATGGGAGCTGCAATAGGACTGATGAATATTATGTTGGTTTCCGTCACCGAACGAACCCGTGAAATCGGTATCCGGAAAGCCATTGGTGCAACCCGAAACACCATCAGGAATCAGTTTTTAGCTGAAGCAGTTGTTATTGCGCAAATTGGTGGATTATTAGGAATTATACTTGGTATTGGTATTGGCAATGCACTAGCCCTTTCAATCGGAACCAGTTTTATAATTCCATGGAACTGGATAATTTGGGGAGTTGGTTTGTGTTTGGGTGTAGCATTGCTCTCTGGGATTATTCCTGCAGTAAAAGCAGCTAAACTTGATCCGATTGATGCGTTAAGATATGAATAATGGGGGGGTTGGGTTTTAGGGATTGGGGAAAGCCTGCTTGTTGGATAGTGAGGAATGACAATTGAAACATAATTTAAGGTTTTTCTTTTACGAAAATTCGCAATTTATAAAGCAGGGTTTAATCCGTATTCTTTTTACTTTTTTTTTTGCGTATTTTCTGTTGCTAACGTGGTAAAAACACAAATTACACTTTATAACACTTTCATTTCCAATCTCTATCTGATTGATTACTATATTCTTAAAAAATAAATTAAAAATAATAGGACAAATGTCGATAATTTAACGACAAAATGCATATCTTTGTGGAAAGAATAATAGATATGGAAACAATGGAAATATTTGATCCTATGGTTGCCTATGGTTCTGTTGATGAAATAAATTCGTTATCATTAGTCAATATGGTGCGGCGAGGTATCGGATTTAAGGCATTTGATAAGTTCGCCAATAAAAGTCCCTTCAGCCTGAATGAATGGTCAACCTACCTTCACCTTTCGGAACGTACGATGCAAAGGTATCGTAACGAACAAAAGACATTTGATCCTTTACAATCAGAAAAAATCATCGAAATAGCCCTTTTTTATAATAAAGGAATTGAGGTTTTTGGCTCAGCCGAAAAATTTAATTCCTGGCTCGCTACGGATAACCTTGTTTTAGGAAAAATAAAACCTAAAATGCTATTGGATAATTCCTTTGGCATAAATATGCTTAGAGACGAACTTACTGCTATTGAATACGGTATTCTGGCATGATTGTTTTCCGTTTGAGCAAGTCGAAATTTGCGAATGACCTTTCGGGAAAAGGTGCCGAAAAAGGTGGTGGGCGCTGGAACAGTAAAGGCACAGCGTTAGTTTATACCGGCGAATCGAGGGCTTTATGCACGACTGAAATTGCAGTACACACTCCATTGGGAAATCTTCCCCTTGATTACAAGTTGATATCAATCGAAATTCCGGATGATGTTCATATTCAGGAGCTAGCATCAGCTGAACTTCCTGCTGACTGGAAGTCTATTCCATATGTTTATTCAACCCAGTCAATTGGCGACAGATTTGTTGCTGATGGAATTTTTCCTGTCCTTAAAGTTCCATCGGCTGTTGTTCAGGATGAATATAATTACCTGATTAACCCGGCTCATATGAGCTCTGACATGATAAGTATAAAAACGATAGAACCGTTTAATTTTGATGAGAGGTTGTTTATCAAGTAGCGTAAAATAGAGTTTGATTTACATTAAAGCTTAGCCATTTTTAATTTTTCCACAATTTCGAAAACAGCCGGACAGGTTGAAGTATTTTTTAATGTAATATCCAGTATCTGTTGCATTCGTCGTCTGTCAGTATGCGGATAATCGCGGCATGCACGCGGACGGTTTTCATAAATTTTACAATAGTTATCTGTGTCCAGAAACGGGCATGGCATAGTGCGGAAAACATAGTCGTTATCTTCATCGAGGCGCAAATATGTCGTTGTAAGCTCCGATGCTTTTATCCGTAATGCTGTAGAAATCCGACGAACATCAGCATCTGTAATCCTTGGGCCGAGTGATTTGCAACAATTTCCACAATCGAGACAGTTCACTTCATCGAATACTTCTACATGAAGATTTTGAAATGCTTCGTCCACTTTCCCCGGTGGTTTTGATGCAAGTTGCCGGAAGAATACGACATTTTCTTTTTGCTTCTTTTTAGCCTGCAGAAAAAGTTCTTTAATTGATTCAGGAGTAATAATCATAACTTATTTTGATACAACGGTTAAGTTTTCCATTAGCCTGATATCTTTGCTGGAAGCACCTATCATAATCCGGAAATCGCCAGGCTCAACAATCCATTTCATATTTTTATCAAGCATTTGGAGGAGTTCGGGTAATATTTCAAACGATACTTCTTTGGTTTCGCTTTTATCTTTTCCCTCGAATGTGCATGACAAGTTTTGGGGGATTATCGGAATTCCGAGGCGGGTTTCTTCGAGAAAAAACTTTTGCATAGCATTTATTTTCTCCGCGGTTTGCTTTGGAGTGCCTGAAGAACCATAGGTTAACATCTGGCCAACAGCATCAGCAGTGTGACCTTTGGCAAAGGTTTGAAATCCAAAAATGCCATCCCTGTATTTTTCTTTTCCTTCGTCGGAATCGCCGGGAATCATAAAAACCTGCCAGAATTTTTCTTTCAGCGTCATGCGTTGCAGAAGATCTTCAACACGCTCATTAACACTAAGTTTTGGGTTTTTATACGGTAAAGTCTGCGAAATAGCGTTGATACTCAGCATAATAAAAAGTAACAGAAAGATTGCCGTTTTTCTCATAACAGTTTATGTTATTAGTTAGGAAAGCTTAACACATCCAACAGATTGAAATCATTTTCGGAGAAATAATTACCATGTCGGAAAGCCATTTGCAAAGATAAATATTCATTGCAGTAGTCATATGTATTTTTACGCCAACCGGACACAAAACACTTTATCAGCAAAAGCATAGAATCAGGAATTATAGTATCTTGCACACTATAATTTAATCGTGTGCTCATGGAATACTTTTATTACTTTTTGATAACATCAGTACTTGTTTATATTTTTTGGTTTTCATTTAAACCATACAATTTGCATCTCTTCCCTTTGACCCGATGTGCAAAATATTTTGATTATGAGGATAAACAGAGTTTCAGGAAACTGTTAATGGATAATTTTACTGTGTATAAATTACTTAATGATAGAGGGCGCAACCTTTTCGAGAAACGTGTTTGCAAATTTATAGAGCTTAAAGATTTCAGATCGGGGAACAACCTTCAACAGGTAACCGATGAAATGAGAATAATGGTAGCCGCATCGGCAGTACAACTTACATATGGCTATCCGGATGTATATTTCAAACATTTTAGGACTATTATCCTTTTTGCAGAGGAATATTACTCAAGCATAACAGGTTATTATCATGAGGGTGAGGTAAATGCAGGAGGGGCGATAGTACTGTCCTGGAAAAATTTCATGTCGGGTTACCATGATCCGAGTGATGGACGAAACCTAGGCATGCACGAAATGGCTCATGCTTTGCGGCTTACAAATATTGTTGATAACGATGAATATGATTTTATCGACCGTAATACAATGCAATTGTTTGAAAAGGAAGCTTTGCTCGAAATGCAGAAAACGGAAAACGGAGAAAATACTTTTTTCAGATCTTATAGTGCCACCAATCTACAGGAGTTTTTCTCGGTTGCCGTAGAGTGTTTTTTTGAACAGCCGTTTGATTTCAGGCAGTATAATCCAACGTTATATCAATTGCTTGCCAGTATTTTAAAATTTGATTTGTTGAATTTTATAAAAAGATAAAATAGCTCTAACAACTTCCGGATTAAAGTGTTACATGAATATAAATCTACAGTAGATAAGATATCCTCTGGGCATACTCTTGTCGCCCTGTCCTCTCCTTGTTTTAAGGACTCCGGAATATTTCTTATTTCACCAACCCCTATATCCTAACTCCAAACCCTCCCCTACACTATTCCTCTTTCTTTTTTAATCTGCTCATAAGCAGCATTAAGTTCCTGAAATTTTGAATTAGCAGCTTTTTGCATATCGTCGCCCAGATGCGCTACACGATCGGGGTGATATTTTAATGCCATGCGCCGATAAGCTTTTTTCAATTCATCTTCGGATGCATCGGGAGTTACTTCCAGAATACGATAAGCACTTGTTGTATCCTTTACAAACATAGCTTTTATGCTCTCGAAATCGGTATTACGGATACCAAGTATGGTCGAAATCTGAGTAATTATCCTTAATTCGCCGGCATGAACCTGATTATCAGCCCCGGCAAGTCCGAAAAGGAAATGCATCAGTTGCAGCCGCGACGGATATTCCATATATTGCCTTATCTGAGTGCCTACCTGATTAAGATCATAACTTTTAGTAAGCAATTCGCGCAGGATTAACAACTGGCGCTCAGCTTCATTAACTCCAAATTGCTGTATCAGAAATTTTTTAACATATTCCAGTTCCGATCGCATAACCTTATCGTCGGATCGCATAACAGCCGCCGATAGCACTAAAAGGCTAATTACAAAATCGTTGGGAGTAGTTTGTGGTGTATTGAAATTTGGTTGTTTATGAGGTTCATACAAATAAGCGCCAGTTTGCATACCATCGATCATGGAACCAAGCGCAAAACCAAGAACTGCACCAATAGGACCACCTGCTGCCCAACCAATACCTCCGCCAAGCCATTTAAGAAATTTTGCCATTAAAATTGAAATTAATCTGCAAAAGTAAGTAAACATTGAAATTAAAAACGGCACATTTACTTTGATTACCTAAAAAAGGTTAAATGTAATACACTTGATTTCAAAAAATAGCTGTTTCCTTTTCGTACTCAGGCTTCTGCGTCTCTTGCTCAGATAGCATACTAAAAGGGCATTTTATACAATTATCTGATTATTTCAGGATTAGAATAGCCGAAATGGCCATCAAACTGTTTAACTTTGTAGATTCATGCCATATACCCTACTAAATAGTAAATTCCATCCATCGGGGATTACCGGATATTACTACATTGAGGCAGGCAACGCAATCAGGAAATAAAACCAAAAAACTAATTGAGACAAACTGGATTATGCAGTTAAACACAGGAAAAATACTCAGAATTGTATTAAGAGTATTGCTCGGTGTGCTGAGTTTCATATTGGTGATCCTGCTTGTGGCTTTCCTGCTTATACGTACTGAAAAAGGACAGAATATTATCCGGAAGAAAGCAGTCACTTATCTTTCCAATAAAATAGGGGCTCAGGTTTCGATCGGAAGCCTGAAATTCGATTTGCTGAACCATATCGAAATAAATGGCATTACGATTCCTGATCAATCGAAACAAGTTCTGCTTCATGTAGGCAGGTTCGAAGGTAATTATCACCTGCTTGATTTACTGAACAATAAAATCAGCGTAAGCAAAATTTTAATTGATACACTCGATTTCAGAATGGTAAGGGCTGAAAATGATTCAGCTTTTAACTTTGATTTTATAATCCGGGCGTTTGCGTCACCGCCTTCGACCCAGCCTATAGACACCACTCCAGGCAAATCATTTAATTTTAACATAGGCGAACTCACTGTCAGACAATTACATTTTGTAATGGACGACAAAAAAGGGCGACAGTTTCATGATGTTAAATCGAATCTTATTTCCATAAATGTGGATAAACTTGACCTGCAAAACCAAGATTATGCAATTAAGAGTTTTGATACAGAAGGACTTACGGCCAAACTTGATATAGGATCTTCCGGATCAGAATCAAGTGAAACAAGTGAAGGTGCGCTTCCAAAAATCAGCATTGGCAAAATAGCTTTACTAAACAATAATTTCTCTGTTTTAATGCCGGGTTCCGGATACCAGTCAGAATCAAATATTCGTGATTTTAATGCCAAAAATTTAGCTATTGACCTGAATAAAAATTTAGTTGAGCTAAAAGAAATATTGATAGGCCAACATCAAAGCAAAATACTTATTCAAACGGTTCAAACTAAACCAACGATTGGAAAAGATAAAGTTATTGGTACAACCAAAACCGTTCCTTTTACAGTGAATATCGGCAGTATAAAGCTGACAGATAATGATTTGAAATACGATCAGGGAACCACAACCTTTAAAGCTTCAACGGATTTTAACCCGAAACACATTCACCTTGAACGACTACAACTTGCAATTGCTGATTTTTCCATGGCGGGCTCCGAAATACAAGGGGAGGTTCAACAGTTTCAGGCCAAAGAGCAAAGCGGGCTGGAAATCCGGCAAATTAACGGTGGTTTTATATATTCGGATACAGGTGTAAACCTCCTACAGCTTGTGCTGAAAACGCCATATACAACCATTGACGGGAATTTCATGGCTAACTACACATCCATTGAAGATATCAGTAAAAATCCCGGTCAGCTGGGTTTCGACATTAATGCAAAGCAAATAATGATCAGCAAAAAGGATATGCGTCATTTCTCAAAAATGGCTGGCAGCAATACTGATATCCATAATCTGATGGCAAACGACATATACCTTGAGGGCAGAGCTGTTGGTAAAGTTGCTGATATGACTTTCGAAAAGCTGAAACTGAAAACCAGGGATATCACTTTTTTTACTTCAGGTAAAATGGCCGGTCTTCCCGATCCAAATCAATTACTGGCCGCAATCAACCTCCACGAATTCAGCGGAACCGTAAAAAGCTTGTCTGAACTTTTGCCGCAAGGCATTATCCCTCCTACTATCGCAGCAAATGAAAGTTTCAATTTTAACGGAAAACTTGGCGGTAACAAAGGAACTTACAATTTTGATCTGGAAATGAACAGCAGCGCCGGAAACCTTGTAATAGATGGCAAGGTAATACAGCTTAAAAGTGCCGACAAATTATCCTATAACGTTCATGCACAGTCGGATGAACTCCAGCTCAATAAGATTCTGATGGATACCTTATATGGAAATACCGTATTCGATATTCAGGTAAATGGAAAAGGAATCAGTCCCGAAACCGCGGATGCGAAGCTTAAGGCAAGCATTCCCGGAGTTTATTTTAAAGGATATTACTATAAAAACATTGATTTAAACGCAATAATAGCTGCTTCAATTATTGATGCCAACCTTATCATACGCGACAGCGCATGCAATACTGAACTTTTTGCCCGCTACTCGCTCGACAGCCTGCATCCATTGCTCCAGGCAAGCGCAGATATTAAGAATATTGATCTTCGACGCCTCCGATTTACCAAGGATTCACTGCAATTGAAGGCGGTTATAACGGCAGATTTAACAAACGCGGATGCAAAGCACATAAACGGAACTATTCTGATTCCCAACATGAAAGTGACTTATGGGAAACATGTATTTCCTTTCGATACCATAAGCCTGAATGCTGTGAATATTGATTCCGCACAGTTGATTTCCTTCCGCTCACCTTTCCTTGATGTTGACCTTGACGGAGCATATGAACTGAATGTGCTGCCCGAAGTAGCCCAAAACCTGCTTGTTGACTACTTCAAAGTAAATCCGCCAAACCGGACAGTTTTTAAACCTGCACATGCAGAGCTTAAAGGTGAACTGCGATACAACCCTATATTCCAGGCGTTTGTTCCGGGTCTTACCTCAATGAAAAACATAAATTTTTCGGGCGATATGGACACCAGGAAAAAAGAAATGAATATAGTTCTCAACGCTCCGGAGGTTATCTATTCCGACTATATCCTCGACAGCACTTCCTTTATTATCAAAACAATTCACGATACACTAAATTACAGGCTTTACTCAGCCGGGGTAAAAAGCCCATCCTTAACGCTCAACCAGGCCATTATAAGCGGAAATGCTAAAGAAGGAATTATTAACTGGAACATTAAACTACACAACAAACCAGACCTGCTGCAATATGACCTTACCGGAATGGTAACGAATGACAGCACAAAAACTTTATTGCAATTTGCTGCGATCCAACTGATAAATTTTGATAAATGGACTGCAAATGCTGATAACAGAACAGAATACAGTAAAAAACGGATGTATTCAAACCTTGAATTATCCTCGGGATCAAAGAAACTGGTTCTTCAAAGCAGCAAGTCAGAAAACGGATTGCCAACGAATTTACAACTGTTTGATTTCCCTATTAGTACCATTACTAAAATTATCGGCTCAGATTCAACACTGGCCGAAGGCACTATAAACGGGGAAGCCAGCCTGATCAACCTTGATCCACTTCGGTTCTCGGCCAATTTCATAGTCGATAGCCTCACTGCCATGTCAGTTAAACTGGGCACTCTCGATGCAAAAGTCAGCAATGAACCGGGCATAGGGTACAAAGGTGAAATAAAGCTGAATGGAACTGACAATGAGTTAGGTCTCAATGCCACATATTCAGAGGAAGGTGCTATGAATGGCAGGCTGAATATCATAAAATTTAATGTTCAGGCATTGAACCCATTCCTGAAATCCATAATCCGCG
>Ga0136636_10000435_pt1 | contig 20862 bp, 18 predicted proteins | sample AntDrymUQ8522106_2_FD_104653 | JGI IMG/M metagenome (GOLD analysis project Ga0136636, IMG submission 104653) | Polar desert sand microbial communities from Dry Valleys, Antarctica - metaG UQ852 (21.06) | ecosystem: Environmental > Terrestrial > Soil > Desert | place: Antarctica: Dry Valley... | reverse complement strand
TCGCCAGAAGAGTTTTTAGCCCTACTGGAAAAGCGGTCATAATCCCGTATTTTTGGAGTCCTATTTCTAACACTGCATGAAAATTTCCTACCACTGGCTTTCGCAATACATTGACATCCCGGAAACGGCTGAAGAAATTGGCAAAGTCCTTACGAATACTGGCCTAGAAGTAGAAAGCGTTGAACCGTTTGAAACAATAAAAGGTGGCTTGAACGGGCTTGTGATTGGTGAAGTGATCACTTGTGCTAAACACCCGAATGCAGATAAACTTTCTATCACAACCGTAAATGTAGGCGGTGCAACTAATCTGCAAATTGTTTGTGGCGCACCCAATGTGGCAGCCGGACAAAAAGTAGTCGTGGCCATGGTTGGCACTACCGTTAACCCAACCAAAGGCGAACCATTTTTAATCAAAAGCGCAAAAATCAGAGGCGAGCAATCTGAGGGGATGATTTGTGCCGAAGATGAAATTGGATTAGGGGAAAGCCACGCTGGCATATTGGTGCTGGATACCCCGATAGCTAATGGTACGCTTGCTTCAAAATTTTTTGATGTGCAATCGGACTATGTGTTAGAAATTGGATTGACACCTAATCGTGCCGATGCTGCTTCGCATATAGGTGTAGCGCGTGATATTAAAGCTGCTTTGAAAAGGGATATGAAACTACCTGATATAGGTTCATTCAAAATTCAACACCTGCCTGCCGGTCAGGCAGGTTCAACATTGAAAATTGACGTAGTGGTAGAAAATACCGAAGCGTGCCCTCGTTATTCAGGAGTAACTTTTTCCGGAATAAAAATTCAAGAGTCTCCTGCTTGGCTCAAAAACCGATTGAAATCAATTGGCCTCACTCCTATCAACAACGTGGTGGACATCACTAACTTTGTGTTGCACGAAACAGGGCAACCGCTCCACGCATTTGATGCGGATGAAATCAACGGAAAAAAAATAATTGTAAAAACCCTTCCTGCAGGAACGAAGTTCAAAACGCTCGATGGAAAGGAACGTTCGCTCGCTACCAACGATTTGATGATCTGTGACGGAGATGGCAATGGCATGTGTATCGGTGGCGTTTTCGGTGGAATCAAATCGGGCATTTCAGAAAAAACAACGAGTTTATTTTTAGAGAGTGCTTGCTTCTCGCCTCAATATATTCGCAGAACGGGAACGGCTCATGGATTGAAGACGGATGCTTCGTTCCGCTTTGAGCGCGGCACCGACCCAAATGGAACAATCTATGCGCTGAAACGCGCGGCTCTATTGATCGCAGAAATTGCTTGTGGACACATCTCTTCCGATATTGTAGATATCTATCCAACCAAAATCGAAAATAAGATCATTGAGATAAAAGATAAAAATGTAAATCGACTTATTGGCAAAGCGCTTCCGCGCCAAGAGATGTTTACGATTTTAGAAAGTTTGGATATTAAAATCATCGATAAAAAGGAAACTACTTTTACGGTTTCTGTTCCACCCTATCGAGTGGACGTAACGCAAGAAGCAGATGTCGTGGAGGAAATCCTGCGCATCTACGGATTTAATAATATCGAGTTGACAGAGATTGCAGGCACAGATTATTTCGCCAGTTTCCCTGAAAAGGACATCAACAAATTTAGAAAATCAGCAGGCGAAATGTTGGTGGGTAATGGCTTCTACGAAATCCTCACCAACTCGCTCACCAATGCTGCCTACCAGCAAAAGCATAATTTGACTTTCAATGGCGAGCCAGTGGAGATGTTGAACAAACTGAGCGAAGAGCAGGGGATTTTAAGACAGACTATGCTCTTTACGGGGTTGGAAGTGTGCTCGTACAACATCAATCGTAAACAAAAAGATTTAAAACTGTTTGAGTTTGGGAAAGTGTATTGGAAAGACTCCGCCAAACAAGGTCTTGATAAATACGGAGAGGAAGAAAGACTAGCATTGTATGTAAGTGGCAACTTTGAAGCGGAGAATTGGCAAAATAAATCGCAGTCGGTGAGCTATTACGACATTGCGCAGTTCGTTTCACAGGTGTTGCAGAAGTCTTCAGTAGAAAATACCAAGCAAGAGCCGTTGGCTGATCCACTTTTCGAGTTTGGCGTGAGAATTTTGAAGGGCACCAAAGAAATCGGCAAGGTAGGAAAGGTAAAAACCGCCTTGCTGAAAGATTTTGGGATCAAGCAAGAAATATTTTATGCCGACTTATCTACGGCCTTGCTTTTCAAGAATGCAAACCCTAAGTTCGTTGTGCAGGAAGTGCCGAAGTTCCCGGAAGTAAGGCGCGACCTTTCACTCGTGTTAGATAAGCAGGTGACCTTTGCCGAGATGAAAGAGTTGGTGCTGGCAACGGAGAAAAAGTTGATCAAAGACGTCATTGCGTTTGATGTTTATGAAGGCGATAAAATTCCGCAAGGAAAAAAAGCCTATGCACTGGGCTTTACGTTGTTGGATGAGACGAAAACATTGACGGACGAAGAGATTGAGAAAACGATGACGAAGTTGATGGGCGCGTTTGAGGGCAAGATGGGGGCGGTGATCAGGAAATAAAAATTAGAATACAGAAGTCAGAATATAGAATTTAGAAGATAGGAGTTAGTAGATAGTAGTTGGGAGGTGTTGGGAGGTCGGCCAAGGATAGAAGTGGAAAGCCCGAAGCGTGTTGGGTTTGAGCGAGGGACGGACTTGCAACGGATAGCCTGGCCCGAGTTGAGTAGGATGTGAGAAGGCACGAGGGGGACGCAAAATTCTAGCATACAGAATTTAAAATATAGGATTTAGGAGCTTGGGGCATGAGGCCTGCAGCTTGTAGCCAAAAAAATTATTACATGGATCAAGAAGCATTAAAAAACAACCTCAGCGGCTTAGAACGCAAGATTTTGGTGTTGCTAAACGAGCACAAAGGCGTGAAAGACGAGGTAAAGGGGCTGAAACTGGAGAATCACGAGTTGAAGAACGACCTGAAGAGGAGGGATGACCAGATGAGCAATTTTAAAAATCAGATTAAAATCACTAAAATTGTAGACCATATAAACCCGGAAGACGGAAGTGCTTCGGAGTTGAAAAGGAAAGTAGACGAGTATATCCGAGAAATCGATAAGTGCATAGCTCACTTGAGCAGATAACCCGGTTAAGTTGATGGACGAATTGTCAGTAAAAATAAAAATTGCCGATCGCGAATACCCGATGAAGGTAAAGCGCCAAGAAGAAGAAAAAGTGCGTGCGGCCGGCAAGCTCATCAACGAAAAAATAAAGCGTTATCGCGAACAATTTGGGATTGACGACAAACAAGACCTGCTCGCGATGGTTGCCTTCGATTGCCTAGTAGATAAAATGGCAGAAGAAGAAACCCTAGATGTAGTTGACCAAACGGTGGTGGAAAAGGTAAATTACCTGAACCAACTCGTTTCTCAAGCGCTTTAATCCTCTCCTCTTTTTTCAATTCCCATTTCTCAATTCGTTGCTAGTTGGTAGTTAATAGTTGGTAGGCCGCATTTCTATCAACTGACAACCGCCAACTACCAACTCGCAGTGAAGGGTGTGGCACCTATAAATTTTATAACCTATGGAAATAGAAATAATGGTTGTAGTACTGATTGCGACCGTGGCAACCGTACTATTAAGTTTGTTAATCGGTAGTTTAATGTATAAGCGCAAAATCAAAAAGAATGAGCAATCGGCCGGGGAAAAGGCAAAGTTGATCATCAAGGAAGCAGAGATGCAGGCCGAGAACCTTAAAAAAGACAGAATCTTGGATGCCAAAGAAAAACTGCTGAAGATGAAGCAGGAGTTTGAGGAAGACGCCAACCGCAAGAAAAATCAGATCATTAGCAACGAACAAAAAATAAAGCAGCGCGAGGCGCAACTGTCCAAAGAATTGGAACAGGTAAAGCGCAAAGAAGCCGACATTGATGAAGAACGCCAGAGCTTAGCTCAGCAACATGAACTGGTAAAAAAGCGCAAGGAAGAACTGGACAAATTCAATGCCCAAAAAGTTGCTGTTCTGGAGGGTATCTCTAAACTTTCTGCGGAACAGGCACGCGACCAATTGGTAGAGGCCATGAAAGAAGAAGCGACTACTAAGGCAAGTTCGTATATCAAAGACATTGTAGAGCAGGCCAAATTGACGGCCACGAAAGATGCAAAGAAGATCGTAGTGGAAACCATTCAGCGCACGGCTACTGAGCATGCGGTAGAAAATTGCGTTTCCATTTTTAACATAGAGAGTGATGACATTAAGGGAAAAATAATTGGTCGTGAGGGGCGGAACATACGCGCCTTGGAAGCCGCCACGGGCGTGGAATTTATTGTAGACGATACGCCTGAGGCAATTATCATTTCTGGTTTTGATCCCGTTCGCAGAGAGATTGCTCGTCTGTCGCTGCACAGATTAGTGCAAGACGGACGGATTCACCCCGCCCGGATTGAAGAAATTGTTGCAAAGACAACCAAAAATATTGAGGACGAGGTAATGGAGATTGGCGAGCGAACCGTTATAGACCTAGGCATTCATGGTCTAGCGCCAGAGCTGATCAAAATGGTGGGGCGCATGCGCTACCGTTCTTCTTACGGGCAAAATCTATTGCAGCACTCGCGCGAGGTGGCTAACCTTTGCGCTATTATGGCCGCAGAGTTGGGCTTGAACGTAAAGCAAGCCAAGCGCGCTGGCCTCCTCCACGACATTGGAAAAGTATGGCCAGAGGAATTAGAAAAACCCCATGCTATTGTCGGTATGGAGTTGGCGATAAAGTATAAAGAACATCCGATCATCTGCAATGCCATTGGCGCTCACCACGATGAGATTGAGATGACAAGCATTATCTCTCCAATTGTTCAATCTTGCGATGCTATCTCAGGAGCACGCCCTGGTGCAAGACGCGAGGTGATGGAGCAATACATCAAACGCTTGAAGGATTTGGAGCAAGTGGGCTTAAGCTTTGAAGGCGTAGAAAAATGTTATGCCATACAAGCTGGCCGTGAGCTACGCGTGATGGTGGATGCTGAGAAAGCAACCGATGAACGCGCTGCTCAATTGAGTTTTGACATCTCTCAAAAAATTGAGAAAGACATGCAATACCCCGGACAGATTAAAGTGACGGTGATCCGGGAGATGAGGAGTGTGGCGTATGCGAAGTAGGCTTGAAAAGTAGCAACCCTCCTACGCTAAAAGCTTCGGAGGATAAATAGCGTAAATAAAGGGACTCTGGAAACGGAGTCTTTTTTTTGGGAACCATCTAAACCGCTTCATTTCGTAAAGGCTAAAGGGCTGCAATAAAAATTAACTTTTCGGTTTGAATATTTTCTCAATACCTTATATTTATACCAAGGATTGGTATATTTTAAAACACTTAAAATTATGGGGAAAAATACATCTGTTTTATTAGGAGATCACTTTGAGGACTTTATTTCTGAGAAGGTTGCTTCCGGAAAGTATAATTCAGCTAGCGAAGTAATTCGAACTGCTTTGAGATTGCTAGAATCAGAGGAACAGAAAATAAAAGAACTAAGGAAGGCTTTGGTAGCTGGTGAAAAGAGTGGCTTTGTGAAGGATTTTGACCCAAAAGAAAACTTAAAGAGAATTCATGCTAAATTTTTATGAGACGTGATTCCTATAGGATTAGCAATAAGGCAAATCAAGATTTGGATGAGATCTGGAACTATACTTTAAAAAATTGGTCGGCAGAGCAAGCTAACCGTTATTACAATTTAATTATTGACGAGATCAAGTACTTAAGCAAAAATATTCAGAACGGTAAACCCATTGATCATGTTAGAGTTGGTTATAGGGTTTCTAAAGTAAAATCTCATTTGATTTTTTACAGGGAATCACAAGAGTTTAATATTGAAATTATAAGGATACTTCATGAAAGAATGGATTTCGAAAACAGGTTAAAGGATTAGTTTGACTTTTTCATTTGACACAACCTTAACCCTTCATTCATCTTGAAGTAACATTTGATGTTGACCTTTGTCTCATCAATGAAGATACAACTGATCCTTCTTATCAGTTTCCTCACCTTCGAGATTGGCTTCGGGCAATCAGACCAACTACCCTCACCTCCAGAAAAAATTAAAATTCTCTCTTGGAACATTTATATGCTCCCGAGCATTGTGATGGTAAAAGGCAAAGCCGATCGGGCGCAAGCCATTGGCGAAGTGTTGAGAAATAGCGACTATGATGTAATTGTTTTTCAAGAAGCCTTTCAGCGGAGAGCCAGAAAAAAGATCTATCAGCAATTAAAAGAAGCCTTTCCCTATCAAACAGGACCAGCCAATCAAAAATTAATTTCGCTAAAGACAAACAGCGGCATTTGGATTTTTAGTAAGCATTCGATTGCGGCCTCGAAATCCATCATCTTTAACAGTCGCTCAGGAATTGATGCCTTCTCGCGCAAGGGCGGGTTGATCGCTGAAATAACGATAGGCAAAACTCCTATTCAAATCGCGGGAACACATTTGCAGAACGCGGGTCAGGCATGGATCCGCCAAAGTCAGTGCGTTGAATTCTACAATCGGCTATTGAAGCCTTTCCAAAAAGAGGGTGTGCCTCAAGTTCTATGTGGAGATTTTAACATCAATCGCGAGAAAGAAGAATATACGTTCATGCTGCAAACCTTAAAGGCAGAAGATGGTAACTTGGTTGGCGACCAGCATCACACTTACGATCGCCAGCTAAACGACCTGCACGTTGAGCCGGGCAATAGAAAGGATCTAATCGATTACATTCTCATCCGCGACCAAAACCATCAAATCCTACATACAACCCGGCAAATCAAGATGATTAAAAAACCTTGGCATGCTCGCCACGCAGATTTATCAGATCATTATGCACTAGAAGCCGACATTCAGCTTACTACAAGCTACTTGGTTTCCTCTTTGCGCTAGTTGTGTAAACCCACTTTAATATTTTCATTTCTACTAGTCAGAACTGCCAATACCTGTGGAGTTTTAATATCAATCGTTGATTAGCGATCGTCAGCCTCCGTTGGATTTCAGAGAAGGATTACAATAGGCCAAATCGAAAGTTATGCAATCGATAAACCATTGTTTTAGGAATTTTTCATTACACATGATACTGGTTTCTGGTATTGATACCGTAGTTTCGTTTACTAAATGAAATTGCTTTGAGTCCTTCCCGAATTGCCGTTAAGCTTGTATTCTTCATTAACGGGTTTATCCACGCCAATCTAGCTGCACGGTTTCCGCGTGTGCAGGAACTTTTCAGTATTGACAATGGCACACTTGGTTTTGTACTGCTTTCGTCATCGGTAGGTGCCTTGTTTGCCATGCCGTTTACCGGGTGGTTAATTATCCGCAATGGAAGCAGGCGCATTACTATCTTCTCTGTTTTTCTGTATTGCATTTTTGTTCCACTGGTTCCACTCATGCCGGGAATAATTGGGCTAGTAATTCTATTTTTTATCATGGGGTTAACAGCGGGTATGCTAGACGTATCCATGAATTCACAAGCCGTGATGGTAGAGAAAATTCACGAGAAGCCTATCATGACTTCGTTCCACGCATTGTTTAGCATTGGCATGGTAGCTGGCGCATTCTGCGGAGCGCTGTTTGTAAAGTTGGAAGCTACTTTGTTTATGCATTTATCAACGGTAGTTGCGTTGAGCATTGCAGGGGCAGCATGGGCGCGCTACCATTTGATCCACGATAAACCCAAAGAAAAAGAAGTGGATGGCCCAGCTTTTCGTTTGCCAAATGCAGCAATGGTGAGCATTGGCGTGATTGCTTTTTGCTGTATGTTGGGCGAAGGCGCAATGGCTGATTGGAGTACCAATTACATGGAGAATATTGCCAAGGCACCTGCCGCCCTTGCTCCCATCGGGCTCTCCGCATTTGCGCTGGCCATGACGATTGGAAGATTTTTTGGCGATAGCGCAAGGTTGAAATTGGGCGATCGCAAATTGATGGTCATGTGTGGACTAGTTTCCATCTTTGGTATTTTGATTATGCTCGCCTTCAACGATCCCTATTCCGTTATTGCCGGTCTGTTCATCATTGGCATTGGGCTTTCGTCCATTGTGCCGATTGCCTATAGCATTGCGGGTAATTCTAAAAATCTCCCTCCGGGCGTTGGGTTGGCCATGGTAACCACCGTTGGCTACTCTGGCTTCTTGTTCGGCCCTCCATTGATTGGCCTACTCGCCAATTGGCAATCGCTGCGAATTGCGCTGATGTTGGTGGCGGTGCTTTTCATAATAATGACTTTTCTGAGCGCGCGGTACAGATCAGCGTAATTGGTATTTTTGCTGCATGGAAACAAAACACATTGAACAGGATGCGAAGGGTGTCTGTGAAATATTTTCGCGACAATAATATTGAAATCAAAAATCACGACTCAAAATTCAAAAATTCTTAATGCCTTTAATCGAAAAGTCATCTTACAAACATCCGTTCTACCTTTCCAACGGTCATCTTCAAACAATTATCCCCAGTGGCTTTAGAAAAATTGAAGGAGTAGATTACCAACGTGAGCGATTAGAATTGATCGATGGCGATTTTTTGGATTTGGATTGGCTAAAGAATAACGAAAGCAAATTGGTTGTCATTTCTCATGGCTTGGAAGGCAGCAGCGAGCGCCACTATGCAAAAGGCATGGCGAAGTATTTTTTTCAGCACGGCTGGGATGCGTTGGCTTGGAATTGTCGTGGGTGCAGTGGAGAGATAAACCGCTTGCCTCGGTTTTATCATCACGGTGCTACGGAAGATTTAGGTGCCGTGATCGATCATGCCATACAATCCAACCAATATTCTACCATTGCCTTGGTGGGATTTAGTATGGGCGGCAGCATGACATTGAAGTATTTGGGGGAAAAATCGAATCGGGTTCATCCCACCATAAAAAAAGCGGCTACGTTTTCTGTTCCGTGCGATCTAGGTTCTAGTGCTGGCGAGTTAGACAAACCAAATAAGAAATTCTATTTGCAACGATTCTTAAAAAAATTAAGCAATAAGATTAAAGCTAAATCCAATGTATTTCCTCAGATCATTAGTCACCAAGATTTTGAAAAAATCAAAAGCTTCCGCGAATTTGACAACCGCTATACCGCTCCCTTGCACGGATTTATTAACGCACAAGACTTTTACACGCGAACAACGGCATTGAATTTTATTCCCACTATTACTACCCCCGTATTGATAGCCAACGCCCAAAACGATCCATTTCTTCCACCACTTTGCTATCCCTATCAACTGGCCAAGACTCACGACTATGTCTATCTTGAAACACCGACAACAGGAGGCCATACCGGTTTTTCGCTAGCAGGGAAGGAAGAGAATTGGATGGAGGTAAGGGCATATGAATTCTTAAATCAATTTTTATGAAATCAGCTGGCCCTTTTGTGCTTCTCGTCTTTATCTGTTTTTCATTATTGTACTGTGGGCAATCGGCAAAAGAAACGACACAATCAACTACCGATTCGTTATGGCACGCACCTGATACAGCATCAATGAATTTGGATGAGGTCCGATACGGAAGAAAATTGATCGTCAACACTTCTTATTACCTCGGGCCGAAAGGCACTGTCGATTCTATTTCCAATGGAATGAATTGCCAGAACTGTCACTTGGAAGCAGGCACTAAACCTTTTGGGAATAACTTTGGGTCGGTGGCTTCGCTCTATCCAAAATTTAGGGCGCGCGCAGGCAGAATGGAAAGTGTAGAAAAACGAGTGAACGATTGTATTCAACGGAGCCTGAACGGTAACCCATTGGACTCACTCTCAAAGGAAATGAAAGCATTCGTTGCCTACATCAAATGGGTAGGCAAGGATGTGCCCAAAGGCAAAAAAGCAGAAGGTTCAGGGTTGAAGAATATTGCTTTTCTCGATCGCCCGGCAGATTCGGCAAAAGGAAAAAAATTGTACGAACAACAATGCCGCGTGTGCCATCAAAAAAACGGACAAGGCATGATGTCGAGCAATGAAAAAAGCTACGTTTACCCACCATTGTGGGGAGATAAAAGTTTTAACACGGCAGCCGGACTTTTCCGAATCTCCAATTTTGCCAGATACATTTACACCAACATGCCACAAGGGGCTACTTATCTACAGCCTATTTTAACGGAGGAACAAGCGTGGGACATTGCTGCCTACGTTGTTTCCCTACCTCGCCCGAGCAAAGAATTTAAAAGTGATTGGCCAAAGCTGGAAACAAAACCATTTGATCATCCTTTTGGGCCTTATGCCGATAAGACGAGTGAGGCCGAGCATAAGTATGGACCGTGGAAAGCGTTAAAGTAAACTTCATGTTGATTATTCTAGGTTAATGAGTATCGCGTTATCTATAAATAATTTTCACAGGTGGGCTGCTAAGCTGTTCGACATGTTCCATAGGGCATGTCGAACCAAAGATTGACACGCATTTGCAATGCCTTTTCGCAGTGCCAATTTTGCCGTAGGTCTCACAGCTATGATTCACTTATGAATTCGGCAAACGAAGTCAAATAATTGCGCAGAGTCCGAGGTGGAATCTGCGAAGCAATGTAAAATGTAAAATTTCTCTTCCTTAGTTCGTGTCCTCATGAAACAAAAATTTAATGTGATCCCGTTTCGGGGACTTGGTCGGCAAATGGAAATAATAGGGCGGAGTCCGAGGCGAGACTCTGCGATGAAGGAGGAGTGTAAAATTTCATTTCCTTGGTTCGTGTCTTCCCTAAACAAGCAATTAAAGAGAGAGTCGTTTTGTAAGGAAACGAGCCGAAGACTAGTTAATTTTTGAGGAACTCAATTTCCACGCGATCGTTGTATTGTCCATAGATTCCAGTCTCAGGGTACAACGGAATTTGACTGCCGTCTCCTTTAATTTTAATACGGCTTGCCTCAATACCTTGGCTAACGAGGTAATCGCGAATCGATTCCGCACGTGCGGTAGACAAATCCTTTGCCGACATTTTTTTTGTTACTTTATCCACTCCAGAATTGAGGCCAAAAAAACCGGATTTTTCACTACGCGTAATACTCTCTCGATCTCGGGAACCATTCACGTGGCCGTGTATTTTTATGCGATATTTCAAATTTTCTTTCATCAAATCAGCCAAGCCGTCCAACTCATTTTGGGAAGCCGGCTGAAGCAACGATGCGTTTGTAAAAAACTTAACACTGCTAAAATCAACATAGTCTCCTTTTTTTGCTTTTTTCAACGATAGCTCAATAATCAGCTCTTCTTGGTTTCCTTTTCTTGCAGATGGATTTTGATAGTTAAATACCGAACTGGTAGGGCTGTAGCCAGCAATTTGCGTGATAACGGTATACGATCCTCGCGCGTTTTTGGGCGCTTCCAAGTAAACCAGTTCACCGGGGCGAAAAGTTTGATATTGTGTAGCTCTTATAGCTTCCTGAATGTGTACTTCGCCTGATTTTATCTCACTTCCATCACCTGCGTTTATCAGCCTAAAATAGAACGCCTTACCGACAGGTTTTTTTACCTCTACAACTTCAACAGGGTTAGCAGCAATCAGGGAAGAATCGATGGCAGACTCGGGCTCTTTCGGTACAGGTACAATTTCAACAATGGGTTCGGATTTTTTTTCTTCAATTTGCGGCAGCTCTTCTGGAGAGGCACCTTCTAAATTACTAATAAATACCCACGCATCTCTGTATTCTGTCTCTGCTCTAAGTTTTATCGCATATGCGAATGCCTTGCGCTTTTCTGATGTTTTTAAAACATATACATAGTTTAGTTTCCTGACATTGTCGATCACATAATTTACTTCGTAACCCTGCTGATTTGCCTTTGCAACTAAGCGTGTTGTATTATCCATCCTACCAAAGACGCCAATGGTTACAAAGTAAACAGGGCTTTCTTGGGCGTGCACAAAACAGCCGGATGAAACCAATAAAAAGGCGAGAACGAATTTTGCTTTATTCATAAAAAAAAGGGTTGTAAACTTGACAATCATTAGACTATGTATATCCAGGACACTTAAAAATAGTAAGTACAGCTAAAGCCTATTAAAGATAGTATTTTTTGGCAAGGTTTTGCTGTATTTGTGTTTTTTCGGGTTTCGACTACACTTTTTAGCATCGTAACTTGTGTTGCCGCGGTCTACTTGACCAACAGGCGAAATTACGAAAATTGACAAAGGGGTTGTTACCAGAAATGGGATTTCAAAACTTCACATCCCACACCGAAATACTTCTGTCATCACTCGCGCTTACTAATTGATTATTGTAGGAAGTCCAAAGCAATTTATTCACGGAAGTGCCATGGCCGGTATGCCGGGCTTTGTCAATAACTTTTAGCAGTTTCATCTCGTTGGCATCCCACACTTTGATAGATTTATCCATGCTGGCGGTGGCAAAGTGTGTTCCGTCAGGGCTGAAGGCGATGTGGTTAATAGCATACAAGTGTGCCGCAATTTCCTCCACTTGCTGATAGTCGGCAGAAACATCCCATATTTTTAATTTCGCATCGCGCGAGCCGCTGATCAAAAACTTTCCTCCAGAAAAGTAACTCAACGCAAACACAGAATTGGTATGGGCTTTCCATTCTTTAACCAACTTGAAATCGCCCAGCGCAAATACACGAATAAAAAAATCGCTGTAGCCAACCACCACCTCGCCCCGAGTGGTGTTGATGGCAATGACCCGCGCACTTTTTTCTGAGGCCAATAATTTCTTTTTGATCACCCACTTCTCTTTGTCTACCATCACTAGCGAGCCTTCTCCGGTAGCTATGAGCAGATCATTTTCAAAAAATTGAATGTCAAAAATAAAAGACGAAGTGATTTTCAACGAGGCCAACTCTTTCTTATTCCTCCAGTCCAGCAAATGAATGCCCTCATAATTCTGGCCGGCCACCAACAAATCATCTTTCTTCAAATGACATAACGTATAAATTGAGTTGGGCAATTTGGCAATCAGTTCTCCCTCTTGCGGTTTTTTCAAATCCCAGCCTACCACCATGCCATCCCCCGCTGCCGAAAAAAGGATATTGGATTCGCTTCCAGGTTGCACGGAGTATACGCAATCTCTATGGCCGATGAGCGTATGTAATTTGGTAATTTGTGGTGTTTTCATTGGTAAACTCGTTTAACCGCAAAATGCGCAGCGGAACGCAGAGGATTTCAAAAATTATCTGTGCGCAACTTCGTCTGTTCTGCGGTTAAAATAAATCTCTTATTTTTAACAAAAATGAACCATTAAGCATTACCAATCAATGCCTCTTTTTGAATTTGAACAGACGGGAAATCAATGTGTTTGGGGAGTTTGGCACCTTGAAGAAACTGAAGAAGAGTTGGCATTTAGCGCTTGGGAACAATGTCCGGAAGAATTAATAAGCCAACAGAAAAGACTAGAGTGGCTCGCAGGCCGAGTTTTGATCAAAACGCTATTGGAAAAAATAGGGCTTGAATATGCCGGAATTATGAAAGATGAGTTTGGCAAACCGTTCCTGAAAGAGCTACCCCTTCACATTTCCCTAACTCACTCCTACCCATACGTTGCGGCTCAAATAAATCAAATGCATTCAGTGGGTATTGATCTTGAGCAGCCCAAACAAAAACTGCTGGCGATCGGGCCACGCGTACTTTCACCAACGGAGTTGACAGATGCCGGCAATGATGTAGTGAAACATTGCGTGTACTGGTGCGCAAAGGAAGCCCTTTATAAAATTTTTGGCAAACGTGGCCTCCATTTTGCTGATCAATTAAATATAGAACCCTTTGCACTTAACGACTCGGGCACATTGAAGGGCGTTATTACTGTGAATGACCAAAAACAAAACGTAAATTTGATTTATCAATTACGACTTGATTTTGTGTTGGTTTTAACCAAAACTGCTAGCGTATGAAAAATGTAATCTTCTTTCTGTGCATTTCTATTTCGGCTCACGCTCAGCCAGAAATACAAAATTTCACCCTTACCAATGTTGCCACGAACAAACCCGTTTCATTGGATCAGTTTAGTAGCAAAGAAGGAGTAGTGGTATTATTTACAGGAAACGAATGCCCCTACGACAATTACTACAAAGATCGAATAAAGCAGTTGATCGATTCGTACGCTGGGAAAATTCAAGTTTTACTTGTCAATTCGTATGACAATCCGCAAGAGTCGCCCGAGAAGATGGCTATTCACTACACCGACTTAAATGCGCCTTACTTGGCCGACAAGGATCAAACCGTGATGGAAACCTTTGGCGCTCGCAAAAGCCCCGAGGCATTTTTACTAAAGCCAACGAACGGAAAATTTACTGTTTTGTACAGCGGTGCGATTGACGACAATCCGCAGGTAGCCACCGATACCAAGCAAAACTATCTGCGCGATGCGATCGACAAATTACTGGAGAATCAAAAAACAGAGTACGTGAATAATCGGGTGATGGGCTGTACCATCAGACGAAAGTAAATGCCTAGACGCCCAAGTCGCCCCCATCCGAAATCTCAATCAACAACAATTTTACTTCTTCGGCTTTGGCATGCTCTCCTATTTTTTCAAATGACATCACCAAGTTTCGAAGCGCGCGCCTGATGATATCCAAGCTTGAGCAGGGTTCGTAAAAAGAGGTTTGAGGTACTAGATGCAACTCATTGATATAGTTTTCAATGTCTTGCTTAGAAAAAATCAACCCCCGATTGAAGGCGTTGATATAAAATTGATGGTTATCATCCTTATAGGTTAAAATGAACAAGTTGGGCAGGTTAACACCCTGGACAGGAAGTTTCAACTTTTGAGCCACCAGCATGTAAATAACACAAAGTGTAATTGGATTTCCCTTACGCGACTCCAAAACAATATTGATCATTGAATTGCCCGGAGAATGAAAATTCTTTGTGTTGGCACCAAACTTAAGTTTATTGAAGAGCACACTGTTGATCACCTTCACTTGATCGTACGGGTATAAATCCGGTCGAAATTCCAGCCACGTGTCATAATAAATCTGCTCTAGATCTTGCCGTAGTTTCTCCAATTCAATCTCCGGATATTGATAAGTAGCCACCATCCACATACCCGTGAGCAGGTCCTTGTCTTCCGATTGATACCAGCCCTTAAGACGTTCTTTTAGAAGTTCATATTGAAGCACATGGATTAATTCTTCAATCCTGCTTTGCACCGCGGGGTTAAGATTGCTTTCCCACTCGTGCTCTAAAAATGGAATCGCTTCCTTACCAAGTGAAAGAATCTTTTCTTCCACGTGCGAAGAGACTTGCTTATCATCATCATCAAGCAACGAAACGAGCGCTTTTAGTTCTACTTCTGTCATCTAATAAATTTGAAGACTTGAAAATGTGGAAATTTGAAAATGAGCCCTTTCTTTATTTTCAAATTTTCAAATCTGTTAATTTTCAAATTATGTTTGAATCACTCCCACATTAAACTTTTCAACCATGGCATGATTAGCCGCTTCAATTCCCATCGAAACTGTTTTTCTTGTTTCCAACGGATCTATCACACCATCTACCCACAACCGCGAAGCCGCATAATACGGGCTCAACTGTTCATTGTAGCGGTCGATGATCTCTTTCAACAACAAATCTTCTTCTTCTTGGGTAATCATTTTGCCTTGTGCCTTTAGTGTGCTTACGCGAATTTGCAACAGTGTTTTTGCTGCCGCGTTCCCGCTCATCACGGCAATCTGTGCAGTGGGCCAAGCATAAATCAATCTAGGATCATACGCTTTCCCACACATCGCATAGTTGCCTGCACCATACGAATTACCAATGATGATCGTAAACTTCGGCACGGTTGAGTTCGCCATCGCATTCACCATCTTCGCTCCATCTTTAATAATTCCACCCTGTTCTGCTTTGCTGCCCACCATAAAACCGCTGACATCTTGCAAAAACAAAAGAGGCACTTTGCGCTGATTACAATTCATGATAAATCGAGCCGCCTTGTCGGCTGCATCTGAATAGATGACGCCACCCATTTGCATCTCACCCTTTTTATTTTTGACAACTTTACGCTGATTGGCCACGATGCCTACTGCCCACCCCTCGATTCGTGCGTAGCCGCAAAGAATTGTTTTCCCATAAAGGGCTTTGTATTCATCAAACTCAGAGTCATCTACCATTCGTTTGATGATCTCGCGCATATCATAGGGCTTAGCGCGATCGCTTGGTATCAAGCCGTAAATATCTTCGGGCTTTTCTTTTGGGGCTTTTGCTTCCGCACGATCAAACCCTGCTCTTTCGCTCGCACCCATCTTATCAAACAAAGTGCGAATATGATCCAAGCATGCTTGATCATTGGGGAACTTATTATCGGTGACTCCGGAAATTTCGCAATGAGTGGTTGCACCCCCTAACGTTTCATTGTCGATCTCTTCACCGATCGCAGCCTTTACCAAATAGGATCCCGCCAAAAAGATTGAACCTGTTTTATCAACGATCATCGCCTCATCAGACATGATGGGTAAATATGCGCCACCTGCCACACAACTGCCCATGATGGCCGCTATTTGCACAATACCCATGGACGACATTTTTGCATTGTTCCTAAATTGCCTACCAAAATGTTCTTTGTCAGGAAAAATTTCATCCTGCATAGGCAGAAATACGCCAGCGCTGTCTACCAAGTAAATGATGGGCAGTCTGTTTTCCATCGCAATCTCTTGGGCACGCAAATTCTTCTTAGCGGTGATGGGAAACCAAGCACCTGCTTTAACGGTGGCATCATTGGCAACAATTACACATTGCCTACCCTTTACATAACCAATTCCAGTAATTACACCACCTGACGGACAACCGCCCTGGTCTTTGTACATGCCCTCGCCTACAAAAAGCCCAATCTCTAAAAAACGTGAGTTCTTATCGGTGAGATATTCGATGCGTTCGCGTGCAGTCAGTTTTCCTTTTTGGTGCTGGTCTTCAATTTTCTTCTCGCCACCTCCCAGCATCGTCTTCTTGGCCTTCGATTTTAGTTGAGAGCAAAGTTGCTTGAGTTGGTCTTCGTTTTTATTGAATTCTAAATCCATGTTTTTGATTTACGAGGCACGAACTAAAAGACACGACTGAGTCGCACCTGGTAATTCACAGCTCACTTACTATGCTTATTTTTTCAGCATTGATGCCTTCTTCGCTTCTTCTTCCTTGCGCCTATCCCGCTCAATTTTCTTCTTACTTTTCCCTAAAGGAGAAAGAAAATGTTTAGGGTTATTATTAAAATGGCTGGCTAAACTGTCAACGCTTTTGAGCAACTTATTTAAATTGACATACAAGGTATCTTCTGTCATCAGCTTACTCATCGTGTTGTCGCCCTTATTCAACCGCGCCAATGTCTGATTCAGGTTGGAAATCGCTTGCTGCGTTTTGAAAAGCGTCTGGTTCAACTTCAGCATTTTCAGTGAATCAGAAAGCGTTTTAAAATTTTGCAGGGTAGGCTGCAAATCCCGCATAGTTTTGTTCAAGTTATCAGCTACGCCTTTGAAGGAACCAGATAGGTCTTCAATTTTTCCATTAGCCGTGACCAATGTTTTGTTTAACAAATCAGGCGTAGTTTGAAGTTTAGAAAAAATAAGATCCAACTGCTGTGAGTTTTTGGTTAGGTTATCAATGATCGTGTTGAACTTGCGCAGGGTAGTTTGTAAATCCGTTGCTACTGGAGTTGCGGTATCTGTAAACACATCGAACATACCTTTTGCTACTTCAGTACGGATTGTATCACCCGGCTTCAATTTTACTTTCGATTGCCCAATTGACAACAATACCGATTTACCTCCTAGCAGCTCGCTGGTCAATATTGCTTTGGTAGAATCTGTAAGCGTCACTCCCGATTCAATGTCCAACTCCACTAATATTTTATTATTTCTATTCTGTAAAATGCGGATAGCACTAACACGCCCTACTGGGTAGCCATTGACCAATACCGGATTGGAAATAGCCAATTGGTTGATATTGTCATATATCGCATAATATTGCTTCGTGGTGGTAAAAAAGTCGATACCCTTTAAATAATTGAAGCCAAAGTAGAGCATCACAATGGCGAGGGCAACGAAAAAACCGACCTTAAATTCTTTTGTCTTCACGTAACTAGTTTATAGATTCAATTTCAGTTTTATACTCTCTAAAGGCCCGGTAAATTCCAGAAGCAATCAACTCTTGCCCCTCTGCGGAAGCCAAAAAAGTCTCCTCTTTTTCCTGCGATAAAAATCCTGTTTCAATTAACACGCTTGGCATTGAAGTGCGCCACAAGACCAAAAAACCCGCTTGTTTTACACCCCGGCTATACCTTCCTGCCTTCTGTTTGAACTGCTGCTCCACCTTTTGGGCAAATTTCAGGCTGCTTTCATGATAGGCGCTTTGGCTCAAGGTAAATAAAATGTACGACTCGGGACTCTTGGGATCAAATCCCTCATATCGTTCTTGATAGTTGTCATCCATTAAAATCACTTCATTCTCTCTCTTGGCTACTTCAAAATTCCCTTTGTCTTTATGTAATCCCATTACATAAGTTTCTGTTCCATGGGCGGGTGCACCGGGCAGAGAGTTGGCATGGATACAAATGAATAACTGCGCCTTGTTTCGATTGGCGATCTCGGCCCGCTCATCCAACGCCAAATATCGATCGTCTTTTCTGGTATAAATTACTTTTACATCTGGAAGATTTTTTTCAATGTAGGCACCCAACTTCAAGGAAATCTTTAGGGCGATATCCTTTTCCTTCGTTTTTTTGCCAGAAGTACCCGGATCTTTGCCCCCATGACCCGGATCGATAATAATCGTCTCCAGTTTAAAACTACGAGGAGTAAAAGAGGCTGACGAGTTTAGCAGGGTTATTGCTAATAGTAAAATCTTAATTCGGATATTGCTCACTGTGGGTGATAGGGGTATGGCGTAATTGCAATAAGTTTACGTAAAGTTGTGAATTTTTTTTTAAAAGCTAAAGTACTGGAAACCAAATACCCGGAAGGTAAGCATCCTTCTCATTTGTTGCTTTTCGCGCTTTTTTTCCTGTTTGCCAGCTTGGCGCACGCGCAAGTGGAAAACCGCCTTCGAACCCCTAGGTTGTTGCCCAGCAAAGCAGATACTCTTCCAATCCGGCCACTGGTAGATTCGCAGAAAGACTCACTATTGGTCAAGCAAGACTCTTTAAATTTGCAAGCGAAACAAGACTCAGTTAAGAAAGCGCAGAAGGGAGATATTGAAACAACGATCCTTTATTCTGCTACTGACTCTATCAATTTTAGCTTGGACAGAAAAATTGTCAAGCTATATGGCGATGCCAAGGTGAAGTATGGCGACATCTCGTTGGATGCAGAGCTTATTACCATCGACTATGAAAAGTCAACCATCACCGCCAATGGCAAACCAGATTCTACCGGTCGGTTGATTGGGTTCCCAATTTTTAAGGACAAGGATGGGGAATATGAAACGAAGGATATGGTCTACAATTTTAAATCGAAAAAAGCCAAAATATCAGAAGTAGTAACAAAACAAGGGGACGGATTTGTAGCGGGAGAAGTCGTTTATAAAAATGACAAGAACGAATTGTTCACGATCGGCAATACTTATACCACGTGTGATCTCAAAGATCCGCACTTCCGAATCGTTTCGAAAAGAGCAAAAGCTATTCCTGGAGACAAAACAATCACCGGGCCTTTCTATATGGAATTCAATCATGTGCCCACACCACTTGGATTTGCCTTTGGGATGTTTCCCTCCCCGCGGAAAAGTGCTTCCGGAATAATTGTGCCTGAATATGGAGAAGAACAACGAAGGGGATTTTTTCTGAGAAACGGAGGATATTTTTTTGATATCAATGACTATATAAAACTCACTTTGTTGTTCGATCTTTATACAAAAGGATCAAATGCATTGAAGATCAATACAGTATATAACAACCGATATAAATTTGCAGGCTCTTTTAGCTTCGCGTATACCAATAATCAGGTTACAGATAATTTTGAGGACCCAAGTCGCCTGCGAGATTTTCAATTGGCCTGGAGCCATACACCAAAATCTAAAGGTAATAGTAGGTTCTCCGCTTCGGTGAATGCGGCTACTTCTTCGTTTACAACCAATAATTTTCTAGGCGTGAACGTTAATCCAAATCAACAACGACCCGACAATATCTCCAGGAAGTTGACTTCTAACGTATCGTACTCAAAAACTTTCCCAGGCACCCCCTTTTCGCTGGGCATCAATCTCCGTCATAGCCAAGATTTGGCTACTGGCCAAGTAGATTTACCAATGCCGGATGTAACGTTTAATGTAAACAATCTTTATCCGCTGAAAAACAAAGGGCTAGGCGAAGCTGCCGACAATTTTAATATAAGATACAGCCTAACAGGTACAAATCAGATCACGAATAATCTTGGACGAATTGGAAATGCTACTAAAGACAGTATAACGAGCTTCAATTTTCAAAATCTGCCCACGTTGTTTAAAAATGCTAAAGCCGGAATCAAAAGTAATATACCCATAAGCACCACCGTGAAACTGATGAAGTTTTTTGCAGTAAGTCCAAATATTTCGATTGACGAGACGTGGTATTTCAAGCGGCTCAATTGGGCGGCTGATGAAACGGGGACGAGAGCAGTCGTAAAAGATACCTCCGATGTGTTTAATAGAATTAACAATTTTTCACTTGGAGTTGGGGTAACAACTCGAATCTTTGGAACCTATCTTTCTAAAAAAGAGACGAGTAAAATAAGAGGCATTCGCCACATCATAACACCCAATCTTTCCTACAACTATACCCCCGATTTTGGTGATCCCAGTTTTGGGTACTACCAGCCAGTCGCCTTAAAGGATGCAAAGGGCCAACCGGTTACGGTTTTAAAATCTCGCCACGAAGGATTTGTATACGGTTCTTCTAGGCAGGGAGTTAGCAATTCGCTGGGCTTTGGAATTGGAAATACTATTGAGATGAAAGTGCGGGGTAAGAAAGATACGGTAGATAAAAAAATACCGCTCTTCAATAATTTGT
>Ga0136636_10000434_pt1 | contig 20864 bp, 14 predicted proteins | sample AntDrymUQ8522106_2_FD_104653 | JGI IMG/M metagenome (GOLD analysis project Ga0136636, IMG submission 104653) | Polar desert sand microbial communities from Dry Valleys, Antarctica - metaG UQ852 (21.06) | ecosystem: Environmental > Terrestrial > Soil > Desert | place: Antarctica: Dry Valley... | reverse complement strand
GTCCAATTCCCCTCCAATGGAGGGGTTAGGGGTGGTTAATTTACTTGAACGAGGGCTACAAGCGCACATTCGGAGCTGCTGCTGGGTATACTTTGTATGCAGACAGCCCACAAAAAAATAATGCTTTTAAGTGATAAGTGCAATACCAACCACCCCTAACCCCTCCAAAGGAGGGGAATGAGAACCCCACGAATAAAATAAACAACTATAAAATAGCAGCGTCCAATTCCCTTCCAAAGGAGGGGAATTGGAAACCCACGAATAAAATAAACAACTATAAAATTACCACCCCTAACCCCTCCAAAGGAGGGGAATTTAAACCTACTGCTCCCATTTGCTACCGGCAAGCAAATCCAAATCAGTAAATTTAATATCGAATCGTTCGCTTAAATGAAAATTGGTCAGGCTGCCTTTAAAGAGGTAAATGCCTGCCCTGATGTTGACTTTGTTCCATATTACATTGTCTATGCCGCCAGCATCGGCGGTTTCGAGTAACAGGGGCATTAATACATTGCTGATGGCCTGTGAGGCCGTACGGGCAAAACCGCTTGGAATATTGGGTACACAGTAATGTACTACATCAAACTTGCGGAAAACAGGATGATCGTGGGTGGTTACTTCGCTTGTTTCAAAGCAGCCGCCACGATCTATACTAACATCAACTATTACAGTGCCAGGGCGCATATTGCTCACCATTTCTTCGGTAACAATAATGGGTGTGCGGCCACTTGTACTACTAAGGGCACCTACGGCTACATCGCAGGTTTTTAGTTGCTTAGCCAATATTTTGGGTTCTATTACAGAGGTCCAAAGGCGGCCGCCAATATTGTTTTGCAAGCGCTTAAGGCGGTAAATACTGTTATCAAATATTTTTACACTTGCCCCCATTGCAAGGGCTGTTCTTGCGGCATACTCTCCTACTATACCTGCGCCAATAATAATAACTTTGGTAGGCGGAATACCGCTAATACCGCCTACAAGCACACCTTTTCCATTATTAGGATTACTGAGGTACTGCCCGGCTATCAGCATAACGGCGCTGCCGGCTATTTCACTCATACTACGTACAATGGGGTTGTGCCCACTATCATCTTTGAGGTTTTCGAAGCTGAGAGCGGTAATTTTTTTATCCATCATTTTTTCCAGTATTTCTTTTTTCATTACCGCAAGGTGAATGGGAGAAATAATGTATTGATTGGGCTTTAAAAATTCACATTCACTTTCGCTCACCGGAGCACTTTTTACCAATAAATCGCAGTCAAATACTTCTTTTTTTTCGTGGGCTATTTTTGCACCGGCCTCGCTGTAATCCGTATCAGAATAGCTTGCACCTTCGCCTGCTTTGGTTTCTATTATTACCCTATGGCCATTGGCCACCATTACACTCACTGCCTCGGGAGTAAGGGCAATACGGTTTTCGTTAAAAGAACATTCTTTGGGAATACCAATAAACAATTCGGTCCCTTTGGGTTTTACATCGAGGGTTTCTTCGAGGGTTTGATACGAAAAAGAAGTGGAAACAAAAGGTTTTAACATTGCCATAATCTACAAATTGAAAAAGCTGTTACCTTACAGCAGGCTGAAAATTACAAATTTATTAGCAGTTTGCGGCTATTGATTTCTGTAGCAATAATGGTTACCTGCAACGCATTGTCCGGAAAAAGGCGTAAGGCTTTTTCCGGCCATTCTACAAAGCACCAACCGCCTGCGTATAAACAATCTTCTACACCGGCCTGCAGTACCTCTTCTTCATTTTGCAGGCGATACAAATCAATGTGGTAGATAGTTTCGCCAGTATTAGTTGTATAGGTATTTATGATGGAATAGGTAGGGCTTGCTATGGGCTCTGCTACACCTAAGGCTGTACAAATGGCCTGTACAAAAGTTGTTTTGCCGGCACCCATTTGGCCATGCAATGCTATTACTTTGTTTTGGCCTGCAAGTGTAATAAATTGGGATGCAGCAGTTGCAATGGTTTTTAGCGTAAAATTTAACTCCATGTTGCAAAGATATTTTCCATGAATAGTAACGCTGCAAGGTAAGGGTATAATAATTTTGCAACATGGAAAAAATTGAATGGAAGGTAGAAGGGATGGATTGTACCAATTGTGCGCTCACAATAAACAGGTACCTGAGTAAAGAAGGTATGAAGGAGGTAAAAGTAAATTTTATTGGAGGAGATGTAACTTTTGAATTGAATGATACCATTAGCAAACAAAGCATTGCAAAGGGAATAGAAGATTTGGGTTATAAGGTACTAAATGAAACAGTTATTGCCACTGCTGCGGCTGAAAAAAAGAATTTGCTTTCTTATATAGGAAAAGGGGGTACTCATTTGCACAGGTTTTTATTTTGTTTGCCTTTTACACTTGTGTTAATGCTGCACATGCTGCCGATGCAAATTCATTTTTTAATGAACCCCTGGATACAATTGGCCATCTGTATGCCGGTTTATATGGTTGGCATGAGTTATTTTGGCGTTAGCGCCATTAAAAGCCTGCGCAGAGGTATCCCAAACATGAATGTGCTGATTGCTGTTGGAGCCACGGCTGCATTCATTTACAGCCTTATTGGCACCATTGGCAACCTTGGTATGGACTATGTTTTTTACGAAACCACCGCCACCATTATTACCCTGGTATTTTTAGGGGAATGGGTAGAAAATAAATCTGTTGCGGCTACCCAAAAGGAGCTGAATCAACTGGCACGGCAGCAAAAAGTAATGGCCAACATGATTGGGTTTGATGAAGAACATAATGAACTAATATTTTCTGTGGAGAACAATCAACTAAGGGCCGGTGATTTAATACTGATAAAAACCGGCGAACAGGTACCAACGGATTGTAAAATTTTGTGGGGCGATGCTCATGCTAACGAAGCCATGCTTACCGGCGAAAGTAAACCGGTACACAAGCAAAAAAAAGATAGTCTTACCGGCGGTAGTTTATTAATTGATGGCACTGTAAGGGCACAGGTAACTGCCACTGGTAAAGACACTGTTTTAAGCAATATTTTAAATTTGGTAAAACAGGCGCAAAGTGAAAAACCACCCTTGCAACAACTGGCAGATAAAATAAGTGCCATATTTGTACCAGCAGTGGTTGGCATAGCCATTGTAACTTTCTTGGTTAATTATTTTATGTTTGATGTTACTGCTACCAGTAGCCTGATGAGAAGCATTGCAGTACTGGTAATTAGTTGCCCCTGTGCTATGGGGCTAGCTACGCCTGCTGCTATTGCAGTTGGATTGGGCAGGGCCGCCAAACAGGGCATTTTGTTTAGAAATGCTAAAAGTCTGGAGTTGTTTAAAAGTATCAGCACCGTTGTATTTGATAAAACCGGTACCCTTACCCTTGGTCAAATGAAAGTGACCAAATTTGAAACAATCCTTTCAGAAGCCGAATTTAAACGCATTGTTTTTTCCTTAGAAAAATACTCCAACCATCCTATTGCAAAAGCTATTGGTGCGGAGTGGAAAATAAACAATCCGCTTTTTTGGAAAAAAATTGAAGAGATTAAAGGCGTTGGTATGGTAGCAACAGACAGTAAAGGCGATGAATACCAACTGGGATCTTATAAAATTGCTGCTGCTTTAACAGCAGATGTTTCTCATACGGCCTACCTTTTAAAAAATAATGCATTAACAGGCTGGTTTGATATGGAGGATGAATTAAGGCCGGAGGCCGCAGGCGTAATTACTTACCTGCACAGCAAAAATATAAAGACGGTTTTACTAAGTGGCGATAGCCTTGACCGTACAAAAGCTATAGCTGCTACACTTGGCATTGATGAGATATATGCAGAAAAAAATCCGGCAGAAAAATTAACTATTATAGAGCAGTTGAATGCAGCCGCACCTGTTGCCATGGTGGGTGATGGCATTAATGATGCACCTGCCCTGGCAAAGGCTACTATCGGCATTTCCATGAGCGATGCTACCCAATTGGCTATGCAAAGTGCACAGGTAGTTTTAATGAATAACGGCATTAGTAAATTACCTATAGCATTAGGGCTGGGCAAGCATACTTTTATTACCATCAGGCAAAATTTATTCTGGGCTTTTATTTACAATATTGTAGCCATACCGGTAGCTGCCGTTGGGCTGCTTAACCCAGGTATTGCCGCACTAGCCATGGGTTTGAGCGATGTTGTGCTGGCCATCAATTCTATCAGATTAAATTATAAAAATGTGGTGTAATGGCTTTTAAAGTATAATTTAAAGGTTGCAAAGTTGCTTATACAGTGATGTGTAATAATTTTACCGGGGCATTTCAAAATGGCGCAGCGTTTGGTGTTTGGGGAGTACTCCCATCACTGCCTGGACTTTTTAGGTGTAGCCACCAATGAAAAAAGGAAGCGACAATTTGAAATGCACCCATTTTACCCAATGTATACATGACAGACATCCGGCAGGTTTTAAAAGAATATTGGGGTTATGATGCCTTCCGGCCAATGCAGGAAGACATTATTAATGCTGTACTTGCAGGTAAAGATGCATTGGCATTGCTTCCAACAGGCGGAGGTAAATCCATCTGCTTTCAGGTACCGGCCATGGCAAAAGATGGCATTTGCCTTGTAATTAGCCCGCTGATTGCATTGATGAAAGATCAGGTACAAAACCTGCGGAATAAAGGCATACTTGCGCTATCTATCTATTCGGGTATGGGGTTTGAAGAAGTGCGAAAAACCTTGCAAAATGCAGCGTATGGAAATTATAAATTTTTGTACGTATCACCTGAACGGCTGGAAACAGGGCTTTTTCTGGAGTATTTACCCCTTATGAAAATTTGCCTGATTGCTGTAGATGAGGCTCATTGTATTTCGCAATGGGGGTACGATTTTAGGCCACCCTATTTACGAATTGCAGATCTTAGAACGTATTTACCCAACATTCCGGTACTGGCTTTAACTGCATCCGCCACTAAAAAAGTTCAGGACGATATTTGCGAGAAGCTTGCTTTTACAAGTAAACAGGTAAGGTTTCAGCAATCTTTTGAAAGAGCCAATCTTAGTTACAGTGCCTTTAATGTACCCTCCCGCCAAAACAAATTATTAGAAATTTTACAAAATGTAAAAGGCACTGCCATAGTGTATTGCAAAAGCAGGAAGCATACTAAAGATGTAGCTAACTTGCTTAACACCAATGGAATTAAAGCAGATTTTTATCATGCAGGATTAAACAATGAAGAAAGAAGCAACCGGCAAGAAAGCTGGATAAACAATAAAACAAGAGTGATGGTTTGCACCAATGCTTTTGGTATGGGCATAGATAAACCCAATGTAAGAGTAGTAGTACATTACGGTGTACCGGATTGTTTAGAAAATTATTACCAGGAGGCTGGAAGAGCGGGCAGAGATGGAAAAAGAGCTTATGCAGTTTTAATGTACAACGATAGGGAGCTGGATGAATTAATGGACCAGGCTGGTATCCGTTTTCCGGATAGGGAGACAATAAAAAAAGTGTATATCGCTATTATGAATGCCCTGCAAGTACCGGCTGGCTATGGAGAGGGCAACAGCTACGATTTTGACTTGGTATCTTTTGCCACTGCATTTAAAATTAATATTCTTACTGCTACGTATGCCATAAAAACACTGGAGCAGGAAGGTTTAATTTTATTTAACGATTCACTTTTTAAACCATCTACAGTAGTATTTCAATGCGATAAAAATTTACTGACAGAGTTTGAGCAGCAGTACCCGGCAGCAGATCCAATATTGAAGGGGCTTCTTCGATCGTATGAAGGAATATTTGACTTTCCGGCAGCCATTAATGAAGCACAGTTGGGCAAATTTATCAGCAAATCTACTGAGAGTATTATTAAGCAATTAACCAGGCTTCAACAGCTTGGCCTTATTGAATACAATAAGCAAAAAGATGGGCCGCAAATTACCCTGCTATTAAGCCGTATGTATGCAGATAGCTTTATGATAAACCTTGATACTTATCTTACCAGAAAAAAATTGTTTGAAGAAAGGGTTAAAGTGATGGTGAACTTTACTAAAAATAAGACAGGCTGCCGAAGCCAATTGGTAGCTGCTTACTTTAATGACAATACTGTAAAGCACTGTGGTATTTGTGATAATTGTATTGACTTAAAAAATACGCCCTTAACTATTGCAGATTTTGATAGCATTGTTACTACCATTTACGCTGCAATTATGGCAAATAACATCAGCATAAAAGACCTGCTAAACAATACTTCAAAACTAGAAAAAGAAAAGCGCTGGACGGTAATTAACTATTTGCAGGCAGAAGAAAAAATAATGATAACAGCCGATGGACACCTTAAAGTAAATAAATAATTACAGGCGTAGCATTTATTAAAACTACAGTGCGTAGTAAAATTAGATTATCGATTTAAACCCAGCTATTGTAACTATCACTTACATAAAATTAATTACCACTTACCCTGAAAAAAACCTTAAATTTTTGTTTTGCAAGCTTTGCATCTATTTATAAAAAATTAGCTGCAAACCCACATTGAGTAACGTAATGGCGGGGCAAAAAAAAGGGACCAAGATAGAAATCTAGTCCCGCTTTAAAATCCAATATCCTATGAAAAACCGAAACGAAGATATAGGGTATAAAGCTGAAATACAAGTTTTTTTGCTTCTTTTTTTTGTATTGATTGGCTAATAATAACAGTACAAATGACACAATGGATACAACTAAATTATTTATAACCAACAGCTTACGAATAAAAAACTGAAGCATGATGAATAATTACCTTGCTAAAATTCTTTAAAAAAAATTATAAAAAACGTTTTAAGGCAGCAAAAAAACGTTTAATTAATTGGCTTAAAATAAAACATAAACTAAACGAGAAGTTTTTGTTAAAAATGCGGCAATTTTTAATCTATGACTGATTTTTATCTGCCATCTAACAAATTTCCTAATCCGCCCAAAATACTACCTTCTTCTTTTCTACCTCCTACAGATGCGTATTGTTGTAACTTGCCTGCCAGTCTGCTAATAGGCAACGATTGAATCCAAACTTTACCAGGCCCTTTTAAAACTGCAAAAAACAACCCTTCGCCACCAAACATCCAGTTTTTAATTCCTTTAATAAATTCAATGTCAAAATCCACTCCTGAAGTATAAGCAACCACGCAGCCTGTATCTATTTTTAGTATTTCGCCCGCTTTTAGTTCTTTTTCAATTACGTAGCCGCCGGCATGTACAAAAGCCATTCCATCTCCTTCAAGTTTTTCCATTATAAAACCTTCGCCACCAAATATACCTGTACCCAACTTACGCTGAAATTCTATACCAATACTTACCCCCTTGGCGGCACACAAAAAAGCATCTTTTTGAGCAATTACCTTTCCATTAAGTTTCGATAAATCGAGGGCTATAATTTTACCCGTATAGGGAGCTGCAAAGCTTACCCTCTTTTTACCGTTGCCTGTATTAGTAAAGGCTGTCATAAATAAATTTTCACCAACCAGCAAACGCTTACCAGCATTCAACAACTTCCCAAGCAATCCATTACTTTGGCTTTGCTGACTGCCATCACCAAAGAGTGTTTGCATTTGTATTTCGTTATCCATCATCATAAAGCCGCCGGGCTCTCCAATAACAGTTTCGTTGGGGTCTAATTCTATCTCTACAAATTGTAATTCTTCCCCATAAATTTTGTAATCAATTTCGTGATTGCTTATCATAATTAATAATTTTTAGTGATAACAAAAATAAATATTAAACTAATTGCAATCGCATTATTAAAACAACAGTTTTACTATTAACAATTCACCTTAAAAAAATACGGATATCCAAATAAGTTTCCACTTGTATATAAAACAAAAAGCCCTGTGATTGGTATCACAAGACTTTTGCATGCAAACTAATATGGATCATTTTTTGGAAAAACTAAGATTAGTGGTTGCGCCATCATTGGTAACCAGCGAAATTTTATAAATACCAGTTTGTAAACCAGCTACTTGTATTGTTGTTAAATTGGTACGATTGTATATTTGACCATTTGGCAAAACTACTCTTCCGGCTAAATCTGTAATGGTTGCTTTACTTACCTGCGTATTTACAGGCAACCAAATTAGTAATTCATCTGAAACAATATTGGGCATAATTTTATATTTAGCAGAATTGATATTTTTATCAATTGATACTGGTTTACTGTAGTAGTATTTACCACTACTTTCAACAATTTTAAGTCGGTAATAATTAACGCCTTCTGTTAAATTATTGTCCCTAATGGTGTATTGCTCTGAGGAAACATTAGCAGCAATAGCTGTTATGTAACTAAAATGTTCGCCATCTGTACTTTTTTCCAATTCATACCGAAGTATATCCATTGTTGTAATGGCTGTCCAATTTAGTTCGCCTACATTTTTTGATATTGACACATTAAAATCAATGTCGAATGTAAAACTGGTTGTTTTTGAAGAAGACAATGCAAGATAATTTGCAGAGAATTGTGCAGGAACATTTACAGAAATTACTAAAATTGCTGCTATCAGGTAAAGGCTCTTAATTGTTTTAAATGTTTTCATATTTATACGGTTTTTTTCTTTTTGGGGTTACTATTTGTATATCTCATACTGTGCCAGAACATAAAACACTGACTATCAACACATTTGAATAAGTAATTGCAAATACTTTTCCATTTTATGGATTTATTTTTTAGCATTTTGGAAATTGTGTAATCATTTTAAACATTGTTAAAAAATATGTAAGCAGGTTTGGTAAAATAGGATGCAGTTAATATAGGATGCAGTTAATATAGGAGGCAGTTAATATAGGATGCAGTTAACATAGGAGGCAGTTAATATAGGATGTAGTTAATATAGGATGCAGTTAATATAGATTAACCGCCGAGATGAGTTCACCGCAGAGAAAGGATGTGTGGGAGTTTTCGCTGAAAAAGGTTTACTATAAAGAAAAGAGTTTATGGAGTTTACGCACAGATGGAATTTAATTAAATTGACAGGTTAATCGCAGAGGCCGGACGTTTGGAAGTTTTGGCTGAAAAAAGTTTACCTCAGAGAAAAGAATTTACGCCGTTTACGCAGAGATGAAATTTTCATTAAAGTAATAGATTAACCGCAGAGGCCGGAGGCATAGAAGTTTTAGCTGAAAAAAGTTTACTACAAAGAGAAGAGTTTACGGTGTTTACGCAAAGATGGGATTATATTAAGGTGATAGATTAACCGCAGAGGCCAAACGGTTGGAAGTTTTAGCTGAGAAATGTTTATGTTGATTACTGTTTGAATAGCAAAGGTTTACACCATTTACTGCTTTAGCCAGGTAATTGTAATAGCAACTCTGCTAATGCAGTACTTATCCAACGCCGGCCCCTATTGGTGATGCGATAAACAAAAGGCCCCGCAAGGTAAAATACCTGCGGGGCTTAAATTTTTAGCTGTGATAATAAAAAAAATCGTTGTAATTATTTTGGCCTGCCACTTTCAGCTTAGGCTAGATGATGGTACTAAAACCAGCTACCATTCCATTTTTCATCATTACTTTTTAACCTTGCCTTTCTGCGTTTTACAGCTATTCTATGCCGTATCATTGCAACAACCATTAATGGCAAAAAGATGAGTGTAAATGGCGGAATGCCGAGCATACTAATCCATTTACCACCAAACATATTCCTCATTGGCCTTCTTAATCTTTCGGCTATCAGGTACATTGCAGGTACAATAATCAACGTCATAAAAAATGCAAATGCTAGTCCATATATAATTGTCCAACTTAAAGGTTTCCAGAACACGGCATTATCACCACCAAAGAAAATATGCGGATCTAAGTTGGAAAAAGCTTCTACAAAGTCTATATTAAATCCTGTAGCCAGCGGTATTAATGCAAGGATAGCGGCTAAAGCTGTAAGTAATACTGGTATAATACGTGTTTTACCTGCTTGTATTACGGCTTCTCTTGTCTTGATACCACGGCTGCGCAGTTCATCTGCAAATTCAATTACCAGTATGCCGTTTTTAACTACTATACCTGCAAGGCCAACAATACCAATACCCGTCATTACTACAGATACTTCCATTTTACTAACCCCAAACCCTATCATCACGCCGATTACACTAAAAATAATTTCGGTTAAAATAATTACCGATTTACTTACAGAGTTGAATTGTAGCACAAGAATAAATAAAATGAGCGCTAAAGCTATTATCAAGGCTTTACCAAGAAAAGCGCCCGTTTCTGCCTGCTGTTCACCTTCGCCTGTTTGTTTTAGGGTAACTCCATCAGGCCTGTTTTTATAATTTTCAAGGTGCTTTGCCATTTCGGCATTTACAGCCGTAGGAGTATAGCCAGAGAGTACGTTGGATCGCAATGTAATTACACGTTTTTGATTTTTCCTTTTTACACTACCAAGTGTACTGGTTAAATCAACCGTTACCACACTGCTAATTGGTACCCTTTTAATTTGGCCGCCACTAGCAAAATCCCTGAAAACAATTTCCATGTTTAATAAATCGCTCAAACTATTGCGCTGCATCTGCTCATTGCGAATTTGAATTTTGTATTCATCTTCCCCATCTTTTATTTTAGAAGCTTCTTTACCAAACAAAGCGGTACGTAGTTGTAGTCCTATTTGTGCACTGCTTACACCTGCAATTAATGCCCTTTGCCTATCTACTGTTAGGGTAATTTCCGGATTTTTTAAATCTACATCCATTTTTAATTCTTCTACACCGGGTGTATTGATGGAGTCTAAATAATTTTTAAGGTTTACCGCAGTTTTAGTAAGGTTATCAAACTCTTCACTTGCAACTTCTATGTTAATGGGCGGGTCTGTTGGCGGACCGCCTTTTTCCTGATCTACAGATATTTCGCTGCCGGGTATATTTTTTAGCACATTCCGTATTGAATCTAAATAAGGTTTGGTAGATGCGCCATGCCTGTATTCATACTCTACAAAAGAAATTTGAATACGCCCTAATTCACTTCTTGTGCTTCTATCTCCTCCCTGCGGATCACCGGCACCGATAGCCACATTGGTAATAATACTTTCTACCAGTGGATTCTTTTTGTCACCCGTTACACCCAGCACTTTATTAACCCTTGTTTCTAATAAGTGAGTAACCGAATCTGTATAATCAACAGAAGTACCAACAGGCAATTTTAAATAAACATAAATAAAGTTAGGATCGCCCTGCGGAAAGAAAACAACAGGTACTTTTCTTGCTACAAAAAAGGCTAAGGCAACAAAGAATAATACTATAGTGCCTAATAACAAATGTACCGGACGCCATCCCTTTAATGACCAACGCAACAGGTTTTCGTAATGGCTCATTATCCATGGTAAGGCCTTGTTTTGAAAGTTGTGTATGGCACTGTCCAACATATACCGATTCAACAATACCAGCAAAGAAAAGAATAGTAAAAGGTTACCAAAAAAATGATAGGCACTACCTGGATTTACGATATCATCACCTTTTACAATACCTGAAACGGCTGCATTTTGCATCATGCCAATTACATTTAATAAAATACCAACTGCAATAATTACCCAAAAAATTGGCTTCTTAAAAATTGCAGCTTTAGGTTCTTTGTTACCCTCGCTGTGGTTCATAAAATCAACTGCAAAAACGGGGTTCATTATAAATGCAACAATCAAAGAGGCAGACAATGTAAAGATGAGCATAGTAGGCAGGTACACCATAAACTTACCAATAATACCCGGCCAAAAAAGCAATGGAATAAAAGGGGCTAATGTAGTAAGCGTACCAGCTAAAACCGGCACCCACACTTCGCCTGCAGCCATCATGGCACTTTTTTCAGCCGATACTTTTCCTTTACCATCTATAAAAATCCGGTGTGTATTTTCTATTACCACAATGGCATCATCCACAATAATACCCAGGCCAAAGAGGAGGGCAAATAACACGATAAAATTTAGGGTTACGTGGGTACCTACAATTAAATCTGCCGCCGGCAAAAACATAAAGGCTACAAACATACTGAGCGGTACACTCAAGGCTACAAAAAAAGCATTGGTAACACCCATAAAAAACATCAGAATAATCAGTACCAATATAAATCCAATAACGATGGAGTTTACCAGGTCATTAAAAGAGGTACGTGTTTTTTTGCTTTGGTCACCGGTAATTACCACACCTAAATCTTTAGGAAACTGTGAGGCTTGCATCTCTTTTACAATGGCTTTAATACCATCGCTTGTTTCAATCAGGTTTTCACCTGCCCTTTTAATAATATTGAGGGTAATTACATTTTTACCATCAAGGCGGGCATAGCTTTCTCTTGTTTTGATAGTATCTATAATTACAGCTATGTCTTTTAAATAAATGGGTGCTCCGCTAGTGTTGCGTACCAATACTTTTTCAATATCAAAAGCTGTTTTAAACTGTCCTTTTAATTGAAGGTTGCGGCGCATATTTCCAATATCGAGCAGCCCGCTACTGATATCCACATTTTCTCTTGCTACCGCATTGGCAATATCATCAAAAGTTACATTGGCAGCCTGCATGCGGTAATTATCTACATTTATTTGAAATTCCCTTTCGGGTGCGCCAACTAAATCTACCCGGTTAATCTGCGAAAGTTCTTCCAATTTATCTTTTAAATCGTCAGCATATTTTTTTAAACGAACCAAATCGTACCCGCCGCTTACATTAACATACATAATAGGTTGCTCACTAAAACTTACTTCTAAAGCTATGGGCTCTTGTGTAAGGTCGGTTGGCAAATCTTTCTTTGCTTTGTCTATAGCATCCTTTACTTTTTGCAGTGCAATATCTGTTTTTACATTTGTTTCAAACTCTACAGTAATAGTAGAATAATCTTGCTGTGAGCTACTGGTAGTCTTTTTAATTTTAGCCCCGGTAATACTTTTTATTTGTTTTTCTATTGGCTTTGTTACCAGGTTTTCTATATCCTTAGGAGAATTACCAACATAAATTGATTGTACATAAATGGTAGGTATCACAATATCCGGAAACTGCTCTTTGGGCAACGTAACAAATTGCAATACACCCCATGCTGTTACAAAAAGCATCAACAGGTAAATGGAAGTTTTATTTTTGATAGACCAGGAAGTAGGTTTAAACTCTTTAAACTTTTCCTTGAAATTTTCTAATGCACTCATATAAGTAGTTTTATGGCTCGTAATTTTTTAGATAAATCTGTGCTAAAAATTGGAAGCCTGAAGCTAAAATTTATTAATTTTCTCCTAAAAATTATATGCAATTCGTTTGCAGAATAAGCAGGTATTTAAAGAGCTATTTAAACCGCATTGCATTGCTTATTAATTTACTGTGTAGATATAAGCTGTCCGTCGTATAAGCTTTGAAAACCCTCTGTAATTAATACATCATTAGCCTTTAAGCCAACTTTAATTTCCAACATTTCGCCATTTAAAAAACCAATCGTTACAGATCGTTTACGTGCCAGCAGTTTACCATTTTCTGTAACTGCCACCATTACAAACTTACCTTTTTCATCATTTTGTAAAGTACCAACCGGTATAGATATTGCACTTGCAGAAGCATAATCTTTTACTTTTAATAAAGCAATCTGGTTGGGTTTTAATTTTGCATCAACCGGCAGTTTAGCTTCTACAGTAAAACCCCTTGTGAGTGGATCAATTGAAGATCCAACAAAAGTAATATTGCTGTTAAACAACTTATTAATATCCGGCACCTGCACTATTACCGGCACACCCATTGTTACGTTGTTTAAATAATTTTCAGGTATGTTGCCACTCACTTTAAGCGTGGCATTATTTACTATTTTAATTTGTGCTCCCTGTGCTGTTACACCAGAAAAAGTTTCACCTACTCTTATGTTTACCTCGTCTGCAATACCATTTACATCGCTGTACACATTGGTGGTATTTACCAGTTCCTGTACGGATTTTACATTTTCACCTGCAGATTTTAACTGAGCTTCCAACGTTTCCACATTATTTTTTGCACTTATTAATTGTACTTCTGTACCAATATTTTGATTCCATAAATTCTGCTGACGCTGTGCTATGTTTTTCGCAAAACTTAGCTGTGTTTTTATGGTTTCTAGTCCCTGCTTTGCAGCGGCCATATTTTGTTTTACAATAGCATCATCAAGCCTTAATAGTAATTGGCCTTTGCGTACGGCTTGTCCTTTTTTAACCAATACCTCTTTTACTTGTGCAGGCCCTGTTCTTGGGCTGATGTAACTAATATTTTCAGATTCTACCTTACCCTGAAGCTCTATAAAATGATCAAAGTCTGCGGTGGCAAGTGTTTGCACTGCTACCAATTTAGCTTTTTGAGCAGCAGCATTTGAAGGATCGAGTTTGTTAATTTCTGCTTCGAGCAAGGCCATTTCTTTGTCGAGTTTGGTTTTATCACCTTTTAATTTTTCGAGTGCTGCTTTTTTATCATTCAGTATAGCATTATTTTCTTTATTACTGCTACCGCAAGAAGTTAACAGGCTGATACCTGTAAAAGCAATTAAAAAATACTTTTTCATTATTTATTGTTTGTGTTATGTTGAATGATTGTTAGTTTGTAGCTAATAGTATTGCAATAAAGATTGTGTGAGTTTTATATGCTTATAATTTTCCTGTTGCTTTTAAATAATCAATTTTAGCAGTAATAGCATCGTATAATGCACTGTAATAATTGTTTTGAGCTACTTTTAGTTCTGTTTGTGCATTGTAAATTTCCTGGTTGCTGCCAAGGCCTTGATCATATTTTAGTTTGGTAGTATTAAATACATCTTCGGCCAGTTTAATATTTTGCTTTTGATTATCTACTGTTAGTAAAGCAGCCTTCAATTTTGTTCTGGAAATGATCACTTCATAATCCATAGATTCTTTAGCTTGTTGCAATGAATTGGTTGTTTTTGCATAAGATAGTCTGGCACTTTCTATTTTTGATCTCCGGGCAAATCCATCAAAAATTGGCACCGAAATTTTTATGCCAACCAAAGAAGTAGTAAACCAATCACCTCTATTAAAAAAATCAAATTTAGTACGCTGTGCATTTTTAGAGTAGGATGCAAAGGCAGCAATAGTAGGTATCCTGCTCAATTCATAGCGCTTAATATTATATCGGTTTAATTTGTTGGCTACCGTTAATAACTGAATTTCTTTGCGGTCATCATAGTTGTAAGCCTGTTCCAAAATATTGGTTTTTAATTCATCTTCGCTTAATGTATCTGTAAGTACAAGGTTATCTTTTTGGGGCATATTAATTAAAAACTTTAAACCAGCATTGCCTTGAGATAACTGGCTTATTACTTTTTGCTTTTCGGTAATTAAATTATTGAGTTGCACGGATACTTTATCTACATCAAGCTTTTCTGCAAAGCCATTTTTGTATATTTCTTTTGTATCGCTCAGCAATTTATTAAAGCGTTCAATATTAGCTTCAATGCTGTTTAATTGTTTTTGACCAACTACTAACTGGTAATAAATTTTATTGATAGTAGCTTTAATTTGCTCGGCTGTAACATCTGCGGTACGGGTAGCTAATTGCATGGCGGCATCTCTTGCCTGCAAGCCTACAAAAACTTGTCCATCAAATAAAAGCTGGGAAAGGTCTAGCCCTCCGCTTGCCGTCCAGGGTACACCAAACTGTGCTGCAATATTTCCAAAACCACCGGCCGGGGTTTTTACGGCATTACCATTGCGGTCTTTTACACCCTCATCTATTAATACCTGGTAGGTAGAGGGGCTAATAAAGTTAGGAAGTGTAGTTACAGGAATATTAAAAAAATGCGATGAGGTGACATTACCGTTTAATTGAGGAAAAGCGGATGCTGTAATCTCCCTGTTTGTTTGATACTGTATTTTAATATCGAGCAACGCATTTTTTACCTGAACAGCATTTTTTAAACCAAAATCTACTGTTTGCTTAAGCGAAAAGTTATTTGTAGTTTGGGCAGCAATTGTTTGCACCAGTAAAAAAATTGAAGCAAACAGCACCATAAATTTAGGCGAATAATTGATTTTTTTTTGTTTCATTATTGTTTATTTTTAAACCTTTCTTGTTGATATTTTAAAATTAATTTATAACCCTTTGGTGATGCTAATCCAAAAAGAAAATGCTCTGTAAGCTGTATTTCCACAACTACAAGACTAAATTTATTTTTTGGAAAAAGTTGTTGATTAAATGCCAGCATCATATTTTCGAGCCTCGCCTTTATGATAATATCTATATCAATTTCTGCACGATAAAGCCCTTCTTTAATACCTCTTTCTACATTGTCTTTTAATACTTTGTATAAAAACTGATGTTTATGTTGAGAAAAATGAAAAAATGACCTGGGATGAAATTTTTCCATATCATAAATAACCGAAGGGTTCATGTGCTGAAACAATTCCTGCATCATCTCCATTGCTAAAAACATTTCATGAATTGCATTTCTGGCAGTTTCTTTATCCCTTTCACAACAAACCTGGCTTTCTTTAATCTTATCTTTAATAACTGCTTCAATCAACTCATCTTTATCAGCAAAATGGTGATAAATAGTTTTTTTACTCATTCCGAGAGCACTGGCAATATCATCCATACTCACACTACGTATGCCATATTGCATCACTAAATCGTGTGCCTTCTGCTTTATTCTTATTGCTACCTCTACTTCTGCCATAGTGGATGCAAAACTAAGGAAACTTTTATTGTTGCCAAAGTTTCTGTAAAACTATTTTACCATTCGTAACAATTTATTAATACAACGCTCGTTTTTTAAAATTTTCTACTTTGAAATCTCTTTTAGAGTAGCTACACCAAAGGAATGAAGATTATACCGATTTCAATTTCATATTGATTTAATCAGCATTTAATAAAGTAGCTTTTCAATTAAATCCAAATGCGGAGCTTCCTTTAATCAATCAGTATCTTTACAGCCTAATAATTTTGTTATGAATAAACCAGCCACTTATAAAAGGCTATTTCAATATTTTTTACAAGGCTTGCTGGTATTGGGGCCTATTGCAATTACAGTGTGGGCTATTATGGCTGCCTTCAATTTTATTGATGGTATTTTACCCAATATTATCCATAGCATATTGCCGGGTATGATGGAAGATAAAAATGGTAACCTGCGGCGTATGCCCGGCCTGGGTTTTTTAGTAGTAATATTATTGGTTATAATTGTTGGCTACATATCATCTTCTTTTATATTTAGTAAAATAGAGCAGGCTTTTGATAAATTGCTACACAAAACACCCGTAATAAAATTTATTTACACTACTCTTAAAGATTTTTTTGAAGCCTTTGCAGGAGATAAAAAGAAATTTACCAAAAATGTACTAGCCAATATTGAAGGCAATGATGTGTGGCGCATTGGCTTTATTACGCAGGATGATATGGAAGAATTTGGGCTGAAGGATTATGTTGCGGTGTACATACCAATGTCTTATTCTGTGGCGGGCAATGTTTATATTATTGCTAAAAGCAGGATAAAAACCATAAACAATATCAGCTCGTCGGAAAGTATGAAATTTGCTGTTAGTGGCGGCGTTACTAGTATAGACGAGTAAAATAAATTCTTACAACAGGTAAAACAAAACTGAACAGGCAATACTACCAAATCCGAAAATAAGTTTGGGCTTACTTACCAAAACGCTTCTTTAAAATTTTGTATGTAAACCCAAATTTTTCAGTTTAAAAAAATTTTCGCTTTCAACTGCTGCACAACTAAAATTTATAAACCTCCTTAATTTTCCGTTGCAAAATCCGGGTTCAAAAAAAGCGAAGCAGCAATTGGCTATAGAATTTTTATAATTTACATTACTAACCAAGTACTTGCCTTATGGCCGTAGCTTTAAGCAAGCACTCCTCATACTCCTGCTGTGGATTACTGTAAAATGTAATAGCACTGCCTGTTTGAAAAGATAAATATTGAGCGGTAGCATTGTATAAAATACTCCTTATCACCACATTAAAATCGAAATTGCCGTTTGGATGCACATAACCAATAGCCCCGGAATACAGTCCCCGTTTTGTTTGCTCGTATTGCTCAATCAGTTCCATTACCTTTTTTTTGGGTGCCCCTGTCATAGATCCCATGGGGAAAGTAGCCTTTATAGCATCTACCCAATCATGCTTCTCCAATAAAGTACTACTTACGCTACTTATCATTTGGTGAACCTGTTGAAAACTATATAAACCAAAAAGTTCATCTACTTGTACACTACCTTCTTCACAAATTTTACTTAAATCGTTTCTAACCAAATCTACCACCATCACATTTTCACTTTTCTCCTTTTCACTGTTCAGTAGTTGGTGCTTGCTTAACTCGTCTAATTGCTGATTTTGCAAATCCCTTATGGCAGTGCCTTTAATGGGCTGCGATAAAAGTGTATTGCCTGTTTTTTTAAGGTACCTTTCCGGGCTTGCACAAATACAGTATTTATCATGCAATTTGTACAGGGCTGCAAAAGGGTTGGGAGAAATATTTGTCAACTGCTGATAAACCTGCAATGGTTCAATAACGGTGTCGGTTGCAAAAAACTCCTGACAAAAATTTACCACATAGCAATCGCCCTGCTGTATATGTGCCTGCAATAGGTTTATACTTTTTATATAATCTGCCTTTGGTATTTTATGCTGTATGGTAAGGGGGCTTGCAGAGGGCAATGGCGCCATTACACTATTGGTAGTGAGTATTGCTGTAAATATTTCCGTTTCATCTGTATCAGCGTATATAAGCAGCTTAGTTTCTGTTAACTCCAATACAATTTCGGGTACAAAAAAATATACATCATCAAAACCTATTCCATCCCAATTGCCGGACTTAAGATTTTCTACTTCATTTTTAAGATCGTAGGCAAGGTGTCCAAATAACCAACCTGTATGTTGCTTAGAAAATTTTTTTAACTGCTCAAAGGCTCCATTACCAGCGCTGGCAGACAGTTTCGCCCTGCAACCTGCTGCAAGCAGGCATTCGAAATTTGGTTTTTGAATTTGATACTGTTGATTATCGAGTAAACAAAAAATGTTGAACCGGTTTGCCCAGTTCAACATTTTATTTTTAAATTCTAAAAAATTATTTATCGGAAAAGAAACTGCTTTTTTCACTAAGTTGTTTTACGCTAACAGCAGCTAAGCAGCTATTTTTTTAAAAATCATCATCATCATCAAATCCTCCGCTACCACCACCACCGCCGCCAAGGTCATCAAAACCAAGATCTTTAAAATCATCATCTATCTTAAATTCATCTTCGTCATCTTTTGCTGATTTTTTCCCTGCCGGTTTTTTCGATTTTGATTTTGGTACATCAAACTCAGCAAAATCAGGATCCCAATCGTCATCTGCTTCTTCTCCTTTTTCCCATTCATCTTCTACTTCTACGTCGTCATCCTCGTCATCATCATCGTCACTCGCTTTTTTTGAAGATGCTTTCCCTTTTTTAACGGGCTTAATATCTTCATCCAGCTCATCATCATCATCATCTTCCTCGTCTTTTTTTGGTTTGGAAACAGCCTTTGCAGGTGCCTTTTTTGCTTCACCAGCAACTTTAGGTGTTGTAGTTTTTTCCTTGGTAGATTTCTTCGCCATAAAATAAATTGTATTGTAAAATTTATCAGAGATTTTTAATTAGCCAAATAAAATGGCATATTTTTTTATTTTTTTTTATTGTGCTACAATTAATTGGTCTCTCTCCGGGCCGTTACTGATGTATTTTACCGGAACCTTTAAAAATTCATTTAAATAAGTTACGTAGGTTTTCATCTTTTCTGGCAATGCCTCGTAGCTTTTTATGGCAGTAATGTCGGTTTGCCATCCTTCAAAAGTTTTGTGCACTGGTTCAATAGCAACCTTATTCATTTGAAAAGGTACATAGTTTTTTTGTTCTCCGTTTATATTATATCCATTGCAGACTTTTAGTTCTGGCAAAGCATCTAAAATATCTGCTTTGGTCATAATAATTTGTGTAACGCCATTGATCATGCAGGCAAATTGTAAGGCTACTAAATCTATCCAGCCACAGCGGCGTGGCCTTCCGGTGGTACTGCCAAATTCATTCCCCACTTTTCTTATCAACTCACCTGTTTCATCATGCAACTCAGTAGGAAAAGGACCGCTACCTACCCTTGTACAATATGCTTTTGATACGCCAAAAACGTCTTTTATTTTTTGTGGGGCAATACCCAAACCGCTGCAAACGCCGGCAGTAATTGTATTACTGCTGGTTACAAAGGGAAAAGTTCCAAAATCTACATCAAGCATACTGCCTTGTGCGCCCTCTGCCAAAACCCTTTTACCCTCGCTCATTTTTTCGTTAATAAAATATTCGCCATTTACAATTTTAAAACTTCTCAATAATTCTATTGCTTCAAAAAACTCATCTTCCCAGGTACTGATATCTTCTTGAAAATTATAATTATCCAGCAGCCGCTGGTGTTTAAGCCGCAGTTTTATATACTGAGAGGTAAAACTTTTATCTAGCAAATCTCCTACTCTAAGGCCGTTGCGGCCTGTTTTATCCATGTATGCTGGCCCTATGCCTTTTAAGGTAGATCCAATTTTGTCGTTTCCTTTTGCAAGTTCACTTGCTTTATCGAGGGCACGATGGGTAGGTAGTATAAGGTGCGTACGCTCACTAATGTAAAGGCTTTTCTTGTAATCTACTCCCAAAGAAGCAACGGTTTCGCACTCTTTTTGTAAGGTTACGGCATCTAATACTACACCATTGCCTATCAGGTTTATTTTATTTTCGTGAAAAATACCACTTGGTATTTGGTGAAGCACAACTTTTTTGCCATCTACATACAAAGTATGACCAGCATTTGGGCCACCTTGAAACCTTGCAACAACATCATAATGGGGTGCAAAATAATCTACAATTTTACCTTTTCCTTCATCGCCCCACTGCAAGCCAAGTATTACGTCTACCATAATTTAATTGATAATTGATAATTGATAATTG
>Ga0136636_10000433_pt1 | contig 20906 bp, 20 predicted proteins | sample AntDrymUQ8522106_2_FD_104653 | JGI IMG/M metagenome (GOLD analysis project Ga0136636, IMG submission 104653) | Polar desert sand microbial communities from Dry Valleys, Antarctica - metaG UQ852 (21.06) | ecosystem: Environmental > Terrestrial > Soil > Desert | place: Antarctica: Dry Valley... | reverse complement strand
GCCGGGTGGCATGGGCAAGACCCGCCTGGCGCTTACCGCCGCCGAGCGGGTGCGCGACGCGGCATCCTTCCCCAGCGGGGTTGCCTTCGCGTCCCTGGGGCCCGTCGCCGCGCCGGCCGGCCTTGACCCGGCCATCGCCGATGCGCTGGGCCTGCCGCTCGATCCTGCAGGCACGCGCAGCCCGCGCGCCCAGCTGCTTGACTACCTGCGCGCGAAGGCGCTGCTGCTGGTGCTCGACAACTGCGAGCACCTGCTCGACAGCGTGACGGAGCTGGCCAGTGGGATACGCGCCGAGGCCCCCGCGGTGATCGTGCTGGCGACCTCCCGCGAGCGGCTTGGCCTGCGCACGGAGCGGCTCTTCCCACTCGACGGCATGGTGACCGAGGAAGATGGGGCCGCCCTCTTCGCCGCGACATCCGAGGCCGTGCAGCCGGCCTTCGTGTTGGACGAGACGACCCGCCCGCAGGTGGCGGCGATCTGCGCGCAGGTGGGCGGGATGCCGCTCGCGATTGAGTTGGCCGCAGCCTGGGCCGACACGCTCAGCCTGGACGAGATCGCCGCCGAGCTGGCGCGGGGCGACGAGCTGCTAACCTCCACGGCCAGCGACCTGCCGGCGCGCCACCGCAGCGTGCGCGCGGTGTGGGGCACCACCTGGGCCCGGCTGAGCGCTGAGGAGCGGGCAGTCTTCGCCCAGGTGGCGGTCTTTCGCGGCGGCGGCACGCGCCGGGCGCTGCAGGCGGTGACCGGGGCCAGCCTCGCGCAGCTGCACGCCCTGGTGGGCAAGGCGCTGCTGCGCTACAACCCCGAGCGCGAGCGCTACGCCGTCCACGAGCTGCTGCGCCAGTACGCCGCCGAGCGCCTGGCGGAAGATGGGAGCGCGGAGCGCGGAGCGCAGGAGCGCCACGCGACGTACTACCTGAGCGCGATGGCGGAGCGCGAGGTCGCGCTGAAAGGCGCAGGGCAGCGTGCGGCGCTGGACGTGATCGGCAAAGAGATCGAGAATGTGCGCGCAGCGTGGCAGTGGGCGGCCGAGGCCGGTGACATCGCTCGGCTGGCCCCGGCGGCGGGCGCGCTGAGTCTGGCCTACGAGTGGTTAGGCCGCAGCGAGGATGGGCTGGCCGCGATGCGGATGGCCGCCGCGCTCCCGGCCCCGGCGGATGTGCGCGCCCGCCTGCTGGCCGCGCAGGCCCGCTTCGCCTTTCTTCGCGGCGACCGGCCCGGTGCGTTGGGGCTGCTTGAACACGCTCAGGCTGACGTGGATGCACGGGGCGCGGGCGGGGCGACAGCCGACGCGGCGCGGGCGCAGGTGCTGCTCCAGCTCGGGCGCTGCATGGCGACTCAGGACTTCACCGCCGCGCACGATGCGTTCACGAAGAGCGAGGCGCTGTTCCAGGCGTGCAATGATCAGTGGGGCGCGACGACGGCCCTCTCCGAGCTGGGCTACCTCCTGATCAATCTGCGCACCAGCTATGCCGAAGCGTGGCCCTGTCTTGTACAGAGCGTGGCCGGCTATCGCGCCCTCAGCGACGAGATCGGACTGAGTAAGGCGCTGATTGACCTGAGCCTAGCGGCCCGCTACATCCGTCACATTCCTGAGTCACTCGCCCTTGCCCGTGAGGCATACACCTTGGCCCAAGCCAGCGCCAACCCCCGCATGATCGCGCAATCCGCCAGCAACCTGGGTGCCGCCCTCTTCTGGGACAACACCTACCTGGAGGCCTACGCGACATTGCGCAGCGCCCTGGAGATCGCTCAGGAGCTTGGCTATCAGGCTGAGCTGCCGAATTACTATTTTCGACTGGGCAATGCTACGGCGTACCTCGGTCGCTACGCGGAGGCGCGCGCGTACTACACCAGCGGGCTTGCCATCGCGCAGCGCGTTGGCGATGCGCTGGCAACGTGCGAGATACAACTCTCCCTCGCCTGGGTCGCCCTCGCTGAGGGCAATGCTCGAGAAGCGCTCCATCTGGCAGAGGAGGCGTTCGCGCTCAGCGTGCGTTTGGGCGAGCCGCAAAATCGCCGGCAGGCGCTCACGATCAGTGCTCTCGCTGCGCAACGCTTAGGCACCAGTATGCGCGCGCGCGTCGACACAATGGCCGCGCTGCGCTTCGAGCTGTCAACGCAAACCACGAGTCTCTGGGGCCTTTGTACGGCCGCCCTGCTGCTGGCGGACAGCGGCAAGCCTGAGCGCGCAGCTGAGGTCGTCGCCTTAGCCCTCCAGATACACGTCAACGTGATGGATTATTCTGCGATGGATAATATGTTGTCGCAGGACGTCATCTTGCGCGAGCTGGGGGCGGTCGTCGCCGCGCTGCCGCCGGATGTCGCTGCGGCAGCGCGGGCCCGCTGGGAGGGGCGCGACTACTGGAAGGCGGTGGCGGAGCTGCTCGCCGAGCTGGAGGCAGAGGGGTGGGGGGCTGAGCGATAGCCCTGGTTGCTCAGCTTTAGACGCTGCGCCTCGCGCGCAGTGCGTCGCGGAAGATGTCAGCGGGACGAGGAGCGCGCCACGCAGTATGGAGCAGCGTAGAACGATGATATGCTTGTGGCCGGTTTGCCACTCGCTGACGCCCAGGCCACGTTCGCACTGCCTTGGGCTGCCCGATGGCCGGCGGCTGAACGCCGCGCCGGCCGGGCCTCCGCCTACGCGGACGCAGCACGGCGTCGGCGCAGGCCGACGCGCGGCGCGCAGCGCCCCTAGCCGCGGCTTCAGCCGCCAGGCAAGCGCGCGCCCGAAATCATACGCCGCACCCGGCGACGCGGCCAATGTTGACAGCGCTCCAGATGCTGCGGGGCACAGGAACGCCTTGAGCGCGCCTCGCGCCCGTATCGTGCAGCCTACGCCTTTGCGCACAGCGCACGCTGGCCAAGATAGCGGCGCAGGCTGGCGATCACCCCAAGCAGCGCAATCACCCCGAACGCGGCAAAGAGGATGACGATGGTCTGGGGGGCGCGCTCACCCAGGAAGGCGTAGAGGAAGGTGGCCGGCACGATGCCCAGGGCCGTTGCTGCAAGGAACCAGCGGAAGCGCATCCCAGTCAGCCCGGCGGCGTACGAGATGGCGTCAAACGAGACGATTGGCACCAGTCGGGCGATCAGGATGGCCCACGCGCCGTGCCGGACGAACCAGGCGTCGGCGGAGGCGACCCCAGATACGCCAACCAGGAGCTCGACGGTGCTGCGCCCCAGGCCCCGTCCGATCCAGAAGCTGATCGCTGCCGCTAGTAGGGCGCTGACGAAGGTGAGCAGGCCGCCCCAGAAGACCCCGAAGGCCAAGCCATTGGCGAACGCGAGCAGGAAGGCGGGCAGCGGCGCCACCAGCGATTGGAGGACCATCAGCAGGAGCGAGATCAGCGGCGCCCAGGGGCCAAACGACATGATGTAATTGCGCAGGCCGTCCACATCACCTTGAGCGAGGATGGCGACTGCCGCGTTGACACTGCCTCGTATGGTAGGCGATGCCAGATAGACAACGCCGGCGCCCCCGATCACGCTCGCTGTGATCGCGAAGCGGATGCGGCCGAGCTGCGTCGCGCTCAGATGTGATTGCATACGCTCTTTCATCCGTGGCCGGCTTGCGACGCTCTGCCGCGCGCTCGGTCGTTAAGCGCCCAATGGGTAGCGCGGCGGCGTCCGCGAAGAAGCGGTCCATGCCGCCGGGCGAGAAGAGTAGCAGAAAAGAGACCGGCTGCGCGCCGTCGTCGCAGTATAGGCGACAGCGCGGCAACCCGTAAGGTGGAAACTACTCATCAGTGGAGCCAGCACTATGTGGGCAGGTTCGCGGGGGGAGAGGGTGACGCGCTGGTCGGCCCTCAGGCAAGGCCGTGGCGGAGCGCGAAGGCGACCGCTGTGGCGCGGTTGGTGGCGCCGATCTTGGCGTAGATGTTCACCAGATGGTTCTCCACCGTGCGTCGGCTCAGCACGAGCTGTTCCGCTATCGCGCGGTTGCTCTTGCCTGCGGCGACGGCGCGCAGCACCTCGGCCTCACGTGGGCTTAGGCTGGCGGGCAGCGTTGACGGCTCATCAAGGCGGCGCTGCCGCGCCTCCAAAAGCTGAACCTCAACGGAATTGCCGACGTGGCGATACTGGGCCTGCGCCGCCCGCAGCAGATCGCGAACCTGGTTGCCGCTCTCGCGCTCAACCATCGCCAGGTCGGCCTGGGCCACCAGCACTTGGGCAAGCTCCCAGCGGTGTCCTTCGCGGCGGGCGACCGTCTCGGCGGCGGCCAGCAAGTGCCGCGCCGCGGCATGATCGCCCTGCACGATGGCGATCGCCCCCAGCAGCCGGTCGATAAGCCCACCCGTCATCAGGTAGCCGCGAAAGGGCTGCAGCTGCGCGGCCAGCTGCGCCAGCCCCGTATGCTGGCCCAGGCCCAGACGAGCCGCTGCCACCCAGCTCAACGCCTGCCCTGCGGCGACGCTCTCCGCCGGCATCCCCGCGCTCAGGGTCGCCAGCTCCTCCAGGCAGTCGGCCGCCTCATCCCGCCGCCCCACCTTCACAAGCAGCATGGCGAAGACGCCGAGGTACCACACCAGCACTCGCGGGTTCAGCCGACGCCAGCTTGCGATGGCGGTGCGGGCCAGAGCCTCGCCCCGCTCGTAGTCGCCCTGGAACAAGCCCCAGAACATGCCCTCGGTGAGCTGCAGATAGGCCCGCGCATCGGGGGCGGCCAGGCCGTGGCACAGCGCCTGGGCGCGGGTCAGCATCACCTGGCCGGCCGCTGCCCCATCGATCACTGTGGTAAGCACGACCAGCTGCGTGTAGACATGGCGCAGGGCGTAGGGCGCGTGGCAGCGCTCCGCGATGGCGATCTCCTGGTGGGCGTAGGCGATGGCCCGCTGGTACTCGGCGTTCCAGCAGCAGGCCATGCGCAGGCCCGCGCAGCACTCGGCCGCCTCGGCGGGGTCGTCGCTAACAAGAGCGAGGGATCGAGCCTGCTCCAGCAGCGCAATGCCAGCGGCGAGCTGGGCGGCGCGTACATACCCATTCCCCAGAGCGCGGCTCGCCATCGCGATCTGCCGCGGCTCCTCAAGCTGCTGCGCCAGGGCGAGCGCCCGACGGGCGTAGTCCAGGCCCGCGTCGCGCTGGAGCAGGCTGAGGCTCAGCAGGCTGCTCAGGCTGACGAGCACATCAATCCGTTCCGGCACGCAACGCTCCGCCAACAGCGTGAGCGACAGCTCGAAGGCCGCGCGGGCTTGAGGGATCGCCTCCTGCTGCCACCAGGCCCGGCCCGCGCCCTCGACCGCCCGCGCCGCGGCGACCGTGTCGCCCTGAGCCAGGAACCAGACCTGCGCGGCGGTGAAGGCGCTGATCGCCTCTTCAGGGCTGTTGAGCAAGAGCGCTAGCGTGCCCAGCGCGTAAAGCAGTTGCCCGCGCCGGTCATCATCCGGCCCCAGCAGACTGAGCGCCGTACGGTACTGATCCGCCGCCTCAGCCGACGCCCATATCTGCGCCATGGCTGCGCCGGCCCGCTGCCCGTAGGCGGCGCCACGGGAGTGGTCGTCACTGCGCGCAAAGTGAAACGCTAGCTCGGCCAGCCGCTGCGGGTCCTCGAATATGCCGCGCGCCTCCAGTATCTGTCCGATCCGCCCATGCAGACGCCGCCGACGAGCCTGGGTCAGCTCGTCGGCCAGACACGCACGAATGAGGTCATGGCTAAAGGCTAACCGCCCATCGGGCGTGATGCGCAGAATGTGCAGACGTACCCCGACCTGAAGCTGCTCCTCGATCGCTTCCGCATCGCGCCCCGTCAGATCAGCTAGCAGGGTTACATCGATAGAGCGGCCCAGAAGCGCTCCGACCCGCAGCAGCTCCAGGAGCTTCGGCGATAACCGCGCCAGACGCTGGCGAAGGGCACCGCTGATGCTCGTGGGCAGACGTAGCCGGCTAGCCGCTGTGTAGCGCCACTGGTCTGTAGACCATGTGAGCGCGCCCGTCTCCATCCAGGCGCGCAGCAGCTCCTCGGCAAAGAACGGGTTGCCCTCGCTGCGCGCATACAGCATCTGGCCCGCGTGCGGGTCGAGCGGGCCGCCGAGATACTGGCCGGCGAGGGCGGTGAGGGCTGCGGCGGCCAGCGGCTCGACGGTCATAGTCGTGAGCATGCGTAGGCGGTTCAGGTCGTTGAGAGCGCGCTGAAGCGCCGGGTTTTCCTCGGCCTCTCCTGGCCGATAGGCCCCGATGATCAGCAGCCGTGCGGAGGACTGGTGGCTGGCGATAAAGCTCAGGAGGTCTAGGGTCGCACGATCCGCCCACTGCAGGTCATCGAGGATCAGGACGAGCAGCTGTGGCGCGGCGATCGCGGCGAGGACCGCCGCTACCGCCTCATAGAGCCGTAGGCGCGCCTGCTCCGCGGGCAGCGGGTACAGGTGTATCTGCGCGCCAATCCGCGGTGCGAGCTCAGGCAGGATGCTCGCCAGCACCGGCGCGAACGAACCGAGCTGCGCAAGCAGGAGGGCGTCGGGGGTCGCCTGAATGTGCTGGCCCAGGGCCTCGCGGAGCGGCAGATAGGGCGGCATGCCCTCGGCGTCGGAGGCTGCGCCGCGCCGCACCAGCGCGCCCTCCTGCGCCGCAAGCGCGGCGGCGGCGGCGAGCAGACGGGTCTTACCGATCCCTGGCTCGCCCACAAAGAGGACGACCCGACACTGCCCCTGGTGCGCGCGCGACAGCTCGTCGGCAATCCGAGTAAGCTCATCGCTACGCCCAGGTAGCTCTGGGCGCTCTGCCAGCACCCCGTGATACAGCATAGACAATGCTCTCATGCGACGAGTACAGCCCTCACTCCTTGCAGACGCCGTCTGAGAACTCAGCGCATCGTATCGGCGAGGATAGAGCCGTATTCAAGGCGTGCCACGCTGTTGCGCGAGACCAATTGCGACAAACAGGTTAGAGGCAGATCAACATCAGCATGGGCAGATTGTGTACAAGGCTTTCTGGAGTGGCCAGTACAGTATAGCAGTCTTAGTGATAACGGTCGTGCGTATCGTATCGTCGGCGCCTGCGCGCAGCACCGCCGAGCTGCTCGTGCGGATGGCCCGCGCGCGTGGGCTGTGGGTCCATGTCGGCCGGGTCAACACGATGGGCCGGCTCGCCCGCGTCGAGGCGATGGGCGCCGATAGTTTTGATGGCGGGCAGTTGAGCCGCTTCCCGGACAACTACATCCCGCCCTTTCTCGCCCGCCTGGAGTAGCAGCAGCATCCCTTGCCGGAGGTTCGTCGTGCCGCTCCCTAATCCCCTGGTCGTCGTCTATCTTGCCGCCATTACTGCGGCCAACCTGCTCGTGTCGCGCTTCGGTCCGGCAGTGACGACGCTGCATGCCTTCCTCTTGATCGGCCTCGACCTCGGCGCCCGCGACCATCTTCACGATGCGTGGCCGGAGCGAACACGCTGGCTGCGCATGCTCGCCCTCATTAGCGTCGGTGGGCTACGTTCCTTGCTCCTCGGCGGCTTGGGGCGGATTGCACTGGCAAGCTGTGGGGCATTCGTCCTCGCCGGCATCATGTCAGCGTCCGAGGCGTAGGTGGCGATCACTCCATTTGTCTTAAGCAACTGCAGGCTGGTGGGCAGGTTGGCGCCAAACTCCACCTCGACCACCCGGTCGATGCCTGCACCGTCCCTCAACTCCAGCACCCGCGCCGTCACGTCCTCGTCGCGGTAGCTCACGACGTGGTCAGCGCCGATGGCCCGGGCCTGGGCGGCCTTCTCCGCCGAGCTCACCGTGGCGATCACGGTCGCCCCGCCCCACTTCGCGAGCTGTACCGCGTACTGGCCTAACCCACCTGCGGCCCCCGTCACCAGCACGGTCTTTCCGGCGACCGGCCCGTCGGCGAACAGGCAGTGGTGGTAGGCGGTCATCGCCGGGATGCCGAGGCAGGCACCGTCGGCGCTGCGGCCCGCCTCCACGGCCCTGTTAGAAAGTGGCCTGCCACTTAACCAGGCATCAACGCCAGATACGCCCCCACCGGATCCTGAACGGCCGCATACACGTACGCCTCATCGTTGCCCTGCGTTGCCGTGACGACCTTGCCGCCCTCCTCCTGGACGCGGCGGAGGCTTTCCGCGAGGTCGCCCACGGGCAGGTAGAGCATCCAGACCGGCGGCAGGCCAACGTTCACGCCGCGTGCATGGCAGACCCCCGCCGCCGGGGTTCCATCAGCGCCGAGCATGGTGTAGTCGGCGTAGCGCTCGTCCCCGTCCTCCATTTCAACAGTCTGCACCGCCCACCCAATGACCTGGCGATAGAAGTCGCAGGTTGCGGAGGCGTCGGCGACCGTCAGGTCGAGCCAGGCAATGCGACCCATAGACGCCGCCCCGTCATGGGATGCGGCGCCATCGCTTGGGGGAATCGCCTCCGCAGGAACGACTGGGATGATCCCGAACGCTGCCCCATGCGGATCGCGCAGCACGGCCCACTGGCTCGTTCCATCGTCGGCTTTGGCATGCATCAGCACGCTCCCGCCCAGAGTGAGCGCACGCTGGACGCTGGCCGCCACATCGGCGACATGGATGTGCGGCATCCATTGGAGCGGAAGGTGAGAATATTCCTCGCTGCGCGCGCCCAGGCCGATGATCGGGATGCCCAAGTTGTTCATCAGATCTTCCGCGCGCCAGAGCGGATTCGTACCGGTGCTAAGCACACGCGCGTAGAAGCGCGTCTCGCGCTCGTGCTCGGGAACGGCGATATCGGCGCTGAAGACGGCGCCGACGCGTGGGACAGACAGGTCGCTCATGGTTTGACTCCTGGTTGTGCCCCCGATCTGCGGCTCACGCCCCAGCTGGCTCACCGAGTGCTGCATGGGCGATGCGTACAGCCGCGGCGAGGATCGCCTCTTCGTGGCCTTCAGTCACGTTCACAGCGGTCAGGGTGATGGCGGCTGGCTCGACGTGGGCGCGCACCGCCCGTAGTACGTCCTCCAGCTCCGGTGCCGGACGCGGTGTCCTGCATTGTAGCGGGTGCGCGGGCACGGTGCAATGAGCGGCCCCGGCGCCTAGGCGCACTGGTGGGGGATGTAGGTCTGTAGGATGGCCGGGTCGTGCTCCCAGGCAAGGCCGACCATGTGGGTGCCATCGTCCGAGCATCATCGCCAGCGACGTTTCGTTGACGTACAGACCCTCCTGCCGTATTGTAAGGAGCATCAGGAAGAACGATGCGAGCGCGCACACACTCGCTCGCAAGTAGCTCTGCCTGCTGAGGCGACGACGGGTGGTAGACGTGATGTGACGCATGGCGTGGAGGTGGTATGGGCTTCGAGCGGATCCAGGGCCTGATCTCGGACCTACGTACAGCCGTGCTGCAGGGGCGCGGCGTGACGCTGCCAGAACTGCGGCAGGCAGCCGCGTCCCGGGCGGCTGCGCTCGGTGGGAGTCATCTCTCGGCTGGCGACGCTCTGCCTGAGGCGCTCGCGGCCTACGTTGACACGGTGGCCCGCCACGCGTACCGCGTGACGGACGAGCAGGTCGCCGCGCTGCTGGCAGCGGGGTACGACGAGGATGTGGTCTTCGAGGTGACGGTGAGCACGGCATTGGGGGCGGGGCTGGCCCGCATCGAGCGGGGCCTGGCGGCCCTGGAGGGAGCGAATGATGCGGCTCAAACGACTGGAGCATAACCACCGGCTGCCTCGGCGGCTGCTGCTCGCCCTGATTACCTTGGTCAGCCGGGAGCGCGCCCCGGACGTGTTGCGCACCTTGCTCTACCGACCCGAGTTCTTCGGCACGCCGATGAGCGCGGCCATCCACCACGCTCTACGGGGCCCCTCGCCCTGGACGATCGGCGAGCGTGAGCTGTTCGCCGCCTTCGTGTCGCGCCAGAACCAGTGCCACTTCTGAATGCGGGCCCACGGCGCGGTCGCGTCGCTTGAGCTTGGAAACCCGCTGGTGCAGGCGGCCCTGGACGACTACCACACCGCGCCGATTGGTGAGGCGCTGCGCGCCACTCTTCGCTTTCTTGAGCAGCTCACGCTGCGACCGGAGACGGTCACGCCCGCCGACGTTCTGCCGCTGCGGGCTGTGGGGGTGACGGATCAGGCCATCGCCGACGCGATTCTGGTCTGCGCGCTGTTCTCAATCATGGACCGGCTGGCCGACAGCTTCGACTTCGCGCTCCAGACCGAGCGGGGCTGGCGCACCAGCGCCGAGATGCTGCTCAAGCGCGGCTACCGCTTCTGAGTCTGATCAGCCGTGCGTGCGCCCGTCGGCACCGCTGTGAGCTGCGGCGAAAAGGAGCAGCACAATGACGGCTCAGACGAGGAGCGGCGGTTCGCTGGAGGCCCTGAAGCCGCCGATCGACAGCGGCGCCCGTGCCAGCTTTGCGTGGCTGCCCGGCGAGCGCTGCCTGATCCAGCGCTGGGAGGTGCCTATCCCCGAGGCGCCCGACGGGATCGCGATCATCGGCCCTGACCCCGAGCGCGCGGGCGGCTACCTCCAGCACTACTTCGACTCGCGCGGCGTCGCTCGCCTCGCCGGTGCCTGGTAGCTGCGAGCGTGCTATGACGAAGCCAGAACCGCTCACGACACCTGACGGGCGCTACCTGATCGTCCGCGGGCGCCTCTGGCGGCGCGCGAACCCGGCGCTGGGCGAGGAGGACCGGCACGCGCTGGTGCGGCAGCTGATGGCCGCCCGCCGAGCGGTCGCCGCCGCCCGCCGCCAGGGTGACGATACCGCCCTGCGCGCCGCCCGCGCCGCGGTTCAGCAGGCCAAGGAGGGTCTCGGCGAGCGCGGCCCGGTCTGGTGGGATGACGGTGCCCCAGACTACACCCGTTTCCTGGTCTGGAACACGCCCTACCGGGCCTGGTACGAGGCGCTGCCGCCGGCGCAACGCGAAGGTGGATCGCGGCCAGCGTAACGGAGCGCTCCACGGTCGCCGCCGCTGGCCGTCACACGGCGATCCCATGAAGCGGCGTTGTCACCTGCGGGCGCGCCGCCGCAGTCCCTTCCACAGCAGCAGCACGAGCAGCGTGAGCAAAAGTACGCTGGGGAGGAGCCAGGCCGCAGGGCGAGCAGCGGGAGCTTGCGCCGGCTGGGCTGGCGCAACGCCCGGGCCGAGCTGCGCGAGGTCGTCGGCCGCCAGCCGAAGGTCGACCACGCGCTGGCAGAACGCGCGCCGCAGGTTGTCCCCGTCGCGCATCGCGTAGATCAGGAACTCCCCGCCGGGAGGAAAATACGTCGCACACTGATCGGTCACGGGGTGCTGCGAGATAACGGTCAGCTGCGCCTGCGGCGGGCCCTTCCAGACCGTATCGACGGCGAGGGTGACCACGATTGGCTCGCCGGGGTTGGGCGCGAAGTACAGAAAGGGGAACCGGTCGCCCAGGCGCGGCCAGGCAGGTGGCTCCGTAACCAAAACAACTCGGCCGGCGACGACCGCGTCGGCGTGGGCGAGGGCGTCGAGCGGGGCGACATACGCGCACGAGCAGGCCGAGACCGGCGCCGGCCGGGCGAGCGCGAGGGCGCCGAGCAGGGTAAAGAGCACGGTCACGTACAGGCGCCTGTGCACACGCTGGCTGGCCCAGGCTGTCCAGCGAGGAGTCACGGCGCGAGCCGGCGCAGCAGGGCGGCGAGCGCTGCGCGGGCCTGCGGCCCCCGCCCGAAGGGGAAGACCATCATGCATGCTATCATCCTCCACAGTGCGCACCACCGCGGCAAACGTCTCGCCGAAGCCGGAGCGGCGTGCGGCGTAGCCGCGCACCATCTACTCAACCTCGCCCTGCAGCTGCGCGTCGCCCAGCGCCCAGAGCGAGAGCAGTAGCCCGGCGAGCTCCAGAGCCGGGACCAGCCCCTCGGCGGTCGGGGCGCGGAAGGTGCGCGTGCGCGCCCGTAGCGGCGGAAGGAGCGTGGGGTCGCGGCGCACCATCGCCGCGATGCTCGCCTGGAGCTCAGCGCGCAGCTCCCCGTCGGCCCAGTACCACGTCATCGGCAGAAACGCCGTCAGCGTACAAACGTAGAACGTAAAGTGTAGAGCGTAGAACGACCGCACAGGGACGCTGCTGGAGTTTGTTTGAGGCCGTGCTACGTTTTACGTTCTACGCTCTACGTTTCAAAGGCCGCCGGGCCGCGACGAAGAAGCGGTGGATGCCGGTCGCCAGCCTGCCCTCGGCCTGCATGCGGGAGTGGCGCACCAGCAGCCGCTCGCGGTAAGCTGCGACGTCGAAGCCGTCGATCTGCCAGGGTGTGATGCGCAGGTACATCACCACTGCGCCGATATCGGTGAAGCGGCCAGGGCTGAAGGCCTCGCGCTCGTCGAGCACCTCCAGGCCCGCATCGCGCAGTTGGCGCGCGACCATCGTAGCGTCCCACACGCCGTAGCTCAGCGTCACCGTCGCCTGGAGCGCCAGGTTCAGCTCGACGTTGTCCTTGCCGCCAACCTGCTGGGTGACGAAGCGGCCGCCGGGCTTGAGGATGCGCCGCACCTCGTGGGGGTCGAACGACTCGTGGCGGTTGATCACCAGGTCGAAGTGGGCGTCTGGCCCGCCGCCCCTGGTTCACCCAGCAGTTCGGCGGCGCGCAGCGGCGGGTGCGCGAGGTTCTCCCCCGTCCAGCCAGGCGGCCAGAGCCCGCCGAGGGGTGCTGCGGCCAGGGCGGCCAACTCGGCGTAGCGCCGGGCCTTCTCCGCGCGCTCACACGCGGCGATGAACTGCCGGAACAGGGCCAGGTAGCCTGGGTCCTGCGCCTCCAGGGCGCGCATGGCCCCTTTATCGCCCGGCCAAGGCTGCCCACGGATGGCAAAGTAGCCGAACCACAGGTCGGCGTGGCCGTAGACAGCCATGCGGATGTCGGCGACCGCCAGATACCGCAGATCGTCCGACTGGAGGAGGCGCCGGATAACGGCCAGGTTGTAGTTCAGGCCGAACCAGGCACGGTAGGCGCTAGGGTGGTCGGGCAGCGCGAGCAGGCTGCGGGCGCGGGCGTGCTCCTGGGCGGCGCGCAGGCCGCCGTGGTCCAAGACAATCACGCCGTTGCGTAGCCAGCGCAGCACCGGGGCGAGGGCGTGGTCGTGGGCCACCGGCGCAGCGAGTCTCTGGATCTGGACGAGTGTGTGTCCCGCGACGAAGATGAGATCAGCGAAGCGGCCGCCGATCTCTGTCACCCCGACGTACCAGAGCGGCTCCCCCACGTCGACCACGACGACGAGGTCATAGTCGCTCGCCGGGGTGAGCGCGCCGGCCGGGAGCGAGCCGATCAGCAACGCGCCGAGCACCCGGTCGTGCCGTCTCAGACGGTCGATCGCGTTGTGCAGCGGCTCGGGCAGAGGTGTGGTGGTGTGCGTGTCCATAGTCAGAGTGTCGTGCCTTCAGGCGGTGGAGCGAGCTCTGGGCCCGCCAGGTGGACGAGCACCTCCTCCAGGGGCTTCTTGGTAATCGCGGGGACGGTGGCCCCCTCGGCGGGGTAGCCGACCGGGATGAGCAGGTAGGGCCGCTCGTTGCTCGGGCGGCCGAGCAGGGTGGCCAGGAAGCCCATCGGGCTCGGGGTGTGGGTGAGCGTGCAAAGGCCCGCGTGGGTCAGGCTTGCCAGCAGGAAGCCCACGGCGATCCCGACCGACTCCTTGACGTAGTAGTGCTTGACCCTGGTCACGCCGTCGGGGCCTTCGGCCAGGCCGTAGGGCTGCTCAAAGACGACAATGACGTAGGGCGCGTCGGTGATGTGGGGCTTGTGCCAGTCGGTGCCGAGGGGGGCAAGGGCGCCCAGCCACTCCTGGGACATACGCCGCTCGTAGCTCGCGCGCTCCTCGGCCTCGGCGGCCTCGCGCAGCCGCCGCTTCAGCTCGGGGTCGCTGACCACGACAAAGCTCCAGGGCTGCTGGTTGGCCCCGCTGGGGGCGAGGGCCGCGGCGCGGATCGCGTTCTCGATCAGCTCGAAGGGGACCGGGGTCCGGGCGAAGTCGCGGACCGTCCGCCGGCGGGCCATGGTCGCCAGGAAGTCGCGGGAGGCGCCCAGCTGCTCGTCGGGCGAGCGCCAGTGGTGCTCGTAGGGGATGGGGAGGTAGGGGGCGTGCGGGGGCATCTGCTCAGCGGTCATCTGAAGCTCCGTTCTCAGTGCGGGTCTCAAGGCCAATCACGGCCAGGCAGCGCGCTCCTGTGCGCCCAAGTTACTCCCGCCGCTGCGCGGCGACTTGTCACCGCAGGGACACCACCCGGTCGCCCTCGGCAACCAGATCCTCGATCGTGAAGTGGAGTTCGGGGAAGGCCGCCTGGAAATCGATGATGCGCTGCTCCTGCTCGGCGCCGGTGAGCGGTGGCACCGTGGTCGCCAGGTAGCGCCGGTAGCCCGGCGCGAAAAACGGCGCCGCCGGCTGACGACCGTTCCACACCTCGTCGATGTACCGCCGTACAAGTGCTCGATGACTGGCTGCCGACACGGGTAGAACGTAAAGCGTAGAGCGGTCTATAATACACGGCAGTGCCCTTCCTATGCAGTCGTTCTACGTTCTACGCTTTACGCTCTACGTTTAGAAGGCCGGGTGTCCATCCTGCAATGCCATTGCGGCGCCAGCGCGGATGTTCTATCCTAGCACACACCAGGGCGGACGAACAGCTGCGCGATCAGGGCCACGTTCACCCAGCGCGATAGCGATAGTACGTACGAGGAGCACGATGAGCACTAACGGACGCCACACCACCAACGGCAGGCCGGCCACGCCAACTGCCCGCAACGTCCTCGGCGGGCCACATAAAGAAGCGTAAAGCGCAAAGCGTAAAGCGCAAAGCGTAAAGCGTAAAGCGTAAAGCGGAGAGGCAAGATGTCGGACACTACTTCGCTTCGTGACCGGACGAAGGTGCATGCCAGCCGCATAATCAAGCTCTACGCGCACCTTCAGCAGACGCACCGCTTTGACGACGCGGCCATGGTGCTGGGCAAGCAGCTGCTGCGCTCTGGAACCTCCGTGGCAGCAAACCACCGCGAGGCGAAACACACGAGGAGCAAAGCCGATCGCATCGCGAAGTTCAACAGCATCCTGCAAGAACTGCTGAACGAGCACCAGATGGCGAATGCCGAGGGACTGCGTCAGCTTCTCGACGAGACGAACCAGACAAGCGTGAAGATGCTGCAAGGTGAGCAGGATGACGCTTTACGCTTTACGCTTTACGCTTTACGTTTAGGAGTCCACGAGACCTGGTTACCCGACGTGGTGCAACGAAGGGGACGCGCGCGCAAGCGGCGAGGAGGGCGAGGGTGCTTGAACTGAATGGACTGGAAGCGGGCCATGTCGCCCTGCTCGGCGTGCCGTGGGACGCGCACTCGTCGTTCCTGCGCGGCCCGGCCCTGGCGCCGCGGCAGATCCGCGCGGCACTCCACAGCGGGGCCATGAACCTGTGTACCGAGAACGGCCACGACCTCGGGGCCGATGCGCGCTGGCACGACCTGGGAGACCTCGCCATCCCCGCCGGCGACGAGGCGGCGCTGGCGACCATCAGCGGCGCTGCCTCGGCAGTGCTGCGGCGAGGCGGGCGGCTGCTCGCCCTCGGCGGCGACCACGCCGTAAGCTTCCCGCTGCTTCGCGCCTACGGGGAGGCCCACCCCGGGCTGACGGTGCTCCACCTCGACGCCCACCCCGACCTCTACGACGAGCTTGACGGCGACCGGCTCTCCCACGCTTGCCCCTTTGCCCGAGCGCTGGAGGAGGGGCGTATCGCCCGGCTCGTGCAGGTCGGCATCCGCACGCTCAACCCGCACCAGCGGGCGCAGGCCCGGCGCTTCGGCGTCGAGGTGATCGAGATGCGCGACTGGCGGCCGGGGATGGACCTGCGCCTTACCGGGCCGCTCTACCTCTCGCTTGACCTTGACGCCCTCGACCCGGCGTTCGCCCCCGGCGTCTCGCACCACGAACCAGGAGGCTTCACCACACGCGAGGTGCTGGGCATCATCCAGTCACTCCCGGTGCCCCTCGTCGGCGCCGACCTCGTCGAGTTCAATCCCGTACGCGACCTGATCGGGATCACCGCAGCCCTCGCCGCCAAGCTCGTCAAGGAGCTCTTGGCTCAGATGCTAGACGCGATAGCCACGGAGGGATCGTGATGCCAGACCGACACCAGGCCACCAGCGCGCTCACCCTCACGCTGGTCTGTCACGACCCGCCGCCGACGGAGCGCGACGGCCAGACGATGGAGTTTGGCGCGCAGGACAAGGCCGGCACCTTGCACCCTGGCCGCCCAGCCGCAGCGCAAGCGCTGCACTTTACGCTCCCGGTTACCGTGAAGGCCGCGCACGATGGCGAGACGGTCGATGTTGCCGGCCCGTTCGTGCACGGCCCGCCGGCGGGGCGCTTCTGCTACCTGGGCTACCGGCCGGTCGGCTCAACGGTCTGGGTGCGCCGCTGGAAGATCCCGCTTGCTGGGATCACGTCAGCGCAGGTAGCGGCAGCGCAGGCGCCAGGGCAGACCCTCGTGGCCCACCTCAGCGCGACGAGCGGCAGCACCGTGCAGCTGCTTGGCCATGGGTGGGTGGTTGCCGCCGGAGCGAGTGGCGATACGCCCGCGTAGCTCCGCGAAGCAGCTTGGGGCGTAAGACGGGGCGCCACGAATGGCAGGATGTGATGACGACCACACGCACGATCATGCACGCTGACCTCGATCAATTTTTCTGTGCCTGCGAAGAGCAGCGCGACCCGACGCTGAGGGGCAAACCGTTCGCGGTGGGCGGCCGTCCAGAGGGGCGCGGTGTGGTCGCGTCCGCGTCGTATGCGGCCCGGGCCTTCGGGGTGCGCTCGGCGATGCCGATGGCCCACGCCGTTCGGCTCTGCCCCGAGCTGATCGTCGTGCGGCCCAACTTCCCGGCCTACCGTGTCGCCTCGCAGCAGGTGATGGAGCGGCTCCACGCGCTGACCGAGCTGGTCGAGCAGATCTCGATCGACGAGGCGTTCCTTGACGTCTCCGTCCTCGGCGAGCCAGGCGAGCAGGTAGCGCAGCGGCTCCAGGGAACCATCCGCACCGAGCTCGACCTCTCGTGCTCGATCGGCGTGGCGACGAACAAGCTCGTCGCCAAGATCGCCACCGACGTGGGCAAGGGCATGGCTCGCAGCGGCGCCATCCCGAGCGCCATCTGCGTCGTGCCGCCCGGCGAGGAGGCCGCCTTCCTGGCCCCACTCCCTGCCTCGGCCCTCTGGGGCGTCGGCCCGAAGACCGCCGAGAAGCTCGCCGGGATGGGCATGCTCACCATTGGCGACATCGCCGCCTGGCCACCTGAGGATCTGGCACGGCGCTTCGGCCAGCACGGCGAGGACCTGGCCCGCCGTGCCTGCGGCGTGGACGACCGGCCGATCGTCACCGAGCGGGCGGCCAAGTCGATCTCCCAGGAGACCACCTTTGCCCACGATGTGCGCGACCGGACCCGCCTTGAGCAAACCCTGCGTGTGCAGGCGCACGAGGTGGCGGCCAAGCTCCAGCGCAAGGAGCTGATGGGCACGTCGGTCAAGCTCAAGATCCGCTGGCCCGACTTCACCACGCCGACCCGGCAGCTCACCCTCCCGCAGCCTACGGATGAGGCCGAGGTGATCGTCGAGGCCGCGCTCCGCCTCTTCAACCAGATCTGGCCCGAGCGGCAGCCCGTACGGCTGATCGGCGTGGGCGTGAGCGGGCTCGGCACGCCGCCGCGGCAGCTGAGCCTGTGGGATGCACCGACGCCCGAGGAGCAGGCGCGGCAGGCCAGGCTACGCGCCGCCCTCGCGGCGGTGCAGGGCCGCTTCGGGAAGGACGCCGCGCGGCGCGGGAGCGAGCTCGGCGCGGAGGAGCAGTAGCCGATGACGCCCCAGCTCACTCACACCCTCACCGTCCTGACCGACGCACAGCAACGCCATCGCTGTGCCGTACCGCGCGAAGGGGCGCCGGGCGCTGCTGAAGGCGAGTCTCTCTCTGCTTCGACCGCGCCATCATCCGCTCGTATCACGCCAGCGTGCGCGCACGACGACATCCGGTGACCACGCGTGCTATCATTGGCAGCATTCCTGCTGCATACCATTTCGCCTTGGACCGCGCAGTTGCCGCCTGCTTCCGCCCTTGCCTACGCCCGGCTGCACGTGCTCCTGGGAAGGTACCCCCATGGCAATGCTCGAAACGCGCTATCTTCCCGCTGATCGTGTGCGTGCGCTCGCCGTTGGTGCGCACGTGCCGCCCACCGCCTATGGCTCCGCGCTGTTCGCCGATATTTCTGGCTTCACGCCCATTACCGAGCGGCTGCGGCAGACGCTGGGCGCGCGACGCGGTGCGGAGACGCTGGCTGTCCACCTCAACCGCGTGTATACCACCTTGATTACCCAGGTGGAGCGGTATGACGGCACCATCATCTCCTTCGCCGGCGATGCGATCACCTGCTGGTTTGCGGGCGATGACGCGCCGTTGCATGCAACGACCTGCGCCTTCGCGCTGCGCGACGCCATGCCATTCGTCGCCCAGATCACACTCCAGGATGGCGAGACCGCGTCCATTGGCCTCAAAGTGTCGGTCGCGACCGGTACCGCCCGGCGCTTTATCGTCGGCGACCCGGAGGTGCAGCATATCGATGTCTTGGCGGGTGCGACCATTGCCCGGATGGCCAGCGGTGAGCATGCGGCGGAACGCGGTGAGGTCGTGGTCGATCAGGCCACCGTGACCTGCTTGGGCACGGCGGCCCAGGTCCGTGACTGGCGCGACGCTGATGGGGAACGCTTCGCGGTGCTCGAACGGGTGGTTCGCGCACCTACCCTCCCCCTCATGGTGTACCCGAGCGCCCGTCTCGATGACGCGGCGCTTCGCCCGTGGCTGCTGCCGGCGGTGGTCGGGCACTTTCAGGCGGGATTGGGTGAGTATCTGACCGAGCTGCGCCCCGCGGTCGCGCTGTTCGTTCGCTTCACCGGCATCGACTACGACGATGACGCGGAGGCGGAGGCCAAACTTGACCGCTTCATCCGTTTGACGCAGGGCGTGGTGACGCGCTATGCCGGCAGTCTGCTTCAGCTGACCATCGGCGATAAAGGCAGCTACCTGTACGCCACCTTTGGCGCGCCGTCCGCGCACGAGGACGACGCGGCGCGCGCCCTAGACGCGGCGCTGGAGCTGCGCGCGGCCGCAGCGACCGGCGGCGACCTCGCCCCGCTGCAGATGGGCATCAGCCAGGGGATGATGCGGACCGGCGCGTATGGCGGCGAGACGCGCCGTACCTATGGCGTCCTGGGTGATGACGTCAACCTGGCGGCGCGGCTGATGGCGCGGGCAACCCCAGGCGAGATCGTGGTGAGCGACACACTCACTGGCGCACGCTTGGATGGCTTTGTGCTCGAGGTGCTGCCCCCCGCCCAGATCAAGGGGAAAGCGCACCCGGTAGGATTGCTCCGGCTGGTGGCGCGGCGTGAGCGCACCTTCGCGGCACGCTTCTACACCACGCCGCTGGTTGGGCGTGCCGACGAGCTTGCCGCGCTCCACGCGGCGGTGCAGCCCATCTTCGCGGGGCGGCACGCGGGGGTCATCACGCTCTACGGTGAGCCGGGGCTGGGCAAAAGCCGCCTGACCTTTGAGCTCAAGCAGCGTCTCCACGCCGACACCGCAGTCACCTGGGTCATCGGCCAGGCCGATGACCTGAGCCGTGCGCCATTGAGTGTCTTTGCGTACTTCTTGCGCCCGTCCTTTGGACAGCGGCGTGATCAGGACGCCACGGCCAATCTGGCCGCGTTTGAGACTGCCTTCGATAGCCTGCTGCCACGCGCGGATGCGGCCAACCGCGCGGACCTGATCCTGTATCGCTCGTACCTCGCGGGGGTCGTCGGGCTCACGATCCCCGGTTCAGCCTATGCGACGGCAGACGCGAAGGCTAAGATTGACAACGGCATCGGCGCGCTGAAGGCCTGGGTGCGCGCCGAGAGCCGACGCCAGCCGCTTGTCGTGCAGCTCGAGGATGCGCAATGGCTGGACGCTGACTCCCGCCGTGCCGTGCAGCAGCTCACCTCCAACATGGACACGGTGCCCGTCGCGCTGCTGCTGACCAGCCGCTACCACGACGACGGCAGCGTGCCTGTGACCCCCACCATTGACACGGTCCCGACCCACCGCCTTGACTTGAATCGGCTCAGCGACGCGGGCGTGCAGGCGCTCGCCGGAGCAATCCTTGGCGGGGCCGTGAGCGAGCGGCTGGCGCGCGTGATCCGTGAGCGCGCCCAGGGCAATCCGTTCTTCACCGAGCAGCTTGCGCTTGACCTGAAAGAGCGCGGGGGCCTCATCCAGCAGGAGGCTATGTGGGACCTGCTTCCGCAAGCCGAGGCCGACGTCCCAGCAAGTGTGAATACGGTCCTGATCGCGCGGCTGGATCGGCTATCAGCCCAGGTCAAGGCGGTGGTGCAGACGGCCGCCGTGCTCGGGCGGGAGTTCGATGTGCAGCTCCTCTCCCATATGCTTCGCGCGCCGGAGCGGGCCTTCATCCAGGTCGCGGAGGGAGAGGCGATCTGGTCGGCCTTGGATGCGCTGCGCTACCTGTTCCGCCACGCCCTGCTGCGCGATGCCGCCTATCAGATGCAGGTGCAGGAACGGCTCATGGCCCTGCACCTGCTGGCCGCCGAGACGATTGAACGCCTCTACCCGCAGGATGTGACCCAGCAGGAGGTGCTGCTCCAGCATTGGCACGGCGCAGGCGTGCCCGCGAAAATTGTCGCCTACACGCTGCCGGTGTGTGAGCGCCTAGTTGGCATTACGGCGGACTACCCACGTGCGGAGCGGCTCCTTCAGCAGGCCCTTGCGCTGGGCGAGCCAGCATTTCGCCCGGTGCTCCTGCGCCTCCAGGGCGACGCGGCGCGGCTGCAAGGGCAGTATGAGTCGGCCATTGCTTCCTATGAAGCCTGTATTCTGGCTGCGCATAACGATGTCGTTGAGCAGATCAAGGCAATGAACGGCTTAGGCATGGTGCGGATGACGCAGGGGGATAACGTCCAGGCAGCGCTGTTGATTGAGCACGGGCTTGC
>Ga0136636_10000432_pt1 | contig 20922 bp, 23 predicted proteins | sample AntDrymUQ8522106_2_FD_104653 | JGI IMG/M metagenome (GOLD analysis project Ga0136636, IMG submission 104653) | Polar desert sand microbial communities from Dry Valleys, Antarctica - metaG UQ852 (21.06) | ecosystem: Environmental > Terrestrial > Soil > Desert | place: Antarctica: Dry Valley... | reverse complement strand
GACAGTAATTCTCATTACTTCGATGTATCTCTACATCCGTGTGATTGCTTTAATGCTTTGTCGTGGCCTAAACCACTTCGCATCCAAGCACCCACACCTATCGGTTGTCCAAATTGTTAAAGAGCTTCTTGTTTCGCTGCGTTTGCGTCAGCAGCGAAGGGGGCGAATTATGATCACTCGTCGATTGAGTGTCAATTACTTTTCAATATTTATTACTATTTAACCGTTTCAACCATTCGCAGCTTTGCTTGAATGCATCGATTTACACTCAAGCAATAGGTACCTGGAAAAACAAAAAAACCGGGCTTTCGCCCGACCTCATCTTTCAAAAAGATATTTCCCGCTAGCCGTTTCAATACCAAAAATAATGTATTTATATATTAATCAGGTACTTACCAGTTGGATTCACGTTCTGGAGTCGATGTGATTCTATGAATACTCAAGTCTGCCCCCTGGTATTCCTCCTCTTGGTCGAGACGAAGACCCATAGTTGCTTTTAGCACGCCGTAAACCAACAGCCCACCAGTCAAAGCCACACCAATCGCCAGACAGGTCATGATTAGTTGCGGCATAAAGGCTACGCCACCGGCGCCACCCAAGGCTTTGCTACCAAAAATACCGGCAGCTATACCCCCCCAGGCACCGCAGAGACCGTGCAACGGCCAGACACCGAGGACATCGTCGATTTTCCAGCGATTTTGGGTCAGGGTAAACATAAAAACAAATAAGCCTCCGGCAATACCGCCAACCACGAGCGCACCGATTGGATGCATCAAATCTGAGCCGGCACAGACGGCAACCAAGCCGGCAAGCGGGCCGTTATGAACAAATCCCGGGTCGTTTTTACCTACAACTAGCGCAACCAAGGTGCCGCCAACCATCGCCATCAGGGAGTTTAAAGCGACTAGTCCGGAAATTTTATCGAGGGTTTGGGCGCTCATTACATTGAAACCGAACCAGCCGACGGTGAGAATCCAGGCTCCCAAGGCCAAAAACGGGATTGATGATGGCGGGTGAGCCGATATGCGACCATCCTTGGTGTATCGACCGTGGCGCGCACCGAGCAAAAGCACGGCCGGCAAAGCAACCCAGCCACCCATTGCATGCACGACAACCGAGCCGGCGAAATCGTGGAACTCTTCGCCAAAGCTTGCTTTAAGCCAGCCCTGAATGCCAAAAGCGTGATTCCAGGCGATGCCTTCAAAAAACGGATATACAAAGCCGACGAGCAGGAAGGTGGCGATTAGTTGCGGATGAAATTTGGCTCGCTCGGCAATACCGCCGGAAATGATGGCGGGAATTGCGGCGGCGAAGGTGAGGAGAAAGAAGAATTTGGTCAGCTCGTAGCCATTTTTCTCCATCAGCGTTTCGACGCCGGTGAAAAAATTGACGCCGTAGGCGATGCTGTAGCCGACGAAGAAGTAGGCTACGGTCGACATGCCAAAATCAGTCAAAATCTTGACCAGTGCATTGACCTGATTCTTCTTGCGTACAGTGCCGACCTCAAGGAAGGCAAAGCCTGCGTGCATGGCCAGCACCATAATGGCGCCAAGCAGGATGAAAAGCACATTACCGCCGGATTGAAATGTATCCATAAAACCCCCAAACAATTAATCCGGAAAGCAAAAGCAAGCACCATTCCAGTGCATATAAATTGTTTCAAATCAGTGCGTTGATAAAGCCACCGTGTAAATTTATGCGCTTTTTTGGTGCAAAACACTTAGCACGCGCCCACCCTTGGTGCAAGACTGAACTATTTTGGAGTTGAGTCTGCCGGCCAGAGAACCCATAGGCGACCGCTTTGTTTCATCCGCCCGGCTTGCTCACCCGCTTCCTTGCCAAACCCCCAAAAGAAATCAGCACGGATTGCCCCTTTGATTGCCCCGCCGGTATCTTGCGCCATGACCAGACGGTTCATCGTTTGCGCCGAGTTCGGTCGGGTTGTTGCGAGGAAAACCGGCACGCCCAGCGGTACCGAGCGTGGATCAATGGCGACGCTTCGCTCCGCCGTCAGCGGCACACCCAGCGCACCTATGGGACCATCCTTGCTATTCGGCATCTCGCGGAAAAAGACGTAGCTGGGATTTGCATTCAACAGATCATCCAGCCGAGACGGGTTGGCTCTTGCCCAAGCCTGAATGCCTTGCATCGAGGCCTCTTCCATTTTTAAATCCCCTCGGTCGACGAGCAAACGGCCGATGGATTGATAGGGGTGGCCATTCTGGTCACCATAATTCAGGCGGATCGTGCTGCCATCAGCCAACTTGACGCGTCCGGAACCCTGCACTTGCAGGAAGAACAACTCAACAGCATCGTCGACATAAAGCAGTGTCTTGCTAGGCAACTTGTCGCCGCGCGCGCCGATTTCGGCCCGCGACCAATACGGCACCACTTTGTTGCCTTCAAGGCGGCCGCGCACCCGCTTGTCTTTCAACTCGGGAAATACGGATGAAAGATCGATTGTCAGCAAATCATCCGGCACGCCGCGCACCGGCTGTTCAAAGCCTTTGCTGCGCGTACGACTGCCACGAAGAAGCGGCTCGTAATATCCAGTTACCAAACCGTTGACCCTAGGGCCAGTCGTTGCTTCCATGGTCGTCGCATCACCGGTCACGATGGCATAAGGCCGAAGATTTTGTTCAAAGAAGCGTCGAGTTTCATGGCCGGGCTTGCCATCGGCCGCCTTGGCCAAATCGCAGACTCGTTTCCAGGCTGGCCCATGCGGCCGGCTCGCCATACCACGGCAGGACAGCAGAAAGGCCGGCCAGGCTGCGGCCGTGTCATCGTCTGCCCAGCCCGGCAAATCAGCCCATTTGCTAGCCTGAAATGTCCGCAAAAATGTCGGGCTTGGGGTGGGCGGCGTGACGACCGGCGGCGCCACTGCAGCCGGCGGACATGCCGGGCAGTTAGGGCAAGGCATACACGTACTGGGACTATCGCTACGCGGAACGGTTGAACAACCAGCCAGCAAAGTGATGGCAAGGAGGATGGCGGCTTGGATTTTTTGCATGGGTTTCGTTAGAGTGCCTAGATTCAGCCCAAAGTATACCTGCCCAAATGACCGATCCTCTTCTGTTAGAACGTCTTATTGCCCGCGCCGAATCCGTCCTCTGCCGTTTTGAGGCAAGCCTGCCGGTGGCCCCGCTTCAGTTCGACTGGGAAAATGCCATCGCCCTGCGCTGGCGCAAAAGCCAGGGACGCGGCTGGTTACAGGCCATTCGCCACCCACACCCGATCCGTCTCGCCGAGCTCAATAACATCGACGATCAAAAGGAGCGGATTGTCGCCAACACGCGTCAATTCGTTGCCGGCAAACCCGCCAACAATGTGCTGCTCACGGGCACGCGTGGCTCGGGTAAATCCTCGCTGGTCAAGGCTGTGCTCAATGAATTTTCTTCCCAGGGACTGCGTTTGATCGAAGTCGATAAGGAAGATCTGGTCGATCTCGCTGACATCGTTGACCTGATCGATGGCCGCCCGGAGCGCTTCATCATCTTCTGCGATGATCTCTCTTTCGAGGCCGGGGAAACGGCGTACAAGGCGCTGAAATCGGTGCTCGACGGTTCAGTTTCAGCGCCGCCGGACAATGTCCTGATCTACGCCACCTCGAACCGCCGTCACTTGATGCCCGAGTATTTTTCGGAAAATCTGGAAACGAAACGCGTCGATGACGAAATCCATCCTGGTGAAGCGATTGAGGAAAAAATTTCGCTTTCCGAGCGCTTCGGCCTGTGGATTTCGTTTTATCCCTTCAGTCAGGATGATTACCTGAACATCGTCAATCACTGGCTGCGCTATCTCGGTGTCAGCGAGAAGTTAATTGCTGACAGCGAACGTGATGCATTGAATTGGGCGCTGGGTCGAGGCTCGCGTTCTGGTCGCGTCGCTTGGCAATTTGCCCGCGACCTGGCCGGCCAGCAAAAATCTGTACGAAGGTCAGCCAAGTGAGTAAAGTCGTTGAAGTCGCCGCTGCGGTGATGTTGCGCTCGGATGATCAAGAATTCCTGCTCGCCCAGCGCCCGGAAGGAAAAGTTTACGCCGGCTATTGGGAGTTCCCCGGCGGCAAAGTCGAACCTGGCGAAAGCGTCCGCCAAGCCTTGATCCGCGAATTGCAGGAAGAACTCGGGATCACCGTCACCGCCTGTTCGCCCTGGCTAACCCGGCAATTTACCTACCCACACGCCACCGTTCGCCTGCACTTCTGGCGGGTGACCGAATGGGATGGCGAGATTGGCATTACTGCGCCACTCGAACATGCTGCGGTCGACTGGCAAAAAACCGGAAAATCCGCCACGGTCACCCCCATCCTGCCAGCCAATGATCCGATTCAGAAAGCTTTGGCATTACCGACCACGATGGCGATCACCATGGGCGAAGAGGAAGGCACCGAACGGCAGGCCGAACGACTGGAAACTGCCCTGCAAGCTGGGCTGCGCCTGATCCAGATTCGCGACAAAGGTTGGCCGCCGGCGCAGCGCCTGTGGTTTGCCGAAGTGATTACGCGCCTGGCGCACGAATATGGTGCTTTGGTGTTGATCAATGATGACGAAGAAATTGCCCGGCGAGTCGGGGCGGATGGCTTGCATCTCTCTTCAGCCCGACTAGCCACTTGCGAAACGCGCCCTGACTTTTGCTGGGTTGGGGCCTCCTGCCATACGGCAGAGGAAATTAGCCGCGCCGGCGAACTGAATCTCGACTACGCCTTGCTCAGCCCGGTACTGACAACGCCCAGCCACCCGGAATCAAGCGGCTTCGGCTGGACGCAATTCGAGCGCTTACTGCGTGGCAATAGCTTACCGGTGTTTGCTTTGGGGGGTATGAAGCAGAATATGTTGGCCGAAGCACAAAGCCACGGGGCGCACGGCATTGCGCAAATGCGCGGCTGGTAGATCATCCCGGCAATTGGCCGGGCGAGCCAGCCTGAAATATCAGTTTGGCGAGTCGGTTCGGAAAAATTCGTTCGGTGAATCCGGCCGCTCACCATCCAGTTCATGCTCATCGGGCTGAACCGGAATGCGGTAAGACTCATTGGCCCAACAGCCAAGATCAATCTGCTTGCACCGCTCGGTGCAAAAAGGACGCCAAAGATTTTCCGTAGACCAAAGTGAATATTCGCCGCACTGCGGGCAGCGGACCTTGCGCGCAACCATCAGAGATTACAGAAAGTCAGGTCAAAGTCGACATCACGCTCACAGCCACGGGCCTTGATTTCGCCGGCCGGCGGTTTGGTGAAGCGAATGTTGAGAAAATACTTGTTGGCGCTGACTTCGGGAATCGCCGGCTCATCGGGATTAACCATGACGCGAACCATCTGGGCTGCTGTGCCACCGAGATTAAGCTGGAACTGGCCGTTGGTTGCCACGTAGCTTTTCCGTTGACCGCTGGAGCGCAGCAAACGCAGGACGATCGCGGCGGCATCACGAAGCGGCGCCATCGGCTTGGTCCACCCGGCCAATGCCTCACGCCGAACTTCCGGGTCACGGTGTAGCCACCAGTGGTAAGACGGCAGGTCAAATTCACAGACGCCACCAGGAATTGCCGCCCGGCTTTTGATACCCATCAGCCAGTCATTGTCACGCAGGTATTGACCCATCTTGCCGGTCATAGCGAGCAACGAAGCGGAGGACTGCTCAATTTCGTAGAGCGCACCGGAGAGGGCTTCTTCGGAAATATCGGGATTATTGCGATAGGCCAGCAAGGTTTGGCGCTGACGTTCGAGCTCCTGAATCAAGTCCATTTTGAGGTCAGCACGACCGGCCACCTCAAGAATTTCAAACAGGGTAACGAGCGCTGTGTGGTGCTCTAATTGCCCATCGCCCTGTGCGAAATACGCCGTTTTTTCGAACAAGTCTTCGAGACGCAGCAATGTGCGGATGCGTTCGTTAAACGGGTATTCATAAGTGATCACGCGGGCGGTGTCCGAGGAAACGGAAAATTGTTTGAATTTTGAGCTATTTACATAGAAATCTCAACAGCTTGCATTAGGTATTTCTGCTGAAAGATGAAGATACTTTCGATGCAAGTCGTTTACTTGAGCGTAAAGAGAGTCCAGATCGGCATTATTGGTGATGACATCATCCGCCACGGCCAGTCTTTCCTCGCGACTGGCCTGGGCGGCCATGATCGCTTTTACTTCATCAGCCGACAAACCATTGCGCGCCATGACGCGTTTGATTTGTTGGCTTTCCGGGCAGTCGACCACAGCAATCCGGTTGCATCGCTGGCGATAGGTGCCTGACTCAACCAGCAAGGGCACCGCAAGAATTACATAAGGCGTTTCAGCTGCCTGGCAACGCTGGGCGGACAATTGCCGAATCATTGGATGCAAAATTGCTTCCAGCCTTACTCGCGCTGCCGGATCGGCAAAAACCCGTTGGCGCATCGCGACCCGGTCCAGCGCACCGTTGGCTTGGGCAACAATCGACCCGAACGCGGCGATCAGCGCCGGCATTGCCGCACCACCCCCCCCCGTCAGTTCATGGGCAATTGCGTCGGTATCAACCAGAACCGCCCCCGCCGCGACAAAGCCTTCGGCGACCGTACTCTTGCCGCTACCGACCCCGCCGGTTAAACCAACAATGTAGTTGCTCACTTGCAGCTTTGAGGAGTCGATTTCGGCAACACTTTTCCCACCGCCGCGAGCAAGGCCGGCTTGGCAGTTGCCGGCCCATTAACTTGCAGGTTGACGGTGCCATCCTTGCTGGGGCGGAGCATCAGGCGGGCCGAGCGCACACCTTTTTCCTTCACTTCAGCCAATCTTTCCTGGCCCCCCTTTTCGCTGGAAAAAACGCCGAGAGAAATGGCGAAACGATTTGGCCCATCTGGGATGATGAAATAGTCCGTGACGCCAAAGAGTCGCAACTCGCCAGCTTTTTTCTCCGCCTCTGCCTTGCCGGGCAAGGGTGCCATAAAGACCCACCAGCTATTACCTTCACCGCCGACCGCGGGACGGGTCACTTTGAATTCAGCAAAACGCTTGCTGAGCAAAGCATTGACCCGGTCCGCCTCGGTGACAGAAAGATGCTCCCAGGCGAGACATACCGGTGGAAGCTCCTTGGCTTTGCTCATCGGCTCGACCATGGCTGGCTCTTCCTTAGCTGGCTCAGCTTTGGGGGATTCCGCCTTGGCTGCTTCGGGGACGACTTCCGGCACGGCAGACTCAGCCTCCGGTTCCACTACCTTGACCGGCGCAACAGGCACTTCGCCGCGCGAGACAATGCGCATGCGCTCGGGCAGCACCTGCTTCTCGACACGCCCGGCATCCGGATTTTCGGGCCGCCCAAAATAGCCTTCACTGAAGGCATAGAACAACAGGTTGGCCAGAACAAGCAAAAAAACCAGGGCTTTCACTGGCTCAACCCACTTTCGGCAAGTGCTTCAAGGACTCGGCAATGGCTTCTGCCGGATAGTCGAAGTCTTCCAGTTGGCCAGCAAAGTATTTGTCGTAGGAAGCCATATCAAAATGACCATGACCAGTCAGGCTGAACAAAATAGTTTTAGCTTCGCCGGTGACCTTGCAGCGCAGCGCCTCGTCGATCGCGGCGCGGATGGCATGGCAGGATTCCGGTGCCGGAATGATCCCCTCGGCCTGGGCAAACTGCACCCCCGCTTCAAAAGTGGCAATCTGCGGTACGGCCAGTGCTTCGATCTGGCCCTCATGCAGCAACTGTGAAACCAGTGGCGAATCACCGTGGTAGCGCAAACCACCGGCGTGGATGCCGGGCGGCATGAAATTATGACCGAGGGTGTACATTCGCATAATCGGCGTGTAGCCGGAAACATCTCCGTAATCGTAGGCGTAGGCACCCTTGGTCAGCGTCGGGCAAGAAGTCGGCTCGACTGCGACGCAACGCAGATTGGCGGCGCGCTTGTCGCCCGCCGCCTTGTCCGCCAGGAAGGGAAAGGCAATGCCGCCGAAGCTGGAGCCGCCGCCACAGGGACCAAAAATAATGTCTGGATAGAGACCAATTTTGTCGAACTGCTTCTTGGCTTCGAGCCCGATGACGCTTTGGTGCAGCAACACATGGTTGAGCACGGAACCGAGCGTGTAGCAGGTGTTAGGATCAGCCGCCGCCTCTTCAACCGCTTCGGAAATGGCTAAGCCCAGTGAACCTTGACTATCGGGATCAGCGGCCAGCGCCGCGCGTCCGGCAATGGTTAAATTGCTTGGGCTGGCAAAAACTTCCGCCCCCCAGGTTTTCATCATCGAGCGGCGAAATGGTTTTTGGTCATAGCTGACCTTGACCATGAATACACGCACCGGCAAGCCGAACATCTGGCCAGCAAAAGCAATCGACGAGCCCCATTGGCCTGCGCCCGTTTCGGTCGTCAGTTTTTTCGTCCCGGCTAACTTGTTGTAATACGCCTGCGGCACGGCCGAATTAGGCTTGTGCGAACCAGCCGGGGAAACGCCTTCATATTTATAGAAAAGCTTGGCCGGCGTACCGAGCGCCTGCTCCAGACGCAGCGCCCGACACAACGGCGCAGGACGCCAAAGCGCGTAAATCTGGCGCACTTCTTCGGGAATGGCAATCCAGCGCTCGGCAGACATTTCCTGCTCCAGAATCGGCAGCGGAAATATGGCGCCCATTTTTTCTGGCGGCACCGGCAGACCATCCGGCCCGAGTGGTGGCGCCGGTGGATTCACCATGTCGGCAACGATGTTGTACCAGTGCGTGGGAATATCTTCTTGTTCGAGATTAATCCTTAGCGGTGTCATATTTTTCTCTCCCTGCATGCTTTGCCACAAAGGCGGTAAATTACTCCAAATCGACTGGCCAACCAAGCGCAAGCCCCAGTTTTGGCCGTTTTTTCCGGTCGACCGCAGCAAGATGTCAAACGAGCAGGTAAAGTACGCCCTGCCCCGCCTATCCGTCGAAAAACCAAAGCCTTGCCCGCCGCCATCCAACATTCACTGCGCTGCCACCCGAACACGCCAGACACCTCTGTCCGGGCGATCCAAGTCAGCCTCCAACTCACCAGCAATGGTGGGCTGGCGCTAAACTATCGCATCACGGGCAATACGTCGGCTATTCGGATACCTCCATGCCAAGTGGCGAGTGCCAGCGATGGCCTGTGGCAACACACTTGCTGTGAATTCTTCATTGCTGCGGTCGACGACGAAAACTACCTCGAATTCAACTTTTCCCCCTCCAGCCAGTGGGCAAACTATCGCTTTACCCGATATCGCGAGCGCGACCCGGCCTTTGCCCCAGCCGCCGCGCTGCAAATCACGACCTCCTGCACAGATGACGAGTTACTGCTAACCGCTGTGCTCGACAAAAAACTCCTGCCGGCCACCGGCACGTTCAACGTCGGCCTGACCGCCGTCAGCGAAGCCACCGATGGCAGCAAAAGCTACTGGGCCTTGGTGCATTGCGCCGATCAGCCCGATTTCCACCTTCGGCCGAGTTTTACGCTGACTTTAAACACCACGAATCCATGACCTACCCCATCCAGTTCGGTATCGACCGCCTGCTCACCGACCCCGCCCTGCGCCGCCCACTGGCCGGTCGCCGCGTCGCCCTGCTCGCTCACCCGGCCTCAGTCACTGCCGATCTGACCCACTCGCTCGACGCACTGGCCACCCAACCGGAGATTAACCTGAGTGCCGCCTTCGGTCCCCAGCATGGCCTGCGTGGCGACAAACAAGACAACATGGTCGAGTCGCCAAACTTCCTCGACCCGCTGCACGGTATCCCGGTCTTCAGCCTCTACGGCGAAGTCCGCCGGCCCACCGCCGCAATGATGAATACTTTCGACGTCCTGCTCGTCGACCTGCAAGATCTCGGCTGCCGCATCTACACCTTCATCACCACCCTGCGCTACGTTCTCGAAACCGCTGCTGAGCACGGCAAATCGGTCTGGGTGCTTGATCGCCCGAATCCCGCTGGTCGCCCAATTGAGGGCCTGACGCTGCGCCAAGGCTGGGAAAGCTTTGTCGGCGCCGGCGCCATGCCGATGCGCCACGGCCTGACCATGGGCGAACTAGCCCGCTGGTTCATCGCCACCCTGAAACTCGATGTCGATTGTCAGGTCATCACTATGCAAGGTTGGCAACCTGACTTCGCCCCCGGCTACGGCTGGCCGCTCGGCGAACGCAGCTGGATCAACCCCAGCCCGAATGCCCCCAACCTCTCAATGGCCCGCGCCTACGCCGGCACCGTCATGCTTGAAGGCACAACCCTGAGTGAAGGGCGCGGCACCACCCGCCCGCTCGAATTATTTGGTGCCCCGGACATCGACGCCCGCGCCGTCCTCGCCGAAATGCAGGCCTTCGCTCCGCATTGGCTGAACGGCTGCAAACTGCGCGAAATCTGGTTTGAACCGACCTTCCATAAACACGCCGGCAAGTTATGCAACGGTTTACAGATTCACGTCGAAGATAATAGCTACAAGCACACAGACTTTCGTCCATGGCGCCTGCAAGCGCTGGCTTTCAAAGCCATCCGGCAGCTCTATCCGGATTACCCGCTATGGCGCGATTTTGCCTATGAATACGAACACGATCGCCTGGCCATTGATTTAATCAACGGCTCGTCGTTATTGCGTGAATGGGTCGATGGAGCTAACAGTCAACCAGACGAACTGGAAGCCCTGGCCTCGTCGGATGAAGCCGCCTGGCGCAACACGATAGAAGCGTCGCTGCTCTATCGTTGAGACGGCAAAACTAACTTTTTTAGCGCGGCCAGCAAGGGCAAACCCAGCCAAAATCAGAACGCCAGATAGCAAAAACTATCTGACAAGGCAACGATCAGCTCCCGGCAGGGGGCACCTTGGGCGCCGGCTTTCTGCCCGGTGCGGCTGGTGGCGCATAGCCGGCAATCCGGCATTGAATTCCCTCAATGGCCTTACCGTCCTTGAATGTTGTCACACTGCACTTGGAAATTTCACCTTGCGCCGAAAGCGTTAGAAGGGACGCTCGCACTTGCTCGATGGACAACCCGGTTGCCAGAGCAATCTCCGAATCGAGTAGCTGTCCGTGTTTCTTCAGGTGTTGGAGAACCGTTGCGGCGTGCATCTCGAATCCTTTATTAAAATTAGTCGTGGACTCTTTTGCGCTAACTAGCAATGCAGAAAAGAGGCAACTAGGTGGCAATACATAAACCCTAAAACAAAAAACCCACTCCGAGGAATGGGCTAAGAGCTAAAGTTTGTTAATGACTAAACGCAGCACCAAGCCACAGATTTGCGGATTTTCAAGTCACTGATTTTACAAGAAAATTTATTTATTCACTATCAAACAGATGGCTTGAGTTTATCCCAGATGCAGTACCGAGGAAAGGCATTTATTACCATCCAGAAAGATCCGTTTGGCAATTCCCTCTCACCATAAACAGCTCACATCACAAGCCAAGGCAACTGCCGCGCCGACTAACTTTCCTCGTACCCATTCTCTGCCCGCCCGGCAAATAGCTCTTTGTCTTTGGCCGCCTCGCGCTCTTTCGCCAGAACCGCTTGCCACTGGGCTTCACTCAGCGCATGACTGCTATCGCAGTATTCGCGACGACCACAACCGCAGCGGCCCACATCGGCTGGGTTTTCCTGATAACGCATTCATATACCTCTCGACCAAATCGATTAAACAGCGCTCACGACCGGCAACCCATCCCAGTCCGTCGTGTAGCCAGGAGAGAGTCGCTGCCGCTTCATTTGCCATGATTTTGTCACACCTTCCGCCGCTGTTCGCATGGTGCCGCGCCCCCAGCGTTGATTAACCATGTCCATCGTCGCCATGACTTGCTGGCTACGCCGCAAATCAACACCATTGTTGAACAACGTATCTTGTGCCATCACCCTGGGCCGCAATTCGCTCAACATCACGCCAGCTTTTTGGTAGGCATAGCCGGCGCGAAATATCTGGCGTACGATTTTGCTCCCCCAGTTGACCAATAACCGTGTATCGGCCGTCGCATTGGGCAATGGCAGGGTTAGTGCGCGTTGATATTGCGGCTCATGCGGACTGAAGGGGTTAGTACGAATGAACACCATCAAAGCCCCAGCCAAGGAATCTTGTGTCCGCAATTTCTCTGCCGCCCGGGCAATATAACTGGCGACGATCGCCTCAAGTTCTTTACCGGAATAAACATACTGACCAAAAGATCGACTGCACATGATTTGCTGCTTGTCAGGCACAATTTCCGCCAGATCCAGGCAGGAAACACCGCGCAATTCGCATACAGTACGCTCAAGTACGACAGAAAATCGCGCGCTAATCATCGCAGTATCGGCGCTCCTGAGCTGCAGGACAGTACTGATACCCAACTGCTGCAAGCGCGCTGCTATTTTTCGGCCAACACCCCACACCTCGCCCACATCAATACCGGAGAACAGCTGCGTCAACTGCGCATCGCTCATCACCGTAAAGTCACAAACGCCGTCCGAACCGGCCATTCCTTTTTTAGCGCAATGATTCGCCAGTTTCGCCAAGGTTTTCGTCGGAGCAATGCCAACACAGACAGCAAGACCCAGCCATTCCTGAACTTTTTGCCGCATTTCCATGCCGTATTCAACCAGGTTCAGATCCCCGAACCCGGAAACATCGAGGAAGCTTTCATCAATTGAATACACCTCCAGATTTGGGCTGAACAGACTTAGCACCTCAACCACCCGGTTGCTCATGTCAGCATACAAGGCATAGTTTGATGAGAAGGCGACAATGCCGCACTGCCTCGCCTGCGCCTCAATTTTGAACCACGGCACACCCATTGGAATACCCAGCGCCTTGACCTCAGCACTGCGTGCAACCACGCAACCATCATTATTTGACAGTACGACGACAGGCTTGTTGGCGAGTTTAGGATTGAACAGTTTTTCGCAACTGGCGTAGAAGTTGTTGCAATCGACCAGCGCAAATATCGCCATCAGCTAAAGACTCATGCGCTTGAACTTGCCAATGACGACACCCCAGATCGTCAGCTCCATTTCACCCATAATTTCGAGAGCGGGATAAATCGAGTTTGCAGCAACCAATGCCACTCGGCCAGCGCGATGATATAGGCGTTTGACCAGACGTTCACCATCGACAAAGGCGACAACGATATGGCCATGCCGTGCTTTGACGCTGCGATCAACAACTAGAATATCACCGTCGAAAATTTCCGCCCCTTCCATCGAATCACCCTGCACGGGAAAAAAGAAGGTGCTGACAGGGTTGCGAATCAGGTACTCATTAATGTCGAGTCGCTTATCCTGATAGTCGGCTGCCGGTGAGGGAAACCCGGCCGAAACCTTGGCTGGGCTCAAAGGGATAAACAGCTTGGGGGCATCCGCCAAAGGAACAAAAAGCCCGACCTTGCTCGGGTTCTGCCGGTCAGGCGACATGGACCGCCAACTGATCAGCCTGCGGCAATTCATCGCCGCCACGGTCTTCCGTCAGCAGGATATGCTCGCACTCTGGGCAGACGAGACGGAGAATGCCGCCCATAATCGCTGTCTCAAGCTCATGGCTTCCCAGCGGGGTATGGCAAAACGGACAGACAATACGTATCATGGCGACCTCCTTTAATACTGTTATTTTATACAGCAATCGGTGAGATGCAATACTGTATGCCGTTCGTCTTTTGAAAGAACTTATGCCGACGATGAAACGCTGCCCCTGGTGCGAAGGCTTTGACCTTTACCGCGAATACCATGATCGGGAATGGGGCGTGCCGCTCCGTGACGACCAGGCGCTATTTGGGCTTTTGCTCCTGGAGGGAGCGCAAGCTGGCCTGTCTTGGGCGACGATCCTCAAAAAGCGGGAGAACTACCGGCGCGCCTTCGATAATTTCGATCCGGTACTGATTGCTCAGTACGACGATGCCAAGCTTGCTGCCCTGTTGGCCGACCCCGGCATCGTACGTAATCGCCTGAAGGTGGCTGCCGCCATCCAAAATGCCAAAGCTTTTTTGGCACTGACCGCCAACGGGCAATCGTTCAGCGAATTTTTATGGCGATTCGTTGCCCATACGCCCATTCAGAATCAATGGGCGGCAATGGCAGAAGTTCCAGCCAAGACAATACAATCCGAGGCAATGAGCAAAGCGCTGGCCAGCGCCGGGTTCAAATTTGTCGGCTCAACAATTTGCTACGCTTTCATGCAATCTTGCGGCATGGTCAATGACCACCTGACAACATGCCCACGTCACGCCGAGGCTAAAGCTCAGTCAGAGCTGACCGCTTATGGCAATCCGGCAACGCAACAATTGGGGAAGAACTATCTACTTATGGACATACTAATCATCAAAATCAGCGGCATGCAGGACGAGGATTGCATACGTACCGTCGCCAACGTCATTCAGGATCTGCCTCATATCGGCCATATCGAGATTTCGTTGGAAAAGGCTGAAGCTATCGTCGAGCATGGGCGACTCATCGAGCCGGCTGATATTTTGCAAGCGATTGAGGATGCGGGCTTTCCAGCCTCTGCTGATTTCTGAGAAATCAGTCGAGCTTAACAACGGATAACCACAGCCTTGATAGAGGCCTACTTTTTCTCGTCGGAGCTGCCAACAACCGCTTTAACGCCGGCTGACGCAACATCGACCGTGGTGCCAACTACGGCAGCGCCAACCTTGACTGTTGTCGCCACCACAGTCACCGCAGCGTCGGCAACAGCGACCACGGCGCAGCCGTTACAGGCAAGCACGAGGGTGAAGGAGAGTATGTAGTTGCGCATCAATTGCTTTCTGGCCGGGACTAAACGGGTCAAGGCAGGCACCTGAAAAATCAGATAGCCTGGTTATTTGAGAACGTAATTTTCAACTACCTGCGGCAAACTGCGTGGTGTTTCACCCACCAGTTCACAGATTGAAACCTCAATACCGTGGCACATTGCCGCCAACGCCAGATCGTTCGGTTCTGTCCCGAACGGCTCCTCAATCTGCTCACCGATAACATCCAGCGCGAGAAACGTGTAGGCAATGAAGGTGGCAACGAGCGGTGTCAGCCAACCGATTGATGTACTTAACCCAATAGGCAGTAACAGGCAGTAGACCATCGCCGTCCGATTCATCAACACCCGGTAGGTAAAGGGGATCGGGGTATTGGCAATTCGTTCACAGGCACCAGATGCCTCGGTCAAGAGATTGAGATTGCGATCCATTGACTGTAGTTGCAGGTCGGTAATTTGCCCCATTCGCTGTGCGGCACTGAGATACCGGGAAATACCAAGCAAGATAACGGCAGGGATGAAACGGGCCGTCGCCACCTGCTCAAGCAACTCTGGCTCAAGCCGGCACTTCAAATCATCGTTCGGATCGGTCGCCCGTAACTGGTGCTTAAGCGCATAGATGAGCCCTGCCAAGGTACGCACCACCTTGCGATGAAGTTCGATTTCTTCAGGCGCAAAGCTGACGATCTCGCGGGTTAATGAGCGAGTAGCAATCAGCAGCGCCCCCCATTGCTTTCTCGCCTCCCAGTATCGTTCGTAAGAGACCGAATTACGAAAACCCAAGAAGATGGCAAGGGCAATGCCCATCAGTGTGAAGGGCGGAATAGACAAAGCGGATGCCGCATGTTCGCTCATCCACCAATCTCGTGTCAGAACACTGACCACCGAGACAGCAAAAACCAGAAGAAGACGACTGGCAATATACGGCAGGACAGAACCACGCCAGACAAACAGCAGGGGAAGCCAATGGAGGTGCGGGCGGACGATCATTTGCGGAAGATGAAAAGTTTCACAGCATCATTTGTTTCAAAAAAAATCTCGGATGGCACTGACCTCTACCGCCTACAAAGTGCTTACATGCAACCAAAAAAAGAAAAGCCCATTCCAAAGAATGGGCTAAGCACTTGAATTTATTGGTTGCAATCGCGAAATCGAACCACGGACACGCGGATTTTCAAGACCACCACCCATGACATTGAGTTCAACCAAACCCAACGAAACAGGGCAGGATTTTACCCTGGATAGCGCGCCCAAGGCTCTCCCCGTAATTTGCACCCCGTAATTTTTATGCTCCACATGGAAAATTTCTGACCGCACCGCGCAAAATATTTTCCTTAGTATTGCGGACGGCGAGAAAGCTCTCGATGTCTTCAACGATGAACTTCGAGTTCGGCGCCACCTACCGACAGAAAACCGGGATTGTGCCCACACTCGAACAACAAGCCCAAGAAATCGACAACCTCGCAATTAGACGCCTCGCAATTAGAGACCGCTGACCGCGCCGCAAAGTTGTAGTAGCCTTGCGCCCCCTTCGACGTCGAACCTGGCCACGATCATGACGCGTGAATTGCATCGCGCCACCTTCAACCGCTCTGCCCTCGTCCGCGTCCTGTCTGACACGCTCCCGAAAGCCCCTGAACCGAAATACGATTTCGGCGAACGGCTCGGGCAGTGGCTGGATTTTTCGGATGCGCTAACGCTAATTTCGGTCCTCAACACCGGGGCTGGTAGTAGCACGTCCGTAAATACGGTAGACAGCGACCTCCCGGCCCTTTTGGCCCGCCTACAGTGCAACCTAAGCGATTCTATCCACAACGACGGCGTTTTCAGCCACGAGCCGGCCCGCATCCCGTTTCCAACGCCACTACCAAACGCGACATCGGAAAACGCCGCCGATTTTTCGCCCTACCATCGCTACTACCTCGCCCATCAGCGCGACATGAATGCTGGCATCACCGCCCTGCGCGCCAACGCCCGCAAGGCGCTGGCCGAGCAATCGGCCGCCGGTAGGCAACTGGCCGATATCGACGCTGCTTTCGAGAAGTTCCTAGCCACCCGCGAGCGCAACCTGTTGGCGAATATCCCCATACTGCTCTCCAGACGCTTCAACCAACATTACGCCGAACACCGCGCCACCCTGACCGAGGGCAGCACTGACGACCCCACTGCCTGGGCCCAAGTAGGCGGCTGGCTCGAAGCTTTTTGCCATGACGCACAGACCGTGCTGCTCGCCGAACTGGAACTGCGCCTCAAGCCCGTCGCCGGCCTCATCGCCGCGCTCGGCAGAAAAACCAACGAAACGAAATCCAAATGAACCGCAATCTCAGCCTCTTCGCTTTCATCCTCGGGCTGCTCGCCGTTGTCTGGGTGGCCATTGGCTACATCGGCGGCAGCACCTTGGCCTTAGCCGTTTCCTGCATCATTGCTATGGTCTATGTGGCCGGCGCCCTCGAAATGCGGCGCTTCAACGACAACTCTAGCGCCCTAACCAGGGCGCTCGGCAATATCCCGGACGACATCGGCCACCTCGGCGAATGGCTGCAACACATACCGGCCGCGTTGCGAAACGCCGTGCGGTTGCGTATCGAAGGCGAACGCGTTGCCTTGCCTGGCCCAAGCCTCACGCCCTATCTGGTCGGCCTGCTGGTCTTGCTCGGCATGCTCGGTACTTTCCTTGGCATGGTCGTCACGCTGAACGGTGCCGTGCTGGCGCTTGAAAGCACCACTGACCTGCAGACCATCCGTTCCGCGCTAGCCGCGCCGGTCAAGGGTCTCGGTGTCGCCTTCGGCACCTCAATCGCTGGCGTTGCGACCTCGGCCATGCTCGGCATGATCTCAGCCCTCTGCCGGCGTGATCGCCTGCAGGTCGGCCAGTTACTCGACAGCAAGATCGCCAGCGTACTGCGCGATTTCTCGCTCACCTACCAGCGCCAGGAAACATTTAAGGCCCTGCAGGTGCAAGCCATGGCGCTACCCGACCTGGTCGGCAAACTCGATATATTGATGACACAGATGGTTGACCACAGTCGCCAACTCGGCGACCAGTTGCAGTCCGGCCAGCAACACTTCCATGACGAAGCCAAGGCGCTTTACACCAACCTCGCCCAGTCCATCGATCTGTCACTCAAGGCCAGCCTCAGGGACAGCGCAATGGTCGCGGCGGAAACCATCCAACCAGTCGTCACCGCTACCATGGCCGGCATTGCCAACGAAACGCGCGGCCTGCACGACAAATTATTCGGCACGGTGGAAAGCCAACTTGCCGGCATCACCGGCCAGTTCTCGCAAACTGTCAATGCCGTCAGCGACACCTGGACGCAAGCCCTGACCCGCCATGAACAGGCGACCGACACCCAGCACCAGCAACTGGAAACCGCGCTCACTGCCTACGCCAGCACCTTCGATCAACGCTCCACCGCACTGCTCGCCTCGATCGAAAGCACCCAGGCCAGGCTACAGGCCGAAGCTGCACAACAACAAACTTTGCTGACCGAAACCACTACCGCCAGCCAGCAGCAACTAGCCGGCGCGCTCGCCAACCAATTTGATGGCCTCACCACCCGCTTTGACCAGGCCGTTAGCCAGGTTGCCGCCACATTCGGCGAACGCACCCGGACTCTGCTGGATTCCATAGACAGCAGCCATGCCAACTTCGCCCTGACCACGCAGGCCCAGCAGGCAGCCCTGACACAGCAGGTCGCCACCCAGCTCGACGGCATTGCTCAGTGTTTCGACGGCACCGTACAAACGGTTTCCAACACATGGACCGGGGCGCTGGCCAAGCACGAGCAAGCCAGTGACCGACTGACCCAGGCACTTGAGCATACCCAGATCACTCTGGCCGACACCTTCGCCCAGCGCGCCGCCGCGCTGCTCTCCGAGATGCGTGTCGCACAGGCTACTTGGCAGAGCGAATGGGCAGCAGGCGAGCAGATGCGCCAGGTCAACTTCACCGATGCCCTCACCGCCATGGCTACCAAGCAGGAAGTCCAATGGCAACAGGCCGGCCTGCACACGCTGGCTCAGCAGGAGAAAATCACGCAAACGCTGGGCGACACCGCCCGCGACCTTGTCGCCACTCATCAGCGCCAAGCCGAAATGACCACCGCCGAAGTCACCCGCCTGATGCAGACCGCCGCCGAAGCGCCCAAGGTAGCCGCCGAAGTCATCGGCCAGTTGCGCCATGAACTATCCGCCAGCATGGCTCGTGACAACAGCCTGCTGGAAGAGCGCAGCCGCATCATGGAAACGCTGGGCGCCTTGCTCGACGCCATCAACCACGCCTCCACTGAGCAAGGCCGCGCCATCGATGCACTGGTCGCCTCCTCGGCTGACCTGCTTGAACGCGTCAGCACCCAATTCGCTAGTAAGGTCGAAGGAGAAGCCAGCAAACTGGTCGACATCGGGGTCAGTATTACCAGCGGCGCACTCGAAGTCGCCAGCTTGAGTGATGCCTTCAGCCACGCCGTTCAACTGTTCAGCGAATCGAATGACAAGATGATGGTGGCATTGCAACGGATTGAAGGCGCGCTGGCTAAGTCGCTTACCCGCAGCGATGAGCAACTCGCCTATTACGTCGCTCAGGCGCGTGAAATCATTGACCTCAGCATCATGTCGCAGAAAAAAATGGTCGACGACCTGCAACGCGTCGCGGATAGCGAAGCATGAGCCAGGAAGACATCGACACCGGCGTCGAGCACGGCACGCCAATCTGGGCCGTTTTCGGCGACTTGATGTCAGGTTTACTCGGCGCCTTCGTACTTATTCTGGTCGGCGTGCTCGGCGTGCAGCTCGAACTCGTCACCAACCTGGAAACCGAAATCCAGAAACGCCAACATGAAGAACAACGCCGCGAAGCACTCGAAAAGGCTCTGGCCGGCCCGCTTGCCTCTGGCCGGGTCACACTTAACAACGGCAAGATCGGCATCAGCGGCAATGTCCTCTTCGCACTCAATTCCGATCAGTTACAGCCGGAAGGCAAACAACTCCTCAACAGCCTCTCCCAGCCCATTGCTGCCTACCTCAGCGCCAGCGAACAAATTCTCATGGTCAGCGGCTTTACTGACGACATGCCAGTGCGTGGTAGCAACCGACAGTTCACCGACAACTGGGAACTCTCCGCCCAGCGCGCCCTGACCGTGATGCGCACACTAATTGAGGACGGCGTACCTTCGTCGTCCATCTTCGCTGCGGCCTTTGGTTCGCAGCAGCCAGTGGCTGCCAACACCGATGCCGACGGTCGCGCTCGCAACCGCCGCGTCGAAATGGCGCCTTTACCCAAGGCCCGCACCAACGGCAAGGAAGGCAATGGTTAAAACGTCAGACATTCAGGCCGTGATCGATGCACTACGCGCCAGCGGCGCCGCCGAACACAGCCCAATCCGCTTCGCCTACCTCGACGCCCTGGCCAGACGCGCGGCCGTCCAACCCGAACATATCCGCGCAAGGCTCATGGCCAGAATCAGCGCCGCCGCCATAGAACTTGCCACCAGCCCGGCCGCTCCGCCGACTGAAATAACCAAAAACAGTGCAGCCAGCCCGCTCGCCGACCTGCTCGCCTACATCAGCCAACAAGGCCATACTCACCCGAGCACGACGCAGCCGACAACGGACAATCCCACGGTCAACCGGAATTTTCAGCCAAAATCGAAAAGCGCTTCAGCCAGCGGCAACCGGCAAACTCCGGAACTCAAATCCGTCGCTTACTTCCGCACCACTTGGTCCAAACTCAGTGCCGAGCAACACCTTACCCAAACCCTGGCCCAAGCCCCGGAAAACGCCGGCCCCATGAATTCCCAGCACCTCGTCCTGCGCAGCCTACTAGTTATGCGCGACATCGCACCAGACTACCTACAAGGATTCATGTCCTACATCGATACGCTATTCTGGCTGGAGCATGCTGACCCGACGAAGCTTCCAGCCGGCCGTTCATCGAGTAGCGCAAGCTATAAAAAGATGCGAAGTTCTAAGCGTAGCGCGACAAATCGGAAATGAACATCAGCCAGCAACGCCCCGAGCGCCGGACAAAAAATCCTCGCCATGACTGGTAGCGGGGATTTAAATCCCAAGAGGGGTTTCGAGAGGGAGGGGTCTGAAGCAATGAGTTCAGTCTATTCCAGCCCTAACGGCACGCATTTTCCCGCAAGAAAACGAAATAAACCAGTGCCTCGTTCACCGCAAGCGGTCACCAATCGGACTGTCAGAAACAGCGACAGAAAAGCAAAAAGCCCAGCTAAAGGGCTGGGCTAAGTGCTTGAATTTATTGGTGG
>Ga0136636_10000430_pt1 | contig 20966 bp, 25 predicted proteins | sample AntDrymUQ8522106_2_FD_104653 | JGI IMG/M metagenome (GOLD analysis project Ga0136636, IMG submission 104653) | Polar desert sand microbial communities from Dry Valleys, Antarctica - metaG UQ852 (21.06) | ecosystem: Environmental > Terrestrial > Soil > Desert | place: Antarctica: Dry Valley... | reverse complement strand
GACGACAGCATATGAACCTCATCGATAATGTATACACTATAATTACCTATCTGCGGTGGAATCCGCACCTGATCGGTTAGGTTGCGAATATCATCAACCGAATTGTTTGAAGCAGCATCCAACTCGTGAATATTATACGAGCGGTTTCCGTTGAAAGCCAGGCACGATTCGCACTCATTACAGGCTTCGGTATCAGCAGTCTGATTCTGACAATTGATTGTTTTTGCAAAAATACGGGCACATGTTGTTTTGCCTACTCCACGTGGGCCACAAAACAAATAGGCATGTGCAAGCTGGTTATTCCTGATCGCATTTTTAAGTGTCGAAGAGATCGACGGCTGCCCCACAACGGTCTGAAACGTGTCGGGTCTGTATTTCCGGGCTGAAACAATAAAATTCTCCATAAAACCTGCTGATTTGAACGACCAAATATACAAATTCTGACCATTCGACAAGTTTAAATTTATTAACAAGGCCGATACAAAACTTTTTGACCAGCTGAATTGTTTGAGAGTCAGTTCATCTTAAAACAGAAAACAAATGAAACGGATAACAATCATTTTTAGTCTTATTTTGATTTCCACCATAGCCTTTAGTCAGAAGTCGTTTTACGATTTTAAGGTGAAAGACATTGACGGTAAGGATTTCGATTTATCGAGCCTGAAGGGAAAAAAAGTATTGGTAGTAAATACTGCATCAAAATGTGGCCTTACTCCACAATACAAACAACTTGAGGAAGTGTTTGAAAAATTTGGCGGTGCAAAATTCACCATTATTGGTTTTCCGGCCAACAATTTCATGAAACAGGAACCCGGAACTGACAGTGAAATTGCCGAGTTCTGCGAAAAAAATTATGGAGTGAAATTCCAAATGATGTCAAAAATTTCGGTAAAAGGCGATGATATTCACCCTTTGTACAAATGGCTGACCACAAAAGCTGAAAACGGAGTATTGGATTCGGAAGTTTCGTGGAATTTCCAGAAATATCTGATCGACGAAAGCGGCAAATTGGTTGATATGGTTTCTCCTAAAGTAAAACCTGACGACGAAAAAATTACAAGTTGGATTACAAAATAGATTTTGGTGTATTGGTGGATTGATAAAAGGCGGTTTTCTAAATAGGATCGCTTTTTTTATTTTATTACAACGCTTTCCTGTACGTTTCAATCGCCCTGTTTCGGGCAAATTTGTGTTCAACCATCGGTTTTGGATAAGCCGGTGTTCCATATTCAGGAATCCATTTGCGGATGTATTTCAGTTTCGGATCGAACTTTTTAGTTTGCAAATCGGGACTGAAAACCCGGAAATATGGTGCGGCATCGCAACCTGAACCACTCGCCCACTGCCAGCCACCATTGTTCGATGCCAATTCGTAATCAAGTAGTTTCGATGCAAAATAAGCTTCGCCCCAGCGCCAGTCGATTAAAAGGTGTTTGGTCAGAAAACTGGCGACAACCATTCGAACCCGATTGTGCATAAAACCAGTCTCATTCAATTCGCGCATTCCGGCATCAACCAGCGGATAACCGGTTTGGCCGGTGCACCAGCACTCAAATTCTGTTTCGTTATTGAGCCACGGAATAAAATCATATTTCGGCTTAAACGATTTTTCTGCGGCATGTGGAAAATGCCACAATATATCCATATAAAAATTTCTCCAGATCAGTTCGTTCAGAAAAACTTCAGAATGCAATTGTGCAAACCGGGTAAGTTTGCGGATGGAAATGGTTCCGAAACGCAGGTGAATTCCCAATCTGCTGGTTCCATTCTCAGCAGGAAAATCACGTTTTTGGGCGTAGTTTTCCACCAAAAGTTCCTCAAAATCTTTTGCAGGAAACTTCACATTTTGCACCTGATAACCAATCTCCGGCAATTCCGGAAAATAATCAGAAGATAAATGCTTCAAATTTGAAAGTCGCTTTTCACTTTCAAAAACCGGAATATTTTGAGTCATCAGTTTCTCTTTCCACTTTCGGCTATAGGGTGTAAAAACAGTATATGGCGAACCGTCGGCTTTCACCACTTCGTTTTGATGAAAGATGAGCTGATCTTTAAAATTCTGAAATTCGATTCCTTTCGTGCGGAGAATTTGCTCAACTTTCAGATCGCGAATTACTGCTGCAGGTTCGTAATCGGTATTTGTATAAACACTGTGGATGGAATATTTAGCTGAGAGCTGCCCGAAAACCACTTCAGGTGAGGAAAAATATACCTGCAAACTGCTGTTGAATTTCCTGAACTCGGTGTCTAATTCCGAAAGACTTCGATGAATAAACGTTAACCGTGCATCATTCGGATTCGGAAACTGAGCGAGTATTGCCGGATCAAAAATAAACACGGACACAACCGGCAACCCGGCTTTCAATGCTTCGAAAAATCCGTGATTGTCGTCAAACCGCAAATCGCGGCGAAACCAAAAAATATTTACGTTTTCCATAAAATATAACTGAATATTCTTGAAATACACAACTATCAACTTTTACTGTGCGGTGCATGAAGCGATTTTACCTCAAACAACAATTATAGATGAACCATTCCCTTTTCAAGCGAAATCAACTCATTTTTTATCAGTTCTACAAACACCGATCCGGTTAATGCCATATACATTGCGGATGAAGCGCTTAGTAAAATTCCACCACTTTTTGGATTTACACCCAGACAAAACAGTTTTTCACTCAATTTTAATGATCTGTCCATTTTGGTTGGTTTGTTTTTTTTGAGTTCATTTACATCAAAGTAAAATTACAATAAAACAGTGATGAAAAGAGGTTTTGCAAGCGATAATAATTCAGGCATTCACCCTGAAATTTTAAATGCACTTTCGGTTGCCAATGAAGGGCATGCTGTGGGTTATGGTGGCGACGAACTGACTGAAAAGGCCATCGCCCGATTCAAAGAGGAATTCGGGGAACTAACCGATGTTTATTTTGTGTTTAACGGAACCGGAGCCAATGTGCTGAGCCTTTCGACACTAACACGATCGTTCCATTCAATAATTTGTGCCGAAACGGCGCATATCCAGGTGGACGAATGTGGCGCTCCAGAAAAACTCACCGGATCGAAATTGCTTCCGGTAACCACCCAAAAAGGTAAAATTACCCCTGAACGAATTGCCAGATATTTGCACGGATTTGATTTTGAACATCATTCGCAACCCGGAATCGTTTCCATATCGCAGGTAACAGAACTTGGCACAGTGTATACTGTCGAAGAAATTAAAGCAATCACTTCGCAGGCTCACCAATATGGACTTTTTGTGCACATGGACGGCGCCCGAATTGCCAATGCTGCCGTGGCTCTCAATCTGCCTTTCCGAGCATTTACGGTCGATGCAGGCATTGATGTTCTTTCGTTCGGAGGAACAAAAAATGGAATGATGATGGGCGAAGCCGTGTTGTTTTTCAATCCCGAATTGTCGAAAAACACCAAATACATCCGCAAGCAAAGCATGCAGCTTTTCTCGAAAATGAGGTATGTGAGTGCACAATTTCTGGCCTATTTCACCGACGATCTCTGGAAACGAAATGCCACTCATTCGAACAAAATGGCCCGGCTTCTGGAAAAGGAAGTCTTGAAAATACCAGCCATTCAACTCACTCAAAATGTGGAAGCCAATGGAGTTTTCGCCATTGTTCCTCCGGAAATCATTCCCCAACTTCAGAAAAAATATTTCTTTTACATGTGGGACGAGCACAGATCTGAAGTTCGATGGATGACCTCATTTGACACTCAGGAAGAAGATATTTTCGGCTTTATAGACTTGATTAAATCACTGGTTTAATGTCATTATTCAAGTATTACCCCAGAAATAACGAATTCATCGACAAGGATTTAGATAAGAAGATTTTTAAATACAGTCTTTTGATCCCTTTGTTTATTGTGATTATTTTTTGGGTGGTAAAACTGATCGAAAATTTTTACGAGCTCGATTTTTCCAATTTTGGGATACTTCCGCTACATGCCGAAGGATTACCGGGAATTATTCTATCTCCATTTATTCATGGCAGTTACGAACATTTAGTTTCCAATTCAGTTCCTTTTTTAATCCTGACATTTGCCTTGTTATATTTTTACCGCAATTTGGCCTACCGGATTTTTTTCCTGATTTATATTCTTTCGGGTATTTGTGTTTGGCTTGGAGGACGCGAATCGTGGCACATCGGTGCAAGTGGAATCGTTTACGGACTGGCTTCTTTTCTGTTTTTCAGCGGGGTTTTCCGGAAAGATGCCAATTTGCTCACCATCGGAATTATTGTCGTTTTTCTCTACGGAAGTATGTTCTGGGGAATTTTCCCGCTCAAACCCGAAATTTCGTGGGAAAGTCATTTGTGGGGTTCAGTCAGCGGACTTGCGCTCGCCTTTTATTACCGGCATCAGGGCCCGGTTCGCCCGGTTGCCAGCTGGGAAAACGAACCTGAAGAAGACGATTCTGATAATGAAATTTGGAACCAACCAGAGGAACCTGAAAAGATTGAGGATTAACGATTGAAGATTAACGATTAATTTGTTTCTGAGAGGTTGCGAATTGCAAATAGTAAATATTGAAATTGTAAATAGCTTTTCCTAATGTATCCAAGTGGTTAAGAGAATTCATGAATTCGTTTTTCAGGACAATGGATCTGAGAAAATATTTTAACTTTGCAACCCATATTTAAATATGTTCTAAGACAATGATTAGCAGAAGAATAATCCGAATCAAGGTATTGCAAATACTGTATGCGTTCTTTACTTCACCTGAAACATCGATCAACAACACTGAAAAAGAACTGTTTTTCAGTTTGCAAAAAACATACGATCTGTACCATTACCTGATGGCTCTCATTCTTGAGATCGATAAGTTTGCACAAGACCGAATTGATCTCGGACTTAAAAAGCACCGCCCAACAAGTGCTGACCTTGCCCCAAATACCCGTTTTGTAAAAAATCAGTTGATCAATCAACTAAAAGTCAATATATCTCTCAACAAATACATCGAAACAGCAAAATTAAGCTGGGTCAACGACGATGAAATTATCCGGAAAATATATCTTTCGATGGTCGATCAGGATTTTTACAAGGAATACATGGCATCGACTGAAGACAGCTATACCGATGACCGGAAATTGGTGGAAGATTTATTTAAATATCTGATACTTGGCAACGAAGACATTGAATCGTTGCTTGAAGAACAGAGTATTTACTGGAATGACGACCTCGATTTTGTGGTTAGTATGATCCTGAAAACCTTCAAGAAATTTAAGGATAACAGCGACGAACGCCAGGCTTTGCTGCCCATGTACAAAGACGATGAAGACCGGCAGTTTGCTAAGGATTTATATCGAAAAGTGGTGCTAAATCATGGCGACAATGTAGTTTTGATTAAACAGCATACAGTAAACTGGGACATTGAACGTATTGCCTTTATCGACAACCTTATTCTCGAACTTGCATTGAGCGAATTTCTTTATTTCCCTTCCATTCCTACGAAAGTTACCATGAACGAATACATCGAACTTTCGAAATATTACAGCACCGAGAAAAGCCGCAATTTCATAAACGGAATACTCGACAAAGCCCTGAAAGATTTAAAGAAAGAAAATAAAATTCTCAAGGCAGGACGTGGTTTAATTGGCGAAGAAGAAAGCGAATGAAAATGAGTTTCAGGTTTCAGGTTCCAGGTTTCAAGACAAATCCATCAATCATCGTTTTTGCTCTGTTCAGTGTGATGCTTGCTTCATGCAATTCAGGAACAAAAAAGGTTGAGTCTGCTCATCATTTTGATGAAACAGGAGTTGCAAAATTTGTTGTTTCAGAAGAAATCCATAATTTTGGATCGCTTAAGGCAGGAGAAGTGGTTTCGTATACATTCGTATTCAGAAATGAAGGAACAAAAACCTTAACCATCGACCGGGCTGAAGCCGATTGCGGATGTACTGAACTGATTATTCCGGAGAAAAGCATTGCGCCGGGAAAAGAAGGGCGAATTGAAGTCATTTTCGACTCGGCCGGGGAGGTTGGAAAGCTGTTAAAGACCATCACAATTAATACGAATGCAGAAGAAGCCCCCAGAAAGTTATTTATTAAGGCCAATGTTACCAACGAATTAATAGAAATTTACAGTTAAACTTAAAACAGATACAAAATGAATTATTTATTAATGGGCGCACCTGCCAACGGTGCTGAGCAAAATCCAATCATGACCTTTCTACCGATGATTTTGATCATCGTAGTCTTTTATTTTTTCATGATCAGACCACAAATGAAAAAACAAAAAGAAGTTACTGCTTTCCGCAACAGCCTTGCAAAAGGCGACAAAGTAGTTACTACAGGTGGAATCTACGGAAAAATCATTGAATTGAAGGACAATACCGTGCTTCTTCAGGTTGACGACAATGTAAAAATCAGGGTTGACAAAGCAGCTCTCGTTAGAGATATGTCAGATGTAACTCCCCAAAAGTAAAAGAACAACATGAAATAGAATGGGTCGGCAACTTGTCGACCCTTTTTATTTATATTTGATGCCGTGAAGATAAACTGGATTTATAAAGTAATAAAGTACCTGAAAAAGGTCTATTTCCGAAACGACAAGCGCGTTGCGGCTTATCTGGTTTGCGTATTTATTGCCACAGGCTTTTGGTTTCTGAACGCCCTCAGTAAAACGTATACGGTAGATATTATCACTCCGGTCACCTACGTGAATTTTCCGAACAATAAAACCATTGCCAGCAAACCAGCCGAACAATTCAATCTAAGAATTAAATCACACGGGTTCACCATTCTGCGCCATAAGCTTAGTTTTTTGTTTATGCCTCTCGAATTTAATGTGAACAAAATGACCGAAAACATGATGCAGGAAAGTAAAAAAAGCAATTTCGCCTTTCCGGCGCGGCAGTTTTTCAGCGAATTGTCCTACCAACTATCGAACGAACTGGATATTGTGCGAATGAGTCCCGATACCTTGTTTTTCAAATTCGATCAAATGGGTAATAAACGGGTCAAAGTCAAACCGGTCATCAAGCTCGATTTAAAAAAGCAATTCCAGATTTCGGGCGAAATAGAAATCAAACCCGACTCAATAACTATTAACGGGGCTCAGTCGACTTTAGATTCGCTGCAGGCTGTTTACACCGAAACACTTCGGATTATTAATGCGGATCAACCCATTACCACTCAGGCAAAAATCCGTCGCATGAATGAAATCTACTTTGAACGTCAAAACATACAAATTACGATTCCGATCGAAGAATATACCGAGGCCGGTCAATCAGTTCAGGTCCTGTTAGTCAATCAACCGGAAGGTATAAATATTAAATTGTTCCCTGCTAAAGTAAAAGTTTCCTTTCAGGTTGGGCTTAGCCGATTCTCGCAGATTCATCCTGAAGATTTTAAACTGACCGTGTCGTATAACGACATACTGGAAGGCAAACAACGCCTCAGAATAACAACTGAAACAACTCCGGCCTTCCTTTATTCCCTAAAAATAACTCCGGAAGAGATTGAATACCTGATAGAAAACTAGCAAATGATAAAAGTAGGCATCACCGGGGGAATTGGCAGCGGAAAAAGTACAGCTTGCAAAATTTTCAGGACATTGGGTATTCCGGTTTTTGAGGCAGACAACGTAGCCCGGCAAATTATGAATTCGGATGATGAGATTCGGATTCATCTCAATAAATTGTTTGGAGCGGCAGTTTACCTGCCCGATCATACGCTCAACCGAAAACTTCTCGCTTCAATTGTTTTTAACAATCCATCTTTGCTGGCTCAATTGAACGAAATTGTCCACCCTGTCGTAAAAAATGCATTCGACGAATGGTGTGAAACGCAGGAATCGCCTTACATTTTGCATGAAGCTGCTATTTTATTCGAAAGCGGATTCTATAAAATGATGGACAAAACCATTACCGTAGTAACCGATGAAGAAGAACGGATACAACGTGTTACAAAACGCGATGGAACAACGCCCGAAATGGTCAGGCAAAGAATACAAAATCAATGGACCGACAGGCAGCGAATGAATTTGGCTGATTTTGTAATCAACAACAACGAAAATGAACTAATGATTCCGCAAATAATAGATATTGATAAAAAAATAAGAACAAATGGCTAAAATAGGAAAATGGATTACAGGTGGTTTGGGATGGGCACTCTTTGGACCTATTGGAGGAATTTTAGGTTTTGTAGTCGGTTCGATGTTCGATGGGACTGAACAATCTCGGTTGGTCGGCAGTGCATACCAGCCAAAACAAACCACTCAAGGTGGTTATATTATGAGTTTGCTGATACTGGTAGCAGCAGTGATGAAAGCCGACGGAAAAATTCTGAAATCGGAGTTGGATTATACCAAACAGTTTTTTGTCCGCTCATTTGGACAGGCAGCTGCAGGCGAAGCGATAAAAATTTTACGCGATTTATTGAATCAGAATATCCCGGTTACTGAAGTATGCCAGCAAATCCGGAAGAATATGGATCACCCTTCGCGTCTGCAATTGGTGCATTTTCTCTTCGGAATTGCCGATGCTGATGGGCAAATTCACGAAACCGAACATCAACTGATTAGTCACATTGCCCAACAAATGGGAATCAGCGAAAAAGATTACCAGTCGATTGAAGCTATGTTTATAGCCAATACCGATGCTGCGTATAAAATTCTGGAAACGGAACTGACAGCAACTGATGAAGATTTGAAAAAAGCATACCGCAAAATGGCTGTTAAATATCATCCCGACAAAGTTCATTATCTGGGAGAAGATGTACAAAAAGCTGCCCACGAAAAATTCCAAAAGGTTAACGAAGCCTGGGAGACCATAAAAAAACAACGAGGTATCGTTTAAAAAGAGGAAAACTTAATTAGACATCAGGAAAGAGAAAAGGGGAAAAAGGGAAAGAGAAAAGGGGAAAAAGGAAAGCTTGCGGATTTGAGTCAGCAAGCTTTTTTCTTTTATTGCGCCTTTCAGTGCTTGTTTATAATTGGATAATTACACTTTGGGCGCTGCACTATGATACTGATCTTGCTCTTTCAGAGCATAGACCAGCAATTAAAATGTAAACCTTTCAAATTAAATGGCTTTTTGCTCTGAAAGAGCATTAGCACCAGCATAGGGCCTTGTGATATAGAAACGTGTAAATCAAAGCCATGAAAGGGCACAATCCTATTTCCAAATATAGCGTTCATCGTATTCAACATTGTATTTTTTGAGAAAAGCCCAGAGTTCATCCTGAAACGACACAGTTTTATGTTGCTCTTCCTGATTTTAATGTAATCAACAACTATACTGACTTGTGTTGGATTTACCGAAAATATGCCGTATCCATCCTGCCAATAGAATTTTGAATAAGCCATTCCCTGAGTTTTCATCCACTTTGACCACTGATGTCGTTGGTAAATAGTGTTCCTTCATACCATACAACAGTTTATTTCTGCTCAATATATGTCAAATATATTTTTACCTGAGTTAATAATTTGCTATATTTAAATGACCAAAAATCAGTATTATGAAAACAAAATCATTAGGGTTTATAGGTGGAGGCCGGATTACCCGGATTTTTCTGAAAGCTTTTGTCAATAAAAAAACAATTTTTGAATCGATCAGTGTTTTCGATACCAATCATGAAACACTAAACGCACTGAAGTTGGAATTTCCGTTTATCCAAATCCTCGGTAATGCATCCGGTGCTGCAAGAAAAGATATTGTTTTCCTGGCACTCCATCCACCGGTAATTATGGAAACTTTGGAGAAAATTAAGGAAGATGTGTCGGCATATACAATCTTCATTTCGCTGGCACCCAAAATTACCATCCAAAGAATGGCTGCTGTATTACCAATCAATCAGATTGTACGGCTGATTCCAAATGCAACTTCAATCATTAATCACGGATACAATCCGGTAAGTTTTGCTTCCGGAATGTCGGAAATTCAGAAATGGTATATTTTGGAAATGCTGAATTTATTGGGGCATACGTTCGAAACTGCTGAAGAAAAACTGGAAGGATACGCAATTATTTCAAGCATGTTACCAACTTATTTCTGGTTCCAATGGAATGAACTGGAAAATATAGGCACCCAGTTTGGGTTGAGCGATGCCGAGTGCCGCGAAAGCATCTACGAAACCCTGAATGCAGCATTAAACGCAATGTATCGCTCCGGCATGTGTCCTAACGATGTGATGAACCTTATCCCATCAAAACCGATCGGCGAAAACGAAGATCAGATCAAAAGTATTTATCAGGAAAAATTATTGGGTTTGTGGGAAAAGATAAAACCATGATGCTGATGATATTCATTCAATTGAAAGTGTCATTTTCATAACGTTAATCTACTTTATCTGATAGGCCATCAGCGCATTTCCATGCCTGATGTACAACACACCATTGGCAATAACCGGATGGGCAAAATGTTCTTTTTCGCCTTTCGTGATTTTGAATTTACTAACCACTTCGAGTTTCGTACCGATTCCCGAAATCAAGTTTACGTAGCCATTATCGGTATAACAAAACAATAGATTATCAGCTGCGATCAGGTTGCCTTTCATACCGCCAAGCACTTCAACGATTTGTCCGGTCCGGGCATCCAAAACTTTCAGCTTTTTATCATCCGAGGTGGTATAAATGCGGTCACCAATTTTCACCAACCCGCCCAATGAATTACGGACTTTTCCGTTTCTCCACACCTCCCTGATGCTTTTTCCGTCGGGTGACAATAGAATCTGATAGGCGCCGTTTCCGTTTTCGTCGCCCGAAACGCTGTATATAAATCCATCAGAATAAACAGGCGTGTTGCAATGTTCACCTTCCAGTTTCACCGAATCTTCTTTATGCGACCACAACAATTCGCCGGTTTTCGTATCCAAACCCAACAAATACTCACGCGACGAGGTCACCAACACATTTCGCTGCGGAAGATTGACGATAATAGGCGAACAAAACGAAACCGGGTCGCTAAGTGCTTTTGTTGTCCAAACGGTTTTTCCGCTGAAACGGTCGAGCGCCACAACATTCGATTCGCTGCCTCCCGGATAGCAATACACTTTCGTTTCATCAACCACCAGCGATTCGGAATACCCGAACATATTGAGTTTCCCACCTAAATCGGTAACCATACTCACGGCCCATTTTTCCTTTCCTGATTCGGCATCGAAACAGGCAATACGGCCAAGACCGGAGCAAACATAAACCAAGTCATTATAAGCCGTTGGAGCAGAACGGGCTCCGGGAAAGTTCGCAGAATAACCTTCACCAAAAAATTCAGGTCCGTTGGGCGATTTCCAAATCAGTTTTCCATTGATATCGAATGCAAATATATGCGCAACCTGATTGATTTCGCCATTGATGTAAAGTTTGTTTCCGGCAACAACAGGCGCACTATATCCAATACCTATTTCTTCGGAAGTCCAGAGCAATTTCGGACCTGATACGGGCCACGATTTCAGCAAGTTCGTCTCAGGATATATTCCATCGCGATTTGGACCGCGCCATTGCGAAATATTCTGACTATAAACACATTGAGTGATGAGTAGAAAGCATAAAATATGAACTGTATTCCTAATACTTTTCATTGGTTGTAGATTTTTGATTTTGGTTTAAATGGTCATGTTTTGCCAAAGATATTCTAAATATTTTACCCATCAAATTGCTTTTGATTTTTCATTTCGTTTGCAACAATTCAACAGCTTATGGCAAATTAATGCTTGTTCTGTAAGACAAATCCGGAGAAATTGTTTATTTCCATCATATGTATTTAAATACTGTGCGAAAACACACACAAAGAAATTTTGAAACCCTATTTAAAGAACAACGAGGATGAAATTATTTAAACAAATCAGAATTTTCGCCTTCATTTTTTCATGAATGAATAATTCAACATCGAATTTTTTTTAACAATAACAGTCGACTAATGTTTATTTTAATTTCATATACTATTCATTTTCAGCTTTTAACGCAATATTTTGAAATGCCAAAACAACTATCGCGGGATCCTAATATTAGATAAGTTTTATTGGTTGATAAAGCCATTTCTAGGATAGCTTTTTCCTCAAGGCATGATTATTGTAAATAAGAAAAGTCAATAACAAAAAACCAATAGTTTGAATTAAAATAAATGATGTATATATCAAATAAACAATAGTTTACAAACTATTATCGCACTGTTGCGTAATCGAATTATTGCATTAAAAAACATAATATAAAATCACCAAACCAATAATAAATTCGCCGTTATGAAAAACATTTTTACCTTTTTGTTGCTTTTTTTAGCTATTACGGGTTTATTCGGCCAAACACCCGGAACACTCAGCGTATGTGAAGTAAAAATCAGCTTTGTTGCCAATAAAACAAATCCGGTTACTTACTCATTTAAAACCGATCCTATGACTGATGGATCAAAATATAATTGGAATTTCAGTGATGGTCAGGTTTCTGATAATCAGAATCCTACTAAATCATTTAAAGCCAACGGTTCTTACGTGGTTTATGTAAAAGTTTCCAAAAACGATCAGGATTGTATTGGAAGATTAGCGTTTAACTATGAAACTGGAACACCAACTCCAATAATCCTTTCAGGAAAAGGAAAAGTTAAAAAACTGGCGACCAATGACGCATGTAGTTTGCAAATCACACTTGACAATGGATCAGTAATTGTTCCAAAAGAAGTGGTTTCGGCTTTTGAATTTAGAGATGGACAATATGTCGAACTCGCTTATGAATTATTTAAAGACAAGCCATCCGGTTGCCCAGCCGGAATATATACTAAAATCAATAGAATAGCAGAAATACAAGTAGTTAATACTTGTAAAATTCCGATTCTAATTGAAAAGAAAAATACAGTACCTGTTAGTTACTCGTTTAAAACTGAAAATCAGGCAACAACATCAAAATTCATATGGACTTTTGGCGATGGTGCTAAATCAGACATGATAAATCCTGATCATGCATTCAAAACAACTGGTTCGTATCTGATTAACCTCAAAGTATATGACCCTGCTTCAGGGAAAGTATGTTACGGAGAATTAAAAGCAAATTTTGATGGTGAAACCACAGCACCTCCAATTTCGGTAATTGTATATGCAAAAGGCAAGGTTATTAAAAGTACCTCAGCAGACTGCGGACTTGTTCTTGCCCTTGAGAATAAAACTCTTGTTCCGCTCGAATGGGGAATGAACTATACTTTAGCAGAAGGAAAATATGTTGAATTTGCTTATGAAGTATTAAAAGACAAAACTTCTGATTGCGGAACCCCTGTTAAGATTCATAAAATTTCAGAAATAATAACGGTTATTCCATGTAAAACCCCAATCAGCTTTGCTAAAAATGATAAACCTGGTATCTATACATTCAGTACCGAGCAAAAACCGGCCGCTTCAAAATTCTACTGGTATTTTGGTGATGGCGGAAGTTCAAATGAAATTTCGCCGGTTTATACCTTCAAAAAAAGCGGCAACTGGGTCATCAATTTAAAAGTTATTGATGCAGCCGGAAAAGTATGTTACGGCGAAACAAAGGGAAAATTTGATGGGGAAACTAATCCTTCGTTTGCAGGCCGAGGAAAAATTAAAAAGCTGACCACTGCTGGTTGTGAGTTTGTAATTACCAGCGATAATGTAGCATTCATTCCAACCAATCTGCCAGCTGGATTTATTCTGAAAGATGGAATGTATGTTGAATTTACTTACGAAAAAATGGTCAATAAGATCACCAATTGCACAGAAGGAGCAGAAATAAAAATACTAACCATAAAGGAAATCGTAATTACTCCGAATTGCAACTTTGATATCGTGGCAAAATCGGTAGAAGCAACGCCAAATACTTTCAAATTTACAATTGTCGGTCTTACAATTGCTGAGATCAAAGCATGTAAATGGAATTTTGGTGATGGTACAACAGGAGCAACAACAAAGGATCCGGAACATAAATTCGTGAAAACCGGAACATTTGAAGTTAGCTGTGCAATAGTTACAGTTTCAGGCTGCACTATTACCAGAACAATAAAGCAAACAGTGCTTATGCCACCTGTAACAACTTGTAAAGGAGCTATTAGCCTGACTTTGTTCGACCCAATTGACAATACGTGCAACGGATCGGCAGTAGTGAAACTCATGAATGGAGACAATGAAATGGCAAATGTAACTTACCTGTGGAGCAACGGACAGAAAGGAAATACAGCTAAGGAACTTTGTCCTGATAAATCGTATACCGTTCAGGTGAGCATAGAAGGCGTCTGCCAGAAATCGACTTCGTTTACCATGCTTTCAAAACCTATGTTTAAAGCTTCTACTTTAAACGGACTCAGTAATTTCGCAGTTACCGATCCAAAAGAAGGAGTTGATTATGAATGGTCGATCGGCAACGGCTTAAACCTGAAAGGCGCTGAAATAAATGTTGATTTCCAGACGGATGGAGTATTTGACGTAACTCTGAAAGCAGTAAGCGGTTCGAATGTTTCAGAAACTTCACAGCAGATTGTTGTTATGAAAAGTGCAACAGGAACTGAAATTATCAACAAATCAATTCTAAATATATTCCCAAATCCGGCAAAAGAACAGTTAAATATTAACTTTGGAAAACCGGTTAGCGGAAATTTATTCATTGAAATTATGAATTTAGCCGGGCAGCGCGCTTATTCTCAACAATTAAAAGCTAACGGACTTGATCATACTGCAGTTAATTTGAAACAACTGAAAGCCGGAATCTATTTTATCCGGATCACCAACGGGAAACAAGTGATTGCTGATCGCAAATTCATCAAAGCTGATTAAATACAGTCCGTTCAATAAAATCAGATATTCTGTATAATTCAGAAGAAAGGCTCAACCAAAATTAAGGTTTGAGCCTTTTTTCTATGCACTTTGAATATTCTGCTTTTTGTTAATATTTACAAATGAATGATTAAATACTTGCTTCATTCTTTTAATATTGCACTTTTCTTGATACGTTTGATTACCATTTGTATTGCAAAGATCAAATAAGACAATCCAGATTAAAACATTTCTCGAAAACAGCTGTTAATCAAATAAATATTCAATAAATTAATTTTAAAAACTACCAAAAATTGAAAAAATCAATTGTATTTATGGTCATGATGTTCCTGGTAACATTAACCATTCAAGCTCAGGACAAACCTGCAAGTCCGGCTACGGCACCGCAGGATTCAATTATTTTTGCATCGAAAGCACATGATTATGGAACAGTTGTTCAGGGTGCCGACGGTAGCTGTGAATTTGTATTTACCAACAAAGGGAAAGCGCCACTTATTCTGAACGATGTAAAAGCTTCATGTGGCTGTACAGTTCCGGAATGGACAAGAACTCCAGTTGCACCCGGAGAAAAGGGTACGATTAAGGTAACTTACAACACCAATAATATCGGAACGTTTTCAAAATCAATCACAGTAAATTCAAATGCAGTAAATTCACCATTGGTTTTGACCATTAAAGGAAATGTTACTCCAAAACAATAATGAACTCATTACTTTAATTTATATCAACTAAATAAATTATCTATCCTGAAGATCAGGACATATTAAAGCTCAGCCAGTTCAATTGAATTGGTTGAGCTTTTTATTTTCTGATAATTCGTATCAGCACGTTGATAAAACAAAACAACTTATACCTTTGTTCGTAATTTAACGAACTACGAACAATGATCCGAAAAGTAATTACAGAAGAACAGGAAAGGGCTGCCCGTTATGCCAAGGCGATGGGTCATCCGATCCGAATGTATGTGCTTGAATTGCTGTCGAAACAATCGTGCTGCTACAGCGGCGATTTAACCGAAGAACTGCCGATTGTAAAGTCAACCCTTTCACAGCACCTGAAAGAATTGAAAGATGCCGGACTGATTCAGGGTGAAATCGAAGCGCCGCGAATTAAATATTGCCTGAACTGCGAAAACTGGAAAGAAGCTCAGGATTTATTCCGGAAATTTCTGAGAATGGATGTTGAAGCACCAATCACACATTGTTAAAACAAAAACCATGGAAATCAAAATTTTAGGCACCGGTTGCCCCAAATGTAAAACACTCGAAAAAATGACCCGCGAAGTGGTGGAACAAAACGGAATTGATGCTACAGTAACCAAAGTGGAAGACATTTACCAGATTCTGAAATACGGGGTAATGACCACGCCAGCAATGGTAGTTGATGAAAAAGTAGTAATTAAAGGACGAGTTCCCTCATTGGAAGAAATAAAAAATGTATTAACCCAATAAAATCAGACGATATGAGAAATATTTTTTGTTTAAGTTTTATCCTGATGCTGATTGTGAGTAGCTTTTCAGTCAACGCCCAAACAGCAAAAAAGGAAACAGCCGCTTCCGGTACAAACAAAGTGGAAGCCTTTTATTTTCACAACACATCTCGCTGTGCCACCTGTAAAACGGTAGAGTCTGAAGCAAAAGCTGATCTGGAAAGCCTTTACGGAACTCAGGTAACTTTTAAAACTTTAAATCTTGAAGATGCAACAACCAAACCAATTGCCGATAAATTACAGGTTTCGGGCCAGACTTTATTACTGGTTAAAGGCGATCAGAAAATAAACATCACCAACGAAGGATTTATGTATGCCCGTACCAATCCTGCTAAATTCAAAAAAATAATCAAAGAAAAAGTCGATAAACTGCTTGAACTTTAATCGATGGATTTTCTGACCAATCTTCTGGAAAACAGCACAATGCCCTGGCTATCGGCTTTTGTGCTGGGTCTAATGACAGCCATAAGTCCTTGCCCGCTGGCCACTAACATTACGGCGGTGGGTTTTATCAGCAAGGACATCGAAAACCGCAACCGCGTTTTCCTGAATGGTCTGCTATATACACTCGGAAGAGCCATTTCATATACTCTTTTGGCAATAATCATCTACCTGGGAGCCGATCAATTCAAATTTTCAGGATTCTTTCAGCTTTACGGCGAAAAAATCATCGGTCCGTTACTGATTATAATCGGCTTACTGATGCTCGATGTAATTCCGATTAAATTTCCCGGACTTAGCGGACTGACTTCGAAAATGGAATCCAAAACAAAATGGGGATATTTCGATGCCATCTTGTTAGGAATGGTTTTCGCACTGGCATTTTGTCCATACAGCGGAGTGCTTTATTTTGGAATGCTTGTACCAATGACAGTTGCAAGCGCATCCGGGCTTTACCTTCCCTTCGTTTTTGCAATAGCTACCGGTATTCCGGTGATCATTTTTGCATGGATACTGGCTTTTTCGGTGGGTTCAATCGGCGGAGTTTATAACAAGATGAGGAATTTTGAAATCTGGTTCCGCCGTGTGATTGCTGTGCTATTTATTGCAGTAGGTATCTATTACATGATCAGGGTATTCTTTTAAAAAATTTGATTTGAATGTTCGGTAATTTTCGAACGATGTTTAGTATAAAAACATGGAGAAAAGAAAAAAAACAAAACTCATTGCCGCTATTGCAGTAGCACTTCCTGCTCTATTCGTGCTGTATTATTTTCTTCAGCCACGGTTGATTACCTAACCTATGGTCTGGTCAGATTAAATCTGATTCTCATCTTGGTGCATCGGTCAATTTTTTCATTTACGATACGATTAAAATCCTGATTCTGCTCTTTATCATCAGTTCGCTGATGGGTTTGGTAAATGCCTATTTTCCGGTTGACAGCCTCCAAATTTATTTGACCACAAAAGTATCTGTTTAAAAGTATTTATTCAGCAGGTTCAACAGTTCTACTCTCCTGATCGGTTTTGAAATATAATCAGTGCAACCGGCTGCAATCGATTTTTCTTTGTCGTCTTCCATCGCATAAGCCGTTTGTGCAATGATGATTACGGCTTTGTTGAATTCCCGAATTTGCTTAGTGGCTTCATAGCCATTCAATTCAGGCATCTGAATATCCATCAAAACCAAATCAATATCCGGATTCAGGCGACAGGTTTCCACCGCTTCAGTTCCAGTTTTAGCAATGATAATTTCGCTGCTAAATTTATCAACTCCGATTGTAATTAACTTTTCAGAAGGCTCATCATCTTCAGCAATCAATATCTTTAGCTTTTTCATCAGGGTTTCATCTTAAGGAGTTAGGATATCTTTCATGATAAAACAAATCCAGATTAATTGAACTTCGGTGCCCATAGCGAAGCGACAAAGCGGTCCCTCCAACCAATGAAAATTGTTGAAGTGATGGCAACTCCATCAACTCCTTCAATAAGGAAAAAGTTCCTGATTCAACTGTCTCAGTATGTAGCATCTGAATTCGTTTATGGGTTTATCAATTACCGCACTGGCAAAATGAATGGTATGTAATGGCAAATATTTCGCCTTTAGCAAGGCTTCGGTCACTTTTTCATCGTTGTAATATTTCCGGCACTGACGAATATCTTCCACATCGCCACGCTCAAAAACCCGCTCAATAACGAAATTGGCTTTGGCATCATAATCAATTTGCTCAAAGTTTACATCCCAGAAAATGCGCTTTTCAAATATGGGTTTTGGTTTTGCGTTCATACAGCGAAGATAATAAAAGAGAATGGTAACCTAAGTTAATACTGTTAGTTTTCAACTGAAATCTAATTTCTTTTCCAAATTTTAATTAAAATTTAATGACGTATTAATACGTTATATTGAAATTAGACGTATATTTACGTCATATTTAAAATTCAAAATCATGGTCGTCTCCAAAACTGAACTTTTCGATGAAATACTTCAGGAAAAAGCAAATCTTTTTAAAGCCCTCGCCCACCCTGCTCGCCTGCAAATCCTGAAATTTCTGGCCGAGACAAAAAATTGTATCTCAGGTGATATTTCTGACGAGCTGCCACTTAGCCGCACCACAGTCAATCAACATTTGAAAGAGCTGAAAGATGCCGGATTAATAAAAGGGCATATCGAGGGAGTGAAAATGAAATATTGTTTGGACAGCTCAAAAGTGAAAGACATGAAAAATCTTTTATCCGGGTTTCTGGAAGAAATTCAGTTACCTGACGATTTCACCTGCTTATAATTGACCAATTAGCAAATTATTCAATTCGACAATTGTAAAAAGCACATTGCATGATCTCATTATCGAATTATCTCATTATCGAATTATCAAATTGTCACATTTTCAAATTAGAATATGAAAGTCTTAATCCTTTGTACCGGCAACAGTTGCCGCAGCCAGATGGCACATGGTTTTTTAAAGTCGTTCGATTCGACGATCACCGTTTGTTCAGCCGGAACCGAAGCCTCCGGAAAGCTCAATCAAAAAGCAGTTGCTGCCATGAAAGAGGCTGGCATTGACATCAGTAACCACACTTCCGACTCGGTTGATAAATACCTCGGTGAAGAGTGGGATTACGTGATCACCGTTTGCGGCGGGGCAAATGAAGCGTGTCCGGCATTTATCGGCAAAGTCAAACACCGTTTACACATTGGTTTTGATGATCCATCACACGTAACGGGAACCGATGAATTCATTTGGAGCGAATTTATCCGTGTTCGTGACGAGATTAAAGAAGGTTTCTGGAAGTTTTACAATGAGTCTATTCGGTAATGTGACGATTCGACAATTTGACAATTCGACGATTTGACAATTAAAAAGAATGTGTCAATTAATTCGATAACCTTTTAAAATTAAGCTATGAATGATGAATTTAAAGAAAATGTGATAATCAATTTAACCTTTGAGTTTGCTTTAAAAGTTATTGATTTTTGTGATGAACTTGATGGTTAAAGGAAATTTGCACTCTCCAACCAGCTTTTCGAGTCTGGGACATCGATTGGAGCAAATGCTCGGGAAGCTCGTAATGCAAAAAGTAAAGCTGACTTCATTCATAAGTTCAAGATTTCGGCAAAGGAAGTTGAAGAAACAGAATACCAATTAGACGATTCGACAATTGAAAAATTGAATTGTCGAATTGACAAATTAAGAAAATGAAAAAACGTTTAAAATTTCTCGACCACTACCTCACTCTTTGGATCTTTCTGGCCATGTTTATTGGTGTGTTTGCTGGTTGGTTAAGCCCTGGTGTTGCAGAATTCTGGAATAGCATGTCGAGCGGAACCACCAATATTCCGATAGCCATTGGATTGATTGTGATGATGTATCCTCCATTGGCCAAGGTGAAGTACGAAGAGTTGGGCGATGTTTTCAGAAATACCAAAATTCTCGGACTTTCCTTGTTTCAGAACTGGGTATTGGGACCCGTATTGATGTTTGCATTGGCCATTGCCTTTTTCAAGCTTTTCCCTGGTGAGAACAACGCGAATCTGCCCTACATGTATGGAATTATCCTGATTGGGCTGGCTCGTTGCATTGCGATGGTCATTGTTTGGAACGACCTTGCGAAGGGTGACACTCAATATGCTGCCGGATTGGTAGCTTTTAATTCTGTTTTTCAGGTGCTTTTGTTTTCGGTTTATGCCTATGTTTTTATCGCCATTCTTCCCAGCTGGTTCGGTGTTCCGGTCAATGAAACCGTTTCTCAAATTACCATGGGGGCTATCGAAAAAAGTGTGTTCATTTACCTGGGAATTCCAATGATTGCAGGTTTTTTAACCCGGTTTATTCTGACCCGTGTAAAAAGCAAGGTTTGGTATGAAACCAGGTTTGTTCCCAAAATCAGTCCACTAACCCTTATCGCTTTGTTATTCACAATCGTTGTGATGTTCTCACTAAAAGGCGAATACATTGTGAGAATTCCGATGGACGTTGTGCTTATTGCCATTCCGTTACTAATCTATTTTGTAGTTATGTTTCTGAGTTCATTTTTCATGAGTAAAAAGATTGGAGCCAATTACGAACAATCGACCACTCTGGCTTTTACCGCTGCCAGCAACAATTTTGAGTTGGCCATCGCGGTAGCCATCGCTATTTTCGGAATTAATTCAGGTGAAGCTTTTGCTGGAGTTATTGGTCCGCTAGTTGAAGTTCCGGTGATGATCGGGATGGTGAATGTGGCATTCTGGTTTAAAAAGAAATATTTCATCACCTATTCACACCGATAATGTACTAAAAACTGATCCGATGACTCGAAGTCATCGGAT